>ERZ1370068.9246-contig-8037_pt1 | contig 28768 bp, 45 predicted proteins | sample MGYA00561227_ERZ1370068 | MGnify/ENA primary metagenome ERZ1370068 (study PRJEB38410, sample SAMEA6850437) | metagenome | study: Metagenomic assessment of the ecological functions of the soil: analysis of the soil microbiota associated with the...
TGTGCTTCGTTCAGTTACGTATTGCTATCTCATCAAAGGCATTGCCGACATGAGCATCAGCGTCCCGTGTGGCACATCGACTTCTGCCACGCTGATAAAAGTAGCGGAAAAAGACCAGCATCCAGTGAAGGCTTTACGTGGCGCGAAGAAGCGCGGAATGGAAGGATCTGTGGGGTGACCGCGACAAACAATCCCCAGGAAGAGCGCGGATCTTCGTCCGCTGCCGCGACCGGGAGAGCGGAGACAATCTGGCTCGGCATCGCGTCAATGTGCACTAATGAGACAATAAAGTTCAGTTTCACTCATATTAGTGCCGCAAGATAACGTTAGTGCACCGCTGGCCTTTGTTGTCATCCAGCCCTGAATTGTGGAAGGTCGGTTCCGTTTGCAACCGTTTCCGCCTTGGGCGAATCCCGCCGCCAGTCGGTGTCAATCACGCCGTCCACTCGGCTTCGAAATTCCCTGGTTGCAGAGAACGGCCACCGTGCCGATACCAGGCCGGCTGGTTCAATGAACGACGAAAAAGGTCGACTTCCACGCATGCCGCCGCGAAGTTACGGGAGCAACCGATGGCGGCGGCGACGGTTTTGGCGAGGTGGAGCGAGGAAGCGTTGCGGCGATTGCAGTCATGTATGGACTTGAAGCCGGCGCGGCGCGCGCTCCTGCTCGAGGATGGAAGATTCTCGTCCGGACACCGTGAGCTAAAAACGGACCGGGCAGGTGCATCTTATTCGGCGCCGAATGAATCGGCGAGCCAGCTGGTGCGCGGAGACTCTGGGGGATAACGCCGCATGTGGGAGGCAGAAGAGCGCTGCCCGAAGACGCGGTCGATTTTAGAATCGCGCGTCGCCATCGGAACGCCCGGCTGATGTCAGTACCCGTCCAGGCGAAAGCGCAGGTGGAGAGAATTTCCGCAGCGAGCCTTCTTAGCGGCGTCGACATTGGGATGGTAACACGTTCCGGATGTCGCATGCTTTCGCCGCCAGAGTCTCGGCGAACCGCTGCGCACCTCACTTTCCGGCACACGCGACAACGAAAAAGCTCGCGCAGCGGCAAGGGAGCGCACAATGAAAGGCGCGTTTTGCAGAAAGCCGAAGTGAAGGCGAGCGCTCGACCAGCTCAGTCCACTCCACACCGTGATCCGGCTGATGTTGGATCGCGTTCGTTGATCTGGAAAAAGGGAGAGCCCGGAAGCTCACCAAAGTTTTGACGCTACCTGGAGGGTTGGCAGAACGACGTTGGCCCGAAGGCGCGAAGCCTCTCCAGTTGGGTCTGCTGGTGTTACGTTTCATTAGCCACAATCGAAATGGCCGAGGAGGCCCGCTGCTGTAAATCTGCGCGCGATGTATGCTTCTGCGCAGGACCGGGCAGCCAAAACGCACTCTGCCGCGCGCCATGAACCGACAGCGTATAACTCATGGAACACGGTCACGAGTCGTCCGTCGCTGACGTTTCCGCACGACCGACGCCTTTGCTGGAGAGGCAGCCAGACCGGCACGCCACGCCGAGGCCGCAGCCGTGGTTTACGTAGTGCGGCAGGAGTGCGCTTGGGAGTCAAAGAACATCAGGAGGGGTGCACGCAGAGGGATAGGACCGCAAAACCAGATCGTGGCGGTTCCATCTGAACGAGTGCTCAACCGAGTGCGGCTGCGAGACGAAGTCGAGTGATCCCGTGCAATTTCTTGAAGGGCTCCAGCGCCAGTTGCTCAGGGACCGCTTCACCCACGCCACCGCCCATAATCGCCCGGAATGCGCGGGAATCGTTTGCACCGGGGTTTTCCCGTCGCTTATCATGTGTTACGCCAATCGAGTTGTTGACCCTAACAGGTCAAATTGCCACGGCACGGCGGTGATGACGATCGTGTTATTCGCGATTTCGAGCCACCGGTAACGCTGCGCGATTACAGCAGCGCACTCTGCCGAGAGTTTCTCGTAATCCGTGCGGAAGAGAAAGAGATCTCCGTTGCGCAGAGCGGCGATATGCTGGCGAGCTCGTGTCACGCCAGACAGGACCGTAATGACACGCTCACCTGTGCGTCGAGGGATCTGGCGTGGGCCACATTAAAGGCGAAAGCGGAAGGCGATCACGTCGGTGGACTCCGGCGCGGCCAGATTGCTCGAAGGAGAAGCGAGACCACCAAATCCTCATCGACATGGCTGAAGAAACGCCCGGCCATTACGCAATCCGCGATAAGCGAGGGTAGAGTCCCGCACGGCAAAAGGTAGGCCCGGCATAGGAATCTGGGTTCGATTGTCGAAGCCGAGGTCTGCGCGCACCACTGTTTCAATCAGAACATCGTTCGAGGAAAGGAATCGCGCCGCAGGGTTTGCACTACCAAGCGGCGCGATAGTACTACCTGAGCGCCATTCGCGTGATCCCTTGCCGCTTAGGCCCACGCTCTACCGATGAAACAAATTTTCTGACGCTTTGTTCAGGCTGGCCGATTCCGGGTTGGGAGCAGCCGTCGCCGAAGAGCGCTTCCAAAAAACTCGACGTCGCGTCAAGCCATGGGCTCGACGATCAAAGCGTGGAACGTTCCACGACGCGCAACCGAGTCTGCCGCGGCGACCAGCTCACGCGACGGATTCATCCTCGTTAGGCAAGTTCAGCTGGCAGATCCTGGAGGTCGATTGATTTTCAGAGTCGCTCTGCGCTGACAACGTCCGAGCAAATGTGAAGATAACATGATGAAAGGAGAAACGGCGACCGCACCGGCGCCGCTGCGGCGTCTGACTCGGGCCTACGCGTCTTCCTGGGTGCGGCGCAGGAAATCTGATCAGCAGAGAGCGAAAGAGACACAAGGCCGACCGAACCAGGGCCCACGACCAAGCCACGAGCGGGCATGGATGAGTCTTTGCTGGAGACGGGGCACGCCGATCTGAGGCAATGCGATCACGTCGAGGCGGTTGCCATGAAGCTTTCGGGCATAGGCCGCGGCTCTTCGCCGGAGAGCGCGCCCTGTCAGCAGGGCCGACGCGCTGGCATGGCTCCCGATGCCTGAGGATAGAGCGTCCGTGAGGCATGAGAAACCTACCTCGCCTCCGCCAGTATGTCCGGCAAGAGTCCACTCCTTGGCTAGCTCGATCGAGACCCGTGGGGCTCCCAGCCAGGAATCCCATGGAAGATTCACGGATCGCCAAGATGCGGAAGCGAGCGGCCGAGACGATTTCATCAGAGCGGGAACATCATTCAAAATTTGTGGCGAACCAGATTTGCATCATGGCTGCAGGACAAGGTAGGGGCTCGCATAGCGATCCGGATAGATGAACTGATCATCCAAGCTGCAGGACATACCCTTGTCGCGCGTCCGAGGGGCAAAAGCGCCATTGGCGCATCACGAGGTGCACAATCGTCATGGTTGGTGAAAAAGTTCGGCTCTCCTTCCAATTCAGAAAGCGACGGATGCCAGTGACCAGTCGAGCGGGCGAAGTAGCATCAAGACGCCGGAATTGACCGGTTCGCAATGCCTCGTTGGGTCCGAGCAAGATGCGCGAATCGGTCGAACAATCCTGGCAGTCCGAGGAGATAGAATGCGGGCGTCCCTTGCCGGTGAAATCACGGATCAGGTTCGCTGCACCCGGAAAGAACAGAACGTCAGAGTCAACATAAAAGCGCCGGCCCGTTGCGCGGAGCGAGCATGATCAACCCGAGCTGTTTTCCCATCGGGTAAGTCGTGGCAGTGGCGAAACTTTCCGGCAGGTCCATGGCAAACACCTCGCCCGCCTGGCTGAATTGAAGCGGACCGGGATCGATCCTTTTCAGGGAGCTCGATGCTGCGCATGGAGTGCGAGCCGTCCGTGATCACGGTAAAAGCGCTTCGGGCGTCCCCATGGCGCAGAGAAGAGTGCGAATAGACCGGACCTGTTCGGGCAGCCATGACCTCCCCAGAATAGGAGTAAGCATTCAACGGGACTAGGCGCGATCGGGCGCACGCTTCGACGCACGATTGCCGGTAGCAAGGCACGGTAGGTCTTGCGTCGAAAATCGCCTTCCCAGCGCGCGAAGTGATAGCCAAAATTCGGTATCCTTCATGCACGGCGACGGTTGACGGAAGCCGCGATAACCTCAAGCCGACGTTCAGCAGGAGGCTCGGCAGGCGCGGAGAAGAGAGTTTAAAGGTCAGCGCTCCGGTCACGGTCGAGAAGTCGATGAAAGGAATGAGCAGCCAGTTGGGTGCCGAGCGTAAAGGGGAACGTGCGAGCCACGAGACCAACGATCCAGGCGCGCGAGGCGTTCAGCGTCAAAGGGTGCTGGCGATCATGTTGAGCGTCGCTCCGCCAGACCAGCAGAGAAGAAGCTCGCGTTGCAAATGCGAATATCTGTTTCCCAAAACAAAAGAAATTCGTTGGGCAAAAAGGCCGCGGCGCTGAAGACGAGCAGGCTGGAACTCCGCCACGCCACCGGCGATTCCAGCATAAAGCCAGCCCAGTTTCCCCGTCTCCTTACAGGCGGGCAAAGGCAGGCGCAAAAATGTTAGTAATAAGATTGCCGAGGAACGGCGAAAGATCATAGGCGAGGCGGCCGAGTGCCCCGACCTCGGCCACAGCTCCCGCGCGATGGCCAAAGATGCGTGATGATCAGCAGGATGGTGATCTGGCCCTGCCAGACAGAAGAAGATCGCGTTAGGGCGCCTGGCTTGCGGATCAGACCAATCATCGCCCTGCGGTCATCGGCATTTTCCTCGGCCCGCAGGTCGATGACGCCGCGGGCGTAGCGACGCAGCACGAGGTATTGCAGCAAGAGAGTTCCCGAACCGATCACGGCAGCGACGCCGGCGTTAAGAAAATGAAGGCAAGGCCGACCAGGATTGCCAAGCGTATGCAACCGACCCAGTGAGGTCGATCGCCTGGATCTGACGAATGTCAGGGCGCAAGCGCGGCCAGACGACATCCAGCACCCCGAGCGACAGCTGAACGCATAACCCACCAAGGGTGGCACGTGATTAGGATTGTGGCGTAAAGACGGAAGCTCGTTCTTCCACTAACATCAGATAGAGCAATGGCGTCACGAGTCAACACCGCCGTCGCGCCAGCTTGCGCCGAGTTTCAGTCCTGTGCTCGACCAGTTCACTAAAGCGATTCCTATCCTGCCCAAACGCGACCGCCGATTGAGACCAGACCAATGCTGATGCCGATGTCAGCCCAGCGCGATTGATTATGCCCACATCGTGTTGGCGATGGTAAAAGCGCATATTCAGGTCGCGGTCGAGTCGCCTAACGGCAAAATGCCGGCGGCGAAACCGATGAGCTGCACGCCAGCGCATTTGGATCAAAGCGAGTGGCCGACCCGCCGGGCAAGGAGAAAGCCGCGTGCCGCTCGGGAGAACGGCGTAACTGCAGGAGCGGCGGGTGACGAAGAGATCATGGCACAAGAGATAGGCCCGCGAGCGACGTTCCAGAGCGCGGACCAACTGCACGCGCGCGCGGCGCTGAGACGCGAGGACTCGCTTCTCCCCGGCCGGGTGAGAGAGTCTTCCGGCGCAGTTGCAGCCAGAGTGTCTGTAATACTCCGCGTATTGAAGTAGTAATAATACTGCCGGCGGCGAAGTATCGGCGTAGTTCAGAATGATTCCCGGGACGTTGACCTGCCGATGATAAAGGAGTTCGAGCGCCTTTTCTCGTTAGGCGTGCCGAAGTGTAGGAGAGGCGGACGACGAAAAGCGTGGCGTCGATCTTCGGACGAGACTGGTGGTGTCGTCCGCGGCGAGAGACCGGCGAGCTATCGATGATGATGTAGTCGTAGTGATTATAGATGTCCTTGAGAAGGCGTCTGTCGACTCCGCGCAGGAGGTGTTCGCTCGGTTGCGGAAAGGGTGTTGCCGCGCGGGAGCACGAAAGACTCGAGCAGGCTCGCCGGCACGGCACAACTTCCGCCAGTTGCACCTCCTGCTTGAAATCTCAGAAAACCCAATCTTCGAGTGGAGGTCAAAGCGTTTCGCGCGAGCGCACCGCGCCTAGGATCGCCATCAACCAGAAGCGTTTTGGCGCCGGAAGCCGCCCATTGTGATGGCGAGATTGGCCGAGACGGTGGACTTGCCTTCGTTGGCACGGCACTCGTGACGAGAAGAGGTCTTTGGCCGCGGCCCTTCGTAAGGCATGAAGAATATTGAAGAGCGGACGTTGCGATAGGATTCGGCGAAAACATGCCGCGAGTCGTCCGGCTGGAGTAAATTAAAGTGTGCCTTTGGCTTTCTCGCTTGGGGATCTGGCCGAGGAATATTCTCGGTGAGTAATGCTGGAATTCGGTGAACGACGCCATTCGGTCGTCGATTCGGTCGAGCAGGATCAGGATGACGAGGCCGGCAGAGGCGCCAAAACCGGAGTCCTCACGAGCACAGCTGGACCAGGCCGGGGCGACCGGGAACGGGTGCGGTCGCATTTTCCATGATGCCGACTTAGGTCACCTCCATCAACGACCCGGGAGACGTTGACGTCTCTCGAGATTATTGGTGAGACGATCGTATGAGGGTCTTTTGCTCGTCTCGACCTTACCCCTTCAGACGATTGAATTGCGCGAGTCGCTGGCTGAGGTCGAAAGCCCTTTTTTCCCATTCATGCAATGTTGGATTGAGGTTTTTCCATCTGCTTCCCGATCGAACTTGCGACGAGTGCTCCACGAGTTTCTCGACCGCGTCCTGTCGGTAGAGGGTAATCGACTTTTCCCTGCCCATCGATTCGTCGTTCAGTCTGATGATCTTCGGGTGCTTTGGCCGCAAATCCTTCGAGAGCGTGTCGCGCTCGGCTTTGCAAGTGGACGGCTTGTTTGGCCTTTAGGTAATCACCCTCCGGGCCTGACGCATCGGCGAAGGGCATTCCCTCGTCGGGTTGGGAAGCGGTCACGGTCTCCCCGGAAGGTTTGAGGCGCCGTCTGCTGGCGGTCGGAGTTCTGGTCCCAGATCAAAGGCAGGCTTAGGAGATCGTATTCGGTCTTCAGCCGCGCATACTCCTGATTCAGTTTGACCAGATAGGCGGCGGCGCTATTACCCTTCTTCTTGGATGGAGCCCGATGTTGTTGCTCCTTCTGAAACTCCAGCATTTCGTCCTCGCCATTGCGAAAATCCTTTTCGACCTGGATCAATTGCTCGGTGATCGCCGGTCGTACATGACTGCCTTGGTCGGCGCGCATACTCTTCTTCACGTCGAGATACTTTTGCATCACGGCGTTGAGGTAGGCCTGGGTACAATCCGGACGCCGTGCTGACCGCTTCCAGTTCAAAAATCGAGGTGCGGGGCCGCTGAGTGACCGAGAGAGTGACCTTAACCGGCGGCAATTCTACGGATAGTGTCGCTCGCACGGGCGCCTTGAGCGCCAGTGCGCGCCTCGTCGCTTTGCACCAAGCTGGATCTGCTGTGCCGTAAAAATTGTTGGTGTCTTCGCTGTAGACCGCGTTTTGAGGCCAGGTTCAGCTTGCCCGCGACCATCATTCTTGCTGCTGGAGAGAAGAGCGTTTGGCGCTTGGTAGATCATCCAGGCTCCGACGAAAAGGTCCGAGACAGGTGGTAAGTAGCGGAATCCACCAGCGGCGCAAGGAGAAGCGCCTGTGGCGATGGAGGCGAGTCACGATGCGAAGTCCGTGATCGAAGCGGGTGATGAGCGCGTCGGTTGCCCGGGTTCTGCATGAATCTAGAAATTCACCAGCCGTTGCGGAACGTAGATCTGGTCATCGCGGCCGAAGGCACGACGTCGTCCTCCGTGTGGCCTTTGCTCGATGACTCGCTTCAAGATCGACCACCATGTCTTGACCATCTTTTCGCGTCAATTTTGACTTTGCGCTTGTCGGCAAAAGTCACCAAACCATCCGGCCGCGGATCACCGCCTTCACTGACGGTGTAAGATCTCATCGGGTGGAATCTCCTGCGGCCCTTGGCCTTTAACCGCGCCGTAGACGTAGACCTTGCCCACGCGATTTTTCGCTGACTCGATCAACCGCAAAATGACCGTAGCGTGGTAGTAATATTCCTTTCGAGCGCCAGCCTTGATCGTTATAAAGCGAGTTCTCGACAGGTCTTGCCTGCGAGCAGGGACGAGGCCGATGTAAGGCACCTCGAGTTCGCGCATTATCGTTGACTCGGAGGCGTTGCGATTCGTTATCGCGATCCTCAACCACACCGGAAGCTGACGAAATCGTCCGAGCCCGAGTCGTTTCTTGTCGTCCAGCACCGACATGGAGTTTAGTGCACGCATGACCGTGTTACCGGTATGTGCCCGGAGGCGGCTGTTCCGACGGCCGAAGCCCTCGGAACGTTACCGAAATGGGCTGCTTCTCTTACGGCGCCACGGCTATCACCACTGCACCATCAAGAAAAGCATGGAGGCGAGAAGCTTGCATAGGGCAAGACGGCATTTCATTGTTGTAATCGTCTGTGGCGGCTTTAGCAGAGTGCCGTCGGCAGAGACGCTGTTTTTGCGTATAGTCGCGGCGGCTGGTTCGACTGTTTTTGGATATGCTGGGTATCGAAGACCAAGAGAGTGACATGGGGCTGGTTGTTGGCTGAGTGCCCAAAAGTACAGCAGCGCCACCGCCTTTACGCTGAATGTCGGCTCGCCGAAATACCGCCGGAATCGTCGCGCCGGTTTCGTGGAATGAGCTTTCCCGTTCCCAAGGAGGTGGTTAACAATGTTCAGGTCGCGGTATTGCCGCGGCTTTTGCGATAATTCCAGGAAGACGATGAAGGTTGGGATTGACCGAGGTTCCGATTCGTGTCCCGCGGAGATCGTTTTGCGTAATCACTTGGCGTGTCCTGCAACGCGAGCAGGACCGCCATCACGCGATAGTTGCTGGCGTCGTCCCGGGATCGTCAGACGCCGCCCGCCGGTATGGCAAAGATTCGTCGCCTGATATACCAACCGGAAGACGGCGCAGTTTGAATCAACTTCGGTGATTTGCGTCTCATCCACCGAATGGGCCAACGTTGCCCAACCGATCGAGATTATTGAAAGTCCTGGCTGTAGTGGTTGCTGGCGTCGGCAGAGGCCTCCGTAGCCGGCTCCGGTCGTGGAGGTGAGCGCGAAATATGCACTGAAGATTCAGTTCCTCTCCGGCATTTGCGATCAGAGATAGGAAAATGTATCGCTGAGTCGAGACGAAGGGCGCAAAAGTGGTTGTAGCCGAAGGTGAGCACTTCGGCTTTGTTGCGGAATCCCAGAGAACCAGAAATGCCCGCCCGCGTTGCCGACCGGCGCGTAATCGATGACATTGCTCCAGCTGCAATTGCGCGGTCGGATCCTGTTGTAGCAGGCGAGTAGTCGTTGCGAGGTTGATCCTGGAAGTCCTGGACGAAGATGTCGAAGAAGATTGTGAGCCGGGCGAGATAGGGGACACGCCGAATTGGTGTCGGAGTTTTGGATGTTTCCAGGGATAGAAGCACCTGTGGCCCAGACCAGGAGTCAAAACTTGAGGTGTTCAAGCTTCGGGTGCACCGGCCCAGATGGTCAGATCGATATTGAACTGCGGCGGATGATCGCATCAGACTGCGGGTTTGATCTCCACTTGCTAGGTTGATGTTGTCGTTGCTGCTTTCGGACACCGGTTGCTTGACCGCTGGAGCAGAAACACGGACCGGTCCAAGACGCAGATTATGGGGATCTGTTCAGTCCCAGCGGAGAAAGCGCCCGTTTCAAATGAACTTTTCCGTAGCCCAGGCGTTTACGCCTGGGAACGAAAAGAGGAGTTAGTTTCAAAAGCCCATTAATGGGGCTTTAGAAGCTTCTCCTGCTTCTCACCCAGGCGTAAACGCCTGGGCTAGAGAAAAATCCCACGATGAAAATAGATCACTACCTTTGTCGGACATCCATTTGACTCTCGCTGACGAGTAAGGTGAAATTCGGTTTCGATGTACTCAGCGACTCAACTTCTGCGTGGCGGGCGTCTAATGATTGCGCTCAGTTTTACTCTTTATGGTGTCCACCGCCGCCGGACAATCCACTCCTCAAGTTGACGACAATGTAATTCTCGAGATTTCGCTGGCCAGGGGTCAGCAGACGTTTCGAATTGGCGAGACGATTCGGCTCAATCTTTCCTTTAAGAGCCAGGTCCGGAATCACTATGAGCTCAACATGGCCCAATACGATCGCAGTGGGCGAATGAGCTACGAACGATTTGTGGTTTCACCTGCCGAGGGCGCCGTTGACCCTCTGCCTACCTACACCAGCAGCATGGGTGGCATAACCAACCACCAATATCTCAAGTCCGAAGCCTGGGTGATTGGCCTGAATCTGAATGAATGGATCCGGTTCGAGCAACCAGGCGAGTATCGGCTGAAGTCTTCAGCAATCGGGTGGGAGTCCACTCTCCTGATTCGCCATTCGCATCGCCAGTGACCGCCCGTTCCAATGAGATCCGGATCGAAATCATCGCGGACCACCGCCGCATGGCAAAAGCAAACCCTCGATGAAGCCCTGAAGGCACTCGATGCTCCTCGTCTTTCGAGCCCCGGTATGATTCTGGACGACAACGGTTCGCGGCGGAAGGCAGCTGAGACACTTGCGATTCCTCGGGACCGCCGGCGCCGTAAAAGAAATGGTAAAGCGCCTGAGGCCTGACGATCCTGACGAGCTTCAGAGCGTCTATCACCTGGGAATTATCTCTTCACCTCAGCGTGAGGCAGCAAGCAGCGCGGTGGACGATGCTCTGGCGGATCCCGATCGCCCAATCGACGGCAGCTTTCTTTACGTCATGCGAGCGCTCGATGGCTCATCACCAAAAGACTGGAAACTGGCCCGACGCGCCGCCCTGGAACGGTTGCTCGGCTTCCTGCCCAACAAGCGCGCGGAAAGCTTTGACCGTCAGCCTCAGTTCGGTCGTTAGCGAAGCCTGGGATGGACAAGAGCTGCCGAAAGAGTTGATGGACAGGCTGGTCAACCAGTTGATTGCGGCGTTCGATCAATTGCCTTTGAACGAGCAGAATATTTTGTTGGATAACCGTTGGGAGAAGATTAAGAATCCTGCGCTGGTTCCGCTTTTGAAACGCCGGGCAGAATTGTTTCAGGACTTTCCTGAAATGAGAGAAGGCAAAGCGTCCGACTCTCTGCGACTGAGCGCCAGTGCGCTGCTGCACTGGTACGAGATGGACCCAAACGGAGCCCGGCCCGCCATCATTAACGAGATCATGCGGCCACGGCCCCGCTACAACGCGCGCGTGCTCGGCGTGTTGCCGGACGAGACCCTGCCGGAGGTTGATGCGGCACTAGCAGAGCATTTTCTGGCGAGAGAGAAACTCGATGCGAGCGACAACCTGGCCTCGCTGATTGAGCGTTATGCTTCTGACGCAATCCTGCCGCAGATTGTGGAAGAACTCGATCGGCACAATGGCAAATGGGCTTGCGCAATTCAGGAGCCGATTCTTGCTTATGTGTTGCGTGTGAATCCCGCGATGGCGCGATCGCGAATCGAAAAAGCTGTAGCTGCCCGTGGTGAAGCCTACTCTGCCTGCAATCACGCACTTTTTTCAGCGGTGGCTGCGCTTCATTACGATCCGGTTTTGGAAGAGCTTGGCATCAGGAGCCTCGACGATCCGGATCCCGAAGTGGCCATATCGGCGGCGGCGATGCTGGGGCGGCACGGCTCACCCGCAGCGGAATCCGCGCTTTGGGAACGATACGGAAGGTGGTGCGCTCGTTGGGCCGGCCATGAGTCACAGCTTAAGGTCAGCACCGTAGACGGATTGGGTGAAGGTTTTTATCAGAGAGCCCTGGGTGAGACGCTTATGCGGGCGCTGGCAGCGGGCCAGTCCTGGCTGTCAGACAAAGCCTACCTGCAACGGCTGTCCCGGCTAACAACGGTCCCCACGATCAGAGAGGCCCTGGAGCGCTATCTAAAAGCCTGGGATGCGCCGGCGTTCAGCATTGACGTTCAAACTACCTCACTCTACTTTTGGGGGCGAGTCGCTCAATACGAGTTCCAGTCGATCGATAATCTCAAGGACAAACTCGGTCAGTTCCCGGCAGGCAGCAAATTCGTTTTGGGAAACGGTCGGGAAGCGTCGCCTGCCGTCGAGCGTTCAATCGCCGAGGTGCGCGACTTTCTCAAGTCTCATGGGATGGTCGTTGATGAGTTGAAATAATTGGTTCAGACAGCGGGACGCGGTACCGTCGTATCGATCCGATTGCAGCCACTCGACATTAGACCTGAACATTCAACCAGCTGTGGCTTAAACATTCAACAACCTTGGGCTTTAGCATTCAACGAGCTGCGGAGCAGCGGTCAGAGTTAAGCCCAAGGTGAGGCTTTGCGAGGTATTGATATACTTGGCGAATCAAGACTACTGAATCGGCCGACGATTTACGCCACGGAAGGTTTATCTCCCTTCTCCTTTTGGGAGAAGGGTTGGGGATGAGGATTGCTTAGCGTGACGCGACACCAACCCTCACTCCCAGCCCTCTCCCAATGGGAGAGGGCGTAACAATCCTTTCTCTGTTTTTCCGGTGTAGCCTAAGCCCTCACCCAACCCTCTCCCAAAAGGGAGAGGGCGATGAAAAAATCCCTGATGCGTCAAGTATATTATTGCCTTTGCGAGCCTTGGGTTATGGTTGGTTAGATTGGCAGAGCCGCGAAGCGGCGACAGAGAAGTCAGTAAACAGGCTCGGGTTGATTACCAGCAATCTGCTGTCGCCCCTTCGGGGCTCGATAACGTTAAGGGCGTTGACCCAAGGCTCGCAAAGCCTGGCCTTAGGCTTAACTCTGGCCGCTGCTCCGCAGCTCGTTGAAGGTTCACGTCCAGGATCGACTGCTGCGAGAGATCGGCACGGTCCCGGTGGTTTCTGCTTTCGCTTCGACCACCGCGACTCTTCTGCATAGAGTCAGCGCAGCATTTTCGCCGCCTCCAGCACCTGCTCAGGCCGCGCCCTCACCCGCAGTAATTCTCCGTCAGCATCCGCCAACGGACGATACCTGATGAATCGATCAAAAACTCGGCGGACGCGCGATGTCGCGGCCACCTTCTCCCTGACCCTTGTGGACCAGATCATATTTCGTAATCGCCTGAAGGTTCGAATCGGAAAGAAAAGTAAAGGTGTAACCCGCCTTTTGACAAAGGTCGCGCGACTCTTCAGGGCTATCGACGCTGATCGCGACCGGACGAATTCCTACCTCGTTGAACTTATCCAAATTTCGCTGAATACCCCGCAACTCGGAGTTGCATGAGGGTCACCAGTAGCCCCGATAGAAAATCAGCAGGACGCCTTTGGGTGCCCGATTATTGATGGGTTGAGTCAGTAATTGAGACAGCGATACGCTGGCGCTGTTCGTATCAGTCAGCGTAAAGTCAGGCGCCTTTTGACTTACTTGCGGGGCGCCAGTCGAAGCGGGCAGCCACCTCGCCGCGATAAAGGCGCCGAAGATGAACAAAGCGAGCATCAACACACCTAAAGTAGCGACAAGCGAGCCGACAATTTTCGACAGACGTCGACGGCCAGGCGCAAACGCTCGACGAATTCCCAGGAACAAAAGAACCAGGGCAATGGCAAACAGGACCAGATTGGCCCAGGGGAAATCGCGCGTGAAAGCCCAGTTCACGAAGAGAAACGGATAGCTGAGCAGCGCGAAGATGCTCAGCAGAAAACCTGTCCAGATTGGCCAATTGAACTTTTTCATTGCGGTCTTACCTGTCAGTTCGCCATTGCATGGTTACGTTTAGATTCGGTGACGCGGCTGTAATCGGGATGAAGATAGACGATCCGTCCAGCGATAATTGTGGCCACGACGCCACCGCGAAATGTGTAGCCGTCGAACGGCGTATTCCGGCTCTTTGATTTCGAACGCGAGACATCATAGGTCCAAACCATTTCCGGATCGATGATGGTGATGTCGGCATGTGCCCGGGCGCGAAGTGTTCCGCGATCTTCAAGGTTCAGAATGCGCGCCGGATTGGTGGCGCACAATTCCACCAACCGCTCGAGCGAGATAATTCCGTTGCCGACTAATCGCGTCATCGCCAGGCCAACCGCCGTCTCTAAACCGATGATACCGAACGGGCTTGATCATATTCGAGCGCTTTTTCGTCCGCATGATGCGGCGCATGATCCGTGGCAATTACATCGACCACTCCATCAAGCAACCCTTGCAGAATCGCTTCGATGTGTTCCCGGCTGCGCAGCGGCGGACTCATCTTCGTGTTGGTGTCATAGTCCTGCACCGCTTCGTCAGTTAGCGACCAGTGATGCGGCGCGACCTCGCAGGTTACGGGCAGGCCTTTTTCCCGGGCGCGCCGTACGGCTTCAATCGCCCCTCGGGTGGAAACGTGCGCCAGATGTAAACGGGCGCCGGTCAACTCAGCCAACAGGCAATTTCGTTCGGCGTCTACTTCTTCAGCCGCCGCCGGCATGCCGCGCAGTCCCAGCACCAGCGACCAGTGACCTTCGTGCATCACTCCGCCGCGGGCCAGCGTCTTGTCTTCGCAATGATCGATGACCGGGAGATCGAATCCGTGAGCGTATTCCATTGCCCGCCGCATCATCCCGGCTGAAGGGACCGGGCGGCCGTCATCCGAAACGGCCACGATGCCGGCATCTTTCATCTCGCCCATTTCGGCGAGCTCAGACCCTTCAGAGTTCTTGGTGATCGCGCCAATCGGAAACACATTCGCCAGACCCGCGCGCTCAGCCTGTTCAATCATGAAGCGGGTGACGGCGGCATTGTCGTTGATAGGATTCGTATTGGGCATCGCGCATACGGTGGTGAATCCGCCGGCCACAGCCGCGGCGGCGCCGCTGGCAATCGTCTCTTTGTATTCGTGGCCGGGTTCGCGCAGATGCACGTGCATGTCGATGAAACCGGGAGCCACGACCAATCCCGTCGCGTCAAAAACCTCGCTGCCTTCGGGAACCGGATCGTTGTGGCTCGATAGTCCAATCACGCCGACCGTCTTCGAGCAAGAGGTTCTTGCCTGCATTAATCCCCTGTGAAGGGTCAATGATGTAACCGTTTTGAATTAGCAGCTTCATGCTCAGGACTCTTCCCGCAATGATCGCTTACGAGTTCGCTGTCTCTTGACCGTGCCATTTCGCAAGGTTGTCTTTGACTCTTCCTGCGGTATCGCCGGTCCTCCGATACCCGCTCCCGCGAGCAGGTAAAGCACCGCCATCCGCACCGCCACGCCGTTCGTCACCTGATCGAGAATCAAAGAACGACCGCCATCAGCAATTTCTGACGAGACTTCAATGCCTCGATTCATCGGACCGGGATGCATCACGATGGCGTCCGGTGCGGCCAGGCTCAGGTGGTTCACGTGCAAACCATAATGCACCGCGTATTCGCGCATAGAAGGAAAGAAGGCATCGGTCTGACGCTCACGCTGGACCCGAAGGATCATCACCACGTCGGCGTCAGCGACGGCGTCTTCGATCCGGCGTTCCAATCGCACACCCTGCTCGATCAAACCGGCAAACTCAGGCGGCACAAGGGTTCCCGGGCCGGCGACGCTCACCGTGGCCCCAAGTTTCGCCAGCAGGTAAATGTTCGAACGCGCGACCCGCGAATGCAAAATATCGCCGATGATGGCGACTTTCAATCCGGCGACGCGTTTCTTGTGTTCGCGAATGGTCAAGGCGTCGAGCAAAGCCTGAGTCGGGTGTTCATGGGCTCCATCACCGGCATTTACGATGGCGGCATCGCACACTTGCGCCAAATGGTGAGGCGCGCCCGCGGACGAATGGCGGATGACAATGCAATCGGGCGCCATCGCCTGGAGGTTGCGCGCCGTATCCAGCAGCGTTTCGCCTTTCGAGACGCTGGAAGTCGAGACACTGATATTGACGGCGTCGGCAGAAAGACGTTTGGCTGCTATTTCAAATGAAGTACGTGTCCGAGTGGAGGGCTCAAAGAAGAGATTGATGACCGTGCGGCCGCGCAGGGCGGGAACTTTCTTGATTTCGCGTTTCGAAACATCGCGAAAGGTCTCGGCCGTATCAAGCAAATGAACGATTTGATCGGCCGATAGCTCGCGGATGCCGAGGAGGTGTTTCAGCTTAAATCCGTTGTCCAAGGAATTCTCTCTTCTGGTCTTTGGACTTTGGTCTTTGGTCTTTGGTCTTATCAATCAGGCTTTCGAATCACTCAAGCTGCGAGGAAATCAAAACCTAAGACCAAAATCCAAAGACCGTTTTTCTTACAATAAAAAGCGGCCACTCGGGCCGCTTCAGGCTGCAGCTTCTGCTGCGGGTCGTTCGACGATGACGACGCCCTCTTCCTCGTCAAAGTCGGTCAGCATCACTTTTATTATTTCACTCTTTTTGGTCGGCACCAGCTTGCCGATGTAATCCGCCTGGATCGGCAACTCGCGATGTTCGTTGCCGCGGTCAACCAGCACCGCCAGTTGCACCCGCCGCGGCCGTCCAAAATCAATCAACTGATCAAGCGCCGCCCGCACCGTGCGTCCGGTGTAAAGCACATCGTCGATTAGTACGATCGTGCGGCCTTCGATGTCACCGGGCAATTCGGTTCCGCTCACAATCGGCTTGGCGCCGACGGTCGAGAGATCGTCGCGATACAAAGTTATGTCGAGAATTCCGACTGGCGGACGCTTACCTTCGAGGTCTTCGATCTTATCGGCGATTCGATTAGCCAGGGGCACACCGCGCCGGCGGATCCCTACCAAAACTAGATCCGTTAAGCCGTGATTTTCTTCGACGATTTCAGAAGCCAGACGAGCCAGCGCGCGATTGATGCGCGCCGTATCCATGATGCGAGCCTTTTCCGTGAATTCCACCGCGAGGGATACTAGCAAGAACAATGAGTTGAGACAAGTAATCAGCTTAATTGATAGTAGTACCGTTTGACTCCCTCTCACCTTGGGAGAGGGTTGGGGAGAGGGCCTGAGGAGAAACTGCAGCATTTATATCCTTGACTCACTTCTCATCCCGATTGAATCCCGAAGTGGCATCGTGGATTTCTAGGTTAAGCCGGCGTTTGGCACTCAAATCCAGAAGTCTAATGAGTAGTCTTACTCATACAAGATTGAGTGAGGTTGCTCATGCGCGTGGTCACACTCTCCTGATATAAACCCGCTTCATGGATAAGCCAAAGGGATGCTGCCCTGAGCCACGGTGCAAACCCGGCAGAAGAATTCCCAAATGAAAAAGCTCGTCCCCTGCCGCCCCTGCGGTGACAAACCGTTCATCGGTTCAGATCAGGCCTCGCACTCAGTTTCAAGGAGAATCATGACTCGCCCAAAAAGATTCTGGTACGCTTTGATATTCCTGGCTACGGCGTTAGTGGCCGCAATGGTGTATCCATTCAGCCGAGGCGCGGCGCATCGTGACCAGGAACAAACACAGGGTTTACCGCTGCGCGAACTGCCGAATTACGACGCGCTCGCGGCGAGTACCACCACGAGCGACTGCACGGGCGAAACAGGACTCGTTGCAAGATTCGGTGGCGCCGCAGACTGAAGGCGGGCACGGGGCGCAATACGAACCGCACTTCGGAGTACCGACTTTTCTCTGGGCTTCAGCCTCAGATCGTGGACCTGCACTATCGTTGGCCGCAATAGGAAGTCAGACGAGCACGAAAACCGGCGGCAGCGGCGTCGAGGCCATCGCCAGAGGTCATTTGAGTGCCTATGCCGCGCAATACCGGCTCTCGGCTGACGACGTGGCAAACGCCCAGCTCGTCAGCGTTCACGACACCGGCCAGGGGCCGATCATCGTCAAGTTCAAGCAGCAACTTGGCGGAATAGACGTGTTTCGCGATGAAGTCGCGATCATTATGAATCGCGATCTGCAGCTAATTGCCATCTCGGGATATCTGACGCTGGCGGTGATGGTCCGGTATCGTCGTTCAATCTGGCATCCACCGAAGCAATCACAAAGGCACTGGCGGATGTAACCGGTCGGCCCGTCAGCTCCGCGGCCCTCGCCAGCGCGGACAATAATGCAGTCGGGAGTAAGTATCAGTCTTACACCGCCGACGCCGACCAGACATCAGGAATCGTGCTTGGCGACGTGATCCGCTCAAAGCAGGTCATGTATCACCTGGTCGACGGGTACGTGCCCTCGTACTACATCGAAACCAACCTTAAGGTTCCGGTGACAGACCCATCGATAGCCGATTTGTCCGGCAATCCGGGGACCGATTGGGTGACGCAAGCCTACGCCTACGTGATCTCGGCCGTCGACGGCCAGATTCTGTTTAGAAAGAACCTGGTTCAAAACGACAGCTTTACCTATCGCGTCTGGGCCGATCCCGTAACAAAGATTCCATACGACTCTCCTGCCGGTAACGACGTGATTCCAAAGATCAACAGCACACCGGACGGAGTGCAATATCCGTTCACAGGCCTCAACGACATCACCCTGCAGAACTATCCGTTCAGCCGTAACGACCCGTGGTTGGCGCCGGGCGCGACTGAAACGGTGGGAAACAACGTCGACGCTTATGTAGATCTATTCAATCCTGATGGTCTCAACCCGACGGCGGCGCCTGCTGACCCTGCCACCGGCGATTTTCGCGCGCAGATTACGCGCGCCAGGTCAGTTCCTGCACACCCAGGTTCCCGACTCCAATCCGGCGTTGGCAGAAGCACGCCAGGCCGGTATTCAGCAACTGTTCTACGACGTCAATTTTCTGCACGACTGGTTTTATGAAGCCGGATTTGACGAGACGTCCGGCAACGCGCAGGCCTCGAACTTTGGTCGCGGCGGCGTTGAAAACGACCGCATTCGCGCCGAAGCTCAGGACGTAAGCGGACGCAATTCTTCGAACACGGTGACTTTTGCCGATGGAACGTCGCCCCGGATGCAGATGCTTATGTTCGACCCGAACACCATCAGGTACGTTGATGTTCTGAGTCCGGACAACGCCGCGGGAAAACGGCTCACCGGAACCGCAACGTTCGGACCACAGTCCTTCGACTCCACAAACGATCTGTTTCAGCCCGAATCCAGCGTCCGGTTGCACTGCTGCTTCCTTCACCGGCGCGGCGGGTAAGTTCGTCCTGGTAGATCGCGACCCACTCTCGGGCGGCGGGGCTTGCTCGATTAGCACCAAGCTCAACAATGCGATGACGGCCGGCGCCACCGGTTTCATTTTGGTGAACCTCTCATCCCAACCCAACGATGTGGTCTTCATAAGCGGCAGTCTGCCCTCTTTCACCATTCCATTTTTGTCGATCAGCTTTAATAGCGCGGCGACTATCAAGACTGAACTCGCGGTTCCCAACACCGTTTCGGTTCGCATGCGCCGCGATCCTGGATTCGATCGCGACAGTGCCATCGACAATCAGCTCGTGTTTCATGAGTGGGCCCACTATCTCACTGGCCGCTTGATTGGCAACGGCTCCGGCATGGTGACGAACCAGTCGCAAGGCATGGCCGAAGGATGGAGTGATTTCACTGCGCTGCTGCTAACTGCGCGCGCGGATGACGCCCTGACGCCCAGCAACTCGACTTTTAATGGAGTCTATCCGGTCGGCGCCTATGTCGGCAGCGGTGGAGACAACGACGGTTACTACTTTGGTATCAGGCGTTATCCGTACTCGACGGATATGACGAAAAATCCGCTGACCTTCAAACATATTCAGGCTGCCCAAGCTCTGCCTGTTGGACCGCCGCGAAATTCGAACCAGAACCTGCCCATAAACGCGAGCAATGCGGAAGCGCACAACACCGGAGAAGTATGGGCAAGTATGCTTTGGGAATGCTATGCGTCGCTGCTGCGAGACACACAGGGACCAACCCCACGGCTCACTTTTCAGGAAGCGCAAACGCGGATGAAGTATTACCTCGTCGCCGCTTTGAAGATGACTCCGATCAATCCGACGTTCGTCGAAGGTCGTGATGCCTTGCTGGTTGCGGCTTACGCTACCGACCCAGTCTGACTACGACCGGTTCTGGCACGCGTTCGCAAAGCGGGGCGCAGGTTTCGGAGCCGTAGCACCCGACCGGTACTCCGGGGACAACAACGGCGTCACCGAGAGCTTCTCGGTTGTCAGCGATGCCGAATTTACCGGCGCTACCCTGGACGACAGCGTAACTCCCTGCGACCACGATGGGATACTCGATACCGGCGAGACGGGCAAAGTCACGATTAGTTTACGAAACACCGGACTGAATACGCTGACCGCGACGACTGGGACCCTGACCACGACGACGCCAGGTGTCAGTTTTCCCCAACGGAGGAGATGTGACCTTCGCTTCGTTTGCTCCGGAAAGTGCCGCGACTGCGTCGGTGAACGTGGCCCTCGCTCCAGGATTGGCCGGAGCGCAGAGCCTGGACTTTCAGTTCACTTATAACGATCCACAGTTCGGCGGTCCTCATAACGTTTCGTTCTCGTTTCGCGGTAACACGAATCTCATTCCGGCCTCGACGGCGACCGACACGGTTGAAGCAGAGTCTCCACCCTGGACTGCGACCTCAGTGCCGGTTACCCAAACGGTTAGCGGAGTTACGCAGGTCGTCAGTGCCCCAAGTCCGTTCAAGCGTAAGACCGTGAGCGCTCTTCAGCATGTCTGGCACGTCGACGACATTGGAACCTTCTGTGACGAGCGGCTCACGTCGCCGGTGTTCACGGTGGATGGCAGCGGCTCGTTCAATGTCCAGTTCGACCACTCATGGGGATTCGAATTCGACGGTGGCGGAAACTATGATGGCAGCGTCGTAGAAATGAGTGTAAACGGCGGCGCCTTTATCGACATTGGCGGGCCCGCCTATAACGGGACAATATTCGAATGGCGGCAGCGGTGATCCGAATCCGCTCCGAGGTCGAAGCGGCTTCGTTAAAAATAGCGCCGGTACTGTTCACGCGTCCCTGACGCAGGCCATCGCTCCCGGTTCGACTGTACAAATTCGCTTCCGCGAGGGCTGCGATATCTCAGTCGGCGCCGCCGGATGGGACATCGACAACATCGCCTTCACGGGAGTTATCGAGACACCTTTCGGCACCCTGGTCGCCGATCCGGGAAGCTGCCCGCGCGCCGGCACCGGTCACCTTTGGATCTGACGCCTCACAGCCTTCCGGCAGGCAACGTCAACTCGGCCTATCCGACTACGTCTTTGACGGCTTCAGGAGAAACGGGGCCGTACACCTACACGGTGACTCCGTTTGCCTTGCCGCCGGGAATGGTTCACGACCTCGTCGGCGGCAGTTTGCAAATCAGCGGCACACCCACCGTCGCCGGCACTTTTCCGTTGGCAGTAGTTGTCAAAGATTCCGCCGGCCACCAGCAGACTTTCAACTATTCGATCGTCATCAACAAGGTGGATCCTAATGTTGCTGTGGAACAACCCGGCCGACATTACCTATCCCGAAAGCTTGAGCGCGACACAGCTTAATGCCGGCGCCTCAGTGCCCGGCACATTCACTTATGCGCCTGTCTCGGGCACCGTGCTTAACGCAGGCAACGCGCAGTCGTTGTCGGTTACATTCGTGCCGGCGGATAGCGCCACGTACGCCACCGTCGTTAAAAACGTAACTATCAACGTCCTGAAGGGGACTCCTGTAATCACCTGGAACAATCCTGCCGACATCACTTACGGAACGGCCCTGGGCGGAACTCAGCTTAACGCTACAGCCAATGTTCCCGGTGCCTTCACCTACACGCCGCCGGCCACTACGGTTTTGAATGCCGGCAACGGTCAGACTCTTTCGGTTAATTTCGTGCCGACAGATACGGCCAATTACAACAATGCCTCGCAAAATGTTTCGATCAACGTGCTGAAGGCGACGCCAACCGTAACCTGGAACAACCCAGCCGACATCGTCTACGGCACTGCGCTGGGTGCGACTCAACTCAATGCTACGGCCAGCGTCCCGGGTGTCTTAACCTACACACCGCCGGCCAGCCACGCGTGCTGAATGCCGGCAACGGTCAGACCTCTTTCGGTTAATTTCGTGCCGACTGATTCAACTAACTACAACAATGCTTCGCAAAATGTTTCGATCAATGTACTGAAGGCGACGCCAACCGTAACCTGGAATAACCCAGCCGACATCGTCTACGGCACTGCGCTGGGTGCGACTCAACTCAATGCGGTGGCAAGCGTCCCGGGTGTCTTAACCTACACACCGCCGGCCACTACGGTTTTGAATGCCGGTAAGCGGTCAGACTCTTTCGGTCAGTTTCGTACCGACTGATACGACCAACTACAACAACGCCTCGAAGAATGTTTCGATCAACGTGCTGAAGGCGACGCCGACCATAACCTGGAACAACCCAGCCGACATCATCTACGGCACTGCGCTGAGTGCGACTCAACTCAATGCGACGGCCAGCGTCCCGGTGTCTCTAACCTACACACCGCCGGCCACTACGGTGTTGAATGCCGGCAACGGTCAGACTCTTTCGGTTAATTTCGTGCCGACTGATACGGCCAACTACAACAATGCCTCGCAGAATGTTTCGATCAACGTGCTCGAAGGCGACGCCGACCATTACCTGGAACAACCCAGCCGACATCGTCTACGGCACTGCGCTGAGTGCGGCTCAACTCAATGCGGTGGCAAGCGTCCCGGGTGTCTTAACCTACACACCGCCGGCCGCTACGGTATTGAATGCCGGCAACGGTCAGACTCTTTCGGTTAATTTCGTGCCGACTGATTCGACTAACTACAACAATGCTTCAAAGAACGTGAGCATTAACGTTCTCAAAGCGACCCCAGCTATTACCGTGGAACAATCCGGCGGATATCAACTACGGCACCGCCTCAGGAGCGACTCAGCTAAATGCGGCGGCGAACGTGCCGGGCGCGTTCTTCTACACGCCTTCGTCGGGCTACGGTATTGAATGCCGGCAACGGTCAAACTCTTTCGGTCAGTTTCATTCCGACCGATGCGACCAATTACAACAATGCTTCGCAGAATGTGTCGATCAACGTGCTGAAGGCGACGCCAACACATAACCTGGAACAACCCAGCCGACATCGTCTACGGCACTGCCCTGAGTGCGACTCAACTCAATGCGACGGCCAGCGTCCCCGGCGTCTTTACCTACACCCCACCGGCGGCTACGGTATTGAATGCCGGCAACGGTCAAACTCTATCGGTCAATTTCGTGCCGACCGATAGCGACCAACTACAACAATGCCTCAGCAGAACGTTTCGATCAACGTGCTCAAAGGCGACTCCAGTAATTACCTGGAACAATCCTGCTGACATCGTATCACGGCACTGCGCTGATGCGACTCAACTCAATGCGACGGCGAGCGTCCCGGGCGTCTTAACCTACACCCCACCGGCCGCCACGCTATTGAATGCCGGCAACGGTCAGACTCTTTCGGTCAGTTTCGTGCCGACCGATACGACTAACTACAACAACACTTCGAAGAACGTTTCGATCAACGTGCTGAAGGCGACGCCAGTACATAACCTGGAACAACCCCGCCGACATCGTCTACGGCACGGCGCTGGGTGCGACCCAACTCAATGCGACGGCCAGCGTCCCGGGCGTCTTAACCTACACACCGCCGGCCGCTACGCGTTTTGAATGCCGGTAACGGTCAGACTCTTTCGGTTAATTTCGTGCCGGCTGATTCGACTAACTACAACAACACTTCGAAGAACGTTTCGATCAACGTGCTGAAGGCGACTCCGGTAATTACCTGGAATAATCCGGCCGACATCACTTATCCGACAGCCTTAAGCACCACACAGCTCAACGCTTCAGCTAATGTGCCCGGCGCGTTCACTTATACGCCGCCGGCAACCACTCTGCTCAATGCCGGTAACAGTCAAACGCTTTCGGTAAATTTCGTGCCGGCAGACACGACGAACTACAACAACGCTTCGAAGAACGTTTCGATTAACGTGCTGAAAGCAACTCCGGTAATTACCTGGAATAATCCGGCGGACATCACGTATGCAGCCGCGCTTGGCGCTACGCAGCTCAACGCCACCGGGCAGCGTCCCCGGCGCTTTCGTTTACACACCGCCGGCCGGCACAGTTTTGAACGCCGGCAGCGGCCAAACTCTCTCGGTTAACTTTGTTCCCACAGACACCGGGAACTACCAACAACGCCGGGAAGGACGTCTTAATCAATGTCCTCGAAAGCAAATCAGACGATCACGTTCGGAGCTTTGACGGACAAGTCGCTCGGCAGTTCGCCAATCAGTGTGACCGGAAACAGCACCTCGGGCTTGCCGCTCAGTTTTGCTATCCAGAGCGGCCCCGCCACCATCAGCAACGGCACGGTGACCATCAACGGCATTGGCAGCGTCACAGTCAGGGCCTCGCAAGCTGGGGACGCCAACTACAATGCAGCGACATCTGTGGACCAGAGCTTCACAGTCACAAAGGCATCAACGTCGACCGCTGTGAGTTCCAGCCTGAACCCCTCGACTCTCAGCCAGCCGGTGACTCTCACGGCCACAATCACCTCCGCCGTCACCCCAACCGGAACGGTGACCTTCAAAGACGGGCCGGCGACTTTGGGAACCGGCACCCTGAACAGTTCAGGCGTTGGCCACGTTAACAACTTCGACCTTGACGCTGGGACTTCACTCAATTACGGCTGATTACGCCGGCGACGCAAACTGTCTGCCGAGCAGCGGGACGTTAACGGGAGGCCAACAGGTCAACAGTCCTGCCAGTGGCGTGATCCAGTTTGCGTGCTGCTTCCTATTCGGTCAATGAAGCCGCCGGCAGTGTTGCTATAACTGTAACTCGATCCGGCGACCTGAGTTTGCCGGCATCGGTTGATTACGCCACGAATGATGGTAGTTCGCCTGGTGTTTTCGTGCCGTGCTCTCTGGTTTCAGGAGCCGCGCTTGATCGGTGTGATTTCGGACGCGCCAGCCGGAACGCCTTCAATTCGCCGCCGGCCAATCTTCGAGAACATTCACCGTTCTCGTCTCGAACGATTCCTTCGTCGAAGGCGTCGAGACGGTGCAATTGGTTTTGAGCAATGCCAGCGCGGGATCGCTACTCGGTAGTCAAACCACCGCCAGGCTCTCGATCATCGACGATGATGTAGTTATCTCGGGAAATCTGATCGACAATGCAACTGCGTTCGTCGAACAGCTGTATCACGACTTCCTGAATCGCCAGGCGGACAGCGCCGGCCTGGCATTCTGGACCGCTCAAATCACCTCCTGCGGCTCTGACCAAAACTGCGTCGCTCAGGCGCGGGTGAATGTAGCGGCATCTTTCTTCCTGTCGATCGAATTCAGTCAAACCGGATTCCTGGTCGAACGCCTTTATAAAACGGCGTATGGCAGTGGCAGTGGCTCGTCTACCGCCGGCAGCCTGCATTCGTTGCCGGTTCCGATCATTCGGTTCAATGAATTTCTGTTGGACAGACAGAAGGTAGCCGATGGTGTCGTTGTCGGTCAGAGCGGTTGGCCGTGCGCTGCTCGAGAGCAACAAGGTCGCGTTTATCAATGAATTCGTGCTTCGCTCCAGGTTTACCACGGCTTATCCGGCGAACATGACCGCAGCCACGTTTGTGGATGTGCTAAATACGAATGCCGGCAATCCGTTGTCCAGCGCTGAGCGAAACCAACTGGTCAGCGATCTCGGCGGTGGCAATAAGAGCCGAGCACAGGTGCTGCGCGCAATCGCTGAGCATCCGAACACCGTCAGCGCCGAATTCAATCGCGCATTTGTGCTGATGCAATACTTCGGCTTCCTGCGGCGGAACCCGAACGACGCGCCGGACACCGACTATACGGGCTTTGATTTCTGGCTGACGAAACTAAATCAATTCAACGGCAACTACCTCGACGCAGAAATGGTCAAGGCCTTCATCACCTCGATGGAATACCGGCAAAGGTTCGGCAACTGATCAAATACCGCGGGTGGGCCTGTATCGAGCCACCCGCGCTTTCTCGATGTAGTGTCCCGTCTGTCTCTGCGACCGCGCTGTGCGTCCTCAGCGCCTCTGCGGTGAGTATCTCCAGACTTATTCACCGCAGCAGACGCAGGGGTCGCAGAGTCTGCGCAGAGAAATACTGACATCAGGACTACCCGCTGCTTTCGCGTCCGTGCAGTGACAACCCGCAACTCCCGCGCTAAACTCGTGCGGATTGCCGCTGCTAACTTGTCGCTCTACCATTCCATCATTCGGCCGATTCTGTTTAGCCTGTCGCCGGAATCAGCGCATGAGTTTGCTCTCAAGACCCTGAACAACAGCGCGATTCGCGCGTGCTTCAAGCAGAGAAAACGGTTCCCTGAATTCGGCACCCTCAAACGTTTTGGTTTGGAATTTACCAATCCGGTTGGCCTGGCCGCAGGTTTTGATAAGAACGGCACCGCGGCCCATGCGCTGGCAGACCTGGGATTTGGATCAATTGAGGTCGGCACTGTCACCAACGAGCCGCAACCCGGCAATCCGAAACCGCGCCTGTTTCGACTGCCGCAGGATCAGGCGCTAATCAACCGTCTGGGATTCAACAACTCACGGCGCGCAGCAGTTGGCGGCAAGCATTCGCGCGATCATCGGCCGGACTGCGTGGTTGGCGTTAACATCGGAAAGTCGCGTCGCGTCGCAGATCGAACAATCGATCCCCGATTACCGCGCGAGCTTTGCAGCTGTCTACGACGTCGCCGACTACATCGCGGTGAACGTCAGCTCGCCTAACACACCAAATCTGCGTGAACTGCAACGAGCCGACCTCTCGTCGAGGAATTGCTCAGTCGCTTGCAGAAGAGGAATAACGAACTGGCGCAGGCAGGCTCTCAGAAGCAATCGGCCAAACCGCTTCTGCTGAAAATCGCGCCCGACCTGGATCGAGCCGGAGATCGAATCAATCATCGAGGTCGCCTTGCGCACTGACATCTCCGGCATCATCGCCACCAACACGACAGTCGGGTCGCGCAGGCTCTGCAAACGCCGGCTGCCGAAGGTGCGAAGCTTCGGCGACGGCGGATTGAGCGGAGCGCCGTTGCGCGAACCAATCTAATCAGAATAATCTCGCTGGTCTATCGACTGACGCACGGAGCGTCTGCCAATCATCGGCGTGGGCGGCATTTTTACCGCTGACGATGCGTGGGAGAAAATTTGCGCCGGCGCCGGCTTGATTCAACTGTATACTGGCTTTATTTACGAAGGGCCGGGCGTCGCAAACGAATCAATGAGGGCCTGGCTGAGATCTATGACGACGCGAAGGTTTCAATTCGATTGACGAGGCGGTTGGTTGTCGCGAGAACATAGAGATTTGAACTTTCAAGAGATTGGAATGGTCACAGCAAAAGACAAACTAATCGTCGCTCTGGATGTTGATGACGCGAATCGCGCGCTTGAGCTGTGCGATGCACTTCGCGATTCAGTGGGAATGTTCAAGGTCGGCATGCAGCTGTTTACCGCCGCCGGACCCGACGTGGTCCGCAAAATCGTTTCGCACGTGGCGGCCGCGTCTTTCTCGATCTGAAATACCACGACATTCCGAACACGGTGGCGATGGCCGGAGTCGAAGCAACGCGCCTCGGCGTTTCGATTTTCAACGTGCATGCCTCGGGCGGAGCGAGATGATGAAACGTGCGGCCGAAGCCGTCGCCGAAACCGCACAACGCGAAAATCTGGCCAGGCCCAGAGTAATCGCCGTAACCGTTCTCACCAGCATCGACCAGCAAACTCTGCAACAGATCGGAATCGCCGAAGAGGCTGAATCGGTCGTCACCCGTCTCGCCTCTCTGGCAAAACGAGTCAGGACTTGATGGCGTGGTGGCTTCGGCTCAGGAGATCCGGACCATTCGCGACGCGGTTTTGCAGCCCGATTTTCTAATTGTCACACCGGGCATCGCGCGGCGCGAGTGCGTCATCCGACGACCAACGCCGGACGATGTCGGCAGGCGACGCGGTTAGAGCGGGCGCCGATTATTTGGTGATAGGCCGGCCCATTCTGGCGGCGCCGGATCCAGTAGACGCAGCCCGGCGAGATCGTCGAAGAGATCGCTGCGGCCCTGAAAGCCGATACGCCGCAGCCGGCCGACTTCGGCGGAACAAAGCCACGCCCAAAGCGTTTATTGAGAATGAGTTTGCGCCCTGGAACAACTTGCCCTTATCATCCTGCTGTGCGCCTTAATGCTAAAGCCCCCACTAAGACTTGCCTGGTTGTTCGCCCTCATAGTTTTCCTTACCGGTGCCGGCAACTGCTCAAACCAAAGACGACGCCGGGCCGTTGGCTTTCAATCCAGCCGTTTACCGGCTGGGCGAACGTCTTACTTACAACGTCAACTATTCTCAGTTTGTCAGTGCGGCGCATATCGAGATGGTGGTCGCCGGGCCGCGGTGATTTTTTGAACGCGACGGCATCCAACTCAAGGCCCATGTGGAAACGACGGGCGTCGTCAACGTGGCCCTCCTGTCTCTCAACAACGACTACACGACCTATGTATTCGCTGAGAACGGCTTGCCGTATCGTTCGCAGCAAGTCGTGCGTGAGGCCGGCCGCACCAGCGAAGCCTCGATCGACTACAACCAACCGGCGGGTACCGACGCCATTCCGGCGAAACTGAGAATCGGCGAGTCGACCGGCATTTACGATTTATTGTCCGCCGTCTATCGCATCCGCGCGATGCCCTTGACGATGGGAGCGCAATATTTCATCACCGTGCGCAACGGCAACGACGAGTATCAGGCCGAGATAAAGTTGCCGGCAAAGAGTACGTGAAGACCAGCGTCGGCTCGTTCGACGCGATCGTTACCCGGATTAAAGTTAAGGGCAGCCCTGTTTACGACCTTCAGCGTTTATTTCAGCGACGACGAATGGCATGTCCCCGTGTTGCTCACGGCGCAAGCACGGCGAAGACGCTGAGGTGAAGGCCGAGTTGGCCGCATCTTCGCTCGAAGCACCCGTCGTAACTCCTCCAGCAATACGTAACCGGAACGAAGTGGCTAC
>ERZ1370068.10862-contig-9522_pt1 | contig 28764 bp, 34 predicted proteins | sample MGYA00561227_ERZ1370068 | MGnify/ENA primary metagenome ERZ1370068 (study PRJEB38410, sample SAMEA6850437) | metagenome | study: Metagenomic assessment of the ecological functions of the soil: analysis of the soil microbiota associated with the...
AGTTACGTATTGCTAAGCTCACGGTCGAGGCACTTCACGAGCCTCGCTGTCGATCAAGCTGCACACCGACGCCGGCGAGCGGTGGGTCGAAGGCACGGTGTTCGAGCCGGGACAGCCTGCGGCTCGTCTCCGTCCGCGGCGTCGACGGTCGAAGCGCCGCTCGGCGGGACGATGCTGATCATCGCCAACGACGATCAGCCGGGCGTCATCGGCGAAGTCGGCACGATTCTCGGCCGCCATCGCGTGAACATCGCGAACTTCGCGCTCGGCCGCGGCGACACCGCGGGCCGATCGGCGTCGTCAACGTCGACGAGGACGGCGACGACCCGCGGCCGCTCGACAAGGCGGTCGATGGATCCGCGCAGGTCGCCGGCGATCCGCGAAGCCTGGGTGGTCAGGCTGACATCTTGAAGGAATTGGTAATTGGTGAGCTGGTGAATTTTCAGGCCACCACTCGCAGCGCACCCGGATGCATCCGCGCGTGAATGCGCGTTGCTGCCGACCACCGGCTCGCCGTCGACGTGATACGTCATCGGCTGCGTCGGATTCGATCGTCACCTCTGCGCATGCGGCGGATCGTGCAGCCGCGGACGCGTGACGACCGTGCCGTTGAACAGCCGCGGCAACTGGCACAGGGTCCGCGATCCGCGATCGCTTCCTCGATCACGACGAGATCGAGCACGTCCGTCGTCGACGCGCGCGCCGGGCGCGATGCGCGCTGTTGCCGAACTGCGGCGGAGTTGGCGATCGTCACCAGCAGCGCGCGCGATGTCGACGCTGTCTCGACGCCGCCGATGGTGATCCGATAGATGCTGCGGCACGGTAGGTCGTCAACGCGCCCGCGCCGGTGATCCGCGCGTAGCCGGCAAAGCCGCGCCACGGTTGTCGCGGTCGCTGAACCGCGCACGCGATGTGCGCGTCGAAGCCGATCGCCGGCCGATGTTCGACGAACAGCCGGCCGTCGATCTCGCCGAGATCCGATCGGACGCGAACGCCGATTCGCAGCGCGTCGGCGATCGCCGCTGCCGGCTGCCGGCTGGACGCCGAGTTCGCGTCGCCAGGCCGTTGCCCGAGCCGGCCGGGACGATGCCGAGCGGCACGTCGTCGAACGCCAGCGCCGATGGCGACCTCGTTGATCGTGCCGTCGCCGCCCCACGCCAGCACGAGCCGCGCGCCGCGCCGACCGCCGCATGCGCCAGCTCGCGGGCGTGTCCGGACCGCTCGGTCACGAAGACTTCGGGCCGGATCGCCGTGCTGCTCGACGACCGCGAGCGCCGAGCTGCGCGCGCGCACGCGCCGTCGCGAGGCTGCGCGCCGCCGGAGATCGGATTGATGATGGATGACGGTAGACAGTTGAAGTGAGAAAGCGAAGTTAGAAGTTAGAACTTTACGACAGGCTTCAGACTTCGAACTTCCGGCGACTTCATCGCAGCGCAAGGCGTCGGACGCGGTTGTCGGTGACGATCGGTCAGCTCGACGACGTCGGCGGAGATTTTGCGACGCGATAGCGCAGCGTCACCGTCGTCGCCCTCCTTCACCATGAACAGCTGGCCGTCGCCGGAGATGATGGCGGTGCGCACCGGACCGTCCGTCGCCCGCGTCTTCGGCGATGCCGGCGAGCTTCAGCGGCAGGCAGCGCGGCGGCGCTCGACCGGCGCCTCGACGATCGCTGCCGCCGGCGCGGCGCGACCGGCGCCGGCGCCGGTGCGCGCGCGCGCGGCGCGGAACGTGAAGAGATTGCGGCCCGGCTGCGCTCGGCGTCGTCGTCGGTCGCAGGCGTTCGTGCAGCCGCTCGATTTCGATCGGCGAGCTCCGCGCCGCGCGTTTCGATCGCCGCTGTGCTGGACGATCGATGGACGGCGGGATCGTGTGATTCGACGTGGCAGCGCCCGCGAGCCACGCGGCGACGTGCGGCGCCAACGACTACAATCGTCGTCGTCCGCTTCGAGATTCATACGGTAACTCCGCCGATCGTAGCACGCGCTCTTTAGCGTTGTGCTATTATTCGTCGTGCACCCTGCATCGACTGGTTCAAGAGTCGATTCGGTTCCTCCGCTCAACGTCGTCGCCGTCATCCCCGCCCGATACGCTTCGACGCGGCTTCCCGGCAAAGCGCTCGCCGACCTCGACGGCCGTCCGATGATCGAGCACGTGTACCGCGCGCGTCGCCGCGCCGCGGCTCGTCGCAGGTCATCGTCGCCACCGACGATCTTGCGCATCGCGACGCGCGTCGCACGACTTCGGCGGCAAGGTGCGGCTGACGCAAGGCGACGCACGAGACCGGCACCGATCGGCTGCGCCGAAGTCGCGGCGTCGCTCGACTGCGACGTCGTCGTCAACGTGCAGGGCGACGAGCCGCTGATCGATCCGCGCGCGATCGACGAAGCTGATCGCGCCGTTCGCCGCGATCCGACGGTGCAGATGACGACGCTGTACCGCCGCATCCAGGATCGCCGCCGAGCTCAACAACCCGAACGTCACCAAGGTCGTGGTCGATCGCGGCGGCTTCGCGCTGTATTTCTCGCGCGCGCCGATCCCTACGTCCGCGATCCGCGCGGCGGCTGGCCGCCGCTCTATCAGACATATCGGTCTCTACGCCTATCGCCGCAGCACCCTGCTGGTGCTGGCGTCGCTCGAGCCGACGCCGCTCGAGCGGGCCGAATCGCTCGAGCAGCTGCGCGCGCTGGAGCACGGCATTCGCATCAAGGCCGTGGAAACCGCGCTACGAATCGTTCGGCGTCGACACGCCGGAGGATCTGGAACAGGTGCGCCGGCTGCTGACGGCGCCGACATCGAGCTGACACCGCATGACACAAGCCGGACGGACGGACGACCCGAAATACATCTTCGTCACCGGCGGCGTGGTCTCGTCGCTCGGCAAGGGACTGGCGGCGGCGTCGCATCGGCTGCCTGCTCGAAGGCCACGGCTACACGGTCACGATGCAGAAGTTCGACCCGTACATCAACGTCGATCCGGGCACGATGAGCCCGTATCAGCACGGCGAGGTGTACGTCACCGACGACGGCGGCGAGACCGACCTCGACCTCGGCCACTACGAGCGCTTCACCAACACGCGTCACGACGCAGAACTCGAACTGGACGACCGGCAAGATCTACTCAGACGCGTCATCCAGAAGGAGCGGCGCGGCGACTACCTCGGGCGCACCGTGCAGGTCATCCCGCACATCACCAACGAGATCAAGGACGCGATCCGCGCCGTCGCCGACGGACGTCGACGTCGTGCTCGTCGAGATCGGCGGCACCGTCGGCGACATCGAGAGCCTGCCGTTCCTCGAGGCGATCCGCCAGTTCCGCCAGGACGTCGGCCGCGACAACTCGCTCTACGTCCACCTCACGCTGGTGCCGTTCATCGGCGCCGCCGGCGAGCTGAAGACCAAGCCGACGCAGCACAGCGTCCGCGATCTGCGCTCGATCGGCATCCAGCCCGACATCCTGCTCTGCCGCACCGACCGCTTCCTCGATCCGGACATCAAGCGGAAGATCGCGCTGTTCTGCGACGTCGACGAAGAAGCCGTCATCACCGCCAAGGACGTCTCGACGATCTACGAAGTGCCGCTCGTCGCTCGCGGCCGAGGGCCTCGATCGCGATCGTGCTGAAGTACCTGCACCTGCCGCAGACCGAGCGCCGGATGCAGCCGTGGGAGGATCTCGTCAGCCGCATCAAGAACCCGCTCGACGAGATCACGATCCACGTCGTCGGCAAGTACGTCGGCTACGAGGACTCGTACAAGAGCCTGAACGAGGCGCTGTATCACGGCGGCTTTCCGCATCGCGCTGAAGGTCAACATCAAGTGGATCGAGGCCGAAGCGCTCGAGGAGCCGGACGGCGCAGCGCTGCTCGACGGCGCGCGACGGCATCCTCGTGCCCGGGCGGATTCGGCAATCGCGGCACGCGCGGGATGATGATGGCGGCGCGAGGTCGCGCGCGAGCGCGGCATTCCCTACTTCGGCATCTGCTACGGCTTCCAGTGGGCGACGGTCGAGTACGCGCGCAACGTCGCCGGGCTCGCCGACGCCGATTCCACCGAGTGCAATCCGGACACGCCGACCAAGGTGATCTACAAGCTGCGCGATCTGCTCGGCGTCGACGACCTCGGCGGCACGATGCGGCTCGGCAGCTACGCGTGCGAGCTGGCGCCCGGCTCGCTCGCGCAGCAGCGTCTACGGCGCGACGCTGCATTCACGAGCGCCACCGCCACCGCTACGAGTTCAACTGCCTCTACGAGCGCACGCTCAGCGAGCACGGGCTGCGGATCTCCGGCCGCTCGCCCGACGGCAAGTTCGTCGAGATCGCCGAGCTGCCCGGTCATCCGTGGTATCGTCGCGGTCCAGTTCCACCCGGAGTTCAAGTCGAAGCCGACGCGGCCGCATCCGCTGTTCGCCGCATTCGTCGCGGCGTCTTACCAGCACAAGACGGCGCGCACGCGCTGCGCGCCGCAGCGCAGACGGTCGCGCTGAGCAGGCTGCAGCCTGGGCGCGACGGCGCAGGCCAGGCAGGAACGCGGCAGAGCCTTCGCCCGCTGCCATCCGTCCTCCGCCCGTCCGCCCATCCCGCCCTCGTATAATGCGCCCGTGACCCCGCTGAAGCTGGGCGACATCACGATCGGCGGCGGCAGCCCGTTCGCGCTCATCGCCGGTCCGTGCGTCATCGAGAGCGAAGCACACGCGCCGCGATCTGGCCGGCCGGCTCGTCGACATCGCGCGGCGCGTCGGCGTGCCGTTCATCTTCAAGGCGTCGTTCGACAAGGCGAACCGGACGTCGGGCACGATCGTTTCGCGGCCCGGGCCTCGACGAAGGGCTGCGGGTGCTCGCCGCGCATCAAGTCGCGATACGGCGTGCCGATCCTCACCGACATCCACGAGCCGGCGCAGGCGGCGCCGGCCGCCGACGTCGCCGACGTCGCTGCAGATTCCGGCGTTCCTCTGCCGCGCAGACCGATCTGCTCGTCGCCGCGGCGAGACCGGGCGCATCGTCAACATCAAGAAGGGGCAGTTCCTCGCGCCCGACGACGTGAAGCCACGCGGTCGCCAAGGTCGTCGACGCCGGCAACCCGCGCGTGCTGCGTGACCGAGCGCGGCACGAGCTTCGGCTACCACAACCTCGTCGTCGACATGCGCGCGTTCCCGATGATGCGCGCGCTGGGCGTGCCGGTCGTCTTCGACGTGACGCACAGCCTGCAGCTGCCCGGCGGCGGCGACGGCGTGACCGCCGGGCCAGGCGCGGATACATCGAGCCGCTGGCCTCGGCCGGCGTGGCCGCGGGCGTCGACGGCGTGTTCCTCGAGGTGCACGAGGAGCCGTCGCGCGCGAAGAGCGACGCGCAGAACGCGCTGCGCCTCGACGCGCTCGAACCGCTGCTCCGCCGGCTGACGGCGATCGACGCGATCGCCAAGCAGGCCGAGGCCCGCCTCCATGGCTGATCGCGCGCTCGCGCGCAAGGTCCTCGAAACCGAAGCGGCGGCGATCCTCGCGCTCGTCGAGCGGCTCGACGAGCGGTTCGACCGCGCCGTCAGCTGCTCCGCCAGTGCCAGGGCCGCGTGATCCTCACCGGCATGGGCAAGTCGGGCATCATCTGCCGCAAGATCGCCGCGACGCTGACGAGCACCGGCACCGCCGGCGTTCTTCCTGCATCCGGCCGAGGCGATCCACGGCGACCTCGGCGTCATCCAGACCGACGACGTCGTCGTGGCGCTGTCCTACAGCGGCGAGACCGACGAGACTGCTGCGGCTGCTCGAAACGATCCGCCGCCTCGGCGCGAAGCTGATCGCGATCACCGGCGATCCGGCGTCGACGCTGGCGCAGGCGGCCGACGTCGCGCTCGACTGCAGCGTCGCCGAAGAAGCCTGCCCGATGAACCTGGTGCCGACGGCCAGCACGACGGCGGCGCTCGCGATCGGCGACGCGCTGGCGATGACGCTGCTGGTCGAGAAGGGCTTCCGCCAGGAGGATTTCGCCAACCTGCATCCCGGCGGCAAGCTCGGCAAGCGGCTGATGCGCGTCGAAGCGCTGATGCACGCGCGGCAAGCACTGCCCGGTCGTCCGCGCCGACACGCGGATGCGCGACGTCATCTACGAGATGTCGAGCAAGCAGCTCGGCATGACCTGCGTCGTCGACGGCGACGACGACGCTGCTCGGCATCATCACCGACGGCGACCTGCGGCGGCGCATGGAGCGCGGCGGCGAGATCCTCGAGCTGACGGCCGGCGACGTGATGACGCGCGACCCGGTGTCGGTGCCGCGCGTCACGCTCGCCGCCGAGGCGCTGAACATCATGGAGCAGCGCAAGATCACCTCGATCGTCGTCGCCGAGGACGGCGACGCCGACGCGCGTGGCCGGCGTCGCTGCACCTGCACGATCTGTGGCGGATGGAGATGTTCTAGAACCGAGCTAGATCTGGCTGCAGATTCGACGGCACTGCGTCAGAACCTTGAGTGCCGCAAGACTGGCGTGACGACCGAGCAGCCGATCGCTGATCCTGTTCGACGTCGACGGCGTGCTGACCGACGGCACGATGCTGCTGCACGCCGACGGCAGCGAGAGCAAGGTGTTCGACATCAAGGACGGCACCGGCATCGTGTGGGCGCAGCGGCTCGGGCTGACCGTCGGTTTCCTGTCGGCGCGTTCGTCGGCGGCCACGGCGCAGCGCGCCGCGCAGCTCGGGATCACGCTCGTGCATCAGGGCGTCGCCGAGCAAGCTCGAGACCTACGAGCAGATCGCCGACGAGCCTGATGCTCGACGACGAGCAGGTGGCCTACATGGGCGACGACATCCTGGATCTGCCGGTGCTCGCCGCGCGTCGGCCTGGCGGCGGCGCCGGCCGACGCGGCGGCCGATGTCCGGCAGCCGCGTCCACTGGGTGAGCGCGGGCCAGGGCGGCGCCGGCGCCGCGCGCGAGCTCATCGAGCTGATCCTCCGCGCGCAGGGACGGTGGGATCGCGCTGCTCGTCGACCGTATCTGGCGAGCGCCGCAGGGTCAGACAGCGCATGAGCTCGTATGCGCCCGCTGCTCGCCGCGCTGGTCGCGCTGCTCGCCGGGCTGACGATCGGCAAGGCGTGGGAGCGCTACAAGCTGCGCGACGGCAGATGGATCGATCGCCGCCGCGCGCGCGAGTCGCCGCACTACATCCTCGGCCTGAACTTCCTGGTCGCCAACCAGATCGACCTGGCGATCGAGGAGCTGAGCAGGGCCGCCAGCCTCGACGCCGACGCGCTCGAGGTCCACATGATCCTCGGCAACCTGTATCGCGAGAAGGGACAGGTCGGCAAGGCGATCACCGTGCACCAGAACCTGCTGCAGCGGCCGAGCCTGAGCAAGCTCGAACACGCCTACGTGCTGCTCTGCCTCGGCCTCGACTACAAGCGCGGCGGCTTCGTCGATCGCGCGCTCGAGGCGTTCAACGAGGTGCTGCGGCTCGATCCCGAAGAACGAGTACGCGCTGCTCAACCTGCAGAAGCTGCACGAAGAGCAGCACCAGTGGACCGAGGCCTACGACACGCGGCAGCGGCTGTCGAAGCTGGCCGACATCGACGCGCGGCCGCAGAGCCAGGCGATTCTCGCGTTCCTCGAGAACGAGATCGGCCTCGAGGCGATGCGGCGCAAGGACTACGCGGAAGCGATCCGGCGGTTCGAGGCGGCGATCGATCTCGACGCCCGCGCCGTGCCGGCCTACCTGAACCTCGGCGACGTCCGCGTGGCGCAGGGCAACGAACGCGAAGCCGCCGCCGATCTGGGAACGGCTCGATCGAGGTCGCGCCGGATCGCGCCTACCTCGCCTTCGATCGGCTCGAGGCGCTGGCGATCCGCACCGGCAACCCGGAGCGGTTCACGCGGCTCTGCCGGCGGCTGATCGACGAGAACCCGCAGGACTGGCGCGCGCGGCTCGCGCTGTCGCGGCACCTGGCCGGCGAGCGGCCAGCCGCGCGAGGCGCTCGACCTGCTGTTCGCCGCGCTGGTGCAGAACCCGCACGCGCTCAGCATCCACCAGGCGATCTGGCGCGCGCTCGGCCAGCTGCACCACCCGGCGTCGCTCGTCGATCGCTACGGCGAGCTGACGCAGCACGCGGTCTTCTATCTCGATCCGCACGTCTGCATGCGCTGCCGCTACCGCAGCACGGAGCTGCTCTGGCAGTGCCCGCACTGCCACGACTGGAACACGTTCGTGGAGGAGCGGATCGCGCCGGCGCAGGACACGACCGAGGTGGAGGTCTGAAGGTTAAGCAATGTAGAATTCAGAAGTCTAAGACTTCGCGAGATCGCGTCGACCTGCGCGGTCGGTCTCCTCGAACGTCCCGTCGGTCGTCGACCACGAAATCGGCGCGCGACGTCTTTCTGTCCGTCGGCCACTGCGCCGCGAGGCGCTGGCGCGCGGCCGTCGTCGCTCAGTCCGCGCTCGCGAAGCCGCGCGAGCTGCGTCTCGGGCGCGCAGGCGGTCACGATCACGCGGTCGAAGCCCTTCTCGGCGCCGGTCTCGTAGAGCAGCGGCACGTCGACGACGGCGAAGCGGATCGTCGCCGAGCAGCTCGAACGCCGCGCAAGCCGGCGGCGATCGCGCGGTAGACCGCCGGATGCACGATCGCTTCGAGCTCGCGGCGCGCCGGCGGATCGGCGAACACGATCGGCCCGAGCTTCGCGCGATCGACGGAGCCGTCCGGCGGCGAGGATGTCGGCGCCGAACCGCGCCGCGATCGCCGCGGTCGCCTCGGTGCCCGCGGCCGTCACGCCGTGCGCGAGCTCGTCGGCATCGAGACACGGCACGCCGCGGCGCCGGAACCGATCGAGCACGTAGCTCTTCCCGGTCGCGATGCCGCCGGTGAGCGCGATCTTCAGCATGGGTCGGCACAGGTCACGGCCTGAAGCAGGCCCTTGACCACGATCACGGTGACTGAAGCGCACGACGCCTGTCCGGCGACGACTCTCCCGGCCCATGACCAGTCCTGCCCTCTCCTGCTCCTGCGGCGCGCAGCGTGTTCCTCGAGCAGCATCGCGATCGTCAGCGGGCCGACGCCGCCGGGCACCGGCGACAGCGCGCCGGCGACCTCGGCGACGTCCGGATGCACGTCGCCGACGACGATCGATCCGCGCCGCTCGAAGACGCTCGCGCGCGCTTCGAGCCCGGCGGAAACAGCCGCTCGACCAGCGCGCGGTCGGTCACCTGCGTCGTGCCGACGTCGACCACCGCGGCGCCCGGCTTCACGAACGCCGGCGTCACGAAGCCCGGCCGGCCGATCGCCGCCACGAGGATGTCGGCCTGCCGCCGCCACGCGCGGCAGATCCGCGCGTCCGCGAGTGGCAGATCGTCACCGTCGCGTGGCGGTGCAGCAGCAGCAGCGCCATCGGCTTGCCGACGATGTCGCTGCGGCCGATGACGACGGCGCGCGCGCCGGCGATCGGGATCTTCGACCGCTCGAGCAGCTCGATGACGCCCGACGGCGTGCACGCCGACGAGCGTCGCGCGGTTCTGCACCAGGCGGCCGACGTTGATCGGGATGGAAGCCGTCCACGTCCTTGTCCGGATCGATCGCGTCGAACACGCGCCGCTCGGCGTCGGCGCCCATCGCCGCCGGCAGCGGCGACTGCACGAGGATGCCGTCGTGCACGTCGCTGCGATTCAGCCGATCGACCACGCGCCAGCAGCTCGGCGAGCGCGGCCGTCGCCGGCAGCCGCTCGAGATCGGCGCGCAGCCCGGCCTCGGCCGCCGGACTTCAGCTTGTTCCGGACGTAGATCGCCGACGCCGGATCGTCGCCGACGAGCACGATGCCGAGGCCCGGCGGCCGGCCGGCGCGCGCCGTGAACGCCGCCACCGCGGGGCCGACTTCGGCCCGAATCGCGTTCGGCGACCGCCGCGCCGTCCAGCACCCGAGCCGCCATCAGCGCGCGCCTCGGCCGCGTCGGCTTCGAGCTGCTTGAGCGACTCGGGCCGGCCGAGCACGACCAGCTTGTCGCCGGACCGGATCGACGTGTCCGGCTCAGGGTTGAACTCCATCCGGCTGTCCTGCCGCTGAATGCCGACGACGATGACGCCGAAGCGCTGGCGCAGGTTCGCCTCGACGATCGACTGGTTCGCCAGCGCCGAACGCGGCGCCGATCGTGATCTGCTCCATCGCCAGCTCGAGGTTGTCCGAGCTCGTCGCCAGCTCCACGAAATCCACCACCGCCGGCCGCAGCGCCGTCTGCGCGATCTGCACGGCGCCGATCTGATACGGCGAGATGACGCGGTCGGCGCCCGCGCGCTTCAGCTTGATGCGTCGCGTCCTCGGTCTCCGCGCGGCCGACGATGAACAGATCCGGCCGCATCACGCGCGCGCTCAGCACCGCGTAGACGTTCTCGGCGTCGGTGCCGACCGCCGCGATCAGGCCGCGCGCGCGCTCGATGCCGACGCGCTTGCAGCACGTCCTCGCGGCTGGCGTCGGCCTCCACCGCCGAGCGCGCCGTCCTCGATCGCCGCCTGCACGCGTTCGGCGCTGCGCTCGACGACGACGTACGGCACGTGCTGGCGCCGGAACTGCCGCGGCGACGATGCTGCCGATGCGGCCGTAGCCGCAGATGATGAAGTGATCGTTGATCGTGTCGAGCATACGTTCGTGCCGGCGCCGCTGCAGGCGTTTGGGCAGCCCGCCCTCGACGACGACCGTGGCGAGCAGCGTGAAGGTGTAGAGCGCCGCGCCGACGCCGCCGAGACAGCAGCGACGACGGTGAACGCCTGGCCGGCGCGCGACAGCCGATGGACTTCGCTGGTAGCCGACCGTCGTCACGCGTGATGATCGTCATGTAGAACGCGTCCCACGCGCCCACCCTTCGATCGCCATGTAGCCGACGGTGCCGCCGGCGATGATGCAAACGAGAAGGGCGACCGCGAAGGCCGGGCCTTGCAGCCCGGAACCAGCGGTCGCCCCTGAACAGCGTCACGACACGACGGCGTCAGCGCCCGGCTTCGTGCCGGATGCGCATCTGCCAGCCGGCTGTGCGCTGCATGCCGTACCGCGAAGTAGAACACGAGGCCGATCACCAGCCAGACCGCCGAGCCGCAGCCAGTTGGTCCAGCCCAGGCCGTAGATCATCGCGCCGCAGACGACGATGCCGAGCATCGCGACGACCGGCAGCGCCGGCACGATGAAGCCGCGCGGGATCTCCGGACGCCTGCACGCGCATGATCCAGACGCCCGCGCACACCAGCATGAACGCGAACAGCGTGCCGATGCTGGTCATCTCGCCGACGATGCTCTCCGGCAGGAACGCGGCGAACAGCGCCGTGAACACGAAGAACAGCATGTTCGACTTCTACGGCGTCTTGTAGCTCGGGTGCACCTCGGAGAAGATCTTCGGCACCAGGCCGTCGTGGCTCATCGAGTAGAACACGCGCGACTGCCCGAGCAGCATCACGAGGATGACCGACGAGAAGCCGGCCAGGATCGCGACCGTCACGAACTTGGACAGCCACTCGTAGCCGGTCATGTACTTGCGTGATCGCGAAGGCGACCGACGCTTCCTTGCCGGCGGTCCGGAAGTCCTCGACCGTCGCGACGCCGCTCAGCACGTGCGAGAACAGCACGTAGAGGATGGTGCAGACGCACCAGCGAGCCGAGGATGCCGATCGGCATGTCGCGCTTGGGGTTCTTCGCTTCCTGCGCCGCGGTCGACACGGCGTCGAAGCCGATGAACGCGAAGAACACGACGCCGGCCGCGCCGAGGATGCCCATGATGCCGCCGTAGGCGTGGTGACGCCCTGCGGCGTCGTGTAGGTCGTCGCGCTCGGGAATGAACGGCGTGTGGTTCGCCGGGTTCGATGAAGCCCCAGCCGATCACGATCACCATCAGGACGATCGCGACCTTGGTGACGACGATGATGCTGTTGACGCATCGCCGACTCCTGCGTGCCGCGGATCGAGCAGCAGCGACAGCACGAGCAGGATGACGACCGCCGGGATGTTCATGATGCCGTGCGACGCCGTCCGGCGCGTCTCGAACGGCGAATGGCACCACTGGTACGGCACGTCGCAGTACCGACGATACTCGAGCACCTTGTTGAAGTACTCGCTCCAGGCGATCGCCACGGTGGCGGCGCCGACGGCGTACTCGAGCACCAGGTCCCAGCCGATGATCCACGCGACGAGCTCGCCCATCGTCGCGTAGGAATAGGTGTAGGCGCTGCCGGCGATCGGGATCATCGACGCGAACTCGGCGTAGCACAGGCCGGCGAACGCGCAGCCGACGCCGGCGACCGATGAACGCCAGCGTCACCGACGGACCGGACCGCTCGGCGATCGCCGCCGCGGTGCGCACGAAGAGGCCCGCGCCGATGATCGCGCCGATGCCGAGCGTGACCAGCGAGCAGCGGGCCGAGCGTCCGCTTCAGCGGTCGCTTCTCCGGTCGCCGCGACGTCGGCCATGAGCCGATCGATTGACTTCGTCCGAGACAATGCTCCAGCCACTATCTGTACCTCTCAGTTTGCGAAGATGCCGAGCTGTGAAGCCCGGCGATTATACGCGGGGCGGTTCGGCAACGGCGAGAGCCGTTCGCAGATACGCCCGCACCCGCGCCTCCGGGTCGCCGCTGGCGACGCAGGTCGCCGATCACCGCCACCGATGCGGCGCCTGCGCGTGCACCGACTGCGCAGTCTCGAGCGTGATCCCGCCGATCGCGACCAGCGGCAGTCCCCGGGCCCGGCGCAGCCGCGGCCGCCTCCGGACCATCTCGAGCCCGACCTGCGTCGTAGCCGGTGGCCTTGGTCGCGGTGCCGAAGCACCGGACCGATCGCCACGTAGCTCACCGGCTCGACGCACCGCCCGTCCGACCTGCTCCGTCGGTGTGCGTCGAGAGGCCGACGATCGGCGTCGTCGCCGAGCAGATCGCGCGGACCGCCGGCGGCGGCAGGTCCTCCTGGCCGACGTGGACGCCGTCGGCGCCCGCGAGCCGGGCGATGTCCGCGCGATCGTTGACGATGACCGCGCGCTGATGCTGACAGTGCGCAGCTGGACGAGCGCGCGATGCGGTCGCCAGGAACGCGTCGCCCGGCATCGACTTCGGCGCGCAGCTGGAGAAATGCGCGCGCCGCCGTCGCAGATACGCGCGCGCGAGATCGAGAATCGGCCAGCCGGCGCGCGACGCCGCGACGTCGGCGTCGAAGGACGGCGCAGAACTCAGGATCTGATGAAATTCGAGCATGCGGTGTCGGATTCAGACCGCTTCAGCGAGGCGGCCGCCCGCCGCGTTCGGGCGCGCCAGGAAGCGCTCCATGAAGCGAGGTGCTCAGCTTGCCGGCGACGAACTCCGGGTCGGCGAGGATGCGCAGGTGCAGCGGGATGGTCGTCTTGATCCCTTCGATCGACCGTCATCTCGAGCGTGCCGCTGCATGCGCGCGATCGCTTCCTGGCGGTCGCGGCCGTGGACGATGATCTTGGCGATCATCGAGTCGTAGTACGGCGAGATCGTGCAGTCGGAGTGCGCGAACGTCTCGACGCGCACGCCGGGCCCGCCCGGCACGCTGAACACGTGGATCACGCCCGGCGACGGCACGAACGTCTCGGGATCCTCGGCGTTGATGCGGCACTCGATCGAGTGGCCGGTGAAGGTGACGTCGCCCTGCTTGAACCGAGAGCCGCTCGCCGGCCGCGATCCGGATCTGCTCCTTGACGATGTCGATGCCGGTCACCATCTCGGTGACCGGGTGCTCGACCTGCAGGCGCGTGTTCGCTTCCATGAAGTAGAAGCGGCCGTCGGGATCCATCAGGAACTCGAACGTGCCGGCGTTGGTGTACTGCACCGCCTTGGCGGCGTCGATGACGATGCCGCCCATCCTGCGGCGCATCTTCTCGCTGAGCGCCGGCGACGGCGACTCCTCGATCAGCTTCTGGTGGCGGCGCTGGATCGAGCACTCGCGCTCGCCGAGGTGCACGACGTTGCCGTGATGGTCGCCGAGGATCTGGAACTCGATGTGGCGCGGCGACTCGACGTACTTCTCGATGTAGACGTCGCCGACGCCGAACGCCGCCTCGGCCTCGCGCTGCGCCGTCTTGACCGCGTGCGACAGCTCGGCCGGCGCGCGCACGACGCGCATGCCGCGGCCGCCGCCGCCGGCCGTCGCCTTGACGATGACCGGATAGCCGATCTCCTTGGCGAGCTTGAGCGCCTTCTCCTCGCTGTCGATCGGGCCGTCGCTGCCGGGCAGAATCGGCACGCCGGCCTTCTTCATCGACGCGGCGCGCGCGCGCCTTGTCGCCCATCAGCCGGATGACCTGCGGGTCGGGGCCGATGAACTTGATGTGGCACGCCTCGCAGACTTCGGCGAGGTAGGCGCTCTCGGACAGGAAGCCGTAGCCGGGATGGATGGCGTCGGCGCCGGTGATCTCGGCGGCGCTGATCACCGCCGGCACGTTCAGATAGCTGTCGGCGCTGCGCGCCGGGCCGATGCAGACGTCCTCGTCGGCGAACCGGACGTGCAGCTGAGTTCTCGTCGGCCTCCGAGTAGACGGCGACCGTCTTGATGCCGAGCTCGCGGCACGCGTAGATGATGCGGAGGGCGACCTCGCCGCGGTTGGCGATCAGGATTTTCTTGAACATACATGCTGTGGCTGCGGCGATGCCTGCGAGACCCGTCGCATCCTGAGCATACCGTCCTACGTCATCGCTGATCGCGAACAGCCGCTCGCCGTACTGCACCGGCTGGCCGTTCTCCACGTAGATGTTCACGATCTCGCCGTCGTATTCGGAGTCGATCTCGTTCATCAGCTTCATCGCTTCGATGATGCAGAGCACGTCGCCCTTCTTCACCGACGAGCCGATGTCGACGAACGCGGGCGAGCCCGGCTCCGGACGATCGGTAGAAGGTGCCGACGATCGGCGACTTCACCACCGCCAGCTCGATCTCGGCGTCGCCGAGGTCGGCGACCGGCGCCGCGGCGTGCCGCCGCGCCGGCGCGGCGCAGGCGCGGCTGCGGGCGCGGCCGCGGCAGGTGCCGGCGACGCGGCCGGGAGCGCGCGTGGGTCACGACGTGAGCGCCGTTGACGTCCTTGCGGATCTTGCAGCCGCAGCCCGTCGTGCTCGATTTCGAATTCCGACAGCTCGTGCTCGCGCACGAGGTCGAGGATCTGTTTGATCTGGTTTAGGTCCATTCGGAATCAGAACTTCGAATCTCAGACCTCAGGTCCGTCGTCGACGTCGCGTGAGCACTTCCACTCCGATCGTCGGTCACCAGCACGTCGTCCTCGATCCGGACGCCGCCCCACCCGGGCAGATACGCGCCGGGCTCTATCGTGAAAACCATCCCGGCCGCCACCGCCTCGATCCTCGGCGTTCGACGTCGGGCCGCCTGCCGCGAGATCGCGCGGATCCTCGTGCACTTCGATCCCAGGCCGTGCCCGGTGCCGTGTCCGAACGCCTCGGCCGAGACCGTGGCGTCCGAGCACCTCCGCGCCGCGGCGTCGATCGTCGAACCGCGACCGGCCCGGCGCCACGCTGGCGATCGCCTGATCGTGGGCCTCGCGAACGGCGGCGTAGACCTCGCGAGCCCGTCGAACTGGCCGGACCGACCGAAACCGTCCGGGTCAAGTCGACGCAGTATGAGTCGTAGACGCCGCCGAAGTCCAGCACCACGAGGTCACCTTCGGTTATTGTTCGCTCTCCTGGACGGGCGTGAGGCAGGGCGGCGTTGGGCCCGCTGGCCACAATCGTATCAAACGCCGGGCGTTGGAACCCGGCCTGCCGGACCGGCGATCGATGGCGAGCGCCACGTCGCGCTCGCTGAGACCGCGGACGACCTCGGCCGGCGCGGCGTCGGCGACGCAGCGACAACTCGTCGCCGCCTTCGCGGAGGGTCGCGATCTCGTACGGATCCTTGACGGACGCGCGCCCGTTCGACGAGCCGCTCGGTGCGCCACGAGCTCGGCGTCCTTCGGTCCGTCTGCGGCGACCGTCGCCGTCGAGCCAGCGATAGCGATCCACCGTCAGGTGCGCCGCCTCGAACCCGATGCGGCGAACCAGGGCTGCGCCGCCAGCAGCCGGGCGAGCGTCGCGTCGTACGACCCCTCCACCGTCACGACACTCGGATATCCGGGCACTCGTGAACGGTCGCCGCGCGCCTCGCCCAGCACGGTCAGATATCGGAAGTCGGTGATGAAGAAGAGCCGGTCCGCCGTCAGGACGACGATTGCCGAGCTGCCGGTGAAATTGGTCAGGTATGAGGATGTTCGGCAGCGACGTGACGACGAGCGCGTCGAGCCGCGCGACGCCAGCTTCCCGCCGTACGGCTCTGCTGGCGACAGGCTAAGCGAGCAGGCTGGGCGCGTGCGACATGGATGGCGGCGATCCACCGCTCTCCGAGGGCGGCGATCGTCCGCAGCGCCGCGATCGCGCGCTCAGCGGTGATCTTCCGGCTCCTCCTCGAGGCCGACGCGCTCGACCGCAGGAACCGGCCGTGGGGACGCCGGCGCCGGCTTCCAGAGTGCTGCATCCGGGACAACGGCTGCAGTGAGCGACGCGCGCTCTGGCTCCCGCAGTCGCTCGCGATCGGCGAAGGTCTTCCAGCGGCCTGCCTCGACTTCGACGCGCTCGAGCGGGACAGGCAGAGTGATTTGGCAGCCGGCGCCGCCTCTCCCAGGAACAGGCGGGACTCAGTCACTGTGGCGAGCGACGCATCGCTCCCTGGCTCTGCGTCTGCTTCTGCTTCTGCTCTCCTTGCTTCTGCTTCTGCTTGCTTCGTCGCTCGCGCGCGGGCGGCGCCTTCCAGCGCCTCCGCGACATCGGCGATGCTCGGACCGGCACGAGGCGGAGTGACGAACGACGGCATCGGCTCCGAAGGGAGCAGCTGGGACGATGCCTGCCGCAGCGAGCGACGCTGACTCTGCCTCTTACCTCCGCCTCTGGCGTTGGCTGGCTCTGGTTCTTGGCTTTTGCCTCCTGCCTTCGGCTCGAGTCCGAGGCCGGCAACGGTCGTCGCTTCATCTGTAAGATTCGGGCGCGGCGTCGTGCCCGAGTTCAGGGGCGGTCGCGGTCTCGTGCGCGACGGCAGGCTCTGCAGAAACTCATCCTGCACCTGGTCGAGCGACAGGCCTTCGTCCGGCTGCGCCGCGCGGCTGGCGGTTCGAGCTGATAACTGAGCTCGTCGACCGTCCGCTGGAGAGATATCCGGATCATTGCGCGCGAGCAGCAACGCGGCGCGGTACTGGTGAGTCGCCGACTTCAGGCGGCCTTGCCGTGATGGTGTATTTCCGCGAGGCCGCGGATGGCGGCGGCGATTTTCCGGGGCGCTCTTAAGGACGTGCTCGGAAGCTCGACCAGGGCGGCGTCGAGATCGTCCATCTCGACCGGGGCGCGGCCCAGGGTGACGCAGGGCGGAGAGATAGCCGGGATGGAGGGAAAGAGACCGGCCCGACAGCACGTCGACCGCTTCGCCTGGAGAGTTGCCCGCGCGCGGCGGCGCGCTCTTCCGCGAGTTGGGCGAGGGCGATCGACGTCGGGTCCTTCTGGACCCGGCGTCGAAGTGCTGTCTCGATGCGCTGGCTGTCGGCCACCGCTCTGACTCACTGCACCGTGACCGCCTTCAGACCGTTGGCCGTCTTGCCAAAGGCCGTCGGTGGCCGTGAGCGGGGCCGCCGTAGTGCCCGCCGCAAACGAGTGGTTCACGTATCGCGCCGCTGGTGCTGTCCAGCGCCGGCCGATCAACCGAGTTCCACGTGCGATCGAAGCAGCGCCCGGGCTCGGCGTCGACGTGCTGGTGAAGGCGATGTTCGCTCCCACTGACGCCGACTGCCGGCGAGAATCCGAAGTCGGCGTTCGGGAGCGGTCAGCACTGACGGTGACCGGGTGGAAACAGCGTTAGTTCACCACACTGTCGGTTACCCAGTCAGGCTGACACAGAACGTGTTGGCTTACGCGAAGCTGTGCGCAATCGTCTTGTTGGGTGTATGAACTGTCAGCGTCCCGTCGCCGAAACCCATCCGTAGTCAACGATCGCTGGCCAGTCGCCGCCGTCGAAGTGGAACGCATCAGCATCCACTGCACGGGGCTTCACGCGATTCGGTTGAGGACGTGAACTCGCGACCGGCGCGTTGGCACCCGCCGCCGCCACTGGCGATTTTTACTTGTCGTCTTCGCGGCTCCGCAGACTAGGTCGCTGCAGATCAGTCTCTGACCTGTGTCGTCGGCCACTACCAAGAACAATGGAAGACATGCTTCGTGTAGGCGTGGAAGGCGAGGGGATCGTATCAACGACGTCCGTCGCCGAAGTCCCAGCTAAACTTGGTCAGCTTTGTGACCAGTGCGCGGGGTTGACGCTGAGGCGTTGAAGGAGACGCGACCTGGTTCACGACAGGCGTGCCGGAGCAAGAAGTGAAACTCGCCGTCGTGGCGCTGCCCCGCCGCCGACCGCGGTCTACGGAACACCGGTACCCGGCGATCGTGGCCTTTTGCCCCGTGTCGTCGACGCCAGCAGCGACGTTCAAATCATTCCCGAAACCGCTGGTTTTATTGCGACGCAATTGATCCGGTGGCGTTCCGCCGTCACCGAAAGTTCAGCTGGGAGGAGCGTGCACCCACTCGAGTGGCCGGCGAGCCGGCATGTGAGAGCTGGTCGGCGTTAAAGAACATCGGTCGGTGTCGCCAACACTCGGCCCGCCCGGCGGAGGAGAACTCCAGTCGACCGCTGGTTGGCGCCGGCGACGGCGTTAACCGGACAACGCGTCTGGAAAGTCGTCGAGGCGGTCAGGCTGCGCGATCGTTGGTGACCGTCAACGTCAACACTGAAATGTCTGTCGCGGGCGTGGTCGATGCAACAGTGCGCCGTCTCGACCGGTCGCCTGTCGCCGCCGTCGCCGAAACTCCAGGCGGCGGCTTGCGATTTGCGTCCCGCCTGCGCCGGGCCTGCCGGCGAGACGCATCGAGGCGTCGACGGTCGACGGGTTGTTGCAGCCTGGGCGGGCGTGGGCGAGCGCCGTGAATTGCGCGGTCGGGCAGACCGGCGGGGCGGCTGGATGACACCGGTCGGGACCAAGGCGAATCTGAAGCTAACGGACCTCTGTTCGGGGTTCGCGGTGGCGAAATTGGCGGCGGTCGCCGTCGCGACGATCGAGACGCAGCTGTCCGGCAGTCCGAGACAGGTGCCGAAAGTACCGTTGACCGGGCTCGGCGGCGCGGTACACGGCCGTCGCCACGCCGTCGCTGTTGGTCGACGACCGACCGCGCAGAGAGCGTGCCGTAGTCCTGCGCCGACGCCGTCCACGAACATGTCGAGCGCAGACGGCAAGCACGCGAGACGCCCTGCCGTCCGGGCCGATCGCCGTCACCCTGACCGACGACTGCGAGCCGCCGTCCTGACTGATGCTGTCCGGGATGGCGTTGACGTTGCAGCGAGCAGGCGCGAGACCGGACGGTCCTGGCTCAGCGGCGGCGGTCTCGGTGCTCTTGACCGTGCAGCCGGCCGCGGCGACAAGGGCGAGCGCAACCGCCGCCCGGCGAATGTATGTAAAGAGCATGGTCCTAGATGATCCCCAAAGTTGCCGAACTCGATCGGGATCTGCCCCGTCGCCTGAATGGCGTTGCCCGACGCGATCGACGCCGTAGAACGTCACCGTCGCGCAATCACCGAGCATGATGTTGGAGCTCGTCTTCGAGCTGCACCAGCGGCGATTCCTGTTTGGCGACGTTCCGGACCGAGCTCGAAGCCGAGTCGCTGAGCGTCGCCGCCCGCATGGATCGTTCCGGTGACCGGCGCTGTCGAACGCGAACGGCACGTCGACGCCCGGCGTGTTGCGGCCGTCGGCACGCACGTACTCGACGTGGACCCGGTTGATCGTGACCTCGTTGTTCGTCGTCGGCGAGAGCGACGCCGTGGCGCCGATGTCCTTGAGCGGCGCTGCGCAGCGTCGCCGGGCCGCTGTCGCCGAAAATCGTCGGGCACGGGTTATCGGTCGCTGCAGGGCGCCGGCGTCGTCACGTTCGTGATGACGTCGGAGATCAGCGTGACTGACGGGCGTGCCCGCCTGCACGGCCGCCGCGGATGCCCTGCAGCTGGTCGATCGACCAGATACACCGGCGAGCTGCCCTGGCGCACGACGTCGCCGCACGAGACGGTCGCAGCGATCAGCGCGGCGAGCCCAATCAGTCGAATGGCATTACGCATGTCGTCCTCTGCCGTCAGCTCTTGATGATCCGCGGGGTGATGAAGATCAGCAGCTCGGTGTTCTGATCATTCACCGTGTCGCGCTTGAACAGCCACTTGAGCAGCGGCACGTTGCCGAGCCCCGGCGTCTGGTCGGTCGCGTTGGTCGCGTTGCTGACGTAGATGCCGCCGATCACCGTCGTCTGGCCGTCGCTCACGAGCACCTGCGTGTCGGCGCGCTGCGTGTTGATCGGCGGGATGTTGTTCACCTGCGCGGCTGAAGTCCGGCGACGCGTTCTCGACGCGAGATCTGCATGATCACGGTGTTGGCCGACGGTGATCTGCGGCGTCACCTTCAGCGTCAGCGCGGCGTCGCTTGAAGCGTGACCGTGACGGTGTTGTTCGACACGGTCTGAATCGGAATCTGCACGCCCTGCGTCATTTCGGCCGCGACGTTGTTCTGCGTCGTCACGCGCGGCGTCGACAGCAGCCGGCCGTTGCCCGTGCGTCTCGAGCGCCGATCAGCGCGACGTCGAGGTTGAACGCGCCGTTGACCGAGCCGAGCGCCGAGGCCGACGGCGCTGCTCGCGCGCCGGCACGCGCGAGGTTGACGGCGGTCGGCTGGTCGTGCGTCGATCCGGTCGCCGGGCCCTGCGGTGCCGCCGACGCGGCCGCCGAGGCTGCCGTTGTTGGGAAACGCCAGGTTCGTGGTGTTGCCGAGCGCCGGATCCACGCGGCCGTCGAAGCCCCACTGCACGCCGAGCGCGCGCGCGTAGTTCTTGTTGGTCTGCACGATGCGCGCTTCGATCTCGACCTGCGGCTGCGCGCGATCGATGCCGTCGATGAGCGATCGTGATCTCGGGGAACTGGCTCGGCACGTCGCGGACGATCAGCGTGTTGGTCCGCGGATCGACGTTGCGCCTGCCGCGCGCTTGGTCAGCACGTTGGCCGACTTCAGCAGCGTGCGCGACTTCCTCGCCCTTCGCGTAGCTCAACTGCCGCTGCAGCGTCCCGAGCTGGCTCGCGTCGTTCTGCGAGTCGATGCAGCGCCTTGCGCTCGTCCTCCTCCGCCTTCAGCACGCGTGTTCGGCGCGATCCGCACGATCGTGCCGTCGACGAGAGTAGCCGAGCTTGTTCGCGCGCAGGATGATGTCGAGCGCCTGGTCCCACGGCACGTCGCGCAGCGCGACGTCGACGGTGCCCTGCACGGCCGGATCGATGACGATGTTGAGGCCGCTGATCTCGGCGAACGTGCGCAGCACGGCGCGAAGATCCGCGCCCTGGAAATCGAGGCTGATCGGATGGCCGGTGAACTGCGCCGTCCGCGCGATCCGCGTGCCGAGCTGGTCGGTCTGCGGCGCCGGCGGCACGGCGGCTGCGGCAGCGTGCGCCTGCGCGCGCGGCCGGATGTGCGGCGATCGCACCGGCGCTGCGAGCCACCTGCGGCTGCGAACGGCGCCGAGACGTCACGACCGGCGACGAAGCCGCGGACGGTCCGCCGACGGCGTCGTCGAGGCCGAGCGCCGCGATCGGATCCGGCGACGGCGTCTCGCTGCAGCGCCTGCATCGCGTCGGGCGCCGGCGGCTCCCCGCGGCCGCCGCGTGGCAGGCGGCAGCACGGCGGCGCCTTTGGCCGACGGCCGTGTCGAAGTCGACAACGACGGTGTTGCGCTCGCTGCGCACGTGGTGCGCCACCGGCTGCGACAGCGCGATGCGCACGCGCGAGGCTGGCGCGCCGAGCGACTCGACCGGCTCCACCGAGACGCCGGCGATCGGGCTCTTCGACGTCGGCCGCGACCGAATTGGCGACTGCCTCGGCCGCGACGTTGCGGAAGTCGAGCAGCACCGTCAGCGGATCGGGCCGCGATCGTCGTGTAGGCGCACCGGCTCGCTCGGCCTCGATGATGAGCGACGCGCCTTTCGCGCCGACGCGCGGCGCTGATGGCCGTCAGCCGGACGGCGGCGCGGCGTGCCGGGCGGCGCGGCGGCGTTCACGAGCGCGCCCGCAGTCGCGACGGTCAGAAACAGGGCGAGGCCCCGGGTCACAGTCATTCCTTGGCGTCCTCGAGCGATCGCAGCATTTTGCGAACTTCCCGCGTCTTGATCAGGGACAGCGGATCGTTGACTTCCTGAACGATGACCAGCCCCTGCGGCGTCACGCTCTTGATCGTGCCGTCGAGGAGCTTGTCGCCCTGGTGCACGATGTAGGTCCTGTTGTCGGGCCCTTGAATCATCGCGACGAGCGCGCCGCGGCTCTGCATGACGCCGCGGACGCTAATCTCGCCGACCGTCATGCCCGGCCGGTCCCTCGCCCTTGCGCGAGCGTCAGCTTGCGTCTCGGTGCCTGTGCCGAGCAGGTTCAGGAACGGATCGCGTCGCCCGTCGGCCCGGTAGCGTGTAGGCCTCCTGGGCGGGCGGCGCGCGCCGGTGCGGGAGCTGCGGGCGCGGCCAGGCGCGGCGGCGCCGGCGCCGGCGCCGGCGCGGCCTGTCCGTGCGGCGCGGCCGGCTTGCCGCGGGCGCCTGCGGCGCCGACGGCGGGCGTCAGCCACACGCAGGAGGAGTCCCGACGAGCACAATCTGAGGCGTCGCATCAGTTGCCCTTCGCCGGCGCCGGCGGCGGCGCCTCGTGCGCCAGGCTTGGCCGGCATCAGGTTTGTCGAGCAGGACGAACGTCGTCGCGATGCAGGTGGCGCGTGATCGTGCTGTTCGCCTCCGGCTTGTCGCGGCCCTTCACGTCGAGACCGCTGATGTTGACGATGCGCGTGAACTTGCCGACGCGGTCGAAGAAGATCGCGAGGTTGTGATAGGTGCCCTCGAGCTCGAGCGTGATCGGCCACTCGGCGTGCAGCTGTCTTGGTGACCGTCGGCGCCGGCTTGAAGCCCTTGATCGTCAGGTTCGACTGCGCCGCAACCGTCTGCATGCGGTGCAGCAGATCGGCCGCGTCCTTCTCTTCCGGCAGCACCGCGCTTGCAGGTTCGCCAGCCGCGCCTCGAGGTCGCTCACCTGCTGCCGGAACTCGGGCAGCTTCTTCGGCCGTCGTCGAGGCCCTTGGTGATGTCGGCGCGCAGCGCCGTCGAGCTGCGTCTGGCGCGAGGCCATGTCCGCGCGCACCGGCATCCTCGTAGTAGTAGTAGAACAGTCCGCAGCCGACCGACGGCGAGCGCGACGAAGGCGCCGACCTGCGCGTACCACGGAAGTTTTGTGAGACTGAGTTCCATCGGCGTTCGCTACTGAGCCGTATCGGGGCGACCCCAGACGACCTTTAAGTTCGCTTCTGCGCGGTCGCACGGCTAGCCGCCCGCCTTCGCGCGGGCGCCGGCTTCGCTCTCGCCCGGCTGCTGGAACACGGCCTTGATCTGAGAACTTGATCATCTCGCTCGGCGGTGCGCCGCCAGTCTCGGTCTTGCGTGCTCGACGATCTCGATCGAGCGCTTGAAGTAGCCGGACGCCTCGAGGTTCGCGACGAAGTCGGACAGCCCGGTCAGCGTCGTGCACTCGGCCGTCGATCACGACGTCGGTCGCCGTCGGTCCTGCTTCAGCTCGGTGAGCCACAGCATCGGCGGCAGCGCGCGGCTGATCTGATCGAGCATGTGGACCGGGCCGGTCTGGCCCTTGCGCAGCTGCTCGATCAGCACGACGCGCTGCTGCAGCTGCGCCTTCCGCTGCTCGAACTGCTGCACCTGCTGGATGACCGAGTGCAGCCGCGTCGTCTCCTGCTGCGCCGCCGCGATGTCGGCGTCGAGCTGCGTCGACTCGCGCGCCGAGCGCCCAGTAGCGCCAGCCGATGAACAGCACGGCGAGGACGAGGATGAGGCTGCAGCCGACGGTGAGCTTCTGGCCGCGGTGCCGGAACGTGACCGCTTCTTCTTGCGCTTGTCGCGCTCGGCGGCGAGGAGGTTGATGCGAATCATCGGTCGCCCGCCTTTCTGAGCGCGAGGCCCACGGCGACGGCCGCCGTCGGCGCTCATGCCCTCGGGATCCGCGATCGCCGAGCTTCGCCGGCGTCGAACGCGATCGTCTTGAACGGATCGAACGTCTCGACCGGCGGTGTTGAAGCGCTCCTGCGAGCGCCTGCGGTGAAGCCGTCGACGCGCGACGCGCCGCCGCTCAGCACGATGCGGTCGATGCGATCGGACGCGGCGGTCGCCTTGAAGAAGTCGAACGTCTTCTGGATCTCGAGCAGCACGTTCTCGGTCATCGCGTGCAGCACCGGGCTGCGCCTCGTCGAACGTGACGCCGTCGACCGGCATGCCCTTCTTCGAGCTGCTCGGCGCTCTCGAACGGCAGGTTCAGCTCCTTCTGCACCGCCTCGGTGTAGGCGTTGCCGCCGATCGAGATGTCGCGCGTGAAGACCGACTGATCGCCGGTGAGGATGTTGATGTTGATCGCGCTCGCGCCGGCGTTCAGCAGCACGACGACCGCCTGCGGCTCGAGGCCGTAGTTCACCTCGTAGGCGTTCTGCAGCGCGAAGGCGTCGACGTCGACGACCACCGGCATGCGCCCGGCCTGCGCGATGACGCCGGTGTAGTCGGCGATCTTTTCCTTCTTCGCCGCGACCAGCAGCACGTCCATCGTGCCCGTCGAGTCGGCGCCGGTGCCCGCGTCGAGAATCTGGTAGTCGAGGTTGACGTCCTGGATGTCGAACGGGATGTACTGCTCGGCTTCCCAGTAGATCGACTCGGCCAGCTCGGCCTCGGTCATCACCGGCAGGCTGATCTTCTTGACGATGACCGCGTTGCCCGACAGCGACGCGGCCACGTCCTTGGTCTTGAACGCCTTGTTGCTCGAACAGCACGGCGGATCGCGTCGGCGACGGCGGCGCCGTCGATGATGGCGCCGTCGACGATGCTGTCGGGCGGCACCGGCTCGATGGCCGAACGCCACGACCTTGAAGCCCTTGCCGGCCGGCTTCAGCTCGACGGCCTTGACGGCGCTCGATCCGATGTCGAGGCCGACGACCGCCTTCGATTTGCCGAGACCAAACACGGTTATGTCCTGACTGAGTGAGTGCGGTTGCAGCTGTTCCGCAAAGCCGATACCAACCTCGATCCGCGTCAAGACGCTGTCGAAATTCCGGCGAGTTGCAGGCGAAAACTGCGATCCGACGCTCCGATCGTTTCAGCCGATTACAATTCCGTCAGTCAGATTACGGATTCGGCTGTCGAGCGCCCGATCGCACTCGATCGTCGGCCGACGTTATCGGCCATCGCAGCGCGCGATGCCTATCAGCAGGACTGCGCAGCCCTTGACAGTCCCCAGAAAGGCTCGGTATGATTTGGGTTTACCGTTGCCTGGACCTGCCCGACTGGTTGCTCGTCCGGGCGGGAAATCCCCAACATCGGTTCGTGGGTTTTCGAAAGGGCTTTTTAGGGATGTCTACGTTCATGGCCAGCGCTGACACGGCGGCCGCCGGAAGCCGCTGGCACATCATTGATGCCGACGGCCAGGTGCTCGGCCGCATCGCGACCGTGGCGGCGCGGTCTGCTTCAGGGCAAGCACAAGCCGACCTACACCCCGTTCATCGACACCGGCGATCACGTCGTCGTCGTCAACGCGGCGAAGGTGAAGCTCACCGGCCGCAAGGAAGATCAGAAGATCTACCGGCAGCACAGCGGCTACGAAGGCGGCCTGCGCGAAGAGCGCGCGCGTCTCGTGCGCGCGCGCAAGCCGGAACAGCTGGTCGAAGACGCGGTGCACGGCATGCTGCCCAAGACGAAGATGGGCGAGGCGATGTATCGCAAGCTGAAGGTGTACGCCGGTCCGGATCACCCGCACGCGGCGCAGAAACCCTCCAAGCTCGAGGTCGCGTAACGTGGCAGCAGCAGTGCAGTATTACGGAACGGGTCGCCGCAAGACGTCGACCGCCCGCGTGTTCCTCCGGCCCGGCAGCGGGGCCATCAGCGTCAACCGCCGCGCGTTCGAAGCGTTCTTCCCCACCGAAGCGCTCCGCACGCAGATCACGCACGCCGCTGGTGCTCACCGAAACCGCCGACAAGTTCGACATCCTGGCGACGGTCGCCGGCGGCGGCGTGTCGGGACAGGCCGGCGCGGTCCGGCTCGGCATCGCGCGCGCGCTCGTCGAGTACAACCTCGAGCTGCGCAAGGCGCTCGAAGACCGAAGGCCTGCTGACGCGCGACGCGCGCGCCAAGGAACGCAAGAAGTACGGCATGGCTGGAGCGCGCAAGCGCTTCCAGTTCAGCAAACGCTAAGGGAGGACTAGTTTGGCCGCGATCGCGATGAAGGATCTGCTGGAGGCTGGCGTTCACTTCGGCCACCAGACGAAGCGCTGGAATCCGAAGATGAAGGAATACATCTTCGGCGAACGCAACGGCATCTACATCCTCGACCTGGGCAAGACGGTGAAGCTGTTCAGCGACGCCGAGGAGTTCGTCAGCCGCCTCGCCGCCGAGGGCCGGACGATTCTCTTCGTCGGCACCAAGCGGCAGGCCAAGGACGTGATCGCCGAAGAAGCGCAGCGCTGCGGCATGTTCTACGTCAACGAGCGCTGGCTCGGCGGCCTGCTCACGAACTTCGCGACGATTCAGCGCAGCCTCGGCCGGCTCCGCGATCTCGAAGCGATGGCCACCGACGGCCGCTTCGACACGCTGCTCGAAGAAGGAAATCGCGCGCAACGAGAAAGAGCGCCGCAAGCTCGCGAAGAACCTCGACGGCATCCGCGGCATGACGCGCCTGCCCGACGCGGTCTTCATCGTCGACACCAAGAAGGAACAGATCGCGGTCGACGAGGCGCGCAAGCTGAAGATTCCGGTGATCGGCATCGTCGACACCAACTGCGATCCCGACGAAGTCGACTTCGTGATCCCGGGCAACGACGACGCGCTGCGCGCGATCCGGCTGTTCGCCTCGCGGATCGCCGACGCCGTCATCGCGGGCCGCGACATGAAGCAGTCGGTCGACGCCGAAGCCGCGCGCGAAGCGGCGACGAACGGCGACGACAACGGCCGCCGGCCGCGACCGCGCGCGCCGCGAGCGCCGCCGCGAAGCCGGCGCCGGCTTCCGCCTAGACGGACCAGGATCTAGCGGATCCGGGCTTAGCGATACGCCGAGGCGCCTGGCTCCCGAGCCCGGCGCCTTTTTCTGCGCGCAGCACGAGATCGCGAGATGAGACACGACATGGCGACGACGATTACCGCAGCAGATGTGAAGAAGCTCCGCGACCAGACCGGCGCGGGCATGATGGAGTGCAAGGACGGCGCTCGACGGAGGCGAACGGCGACTTCGAGGAGGCGAACACGATCCTGCGCAAGCGCGGCCTCGCCAGCGCCGCGAAGAAGGCCGGCCGCACGACCAGCGAGGGGCTGATCGGCCAACCGCGTCGCCGCCGACCACTCGCGCGGCATCCTCGTCGAGGTGAACTGCGAGTCCGGACTTCGTCGCGCGCACGCCCGACTTCGTCAGCAGCTGATGGCAGGACGTGCTCGACCGAGATCGAGAAGGCCGGCGACGCGGCCAACGACGCGTGGCTGAAGGATCCGCACGGGCCCGGTGCATCAAGCGCGTCGCGCCCGGTCATCGCCAAGCTCGGCGAGAACATGGCGCGTGCCGCGCTTCGTCCGCTACGCCGGCAAGGGCTACGTCGGCCAGTACATCCACCTGGGCGGCAAGATCGGCGTCATGGTGGAGTTCGGCGGGCGTGACGCCGGCGATCGCCAGCCGCGACGAGTTCGCGGCGCTCGTCAAGGAGATCGCGATGCAGATCGCCGCGGCCAGCCCGACCTACGTGTCGCGCGACGAGCGTGCCGGCCGACGTGCTCGAGAAGGAGAAGGCGATCTACCGCGGCGCAGATGGAGAACTCGGGCAAGCCGGCCAACGTGCATCGACAAGATCGTCGAGGGCAAGCTCGGGAGCTTCTACGCGCAGGTCGTGCTGCCCGACCAGGCCGTCGATCCGCGATCCCGGAAGATGAGCGTGCCAGGACGTCATCGCGCGCGGCCAACAAGACGCTCGGGCGCCAGGTCGTCGGTGACCGCTTCGCGCGGCTCAAGGTCGGCGAAGCTGCGCAGTAGGTCGTCAGGGCTGAGGGCTGATGGCTTAGGGCTGTGGCTGGATGGCTCCATGGCACCATCGGCCATCAGCCCTCAGCCATCAGCCCTCGCGACTATAATCTTCGTTCGTGACCGCCTCCGCCCGCCCCGCCTACAAACGCATCCTCCTCAAACTCTCCGGCGAAGCCCTGATGGGCGAGCAGACCTACGGCATCGACCCGGCCGTCGGCGACGCAGATCGCGAAGGACATCGCCGAGATCCAGGGCATGGGCGTCGAGACCGCCATCGTCATCGGCGGCGGCAACATCTTCCGCGGCGTCGCGGCCAGCGCGCGCGGCATGGACCGCGCGACGGCCGACTACATGGGCATGCTGGCCACCGTGATCAACGCGCTCGCGCTGCAGGACGCGCTCGAGCAGCAGGACGTCGTCACGCGCGTCGTCACGGCGATCGAGATGCGCGCCGTCGCCGAGCCGTTCATCCGCCGCCGCGCCATCCGCCACCTCGAGAAAGGCCGCGTGGTCGTCTTCGGCGCCGGCACCGGCAACCCGTACTTCAGCACCGACACGGCCGCGGCGCTGCGCGCGATGGAGATCAAGGCCGACGTCAGCAATTACGTAACTGAACGAAGTA
>ERZ1370068.7486-contig-6397_pt1 | contig 28763 bp, 47 predicted proteins | sample MGYA00561227_ERZ1370068 | MGnify/ENA primary metagenome ERZ1370068 (study PRJEB38410, sample SAMEA6850437) | metagenome | study: Metagenomic assessment of the ecological functions of the soil: analysis of the soil microbiota associated with the...
GCGGTCGCCCAGACCCGCAAGGAAGCGGGCGCGGTCGCCGACAAATAGCGCGCTGGCACGCCCTTTGCTCCTCTTGCCGGCAACAACCGGTGGAGGAAGCCATGAGCGAGTCAGGAGGTCTCAACAAGGCGCCCGATGGCATGGTCATCGGGCTGGTGCAGATCCAGAATCCCGTTGTCGTCACGCCTGAAGACCTGGCGCGGCAGACCGATCGCATTTGCAGCCTCGTCGCCAAAGCGCGGCGCAACCTGGCGACCATGGATCCTGGTCGTCTTCCCCGAATACGCGCTGCACGGCCTCTCCATGGACACCAACCCGGCGATCATGTGCCGGCTCGATGGCCCAGAGGTCGAGCGCTTCGCGCGGCGCCTGCATCGCCAACGACATCTGGGGCTGCTTCTCCATCATGGAGTTCAATCCCACGGCAATCCGTTCAACTCGGGCCTGATCATCGACGACAAGGGCGAGATCCAGCTCTATTACCGCAAGATGCATCCCTGGGTGCCGGTCGAGCCCTGGGAGCCGGGCGACACTCGGCATCCCGGTGTGCGACGGGCCGAACGGCTCGAAGCTCGCGCTGATCATCTGCCACGACGGCATGTTCCCGAAATGGCGCGCGAGTGCGGCCTACAAGGGCGCCGACGTCATGCATCGCGCACGGCGGGCTACACCGCGCCGATCCGCCAGAGCTGGCATTTCACCAACCAGTCGAACGCCTTCTGCAACCTGATGTACACGGCCAGCGTCTGCCTGTGCCGGCTCCGACGGCTCGTTCAACTCGATGGGCGAAGGCATGATCGTGAACTACGACGGCACGCCGCTCGCCTCCGGCAACGGCATCTCCTGACGAGATCATCACCGCCGAGGTGCGGCCTCGGCCAGTGCGACGAGGCGCGCATGCACTGGGGCGTCGAGAACAACATCTACCAGTTCGGCCATCGCGGCTTACGTCGCGGTGAAGGGCGGCGCGCGCGATTGCCCCTACACCTACATGCACGATCTCGCCGCTGGAAGATATGCGCTGCCGTGGGAGAGAAGACGTCAAGGTGACCGACGGCACGAGCTGCGGCTTCGCCGCCCCGACGCGGGCCTTCAAGCCCGTGCCAGCCACGCTGCCGTTCAGTAAGCTGGCGGCAGAGTGATCCTCGCAACGCAACCCTCCCTGACGGCGCCCGGCACGATATCGAGATGAAGGACGGCCGCATCGCGGCCTTCCTGCCGCCGTCGCAATGCGAGCCTGGCATCCTGGTCTGCTGCCGCCGCTGGTCGACGGCCACATCCATCTCGACAAGACCCTGCTCGGCCTGCCCTGGGTGCCCAACCAGGCGGCGGGCAACCGCGTCGCCGATCGCATCGAGGCCGAACGCAAGGTGCGCGCGGCGCGGACCGGTTCCGAAGCCGGAGACCGGCGCCAACCTGGTGCGCCAGGTGGTGGCCAGCGGCACGCTGCACATGCGCAGCCATGTCGACATCGACAACCAGCTCGGCCTCAGCAATCTCCACGAGATCCTGAAGGTGCGCGAGCGCTTCCGCGACCTGGTCACGATCCAGATCGTGGCCTTCCCGCAAAGCGGCATCCTGCGCTCGCCGGGCACCGCCGAGCTGCTCGACGCCGCCATCGCCGAGGGCGCCGACCTGCTGGGCGGCCTCGATCCCGTCGGCATCGACGGCGACCTCGACGGCCATCTCGATGCGATCTTCGCCATCGCCGAGCGCCGCGGCGTCGGCATCGACATCCATCTGCACGACGGCGGCGAGGGCGGCATCGCCCAGATGACGGCGATCGCGCGCGCGCACCGAGGCGGCCGGCCTGAACGGCCAGGTCGCGGTCAGCCACGCCTTCGCGCTGGGCTCGGTGCCGACCGACCTGGCCGAGCGCACCGCCGACCTGCTGGCCGAAGCCGGCGTCGCCATCATGAGCCACGGACCGGGCGGCGCCACCATGCCGCCGCTGAAGCTCCTGCGCGAGCATGGCGTCGAGGTGTTCGGCGGCTCCGACAATATCCGCGATGCCTGGTCGCCGTTCGGCAACGGCGACATGCTGGAACGCGCCATGATGATCGGCTACCGCGCCAACTTCCGCCACGACGAGGAGCTGGCGCTCGCCTTCGACATGGTGACCGCGGCCGCGGCCCGCGTTGCTGGGCATCATGCCGCTATGGCATCGCGGTCGGCGGCCCGGCCGACTTCGTGGTCGTCGAGGCGGGCTCGCTCGCCGAAGCCGGTCGCGGCGCGGCCCCGGCGCAAATTGGTGATCAAAGCCGGTCGCATTCGTCGCCAGGATGGCGTACTGATCTCCCCTGAATTTGGGGATCGACAATGGCGTCGCGTCAGGCCGTGCTCGGCATGGAGCAGGCCAGCTTCTTCTACGGCTCGGCCGCGCGTCTTCGGCGGCGTGTCGTTCCTGCTCGACGGCGCGCGCACGGCGCTGGTCGGCGAGAACGGCGCCGGCAAGTCGACCCTGCTGAAGTGCCTGACCGGGCGAGCTCGAGCTGAATGGCGGCACAGGTCATCCGCTCGCGCGGGCTGCAGGCTCGGCAGCGTGCCGCAGGACGTGCCGGCCGGGCTGGCCGAGCGGCCGGTGCGCGACGTGCTGCACCGCTCGCTCGCGAGCAGGTCGGCCTGGGCGACGACGACTGGCGCATCGACGTGCTGCTGGACGAGATCGGCGTCGCGCCGGAGATCCTCGACCAGCCCTTCGGCACGCTGTCGGGCGGCTGGCAGCGGCTGCTGCTGATCGCGGCGGCGGCGCGGCTGGAAGAGCCCGACATCCTGGTCCTCGACGAGCCGACCAACCATCTCGATCTCGCCAACATCAACACGCTGGAGCGCTGGCTCACGGTCGAGTTCACGGTGCCGATGCTGATCGTGAGCCACGACCGCGAGTTCCTCGACCGCGTGACCGAGCGCACCCTGTTCCTGCGCGGCGACGGCATGCATGCCTTCAAGACGCGCTTCAGCCAGGCGCGCGAGGAGCTGCTGCGCCGCGACGCGCGCCGCCAGCGGCGCGGGCGCGGCTGGAGGACAAGGAAATCCAGCCGGCTCGAGCAGGCGGCGGCGCGCTACAAGGTGTGGGCGGTCAAGAATCCCGACCTCAACAAGCGCAAGAATGCCGTCGAGACGCCGCATCGCCCGCATCGAGAACGAGCGCACGCAGACCTACGTCGCGCGCGAGCGGCGGCTGGAGCTCAGCGACGGCGACATCGATGCCAAGGTGGCGCTGCGCATCGCCGGGCTCGACGTCACGACGCCCGGCAGCGACCGCAAGCTGATCGGCCATCGACCGGCTCGCCATCGCCGCCGGCGACCGCATCGCCCTGTTGGGCGCCAACGGCGCCGGCAAGTCGACGCTCCTGTCGGCGCTCGCCGACGCCTACGATCCGGAGCTCGAGCACTACGACAGCCAGGCGGCGGTGCGCTTCAATCCGTCCTGCCGGCTGGTCTATTTCGACCAGTCCATGCGCGACCTGCCGCTCGACACGGTCGATCCTCGACTACGTCGCCGACGGCCGAGGCGCTGGAGCGAGAAGGACGCCATCCGCTATCTCGCGCCAGGCCGGCTTCGCCTTCGCCAACGCATCGACGAGCCGATCGGCGTGCTGAGCCACGGCGAGCGGGCGCGGCTGGTGTTTCTGCAAGATGAAGCTGCTGCGGCCCAACATGTACCTGCTGGACGAGCCGACCAACCATCTCGACATCGAGGGCCAGGAGGATCTCGAGGCGCAGCTCGAGCAGAGCGACGTGTCGTGCCTGTTCGTCAGCCACGACCGCTACTTCACCCGCACCGTGGCGACGCGTTTCCTCGAGATCCGCAAGGGACGCCTGGTCGAGATCGACGATGCCGAGAGCTTCTTCGACCAGCCCGAGGTATCCTAGGCGCCATGGACCTGCTCTTTGGATGATCGCCTGCTGCATCGGCGTGCAAACGATCCATCGCCGCACCGAGCCGGCCGCCGGACCCTGGCTGCCGACGATCGACGAGATGCGCGAGCTGGTCGAGCTGGTCGACCGCTGCGGCTACGACTCGCTGTGGGTCGGCGACCACATCTCCTTTCCCGCTCGCCATCCTCGACCCGCTGCTGCAGCTCGCGCAGGCTGCGGTCGTAAGCCGGCGACTGCGTCTTCGGCACGGCGGTCTATCTGCTGCCGCTGCGCCATCCGACGCCGGTCGCCAAGCAGGTCTCGACCCTCGATCACCTGACCGAGGGCCGGTTCATCTTCGGCGTCGGCGTCGGCGGCGAGTTTCCCAAGGAGTACGAGGCCTGCGGCGTGCCGATCGGCGAGCGCGGGCGCGCGGCTGAGCGAAAGCACTCGCCGTGCTGCGCAAGCTGTGGAGCCGGCGAGCCCGTCTCGCCATGACGGCCGCTTCTTCAAGTTCGACGGACGTACCGATGCAGCCGCCGCCCCGCCAGGCCGGCGGACCGCCGATCTGGTGCGGCGGCCGCTCTGACGCCGCGCTGCGGCGCATCGGCCGCATGACCGACGGCTGGATGTCCTATGTCGTCACGCCTGAGATGTTCCGCCAGGGCCTGGAGAAGATCGCGCGCGGCGGCGAGCGCGGCCGGACGCGTCTTCGACCGCAGCTTCGGCACCGCCCATCTGCTGTTCACGCGCATCGACGACACCTACGAAAAGGCGCTCGATGCCGCGACCGATCTCGCTCAGCCAGCGCTACGCGCATGGATTTCCGCAAGGCCGCCGAGCGCTACTGCGCGCTCGGCCCGCCGCAACAGGTCGTCGAGACCATCCTGCGTTTCCACGAGCGCGGGCGTCCGCCACGTCATTCTCGATTTCGTCGGTCCCTACGAGGAGCGCGACCGGCAGATCGAGCGCTTTGCCTCCGAGGCGCTTGCCGCTGCTGGCGGGTTGCGCAAGACACCTTCCTAGGAGAGGACCATGCGGCTCGGCATGCTGTTGAGCTATTCCGGCGCGCCCAACAGCCTCGCGCTGGAACGAGGTGCTCGAGGCCGAACGCCTCGGCTACGACTCGGTGTGGAGCGGCGAGGCCTACGGAACCGACGCCGGTGACGCCGACCGCCTGGATTCTGGCCCGCACGACGCGGATCCGGGCCGGCACCGGCATCATGCAGATGCAGGCGCGCACCCCGGCGTGCACGGCGATGACGGCACCTCACCTTGCAGGCGCTGTCGAACAACCGCTTCCTGCTGGGCATCGGCGCCTCCGGGCCGCAGGTCGTCGAAGGCTGGCATGGCGTGCCGTTCGGCAAGCCGATGGCGCGCACCCGCGAATATATCGAGATCCTGCGCAAGATCCTGAAGCGCGAGGCGGCGCTTCAGCATGACGGCGAACTCTACCAGATCTCCTACAGGGGAGCCGGAGCGACCGGTCTCGGCAAGCCGTTGAAAAGCATCCTGCACGGCGATCCCGAACATGCCGATCTACGCCGCCTTCGATCACGCCGATCGGGCTGCAGCACGGCCGGCGAAGTGGCCGACGGCGTGCTGCCGATCTTCATGTCGCCGGAGAAGACAAAAATGGTGACCGAACCGCTGCTGGCCGGCATCGCCAAAGGGCCCGCCGGCAGGAGCCTCGCCGACTTCGACGTGGCGCCCTACGTTCCGCATCGCCATGGGCAACGACCTGCAGGCCTTGCCGCGAAGCATTAAAGCCCGAGCTCGCGCTCTATATCGGCGGCATGGGTGCGCGGACCAAGAACTTCTACAACGACTTCACCAAGCACCTCGGCTACGAAGAGGCTGCGGCGAAGATCCAGGACGCCTTTCTCTCCGGCAAGCGCGCCGAGGCGATCGCGGCGGTACCCGACGACGCTGGTGGACGAGGTCTCCCTGGTCGGCAGCCCCGACCGCATCAACGGATCGCCTGCAGGCCTGGAAACAGGCCGGCAAGGAGCATGCGGTCGGCTCGATGCTGCTGAGCGGCGTGACGGTACGATCACTGCTGCGTCGTCGCCCGAAGCCGTGCTCTGAGGCGTGTCCGGTGGGCCGGACCGTGGAAGCGGCGGGAATTACCCGACCTCTTCCACGGTGGCCTGCATGGCTATGCAGCTTGGCCTTGACAGGCGCCGGGCGCATGTCGGCGCCCGGTCACGCGTCTACCTCGGTGATGGAGTCTGTAGGGCAGGTTGATCGCCGCATGCGCCTTGCGGATCGATTCCTCGTCCGGACCGGACATGAGCGAAAGTCCTTGCCGTCCTTCAGATTGACATGCGCAGCATGGCCGAAACGCCGAGCTTCTCGGCGGCCGCCTCGAGCGTGGCGAACTGCTCGAAGAACTGCTCTTCCGTCAGCACCTGCGTCGGAAAGTGCCCTTGCTCTTGTCGCGTGGGTGTCGATGAAGTACTTCATGTCGGGTTCTCCAGGTTGGACTGTGGTGGACCGGCCGGCAGCGGCGTGCAGCAGGCAGACGAGGCGATGCCAGAGGCGGATCAGGACTTTCATGCTGAGCTCCTTTCTGTTGTATACACGACACACATCACATCCTGGCGACGGCGGGCCTTGCGGCCCTGTCCGTAGGCAACGCGAACGAGACTATCCATGCTGGCGTGGGGCGGCCGACCAGTCGCTACTGCCCAGCCGGCTCTTGAGCATGTCCTGCGCCTTTCCAGAGCGGAAGCGCCTCGCGCAGCCGCGATTGGCCTTTCCCTGGTGACCTCGAGCGCGCGGCTGCGACTTCACCCTTCGGCGCCGACGGTGATCAGGCCCTCTTTCTCCAACGGCGCCAGGTTGCGCGTGAGCGTCGATCGATCCATGCCGAGCAACTGCGCCGGGGCCGCAATCGATGCTGCCTCCCCCGTGGCAACCGCCACCAGCACCGAGCTGGGTGGCCCGCAGTCAGTCGGCCGGAGCGCCTCGTCGTAGGCGCGTCACCGCCCGGGCCGCCATGCTACCTTGTGGCAGGCGCAACTGCGCAGGAGATCCTGTTCCATCGTCATGTCGTGCATATACACGTGCCACAGAGCACATCGTCAAGGCCCGCCGCGCGGTTGACGTTTAGCCCACGATCTCGCCGCGGAACGCCCATCGGGTCATGCGTTTTCGACCATGGCGCAGATCGCGTACATCACCGCCCATGATGGCGATGGCGAACAGGCCGGCGAAGGTGGTGGGCGCGTCGTTGCGCGCGCTGGCCGACAGCATCAGGAAGCCGATGCCGTTGTTGCCGCCGACCGTCTCGGAGATCACCGAGCCGATGAAGGCAAGCGTGATCGCCACCTTCAGGCTGGCGAACAGATAGGGCATGGCGCGCGGGATGCCGACCTTGGTCAGGATCTCAGGCGCGTGGCGCCCAGGCTGCGCAGCACGTCGACGCATCTCCGGCTCGATGGTGGCGAGCCCGGTCGCGACGTTGACCACGATGGGGAAGAAGCTGATGACGAAGGCGGTGATGACGGCCGGCAGCGAGCCGACGCCGACCCAGATCATCAGGATCGGCACGATCGCCACCTTGGGGATGGCGTTGAAGGCGATCAGCAGCGGATAGAGGCCGGAATAGACGAAGCGGCGAGGCGCCGATCGCCACGCCCAGCAGCAGGCCGCCGGCGATCGCCAGCAGGAAGCCGATCACGGTCGTCCACAACGTGTCCCAGCAGTACGCCATCAGGATGTCGAAGCGGTGCCACGAACACGGTGAAGATCTTGGTCGGCCGCGGCAGGATGATCTCCGGCACCTCGAAGACGATGCAGGCGATCTCCCAGATGATCAGCAGCACGGCCGTGGCCAGCCACGGCATGGCGATGCTGCAGCGCCTCGCGCTCGCGAGCGCTCAGGCTGCCTCACGGCGCATGCTCCTGGTGAGATGCGGTCGCGCAGCTCGTGGACGATGTCGACGAAGTGCGGCTCGAAGGTCGTGGCCAGCGTGCGCGGCCGCGGAATGTCGATCTTGCTGGCTCATGACGATGCGGCCCGGCCGGCGGCTCATGACGTAGACCGTGTCGGCGAGATAGACCGCCTCGCGCAGATCGTGCGTCACCAGCACGCCGGTGAAGCGCTTCTCCAGCCACAGCGCCTGCATGACGCCCCACAGCTCCTCGCGCGTGAAGGCGTCGAGCGCGCCGAACGGCTCGTCGAGCATCAGCAGCTCGGGCTCGTGGATCAGGGCGCGGCAGAGGTTGGAGCGCTGCTGCATGCCGCCCGAGAGCTGCCAGGGATATCGGCGCGCGAAGTCGGCGAGGCCCGACCGTCCGCAGGAGCTGCCATCGCGCGCTCCTCGTACTCCGCGCGATTGCGGCGGAAGCGGCGCTTGTGCGGCTCGACCACCTCCATGGGCAGCAGGATGTTGTCCATGGTGGTGCGCCAGGGCATCAGCGTCGGGTTCTGGAACGCCATGCCGACGCCCTTGATCGGCCCCGTCACCTTCTCGCCCGCCACCCGCACCTCGCCGGCCGAGGCGGGCAACAGGCCGGTGACCAGCTTCATGATGGTCGACTTGCCGCAGCCCGACGGGCCGACCACGGCGACGAACTCGCCCTTGTCGATGCCGAACGTGGCATCGGCCAGGGCGAGCGTCGTTTCCTTGCCGAGACGGTAGGTGAGGCTGACGCCTTTGAGATCGACGAACGCCATCCCTACCGTGACTTCGACGACCATGCGGTCGGCCTTGGGCGGCAGGTACTTGTTGGTGAAGACCTTGTCCGGCGCCGGCGCCGCCGGCAGGCCGAACGCCTCGGACACCAGCTTGACCGAACTGCGGCGAAGCGCTCCGGATCGACGTCGCCCATGCCGTTGGCCTTGACGTAGGGCGTCAGGATGTTGGTCTGCAGCGAGATCTGCAGGCGCTCGGTCTCCAGCGCCTCGTCGATCAGCGGATCGCGCTTCTTGGCGGCGGCGATGCCGAGCTTGTTGTCGGCGATGACGTCCTTCCAGCCCTTGATGCGTGGCGGCGATGAAGCCCTTCACCGCCTTCTCGTCCTTGGCCATCTCGGGCGAGATGACGATGCCGTTGCCGTAGACGTCCATGCCGAAGTCGACGTAGCGCATGGCCACGATGTCGTCGAACTTCACGCCGCGCGCCTTGAGATCGAGCATCGACGAGAAATAGTGGCCCGAGATGAAGTCGACCGTGCCCTGCACCAGGCTCTGCTCGCGCAGCTGCGGCGTCAGGTTGACGTGCTCCCACTTGGTGATGCCGTTCAGCTTGGCGAAGGCCGGGAACAGCCGGAAGCTGGCGTCGAACACCGGCGCGCCGAGCTTCTTGCCCTCGAGGTCCTTCGGCACCTTGATGCCGCTCTTCTTCAGGGCATAGACGCCGAACGGCGCGAAGTCGTAGGCCATGAAGACGCAGAGCACTTCCTTGCCCGGGTTCTTGGCGTTGTACTCGATGGTCGAGTTCACGTCGGCGAAAGCCGATCTGGTAGGCGCCGGTGGCGACGCGCTGGACGGCGCCGGCCGAGCCCTGGCCCGGATCCATGGTGACGTCGAGGCCCTCGGCCTTGTAGTAGCCCTTCTCCAGCGCCACCAGGAACGGCGCGGTCGGACCCTGGAACACCCAGTCGAGGGTGAATTTGATCGGTGTCTGCGCGTTGCGCGGACAGGCTGCCCAGCGCCAGCGCGACGGCGGTCGCGCCGCCCAGCCATTTGGCGAATCTTGCTCATCGTTTCCTTGTTCCTCGTGAAGTTCCCCGTTCGGCGACTCTTAGGCGGACAACGCATCCGTCCCGCCAAGGGGATATCAGGCAGATTCTATGCCAGCCCTGCTGGGTGGCGACGAGGCGGGCGAAGCGCGCCGCCGCGGCTCATCAGCTCCGGCGTAGCCGCCCTGCTCGGCGATCCGGCCGTGCTCGAACACCACGACCTGGTCGGCGTCGCGGATGGTCGACAGCCGATGGGCGATCACGAAGGTGGTGCGGCCCTGCATCAGCGTCTTGAGCGCCTTCTGGATGCGCGCCTCGGTGACCGAATCGAGCGCGCTGGTCGCCTCGTCGAGGATCAGGATCGGCGGGTTCTTCAGCAGCGCGCGGGCGATCGCCAGGCGCTGGCGCTCGCCGCCCGACAGCGTCGTGCCGCGCTCGCCGACCAGCGTCTCGTAGCCCTGCGGCTGGCGCAGGATGAAGTCGTGCGCCTCGGCGAGCCTGGCCGCCTCCTCGAGCTCGGCCTGCGTCGCGTCAGGCTTGCCGATGCGCAGGATTGTCGGCGATCGAGCGGTAGAACATCGTGCTAGTCCTGGAACACCACGCCGATGTTGCGGCGCAGCGATTCCAGCTTGATGTCGCGATGGTCGATGCCGTCGATGCGGATGACGCCCGACTGCGGCATCCCACATGCGGTGCAGCAGCGACAGCGCCGTGCTCTTGCCGGCGCCGGTCGGGCCGACGAAGCGCCACCTGTCGTGCCGGCCGGCACCTTCAGCGAGAAATGCACCAGCGCCGGCCGCCTGCCGTCGTAGGAGAAGTTGATGTCGTCGAACTCGACGTCGCCCTTGGCGCGGCCGATATCGATGCCGTTCGGCTTGTCCGGCACCGTCGACTGCGGAATCGAGGACGCGGAAGAAATCGGCCAGCGCCGGCATCTGGAAGAAGATGCGGCTGACGAAGCCGGACGCCTGGTCCATGCGGCCGATCAGCATGGTGGCGAAGCCCATGAAGCTCACGATCTCGCCGACGGTCGCCTCGCCCTTGGTGTAGAGCCAGGTGCCGAGCACGAAGATCAGGATCACGGTGATGGTCGAGGCGGCGCGCGTCATGACCGACAGCAGCGCCCACCAGTTCAGCACCGGGAACTGCGCCGCCAGCGTCTCGGCGCATGATGCTGTGCATCTCGCCGGGTCTCGGCGTCAGCCGCACGAAGCTCTGGATGAGATTGATGTTGCCCAGCGCGTCGCCGGCGCGGCTGGCCAGCTCGCTGTGCAGGTCCTCGACCTGCGTGCTGCAGGCTGGTCGGTGCGTGCTCACCACCCAGACGTTGGCGGCGGCGAAGAACAGGATCAGGACGACCAGCAGCAGGCCCAGCCGCCAGTTCATGAACAGGCTGAGCGGCAGCATGATGAACAGGGCGACGAAGGTGCGCGAGGTTCTCGCGGAAGAACGACAGCCAGATGCCGAACAGGTGGTCGACGCCGGTCAGCATGACCTTGATCAGCCGGCCGGAATGCTGGGCGCTGTGGAACGAGAACGGCAGCACCAGCACGTGCTCGAAGAAGCTCGCCATCGCGCCGAGCCGCCGGCGATGGGCCATGCGGTCGGCCTGCAGCGAGACCACGATGTTGGCGACGATGCCGCCCAGGCCGACGACGGCCCACAGAATCGAGCAGCTCGCGCGCGTCGTGCCACAGCACCTCGACCGGCTTGTCCCTGGCCGTAGCCAGGAGGTCGACGACCTTGCCGAACAGCACCGGCTCGTAGAACTGCAGGGCGGCGACGGCGACGTTGGCGAGCGGCAAGCATGATCGCAAGCGCCGCGCTCGGCGCGCAGCAGCCCGATCACCCGACGGTAGACGCGGAAGAACTCCATCGTTCCGGCTGACCGCTCGCCCCGATCAGGCCTGCTGGTCGCCGAGGAAGCGTTCGACGGTGCTGCACGAAGAAGCTGACGCCGAACGGGATCGCCATGTCGTTGAAGTCGTAGCGCGAGTTGTGCAGGCTGACCGCGTCGGCGCCGCCGCCGTTGCCCAGCCATCACCATGGCGCCCGGCACGCTGCTCCAGCATGTAGGAGAAATCCTCGGCGCCCATGCTGGGCCGGGCATTGTCGCTGCACCGCATGCTCGCCGCACACGCCGGCGGCGACGTCGATGGCAAAGCGCGTGCGCTCGACGTTGTTGACCGTCGGCGGATAGCCCGGCCGGTGCTCGATCTCGATCTTCACGCCGTGCATCTGCTCGGCGCCCTGGCAGATCTCCTCGATGCGGCGCTTCACCAGCGCGCGGTTCTCCGGCGTCGTGGTGCGCGTCGTGCCGCCGATATGCACGTCGCCCGGGATCACGTTGTAGGCCGAGCCCGCCTTGAAGAAGCCGACCGTCACGACCGTCGCATCGATGCGGATCGATGTTGCGGCTGACGATGGTCTGCAGCGCCAGCACGATGTTGGCGCCCACCACCATGGGATCGATGGTGAGATGCGGGTGCGCGGCATGGCCGCCCTTGCCGGTGATGCGGATGTCCCAGCGGTCGGCGCGCGGCGAGCAGCGGCCCGCCCGTGGTGACGATGTGGCCGAGCGGCACGCCGGGCTTGTTGTGGATGGCGAACACCGCGTCGCACGGGAACTTGTCGAACAGGCCGTCCTCGATCATCGACGCGCGCCGCCGCCGCCGCCCTCTTCCGCAGGCTGGAAGATGAAGTGCACGGCGCCCTCGAAGTCGCGCTTTTCGCTCAGCACCTTGGCGGCGCCCAGCAGCATGGCGGTGTGGCCGTCGTGGCCGCAGGCATGCATGCGGCCGGGATTCTGCGAGCGGTGCTCGAAATCGTTGGTTTCGTCCATCGGCAGGCAGTCCATATCGGCGCGCAGTCCAATCGACTTCAACGAGTTGCCCTTGCGCAGGGTTCCGACCACGCCGGTCTTGCCCAGGCCGCGCGTCACTTCGAGGCCCCATTCCGGCGAGCTTGGCGGCGACGATGTCGGAGGTCCGGTTCTCCTCGTAGGCCAGCTCGGGATGGGCGTGGATGTCGCGGCGGATGGCGGCAATCTCGCCCTGGATTTCAAGCGAACGAGGAAGAACGGGCATTACGGTACTCCGGTTGGAACGACAGGCATCTTGGCCCAAAGTGACACGATGTTGTCTCTGCAGGATGTCGAAGACGCGGCGGACATTGTCTACGCCGCCATGCCGCCCACCCGCAATACGCCTGGCCGTTGCTCGCCAGGCGCACGGGCTGCGAGGTCTGGGTGAAGCACGAGAACCACACCCCGATCGGCGCCTTCAAGGTGCGCGGCGGACTGGTCTACATGGACCGACTGAAGAAAGAGCCGCACCCGTGTGACGGGGCGTGATCAGCGCCACGCGCGGCAATCATGGCCAGAGCATCGCGCTGGCCGCCGCCAAGGCCGGCATCGCCGCCACCATCGTCGTGCCGCAGGGCAATTCGGTCGAAAAGAACGCGGCCATGCGGGCGTTCGGCGCGGAGCTGGTCGAGGCCGGCCACGATTTCGATGCGGCGCGCGACACCGCGCTCAGGCTGGCCGAGCGAACGCGGCCTGGTCATGGTGCCGTCCTTCCATCGCGACCTGGTGCGAGGCGTGGCGACCTATGCGCTGGAACTGTTTCGTGCCGCGCCGCCGCTCGACACGGTCTACGTGCCGATCGGACTGGGTTCGGGCATCTGCGGCGTGATCGCCATGCGCGACGCGCTCAGCCCCTCGACCAAGGTGGTGGGCGTGGTGTCGACCGAGGCGCCGGCCTATGCGCTGTCCTTCGCGGCGGGCAAGGTCGTGGCGACCAACAGCGCCGACACCATGGCCGACGGCATGGCCGTGCGCGGCCCCGATGCCGAGGCGCTCGCCGTCATCCTGAAGGGCGCCGACCGCATCGTTCAGGTGAGCGACGCCGAGATCGCCGCCGCCATGCGCGCCTACTACGAGGACACGCACCAGCTCACCGAAGGCGCCGGTGCCGCGCCGCTCGCCGCCCTGACTGCAGGAACGCGAACGCATGGCGGGCAAGCGGGTCGGCCTGGTGCTGAGCGGCGGCAATATCGACCGGCCGCTCTACTTGCGCATGCTCGCCGGATCGTGCCGCCATCTAACCTAGCAATGCGGAAATCGTTACCCTTCTCGTGGCGGTTCCAACTGGCGCAAGCGACGCGTCACGCCTGAGGCCCGGTGCGCCCAGCTCGTGGCGTACTACGATCGCTTCGGCGTCGGCCGCAGCAACAACTCCGATGGCCGGCGCAATCACACGCGCAAAGCGGCGGAGCACTATTGCCAGAGAGGCGACTACCAGAAGGGCATCGCCATCATGGAAGACCTGCTGCGCAAGAAGGCCTTCACCGTGCCGCCGCCGGCATCGCCCGACACCGTGCCGCCGCTGGAATCGCCCGAGTACGGTGTCTAGCGGCGCGCCTTCGCCAGGCTGACCTGAGGGATCGGCGCCCAGGCGAGGTCGCTCTTCACCGCCTGCATGATGAAGGACGAGCGCGTGCCGCGGACGCCGGGCATGCGCAGCAGCGCCTTCAGGGCGAAGTCGCTGAAGCTCGCGAGATCGGGCGTCAGCACATGCAGCAGGAAATCCATGTCGCCGGTCACGGCATAGCAGGCCACGACCTCGGGCGCGCGCGCGGATCGCCGCCTCGAAGGCCTCGACGGTCTTCTCGGAGTGATCGTCGAGGCGTCACCTGCACCAGGGCCTGCAGGCCGAGCCCCATCGCCGGCGGCGAGACCAGCGCGGCGTAGCGCGTGATCACGCCCTCCTCTTCCAGCCGCTTCGACGCGCCGCTGGCAGGGCGTCGGCGACAGGCCGACCCGCTCGGCGAGATCGACGATCGGCAGGCGGCCTTCGGCCTGCAGGGCGCGCGACGATGCGCCTGTCTATGTCATCGAGCTCGATCATGGGTGTTTTCTCACTTTATCGTCTATTATTTGAGAGAATATCTCTAAAACGAGCCAGCCGACAGGCCAACTTCGCCGGGATTCGCTCCGCCTCTCCTCCCCATATTAAGGGCATGAACCTCGCCCCTCTCGAGAACCTGCGCGGCGACTATGCCGGCATGGCGTCCGACTGGACGGTGCCGCAGCACGCCGACCATTACTCGGACGAAGACCAGGCCGTGTGGCGGCTGCTGGTCGAGCGCCAGACCGCGCTCGCCAAGCGCCATGCCTGCGACGAGTTCCTGCAGGGCCTCGAGACGCTCGGCATCGGCGACACCATCCCCGACTTCGACGCCGTCAACGCGCGCGCTCGAGCCGCTGACCGGCTGGCGCATCGTCGGCGTGCCGGGCCTGATCCCCGACGCGCGTCTTCTACGATCACCTCGCGCATCGCCGCTTTCCGGTGACGGTGTGGATCCGCACGCGCGACGAGCTCGACTATCTGGTCGAGCCCGACCTGTTCCACGATTTCTTCGGCCACGTGCCGCTGCTCAGCAATCCGGTGTTCGCCGACTACATGCAGCTCTACGGCCAGCGCGGCGTCGAGGCCGGCGCCGAAGATCGACCTGCTGGCGCGTCTCTACTGGTACACCGTCGAGTTCGGCCTGATCCGCACGGCCAAAGGGCCTGAAGGCCTACGGCGCCGGCATCCTCTCCTCGGCGGCCGAAGTGAAGCATGCGATCGAGGACAAGGACGTCGAGCGCCTGCCGTTCGAAGCGGCGACGGTCATGCGCCGGCCCTACGAGATCGACAAGCTGCAGAACACCTATTTCGTGCTCGACGATTTCCGCCAGCTCTTCGAGGCGGCGCAGACGCGCATCGCCTAGACGCGCCAGCAGCCACCAGCCCGTCGACGGCGACCACGCCTTCGCCCTCGCGCTTGACCAGCAGCGGATTGATCTCCGCTTCCGACACGTCGGCAAAGGCCTTGTGCGCCAGGCGTCGAGAAGGCCGCGATGGCCTTGGCGAGCGCGCCGACATCGCCGCGCGGCAGGTTGCGATAGCCGCGGATCGTGGCGAGGCCCTTCACTTCCTCGATCATCTGCCTGCGCCTCGGCCTCGTCGACCGGCGCCAGCCGCGTCGCGGCATCCTTGTAGATCTCGGCCAGCACGCCGCCCAGGCCCACGGTGATGGTCGGACCGACCAGCGGATCGCGGCGGAAGCCCAGGATCACCTCGGCCAGCCCGCGCTCCATCTTCTGCACCAGGAAGCCGTCGAGCTTGGCGTGCGGCGTATGCGCCCTGACGCGCTTCTCGATCTCGCGCGCGGCGACGGCGGCCGTCTGGCCGTCGGGCAGGCCGAGCGCCACGCCGCCGGCCTCGGTCTTGTGCGCGATGTCGGCCGACAGGATTTTCAGCGCCACCGGCCCGCCGATCTCGGTCACGGCGGCGACGATCGCGCTTGGCGTCCGGGATGGCCAGCGCCTTGGCCATCGGCACGCCGAGCGCGCCGAAGAAATCGGCGGCGCGGCGCTCGTCGAAGCCCGACACGCGGCCGGCCTCCAGCGCATCGAGCGCGCCGCGCGACGGCTCGGCAAGCGTCGGCACGGGCTGCGGCGCCGGCCGCAGCAGGCAGACCGCCATCGGCCTCGGCGCAGGATTCGGGATGGCGGAAGGCCGGCACGCCGGCCGCCGTCAGCAGGGCCAGCGACTTCTCGGCCGACGGCGTCAGCGACACGGCAAAGGGCTTGGCCGACCTGGCGAACTTCAGCAGCGGCTCGACGGCCAGCTCGGGATTGAACTGCGCCGAGGAGCCGACGACGAAGATCGCCGCATCGTTGCCGTCGTCGGCCAGCAGCCGCTCGATGGTGCCGCGCCACGATCTCGGGCTTGGCGCCGGCCAGGGTGAGATCGACCAGCTTGCCCTCGCCCGCCGCGATGCCGAGCGGTTTCAGCCAGTCGACCAGCGCCTGCGGCGGATCGGCGATGTCGAGGCCGGCCATCGCCATGTTGTCGACCACCATGGCCGCGCCGCCGCCGGTCGTGGTGGCGACGGCGACCCGCTTGCCCTCGCGCCGCAGGCCGATCGACCAGCAGCGCCGGCACGTCGACCAGCGATTCGAACATCGACACGCGCGCGATGCCGTGGCGGCGGCAGAAGGCGTCGAAGGTGGCGTCGGAGCCGGCGATGGCGCCGGTGTGCGACTTCGCCAGCTCCTGGCCGATCTCTGAGCGGCCGAGCTTGTAGGCGATCACCGGCTTGCCCGCGGCATGGGCGCGCCGCGCCGCGCGGGCCAGCCGCTCGCCGTCGCGCAGGGTCTCCATGAACAGCAGGATCGCGTTGGTCCTGGGATCGTCGACCATCAGGTCGGCGATCTCGCCCACCGCGAGATCGACCTCGTTGCCGACCGAGATCAGGCGCGAGAAAGCCGATGCCGCGGGCATCGGCGCGCGACAGCAGGGCGCCGATCAGACTGCCGCTCTGGCTCACCACCGCCCAGCTTGCCGGTGCGCAGCTTGTCGACGGCAAAGGCGGCATTGGCGGTCAGCGCCATCGGCGGATCGGTGCTGACCGTGCCGATGCTGTTGGGCCCGACCAGGCGGATGCCGGTCTCGCGCACGATGCGCGCCAGATCGTCCTGCAGCGAGGCGCCCGCGCGCGCCGGCATCGGCGAAGCCGCCGGCCAGGATCGACGCCACCTTCACGCCGCGCCGGCCGCAGGCCGCCAGCGCCTCGACCGCATCCTTGCCGTTCAGCAGGATGTAGGCGTGGTCGATCTCGCCCGGGATCGCGTCGAGGTCCTTGTAGGCCTTGTCGCCCAGAATTTCGGTGCGCGACGGATTGACCGGCAGGATCTCGCCCTTGAAGCCGTGCTTGCGCAGGAAGCGCTGCGGCCGGCGACGTCGTCTTCGTTCTCGTCGGCCGAAGCGCCGATCAGGGCGATGCGGCTGGGCTCGAACAGGGCGCTGAACAGCTGGCTTGGGATCGCTCATGTCGCGAGTATACTCAACGCATGTATCCCTCGCCGCACTTTCGTCGCCGCTACGCTCGCCTTGCCGCCTTGCCGGCACGCGCCCAGGCCTGGCCCAGCAAGCCGATCAAGCTCGTCGTGCCCTATGCGCCGGGCGGCACGACCGATGTCATCGCCCGCATGGTGGCCGAATATCTCGGCCAGCGGCTCGGCCAGAACATCATCGTCGACAACAAGCCGGGCAAAGGCGCGATGGTCGGCACCGCCCTGGTCGCCAAGGCGCCGCCCGACGGCTACACGCTCCTGATGTCGACGATCTCGGGCCTGTCGATCTCGCCCACGCTCTATGGCGGCGGCGACTTCGATCCGATGGCGGATTTCATCCACATCTCGATCGCCTCGCGCAATCCCAGCGTGCTGGTGGTCAATCCCGAACTTCGCGGCCAGGACCTTCAAGGACTATGTCGCCTACGCCAAGGCCAACCCCGGCAAGCTCGCCTACGCCACCTCGGGCGCGGGCTCGAGCAATCACCTGCTGGGCGCGCGGCTCGAGCAGGTGATCGGCGCGCGCCTGGTCCACGTGCCCTATCGCGGCGCGGGACCGGCCATGATCGACACCATCGCGCGGCAACGTGCCGTCGATGTTCGATCTCGCTGCCGTCGGCGGCGCCGCACATCAAGGCCGGCAAGGTCCGCGCCCTTGCGGTCAGCGGCGAGGAGCGCAACCCGGCCTTTCCCGACGTGCCGACGATGAAGGAGCAGGGCTATCCCGACCTGATCTCCTATTCCTGGTTCGGCCTCTCCGTGCCGGCGAAGACGCCCGGCGCCGATCGTCGACCGGCTGGCGACGCGAGATGCAGGCCGTGCTGAAGGAGCCCGCCGTCGTCAAGCGCTGGGAGGAGATCGGCGCCGAGGCAAGCACCATGACGCCGGCCGAGGTCACGCGCTTCGTCCAGGCCGAGATCGACAAATGGACGCCCGTCGTGAAAGCTTCCGGCGCCAAGCCTGAATAGGAGGAGACGACCATGACCATCCGCCGCGTGACATCGCCCGCCGTGCCCGAGCCGCCGCCCGAGCGCTGGTCGAACTGCCTGGTGTCCGACGGCATCGCCTATGTCTCGGGCATGACGGCGCGCGGCACCGACGCCGAAGGCGCTGGCCGGCATGGACGAGTACGAGCAGGCCAAGGCAGATCTTCGGCAAGATCAAGGGCATGGTCGAGGCGGCCGGCGGCGCCATGGCCGACGTGGTCAAGGTCACGATCTACGTCACCAACATCAAGAACAACACCAAGGTCTGGGCGGCGCGGCGCGAGTTCTTCACCGGCGATTTCCCGGCCTCGACCCTGGTCGAGGTGAGCGCGCTCGCCGCGCCCGAGATCCTGGTCGAGATCGAGGCCATCGCCCACATCGGCAAGGGCAGAGCGGTAGGGGTCTTCCATCGCCTGCCAGCGCTCGTTGCAACACGCACCAGAGCTCCGTGGTCCAGCAACGTTGGCCAGAGTGGCCGTCCGTAAGTCGCTTCACCGGGGCTCAGGTAAATCTGCTTCTCCAGCGCCTGCCAGCGCCTCGTTCTCGAACAGCGACCAGAGCTGGCCGTGGTCGAGCATCTGGTTGGCCATGGCGGCCGTGTTGCCCGTCGTCTTGAGCGAACCGCAGCAGGTCCCGGCCGACGCGGGCGAACAGGCGCGTCAGCGAATTGGGATAGATCGCGACCTTGAAGCCGCAGCTGCTCGAGCTTGCGGGAATGGCAGCACCGGCGTGCGCCCGCCTTCGACCATGTTAGGCGAGACAGGGCACGCCCAGCCGCTTCGGCACCGCGGCGAGATCGGCCTCGCTGGGCGGCGCCTCGACGAACAGGATGTCGGCGCCCGCCTCGCGATAGCGCGCCGCGCGCTCGAGGGCGGCCTCGAAGCCTTCCGAGGCGATCGCGTCGGTGCGGGCCACGATCATGACGTCGGCATCGACGCGGGCATCGGCGGCGGCCTTGATGCGCTGCTCCATCTCCGTCGACGAAGCGACCTTGCGGCCCGGCTCATGGCCGCATTTCTTGGGCCATTCCTGGTCCTCGAGCTGGACGGCGCTGACGCCGCGCGCGCTCGAACTCGCGCATGGTGCGGATGACGTTGAGCGGCCCGCCATAGCCCGTGTCGGCGTCGGCGATCACCGGAATGGCAACCGAATCGCAGATGCGGCGCACGCGGTCGAGGATCTCGCCGAAGCTCAGGGCGCCCATGTCCGGCGCGCCGAGCGCGCTCATCGAGACGCCGGAGCCCGTGATGTAGAGCGCGTCGAAGCCCGCGACCTCGACCAGGCGCGCGGTGATGCAGTCGTAGGCGCCGGGCGCCACGACGATGCCGGGCGCTGCCATGCGCTGGCGCAGCGCGCGATGGCGGCTCGGGGCGTCCTTCAGCCCTGTCGGATAGAGAGCGTGACGGTCATTCGAGGCATTCATGGAGGCGCACTCATGTGATGCGGCAGCCACAGCGCGATCTCGGGCCAGAATACCAGCATGACCAGCAGGACGAACATCAGGAGATGGAACGGATCGTGCCCCAAACGATGTCGGACAGCTTGCCGTCCCAGATGCTCTGGATCACGAACAGGTTGATGCCGATCGGCGGCGAGATCTGCCCGAGCTCGATGAACAGCACCAGGATGATGCCGAACCACACCGGATCGATGCCGTACTTCAGCAGCACCGGATAGAGCAGCGGCACGGTGATCACGATCATGCCCAGGCTTTCGACCAGGCAGCCCAGGCATGGTGTAGAGGATGAACAGGGCGAAGAAGAATTCGAGCCGCGAGAGGTTGAGCCCGACCATCCAGGTGGTCAGCTGCTCGCCCACGCCCGCCACGCTGATGGCGTAGGAGAACACGAAGGCGGTGTAGACGATCAGCAGGATGTGCTGCCGCTGATCATCACCGACGAGATCATGGCCGCCTTGAGCTCGTTCCAGCCGAGCTTGCCCCAGATCGCCGAGACGACGAAAGCCGGCCAGGCAGCCGATGGCGGCAGCCTCGGTCGGCGTCGCCCAGCCGAAATAGAGGCTGCCCATGGTGCCGCCGATGACGATGACGAACGGCAGCAGGTCGGCCAGCGCCGTGCCGAATTCGGCGAGGTTCTGCGGCCCCTTTCGCGCGGCGCGATCTCGGGCCGGATCAGCGCATGCACCAGCACGTAGGCCATGAACAGCGCCGTCAGCAGCAGGCCCGGCACGATGCCGGCCATGAACAGCTTCGACACCGAGGTCTCGGTGAAGGTGCCGTAGACGATCATGCGCGATCGACGGCGGGATCAGGATGCCGAGCGTGCCGCCTGCCGCCAGCGAGCCCGCCGCCAGCGGGCCGGTGATAGCCGCGCTGGATGAGCTGCGGCAGCGCCACGCGTGCCGATGGCCGCCGCGGTCGCCACCGAAGAGCCGGAGATCGCCGCGAACAGCGCGCAGCCTGCGATGTTGGTCTGCAGCAGGCCGCCCGGGATGACGCAGACCAGCTTCGACAGGCCGCGATAGATCCGGAAGCTCAGGCCCGGAATGCTGCATGATCTCGGCCATCAGGATGAACAGCGGGATCGCCGTCAGGGCGAAGCTGTTCATCGAGCCCCAGCTCATCAGCCCGATGCCCCGGAGCGCCGGCACGCCGCCATGGACCAGCAGGTAGACGATCGCCGGCACGCCGATGGCGAAGGGAATGGCCATGCCCGCGGCCAGCAGGCCGAGGAAGATCACCAGGACGAGGAGGACTCTGAGGCCGGCGCTCACGAGACGAGCTTCCGGACGTCGTCGACGATCGCCTGGCCCAGCACGATCAGCAGCAGTGACGGCGCCCACGATCATCGCCGTCTCGGGGATCCAGAGCGGCGTGCCGAGCGCCGAGTGCTGGCCATCGCCTCGCGGCGGTAGGAGCTCATGACGAACAGCAGGAAATACCAGCCGGTCAGCGCGATGTAGCCGAAGGACAGCGAGGTCGAAGACCAGCGCCGAGACCGCCTGGCCGCGGGCCCGAGCCGCATCTGCACCATCTCGACGCGATGGAAGGCGCCGCGGCTCTGGCAGAGCGCCAGGCTCAGGAACGACAGGCCGACCAGCAGGTAGCCCGACCAGCTCGTCGCTGTGCTCGGTGGTGCTGTTGAAGACGCCGCGCAGCACGACCTCGGCCAGGATGAGCAGGACCATGCCGATCATGCAGAAGGCCGACGTCCACAGGCTCATCCGCTCGATCAGGCCGAACGGACGGCCGTCCGATGCGGAACGACATCAGCGGCCCAGCGCCTCGCGCACCTTCTTCAGCGCTTCCTGGTCTCCGCGCCTTTCGCTTTGGCCCACTCGTCCCAATAGCTCGCCATGCGCTCGGCGCCGCGCTTGTATTCGTCGGGCGTCGCCGTGGTCTGGATCATGCCTTCGGCCTTGCGCTTGGCTTTCTCCTCGCCTTCTTCCTGCGGCCATCATCTGCGTCATCTTGGCGCGAGCTCGACGACCGCCTTGGCGAGGATATCGCGATAGTTCGCCGGCAGCTTGGCGAAGGCCTCCTTGTTCACCACGATGTTGGCTTCGGAAGAAGTTGAGCCCGATCTCGTAGCAATATTTCAGCAGATCCTTCCACACCTTGCCGCCGCCGGCATTGGCCGTCAGCACGCCGTCGACCACGCCGCGCTCCAGCGCCGACGGCACCTCGGGCGCGCCGACCGTCGAGTCCGTTGGCGCCGAAGCGCTTTAGGAACTCGATCTGCTCGGGCGAGGTGGCGCGGATCTTCTGGCCCTTGAGATCCTCGAGCGAGGTGAGCTTCTTGCTCGACCAGGCGATCTGCACCGGGAAATAGTAGGTCGAGAGCACGGTCGAGCCCTTCTTGTCGTAGGCCTTGGCGACATAGGGCTTCATGATCGCCAGCGCCTTCTCGAACTCCTGGGCGTTGGTGATCAGCATGGGCAGGCGCAGGATGCCGGTGATCGGCACGTTGCCCTGCTGGAAGCCGTCGTCGCCGAGCTGGATGACGTCGTCGCCGACCGCCGTCGTGATGTCGGTGACCTTGATCGAGAGCGAGCCGCCCAGGTGATACTTGATCTGGAAGCCGCCGTTGGTCTCCTTGGAGACGCGCTCGACGATCTCCCGAACACCTTCGCCGGCGCCAGGGTGGCGGCCGGCACGTAGCTGTAGGCGATCCAGCTTGTCGGCGCCTGGGCGCGCAGCAGTGACGGACCCGCGACGCGAGCCGGCAGCAAGGCGTGGCAAGCGTGTGGCGACGCGTGATCATGTGTCCCTCCCCAATTGCTTGAGAAGAGACTAACGCCGCCTCTGCGAGCGGCGCGGAAGCCTGTCAGGCGCGCGGAATGCACGCGGCTTTCCGCCTACCGGCTCTCGCCGGCCGAGGCGATCAGGCCGCTTCACTTCGCGCTCGGCCTTGAGCGCGCGCACGGTCTGGCGGAGCGCATGCGACGGTCTTCTCGATCTCCGCGCCGCCATGCGTCGCCGACACGAAGCCGCCGGGCGCGCCCATGACGTCGACGCCGTGGCTCATCAGCCCCATGCGGATCTTGCCGGTGAGCGGGCCGGAGCGCGCGCCCTTCAGCTTGGCGAAGCCCAGCTTCAGCGGATCGAAGGTCGCGGGATCGACGTCCTCGCCGGTCGGGTTGGGATAGATCAGGAAGGTCGAGGACTGGCCGTAGATGCCCCACGGCACGCTCTCCTCGACCAGCACCTGGCGCAACGCCGCGCGCAGCTCGGCCGCCGTGCGGTTGGCCTTCTCGGCCAGGTCCTCGTCGCGCACCAGGGACAGCGCGGTCACGGCCGCGGCGGCCGACAGCGGATTGGCGTTGTAGGTGCCGGGATGGGCGATCTTGTCCCGCTTCTTGGCCGCCGAGGCGGCATGGTCGATCTGGTCGAGGATCTCGCGCTTGCCGGCGACGGCGCCGCCCGGCAGGCCGCCGGCCACGATCTTGGCCAGGATGCAGAGGTCGGGCGTGACGCCCAGCGCCTTCTGCGCGCCGCCCGACGACCAGCGGAAGCCGGTGATGACCTCGTCCATCAGCATCACCACGCCGCGCCTGCGCGGTCACGTCGCGGATCGCCTGCACGAAGCCCGGCGGCAGCGGCACCTGGCCCCACGACGCGCCCGACGGCTCGAACATCACCGACGGCGATGTCGTCGCGGCTTTCGATCAGCTTCACGACCGCGCCGACATCGTCGGTCGGCATCAGGATCGAGAGATCGGTGACGCTCTGCAGCGACGCCCGGCAGCGAGGAGCCGTCGTAGTTCGAGGTGGCGCCGGCGGCGACATTGTCGTGCCAGCCGTGGAAGTGGCCGACGAAGCGCACGATCTTGTCCTTGCCGGTATGGGCGCGCGCCAGCCGGATCGCCATGTGCGAGGCCTCGGTGCCCGAGGCGGTGAAGCGCACCTTCTCGGCCGAGGGGATCAGCTCGCACACCAGCTCGGCCCAGCGCACTTCCAGCTCATGGCTCGAGCCGTAATGCGTGCCGAGATCCATCTGGCGCTTCACCGCCTCGATCACGGCGGGATGGGAATGGCCCAGCAGCATGGCGCCGTGGCCGCCGAAATAGTCGACATATTCGTTGCCGTCGACGTCCCACTTGCGCGGGCCCTTGGCGCGGGCGACGTGGATGGAATAGGGGTCGAGGTAGCGCGCATCGTGCGTAATGCCGCTCGGCAGCACCTTGCGGGCGCGCTCGAACAGCGCGCCCGGAGCCGGCGGTGCGGGCTCGGTAGTCGGCCACGATGGCGGAATTCGTGGCGGAATCGGTCTTTCTGAACGGTCATCCATGCCCTCACCTAGCTAATGGCCCGAGCATCGCAAGCCTCGCTTGCTTCGCCAAGGGCGCGGCCCTAAGTTCCGGCACTTTCGCAGACCGGAGCCCAAAACGTGAATGCCAAGCCCCGCGGACGCCAGTTCTTCAACAATCCCGGCCCGACCAACATTCCCGACCGCGTGCTGCGGGCGATGGACCGGCCGGTCCTGGATTTCATGTCGGACGAGTTTCTGGCCATCCAGCACGCCTGCCATGCCGGCGTGAAGCGGGTCCTGAAGACCGACCAGACGCTCTATATGTACAACGCGAGCGGCCACGGCGCCTGGGAAGCCGCGCTGGCCAACCTGTTCTCCGCCGGCGACACCGTGCTGATCGTCGAGACCGGCTACTTCTCGCTGAGCTGGGCGGAGATGGCGGTCAATCTCGGCATCAAGGTCGAGACCTTCGCCGCCGACTGGCGCAAGGGCGCCGACATCACCAAGCTCGCCGAGCGTCTGGCCAAGGACAAGGCGCACGAGATCAAGGCCGTGCTCACCGTCCACAACGAGACCGCGACCGGCATGGTCCTGCCGGTGGCCGACATCCGGCCGCGCCATGGACGAGGCCAAGCACCCCGCCCTGCTGCTCGTCGACACCATCTCCTCGCTCGCCTCGCATCGAATACAAGATGGATGCCTGGGGCGTCGACGTCACCGTGGGCGGCAGCCAGAAGGGCCTGATGCTGCCGACCGGCATGTCGCTGACCGGCGTCAGCGACACAAGGCGATCGAGGCCGCGCGCAAGAACAAGGCGCCGCGGCATTACTGGAACTGGGAGCTGATGAACGGCCGCGCGCCGCAGAAGATTCATCGGCACCGCGCCGGTGCACATGTTCTTCGGCCTGCACGAATCGCTGAAGATGATCGAGGAGGAAGGCCTCGACGCGGTGTTCCAGCGCCACGCCCGCCTCGGCGAGGCGACCCGCGCCGCGGTGCGCGCCTGGGGCGACGGCGGCAAGGGCCCGCACGCTCTACGGCCAGACGCCCGACCGGCTCTCCGATCCGGTGACGACGGTGATGATGCCCGAGGGCGTGAGCTCCGATCCCATGCGCAAGGTCGCCGATCGACCGCTTCAACCTGTCGCTGGGCGGCGGGCTGGGGCCGCTGATGGGCAAGGTGTTCCGCATCGGCCATCTGGGCGACCTCAACGAGCCCATGCTGCTGGGCTGCCTCGCCACCACCGAGCTGGCGATGAAGAGCGGCCGGCGTGCCGTTCGCGCCGGGCGGCGTCGACGCCGCGATCGAATCGCTGGCGAACTGAGTGCCCATGCTGCTGGGCTGCCTCCACTGCCCGTCACTGGCGATGAGACGGCGGCGTGACCGTTTGCCAGGCGGCGCGGACGCCGCGACCGCTTCTGGCGAGCTAGTGTCATGCCTGGGACGCGGGCGTCCCTGTGACCTTCCGATAACCGTGTAGATCGGCCTATCCTGCCGGTACAGAGCCTCTACACGGACTGCCGAGCGCGTATGAGTGTGACCGGGGCGCCACACCCGGTGCGCCAGCGTAAGAGTATCGTGGGCTCTGGCAGGACTCGACGGGTCGGCAAGCTGGGCAGACCCGCTCACCCCGTCAGACCAAGCGATGACCGCGCCGGAGTTCGGTTTCGATACCAACCAGGAGCAGGATCATGAACAAGACGTCATTGGCCGTTGCTGCCATTGCAGTGACCGGCGTTTCGCTCGCCCTGACGGCCGCCCTCGGGCAAACCGACGACAACAAGCTGGGCACGGTGCATTTCGAGACATCGTGCAAGCCGGAAGCGCAGAAGCTTTTCGACCGCGGCATGCTCTATCAGCACTCGTTCTGGTACCGCGCCTCGCAAAAACCTTCGAGGATGTGCTGAAGGCCGATCCCGAGTGCGCCATCGCCTATTGGGGCATTGCGCTCAGCCTGCTGTGGAATCCCCACACCGCGCCGCCGGCGAAGAACCTCGCCGAGGGTTCCGCCGCGCTGGCGAAAGCGCAAGAGCGTCGGCGCCAAGACCGAGCGCGAGCGCGACTACCTCGCGGCGCTGGGCGCCATGTACGCCGACTACGACAAGGTCGATCACCGCACGCGCCTGCTGGCCTACGCCAAGGCCATGGAACAGCTGGCCGCAGCGCTATCCGAACGACGACGAAGCGCAGATCCACTATGCGCTGGCGCTCAACACCTCGGCGTCGCCGGCCGACAAGACCTACGCCAACCAGCTCAAGGGCGCGGCCATCCTGGAGCCGATCGCCAAGCGCCAGCCGCAGCATCCCGGCGTGGCGCATTACCTGATCCATCTCTACGACTATCCGCCGATCGCCGACAAAGGCATCGAAGCCGCCCGGCGCTATGCCAAGATCGCCCCGGACGCGCGCGCATGCCCTGCACATGCCGTCGCACATCTTCACCCGCGTCGGCTATTGGCAGGAGTCGATCGATTCCAACATGGCTTCGGGGCGTGCCGCGAAGGCAGCGGGCGATTTCCACGAACAGCTGCATGCCATGGACTACCTGGTCTATGCCTATCTGCAGCTCGGGCAGGACAAGAAGGCCAGGCGACGTCGTCGAGGCGATGAATGACGGTCACCGGCTTCACCGAGACTGCCCTTCCCGGCCCGTATGCGCGGGCTGTTTCGCCGGCGCGCTACGCGGTGGAACGCGGCGACTGGAAGGCAGCGGCGGCGCTTGAAGTCCGCCCCAGCCCGCTGCCCCAGGTGCAGGCGATCACCTATTTTGCCCGCGCGCGTGGGCGCCGCCCGCTCGGGCGATCCGGCAGCCGCCAAGGCCGACATCGCCAAGCTTGGCCGAATTGCAGGACAAGCTGCGTCCAGGCCAAGGACGCCTACTGGGCCGGAGCAGGTCGATATCCAGAGGCAGATCGCGACCGCCTGGGTGCTCTATGCCGAAGGCAAGCGCGACGAGGCGCTGACAGCCATGAGTGCGGCCGCCGATGCCGAGGACAAGACCGAGAAGCATCCCGTGACACCGGGCGTGCCCAAGCCGGCGCGCGAGTTCTACGCCGGCATGCTGCTCGAGAGCGGCATGGCCAAGGAAGCGCTCGCCGCCTTCGAAGCGACGCTGAAGAAGGAGCCCAACCGGCTCGACGCCTATGTCGGCGCGGCAAAGGCCGCCGAGAAGGCCGGCGATCCGGCCAAGGCCGCGAGTACTACGGCAAGGTCGTCGCCATCGCCAGCGATGCCGACAAGACCCGGGCCGACGTCAACGACGCGCGCGCGTTCCTCGCGAAGAAGTCGTGAGAGCACTCCTGCTCCTGGTCGCGCTCGGCGCGCTTGCGGCTCCGGCCCGAAGCCAGATCGCTTCAGGTGACCGGATATGCCGGCGTGCTGGGCGAGTGGGAGCTGAGCGGCCACGGTCGTCACGGGAAAGGCTTCCCAGCGAACCCGGGAATACGCCGGACCCTTGACGATGAAGCACGTCGGCTGGTGCACGCAGGACGGGCCGGAGGAGAAGACCGGTGAAATACGGCTTGCAGATATCGACCCTGTCGTCGCGATTGAAGGCGACAGTGTCGGTCGCCGGCGTCGACTGCACCTACCGCGCCAGCCTGTCGGACTCCTATACCGGCATGATGGAATGCCCCGGTCGAGCGGCGGTGCCGCTCGAGCTGTGGGTGAAGTAGCTAGATCCCTCGCAGGCTCAGGATGACGGCCACGGGCCGTCAAAACTCCGGCTTCCTGCCGGCGACGGCGGCGAGCAGGCGCTCGGGCTTGATCGCCGACAGCGCCGTGCCCTTGACGATGGTCGGCGTGACCGCGATGCCGTGCACGGGCTCGGAACGTGGCGGTCGCCGGGTTGAAGGCATAGAGCTGGCCTTCGGTCATGTTGAACCACCAGCCGTGCAGCCTGAGCGTGCCGGCTCGCGACCTTCTCGGCGATCCAGCGGAAGCTCATCAGGTTCAACAGGCTGTTGAGCACGGCGGCCTGCCTCGACGGCGCGCGTGACTCTCGCGCGACCGGCCTGAAAGCTCGCGCACGGCGAGATCGCGCACCTCCTGGGCGATGGCGGTCCAGGTCGAGAGATAGTCGTAGCCGGCATAGATGCTGTCGCGGCCGTCGACCAGCGCGCCGATGCCGCCGCACAGCGCATGGCCCAGCACCACCACGTGCTCGACGCCCAGGCCGCGCACCGCGTACTCGATGGCCGACGACGTCCCGTGATGGCGGGTGTCGGGCGGGAACTGCGCCGGCGGCACCATGGCGGCCACGTTGCGCACCGTGAAGATGTCGCCGGGCTGGGTTTGCGTCAGAATGCCGGGATCGACGCGGGCATCGGCGCAGGCCACGATCAGGATGCGTCGGCGACCTGGCCCTCGCTCGCCAGCCGTCTCGAACAGGTCGTAGATGCTCGCGGTAATAGCCCAGCCGGAAGTCGGCGAAGCCCTTTAGAAGTCTGTTCCAACGCCATGAAGGTGAAATGACCCAAGAACTGCTCTTCGACAAGCGCGGCGATGATCGGCTGGATCACCTTCAACCGGCCGGCCCAGGCGCGCAATGCCCTTACTTTCGCGATGTATGAGGGCCTGGCGGAGATCTGCGGCCGAATCGCCACCACCCG
>ERZ1370068.8995-contig-7806_pt1 | contig 28750 bp, 27 predicted proteins | sample MGYA00561227_ERZ1370068 | MGnify/ENA primary metagenome ERZ1370068 (study PRJEB38410, sample SAMEA6850437) | metagenome | study: Metagenomic assessment of the ecological functions of the soil: analysis of the soil microbiota associated with the...
ATCCCGATCGCGCCGCCACGGCGTACCTGGCCGAAATGATGCGTGCCGAGGACGGCGCGGCAGAAGACGAGCGTCTTCCACCACGCGAGGCGGGCGAGCGCAATCTGAGTTCCTAGCCCGCTTGCTGGAAGCCGACGCACAACGAGCAGCTCGAACAGCTCCGGACGAAGTTCCGCGAGACCTCGACAAGTTTCCGCCGATGTCCATGGTGGTACCGGAAGGCCGCGACAGTGCGTTCGCCGAAGCGCAAAGCGCGTCGACGAGCTGCAGGACCTGCTGGAACACTCAGGATCGGATGAAAGCAGCGGATTCCGACACGGATCCTGCCGGCGCCTGGCACACCGTTCGACGCGCAGCCAATTCCGGGACAAGCGTTGTCGGGCGAAGAACTCTCGCGGGGCATCGAAGAGCAGACGCCGTGGGCGAACGAGGAACGCCGGCAGCAAATGGCATCACTCGCAGACGCCGTAAAGGCCAACTTGCAAACGGCGGCGCTGCTCGAGGGCCTGGTGGAGTCGGGGTCCCGGTTTCTGGTGGAGCTCGAACGGGCGAAGGTTCAGTCGGGAAGCCGCCGAACGGCGCGGCATCCGCATCGCCATTGGCGTCCTCGTCGCCGCTTGTGCGCTGGCGGGAATCGCGTTGGTGCAGGACTATTTCCATCAGCGAGCGCAGCAGGCGTGTCGGCAGGACGCGATGCAGGCGCAGCTTTCCGCGCAGACCGGGTTGCAAAGCGAGGTCGCACGCTTGCGGGATGAGCGGGCGAGTCTGGCGGGCGCGCATCGAACGCCTCGAATCCGGAACGCAATGCCCAGGCGGCCGAGGCGGCCCATCGCGCGGAAGTGCTTGCCGTCGCGGAGGCCCCCAAAGTCGTCAAGCCGATCAAGCCCGCCGCGAAGTCGAGCAAGGCCGCCAAGTCCTGCGGCCGGCCAAGCCCGCCAAAATAGCTCCCACCCGATTGACGTCGCTGCTCGTTCATCGCTTCGGTGCGGCGAGCATCGGCAAGATGGACTGCGTCTACGCTTCCTGGGCCACGTCGAGGGCAGAAGCGTTCTCGAAGCTAATATCCCACGTTGCGCCGCATTTTGGCAGAATGGTCGTTCGCCACGGAGTGGCCACAACTCCATCGAGGAGAATCACGATGAAACTCTCATTCAAGCTTGCCGCGGGCTTTCTCGGCCTTGCGCTTGCCGCGCCTGGCTTCGCGCAGGACAACAAGCTGCGCCTGATCACGTGGGCCGACTACGTGCCCGCCGATGTCGTCGCGCAATTCAAGAAGGAGACCGGGATCGATGTCGAGGTCACGCTCTCCAACAACGAGGAAATGATCTCGAAGCTGCGCGCTACCGGCGGCGCGGGCTTCGATCTCGCGCAGCCGTCGCAGGACCGCATCGTCGGTCCGCAGCAGGAATTCGGCATCTACAAGCCGATGGACATGGCCAAGATCAAGACAGAGCTTTTCATCCCGTCGATGCTCGAGGCGACCAAGAAGAACACGACGCTCAAGGGGCAGGTCTGCGGGCTGCCTCATATCTGGGGCACCGACGGTCTCGTCGTCAACACCAAGCTCGCGAAGATGAGCCGATTACCCCGATCTCTGCAAGGCGGAATACAAGGGCAAGACCAGCATGCGCCTGAAGCGACCCACGCTGCTCGCGTTCGCATTCGCGCAGCGGCAAGGATCCGTTCGCGCTGTACGGCGATCCCAAGGCTTACGCCGCGCTGATGGACGACGTCGGCAAGACGCTCGCGGCGTGCAAAGGCAACATCAAGTTCTTCTGGGACAACAAGGACCAGCTGTTGAACGGCGAGCGCACCGGCGAGATCGTCGGCGCCATGATGTGGGACACCGGCGGCTGGAAGCTGAACGGCGAGAACGCCGACATCCAGTACATCGCGCCAAAATCCGGCGCGCTCGGCTGGATCGATACCTACGCGTTGCCAGCGAAGGGGCGCAACGACGCGGCCGCCTACGCGTGGATCAACTTCAACATGCGGCCCGAGATCGCCGCGAAGGTCGCGGCCTCGGCCGGCAATTTCACCGGTTCCAAGGGCGCCGATCAGCTCATGGATGCGAAGCTCAAGGCGCAGTTTGCGAAGAGCTTTCCCGAGGAGGCGCTGAAGAACATCAAGTGGTATCCGGCCGTGCCGCCGGGCATCGAGGACATCGAAGGCAAAGTGCTGGACCGCGTGAAAGCGGCAAGCTGACGAGAGCACTGGTCCCAGAGGAACCGACGGCGGCGTTGCGCCAGCGCGCCGCCGTTCTTTCGTTGCCGGACGCAGGCGCCAAGCCTCATGCAGCAGGACCTCGAAGTCGACCGCGTCACGAAGCGCTACGGTTCCCACGCGGCCGTCGACTGCGCTGTCGCTCGCCGTGGCGCACGGCAGTTTCTTCTCGATTCTCGGACCGTCGGGCTGCGGCAAGACCACGCTGCTGCGGATGATCGCGGGCTTTCTCGCGCCCGATGAAGGGGATGTGCGCATCGGCGGCCACTCGATGCGGGGCGTGGCGCCGAACCGCCGGCCGGTCAATATGGTGTTCCAGCACTCGGCGTTATTTCCGATGATGTCGGTCGGCGAGAACGTGGGCTACGGACTCGCGCGCCGCGGCGTCGCGCGCGGGCGTGGTCGCGAGCCGCGTCGATGCGATGCTGAAGCGCGTCGGTCTGCCCGGCGCGCAGGACAAGCGCATCGACCAGCTTTCCGGCGGGCAGAAACAGCGCGTCGCCATCGCGCGCAGTCTCGTGCTCGAGCCCACGCTGTTGCTGCTCGACGAGCCGCTCGGCGCACTCGATCTCAAGCTGCGCGAGCACATGAAAATCGAATTGAAGCAACTGCAGGCGGACTTCGGGACGACGTTCGTCTACATCACGCACGATCAATCCGAGGCGCTGGTGCTCTCCGATCGCGTCGCGGTGATGAGCGCGGGCCGGTTCGAGCAGGTGGGCACCCGCAGGAGCTCTACTACCAACCTCGAACACCCTTCGTCGCCGGCTTTGTCGGCGCGAACAACCGCCTGGTCGGAAAGGCAACGCGCATCGATGGCGAGCTCGTCGAGCTTGCCACGGTCGACAGGACTCGCGGTGCGCGCACGGGCGAGCGGCGCGATCATCGCCGGTGACCAGTGTCGAGGTATTCGTGCGCCCCGAGGTCATCGCGCTGGCGCGCGATGCGAGCCGAGCTTCCGGCCGCCGCGCAGCAGTTCGCCGGACGCGTCGAGAGCCTATTGTTCGACGGCGCCAACTCCGCGGTGCTCGTGCGCGAGGTCACGACGCGCGCCGAGATCCGCATCGCGCTGCCGCAGACGGGACGCTTCGCGGATCTCAAGGTCGACGAAACCGTCGTCTTCGGCTTCGACGCACAGAGTGCCGTCTGCTTTCGCGCGGGCAGTCATGGCGACTGAGACCGCCGCCGATCTCGCGGCGCCGCGCACGCGGCTCGCGCTGCTGCTGCTGATGGCGCCGGCGCTGGTGTGGCTCGTCGGGCTCATCGTGCTGCCGCACGTCGAGCTTGCGGTCTTATCGCTCCGCACGCGCGTGGCGCCGCGCGTGTGCGAGATCAGCCTCAACCAATACCGAACTTTCATCGACGAGCCGCTGTACTGGCACACGTTCGTGCGCACCGCCGCGATCTCGATCCTCGCCACGGTCTGCACGCTGCTGGTTGCCTTCCCTGCGGCCTGGTACATCGCGAAGATCGCGCGCGGTCGGACGAAGTCGGTGCCTGTTCGTTCTCTGCCTGATTCCGTTCTGGGTCAGCGAGACCGTCCGCACGCTGGGGTGGATGATCCTGTTGCGCGAATCCGGCGTGCTGCCGCGGCTCCTGGTCGATCTTGGAATCACGGCGGCGCCGGTCGAGATGCTCTATCACGACGCCACGATTCTCGTCGGCCTCGTCTACACGTCGATGCTGTTCATGGTCGTCCCGCTCGTCAGTGCGCTGGAGAGCCTCGACGATTCGCTGGTCGAGGCAGCGTACGACCTCGGCGGCAACGGCTGGTCGATCCTGCGGCGAGATCGTCGTGCCGCACGCGGCGCCCGGCATCGTCGCGGGCTCGATCGTCGTGTTCATGCTCACCGTCGGCAACTACCTGACGCCGACGCCTGCTGGGCGGCAAGAACTCGCTCTGGTTCACCGAGCAGATCTACACGCAGTTCATCACGCGCTTCAACTGGGAGCAGGGCGCCGCGTTCGGCTTCCTGTTGCTCCTCCTCTCCACCGCGATCGTCTGGCTCGGGCTGAAGCTGAGCGGCCAGCAGCTTCGGCGACGTGATGAGACGCTCGTGATTCCGTCGCTGCCCCGCTCGCGCGTCGACGCGATACGCGACCGCTGCCTACGTCGTGGCGTTTTTCGTCTTCCTGTTCGTGCCGCTCGCCGTCGTGGCGGTGTTCGCGTTCAACAACGCGAACTACCCGGCGCCGCCGTGGCGCGGCTTCACGCTGGACTGGTTCTTCGGCGGCGGCGGACGGCCGTACGGACTGTTCGCCGACGCGCCGCTGATGAAGAGCATCGGGACGAGCGTGATCGTCGCCGCGTGGGTGACGGCTGCTTGTCGGTGGCGGTCGGCACGGCGAATGCCTTCCTGCTCGAGCGCGCGCAGTTTCGCGGCAAGTCGGCGCTGTCGCTGCTGATGCTGGCGCCGCTGGTCATTCCCGGCGTGATCCTCGGCGTTTCGATCCTCGCGCTTCGCCGAGCCGCCTCGCGCAGTTCGCCGATGATCTCGTGGGGTATCGAGCTCGATTTCCTGCGACCCGGACTTGCCGCTGGTGGTTGCCGGACAATTCTCGTACATCGTGTCGATCGCGACGCTGACCATCGCGGCGCGGCTGAAGCGCTTCGATGTCACGCTCGAAGACGCCGCGTTCAACCTGGCGCGTCGCGCGCCGACGGTGCTGTGGACCGTGACGCTGCCCTACCTCAAGCCGGCGCTGATCGGTGCCGCGGCGATCTCCTTCCTGATGTCGTTCGAAAACTTCAACACGACGCTGATGCTGGTCGGCTCGGACCCGCCGCTGACCGTGATGATGTACGGTCGGATGCGCGAGGGCGCGAGCCCGGTGCTCAACGCCGTCAGCTTGTTCCTGATGATTGCGTCGGCGCTGATTGCGTCTCGTGCTGATGCGGCGTTCAGGAACCACCACGAACACATTAGCGGCGCGCTCGCGGTTAACGTTGCGCGCGTATGCGGCCTCTGACCGACATGTCGCTCGTCGACCATGTCGATGAGTCTTTCCGGATCTCCTCCGCATCGTCGTCGGTCTCGTTGTTCAGCACCTTTTTCATCCGCTTCGCGTCGAGCTCGCCGCACCATTTGCCCACGACAACCGTGGCCACGCCGTTGCCGATCAGGTTGGTCAGCGCGCGCGCTTCGGACATGAAGCGGTCGATGCCGAGAATCAGCGCGAGTCCCGCGACCGGCACGTTGCCCACGGCGGACAGCGTGGCCGCGAGCACGATGAAGCCGCTGCCGGTGACCCCGGCGGCGCCCTTCGACGTCAGCAGCAGCACCGCGAGCAGGGTCAGCTGCTGCGTGAGCGTCATCGGCGTGTTGGTCGCCTGCGCGACGAAGACCGCGGCCATCGTGAGGTAGATCGAAGTCCCGTCGAGATTGAACGAATACCCGGTCGGAATGACGAGGCCGACCGTGGACTTCTTGACGCCGAGGTTCTCCATCTTGGCCATCATCCGCGGCAGCACGGATTCCGACGACGACGTGCCGAGCACGATCAGGAGCTCCTCCTTGATGTAGCGGATGAATTTCAGGATGCTGAAGCCGTGATATCGCGCGATGAGTCCCAGCACGACCAGAATGAAGACGAGACAGGTGAGATAGAACGTCCCCATCAGCTTGCCGAGCGACAGCAACGACCCGAGGCCGTACTTGCCGATCGTGAAGGCCATCGCGCCGAAGGCGCCGAGCGGCGCGACCTTCATGATGACGCCGACGATCGCGAACAGCACGTGCGAGGTCTTCTCGATCATGTCGAACACGAGCGTGCCGCGGCCGCCGAACTTGTGCAGGCAGAAGCCGAACAGGATCGGCGATCAGCAGCACCTGCAGGATCTCGCCCTTCGCGAATGCATCGACGAGCGTGTTGGGGATGATGTTGAGCAGGAAGTCCTGCGTGCTCTGCATCTGGCCCGGCTTGGCGTAGGCGGCAACGCCCTTGGTGTCCAGCGAGGCCGGGTCGATGTTCATGCCGGCGCCCGGCTGCACCAGAATTGACGATCGTGAGCCCGACGATCAGCGCGATGCGTGCTGACGATCTCGAAGTACAGGAGCGCGTAGCCCGCCGGTCTTGCCGACCTTCTTCATGTCCTCCATCCCGGCGATGCCGACGACGACGGTGCAGAAGATGATCGGCGCGATGATCATCTTGATGAGCTTGATGAAGCCGTCGCCCAGCGGCTTCATCGCCGTGCCGGTCGTCGGGATAGAAAATAGCCGAGGAGGACGCCGATCACGATGGCGCAGATGACCTGGAAGTAAAGCGACCTGTAGAGCGGTCTGTGGGTCTTGGCCATGCGTATTCCCCGGTCCTGATATCTCGTCCTTCAGTGCCGTTGCGTGCGGCGCTCAATCGCCGGGCAGACCCTGCACCCGGAATATCTCCTCCAGGTGCGGACTCATCGGCAGGTTGAGACGCACGCCTGACGGCAGCGGCTTCAGGAACCAGCGCTCGTAGATCGCGACGATCTCGCGGCTTCCCGCGAGATTGTGGAACGCGCGCTCGACGACTTCGGCGAACTCCGGATCGTCCTTGCGCATCGTCAGCGCATAGTCGGCGTAGGTCAGGAAGTCGCCGACGACGCGGAAATCGCTGGCCGATCGGGTTTCCGCCAGCATGCCGTAGAGCTGCACGTCGTCGTTCGCGAAGGCGTCCGCCTTGCCTGCCGCGAGCAGCTGAAAGGACTCGTTGTGATCGGCGCCGAAGACGAACTTGACCGCGAGCTTCTGGCGCTCGACGAGCCTGGGGATCGCCGTCTCGTGGACCGTGCCGCGCGTGAGCACGATGGTCTTGCCGTCGAGATCGCGCAGCGAGCGGATGCCGCTGCCGCGGCGGACCAGGAGCTTGGTGCCGGTGACGAACATCGTCGGCGAGAAGGCGACGATCTTGCGTCGCTCGGCGGTGTTCGTCGACGAGCCGCATTCGAGATCGATTGCGCCCGACGTCACGAGCTCGAAGCGGTTCTCGGGCGTCACGGCCCGGTATTCGACGGTGAGATCCTTGCCGACCTCGCGGGCAATCTCGTCGACGACGATTTCGCACAGATGTCGAGCGAATATCCGATCGGCTTCTTCTTCGCGTCGAGGAACGCGAACGGCGGCGAATTCTCGCGGTAGCCCAGGCGAACGACACGCGTCTCGTCGATCCTCTTGAGCGTGCCGGAGGAATAGGCGACGATCGAGTGTGCCGGCTCGCTGCGCGATCGCCGGCCCTGCCGCCAGAGAGCGCAGACGGCCCCGATGATGGCCACCCGCCACGCCGGGACCGGCGAGCGCGTGACCCCTCGCGTCCGGCCCACGCCGGGCACGCAATCTGCGTCGCCCCTCCCCGCGCTCCCATACGTCATGGAGCTCCTCCCTTTGGACATCGACGCGCGATGGCATGCTCTGCGGCAACTCGAAGCGCCTTTTCCAGGCGGTTCGGCGACGCTCGCTGGCGGAATCTTCCACCCCTTGGCTGGTGGATGGTCGCACCCACTGCCATCAATTCTGCCGACTCCGCGCGGTCGATCGCTCGAGGCCGCCAAGTTTACGACGTGGCGGAGCCGGGTGGCGCGGGATCGCCTGTCCTTCCGCCGCCGCGAACCGGCACCCCACCCTCCGAGTACTGCCGTTTCGATTTGAAACGACAACGTTTTTTGGCGTAAGCTTCGTCGTGGCTCGCTGCGGTTGTCGACATGAAACGTTTTCCTCGAGCGCAACGCCAAAATGCAATGGGGGCTGATGATCTGCGTCTACTGCCTTTAATATGTACCCGCGTTGCTGACGCTCAAAATTCCGGGCTACGAAGGCCGCGACGCGCTGCTGATCGTGTTTTCTCGTGCTTTGTCGTGCAGTCGACCGGACGTCTTCCAATACGTTTGGGGCAAGCTGTTCGGCAACATCCCGTCGCGCCGGAGGTGTCGCCGTCGAAAACCGATCGAGGGCCACGGCGGCATGCTCGATCACGTCGATTCGGTCGTGTTTGCGGCGCCGGTGTTCTTCCACGCGACCCGCTACTGGTGGACCTGAAGCTACAGCGAGGGCCGCACTTCCAACAGAAATCGAAATTGCCGGCGATTCCTCGCCGCACGCAGCGCAGTGCGAGTGCTGCCGCCCCGTGCGGCATCGGCCTCGATGCCCGCGCAGCAGTATCTCGGCGCGCTCGCGATCCGCGTCGCGCGCGAGCCACACCTGCGGCTGCGCGACGTCGGGCGGCACGTCGCCGACGATGCTCGACGCGTGCTCGTTGAACACGTGCGCGCGTGATGCCGGCCTGGTTCAGCCGGTCGGCGAGCAGGTAGGCGTCGAACCGCTGCGCGCGATGTAGAAACGGATCATGCGATCGCGCGCTCCGCGGCCGCCACTGCGAGAGCGCGATCGACGAGTCGCTCGAGCACGTCCGACAGCGCGCTGCGCCCGCGCGGGCATCCCAAGCGATGGCGGCGGCCTCGTCCATGTAGCACGCCTGCGCGATCTCGAGCTGCAGCGCATGCACGCCGCGCGCGGGCTCGCCCGTAGTGGCGCGTCACGTAGCCGCCCTTGAAGCGGCCGTTGACGACGTGCGTGAACGCCGCGGCGTCCGCGCAAGCACCGCGGCGGCGGCGCTCCGACACCGACGGCGCGCAGCTCGCGCCGTCGGCGGTGCCGAGATTGAGGTCCGGCAGGCGTCCGCGCGAAGAAAGCGCGGGACCTCGCTGCCCGGATCGAATGGCCGTCGAGCAGGATCGCGTAGCCGTGCCGATCGCGGACGCGCTCGATTTCGCGCGGCGAGCGCGCGTGATACGGGATCGAAATACGTTCGCCGTCGCGCCGCGATCTCGCGCATCCGGACGGCGGCGTCGCCGTCGTAGATCGGATGATCGTCGAACGTGCGCGTCGGGCACAGCTCCGTGTTGTCGGCGCCCGGATAGAGCGCGGCGCCCGGTCGGATCGCGATTCAGGTCGACGACGTAGCGCGAATGCGTCGCCGACGAGCACCGTCGCGCCGGCGACGCGCGCGAACGCATAGAGCTTGTCGACGTGCCAATCGGTGTCGGGCAACGCGCGCGCGCGGCGTCGGTGAGGCGCAACGCGATCGCGTCCGGCACATGAGCGTCCCGGCGTGCGGAACGTCGATGACGAGCGGCGACGTCGCCGCGACGCAGACTCACACAGCAACATCAGGCCGCCGCCCACTCGAACTCACCGCCACGGACGACGCCGGCGCACGGCATTGCCGCCGATCGCGTAGGCGCAGCTCGGCCGGCTCCGCGATGTCCCACAACGCGATGTCGGCGCGTTGACCGACGGCGAGCGTCCCGCGGTCCGTCAAGCCGAGCGCGCGCGCCGCGTGCCGTCGTTGCGCCGGCCAGCGCTTCTTCCGGTGTCAGTCGGAACAGCGTGCACGCCATGTTGAGCATCAGCAGCAAGCGATGTCGTCGGCGATGTTCCCGGATTGCAGTCGGTTGCGATCGCGATCGGAACGCCGTGCGCGCGGAGCGCGTCGATCGGCGGCAGACGCGTCTCGCGCAGCGCGTAGAACGCGCCGGGAAGCAGCACGGCAACCGTTCCGGCACGCGCCATCGCCGCGATCGCCCTGCATCGTTCGTGTGTTCGAGATGATCGGCAGACAACGCGTCGAACTCGGCCGCGACCGCGGCGCCATCCCCATCCGACAGTTGGTCGGCATGCAGCTTGACCGGCAGGCCGTTCGCGCGCGCCGCGGCAAACACGCGCCGCGTCTGCGCTGCGCGTGAAGGCGATGGTCTCGCAGAACGCGTCGACCGCATCCGCGAGACCCGCGCTCGCGATCGCGGGAATCATCTCGCGGCACACCATGTCGATGTAATCGTCGGAGCGCCCGCAAATTCGAGCGGCAACGCGTGCGCGGCGAGCAATGTCGTGCGCACGTCGACGTCGACATTCGGCGGCGAGCCGCGCGCGCGACTGCAGCTGCTTGCATCTCGCTGTCCGTATCGAGGCCGTAGCCCGATTTGATCTCGACCGTGGTGACGCCATCGGCGCGCGAGTGCCGCAGAGCCGACGTGCGCTTTGCGCGGCTAACTCGTCCTCGGTCGCGGCGCGCGTCGCGCGCACCGTCGATTGAATGCCGCCGCCGGCGCGCGCGATGTCGGCGTAGCTCGCGCCCATGCTGGCCGCTGCTCGAATTCGCGGGCGCGATTGCCGGCGTAGACAAGATGCGTGTGGCAATCGATTAGGCCGGGCGTAGCCCAGCGCCCGCGCACGAAACGCGCCGCGTCACGCGAAGCGTCGCGTCGGGAGATCGCGCGCCGGCGCCGAGCCAAGCGATGCGATCGCCGACGATGCCGAGCGCTGCCGTCGCGGACGATGCCGTAGCCGGTAGCATCGCGCCAGTCGTGGCCAGATGGAGCGCCGCTCGAGCAGCACATCGACACGCGCGGGCGTCATCGATCAGCGCGCCAAGCCGGCGAGCGTCCGTGCGATAGCGCGCGAGTACTGCGTCCTCGCGCGCATGACGGCCGTCGCGAACCACCCAGAGCCCGCCGACTCATCACGTCGCGCACCGGCCTCCGGCACGGACCGAAAATCGCAGCATCGAGCACGTTGCATCGGGCGCTTGCGCCGTCAGCGCGGGGTCTTCCAAGTCGAGGACGACAAGATCGGCGCGGTACCCTCGCGCGATCGCGCCCGTTTTTGCGCCAACGCTCGGGTGCCGCCTCCGGTCGCCGCAGCCACGAGCGACGTACCGAGCGACAGGCGTGCCGGCGACCGCGCAGCATGTTGCGCCGAGCGCAGCCGAGTACGCTGCGACCACTCGAGCTGGCGCAGCTCGGCGAACGGATCGATGATCGTGTTCGAATCGCTGCCGATCGCCGAGCGTGCTGCCGCCCGCGACGAATGCCTCGCCCGGGAAGCGTGCCGTCGCCGAGGTCGGCCTCGGTCGTCGGCGCGAGACCGGCCACTGCGCCGCTCTGCGGCGAGACCGCGCGACCTCGCGATCGGTCATGTGCGTCGCGTGCACGACGCACCAGCGCGCGTCGATGTTCGCCTGGGTCAGCAGCCACTCGACCGGGCGCATGCGACTCCACGCGATAGCACTCGTCGACCTCGCTTCGTCTGCTCGGCGGCGTGAATGTGGAGCGGCGCGCCCGCGCGGCGCCAGACGCACGATCTGACCCAGCTCCTCCGCCGTGACGGCACGCAAGCTGTGCGGCGCGACGCCGACGACGAGCCCGCGCTCGCGGCGCCGCCGCGACCAAGCGTCTCCAACAATTGCGCGTATAGGTGCGAGCGTAGTGGACGAAGCGGCGCTGTCCAGCAGTGGTGGGACGCCGCCAAAGCCCGGCGTGCGCGTAGAACACCGGCAGCAGCGTCAAGTTCGATGCCCGCTGCGCTGCGCCGCGGCGACAGATGCGCCAGGCGAGCTCCGCTGGATCGGCATACGGCTGTCCCGCCGGATCGTGATGGACATAGTGGAACTCGGCGACGCTCGCGTAGCCGGCCTTCGTCATCTCGACGTATGCCTGCGCAGCGATCGCCCGAACGCGTCGGCGTCGACGCGGTCGAGGAACGCGTACATCGCTTGGCGCCACGTCCAGAAGAGTCGTTCCGCTTCCGGAGACGTGCGCCCGGTTCGGCCGGCCAGCGTCGCTGGAACGCATGCGAATGGACGTTGGGCATCGCAGGCACGGCGGGGCCCGCCAGCACTTCCGCGCCGTCGACGCTTGCTCCCGGCCGAACGGCCTCGATCGTCCCCGACGCGTCGATTTCGATCGCGACGTCGGCCGCCCAGCCACCGGGGAGGAGCGCCGATCGTGCGTGCGGACGAGCGCTCAACGCGGCGGCACTCGCAAGATCGATCGATGCGGCCAACGCGATCGCGTCCGGCGTCGAGCGGATTCACGTGCAGCGGCGACGGCGGCGCGTCTTCCGCGTCGACGAGCAGGTATCGCCATCGTGGAGCACGAGTGGCACGTTGCCCGCCACCAGGCACTCGCAGGTGCCCGCGGCCAGCATAGCAAAGACGGAAGCGCGCCGGCTGATCGTTCCCGCTTCTTCGCGCACGACGCTCAATTCTCCGCGCGCGGCGCACGTCGCACCATCAGGATTGAAGTCGCGGACCGCACCGTCGTGAAGCCGGCAATCGACAGCGACGTCGCCGGCGAAAGTCACCGGTTCGTAGTGCGCGCGTAGCTCAGAGGCACGTCGCCACCCGTCAGCGCAAAGCCGGCGCCCGCCAGAGCACCAGCGTGCGATCGACCCCCGGAAACGTCGAAAATGGCCCGTCGCGCGTGACGTCCGCAATGCTCACGCGCCAGACAAAATCCTCCAGGTCCGCGTGCGGCGGATACACGACGACTTCCGTCGTGCGCCCGCCGCCGTTCTTCCAGGCGGTTCGGCGATAGTCGGCGGGCGTCAGGACGCGATGCATGGCGGATCGGCAGGGAGCGCGCTGATTGTGCAGACGATCGCCGTTGACAGCTGGCGCAAGCTCGCGCTCTAGATTGCGTCTGTTCATTCATTTTCGTGGGGGAAACATCATGCGCAAAATCATTGCGTCCTCGCGCTCGGCGCGTCGATCGCCGCATTGACCGGCAGCGCTCTCGGTCAGACCAAGGTAGCGATCGGCTATTCCGGCTGGACCGGCTTCGCGCCGCTGACGCTCGCGAAGGAGGCGGGCATCTTCAAGAAGAACGGCCTCGACGTCGACGTTGCAAGAAGATTCCGCAGAAGGACCGCCACCTCGCGATCGCGTCGGGCGACGTCCAGTGCGCGGCGACGACGGTCGAGACGTGGATCGTCTGGAACGCGAACGGCGTGCGCGACCAAGCAGATCTTCCAGATGGACAAGAGCTACGGCGCCGACGGCATGGCGGTGCGCAACGGCATCGCGAAGATCGCCGACCTGAAGGGCAAGACCGTCGCGGCGTCGGCGCCCGGCACCGCGCCGCTACTTCACGCTGGCATGGTTCCTGAAGAAGAACGGGCTGTCGGTCAAGGACGTCACCGTCGTCAACCTCGAGCCGGCAGCGCCGCGGCGCAAGCGTTCGTCGCCGGGCAGAACGACGCCGCGATGACCTACGAGCCCTATCTGTCGACCGGTGCGCGCGAACCCGCAGGCCGGCAAGATCATCGCGACGACGCTCGACTACCCGATGGTGATGGACACGTTCGGCTGCACGCCGAAGTTCCTCGCCGGACAATCCGAAGGCCGCGCAGGCGCTCGCCGACAGCTACTTCGAGGCGCTCGAGATGATCAAGAGCGATCCGAAGAAGAGCTACGAGATCATGGGCGCCGACGTCAAGCAGACCGGCGAGCAGTTCGAGGAGCTCGGCGAAGTACCTGCGCTGGCAGGACAAGGCGGCGAACCAGAAATTCTTCGCCGGCGAGCACGCAGCAGTTCAGCAAGGAGGCGGCGCGATCTGCTGCTGGAGCTCGGCATCATCAAGGCGATGCCGGACATCGCGACGATCGTCGACACCAGCTACATCAAGTAACGCAGTCGTGCGGCACACGGGCGAGCATCGCTGCCTCGCATCCCTCGTCCCGCGCGCGAGTAGAGCGCGGGACTGCGCCGTCGACGGGTGACGAAGGCGGCGACGCCGCCAAGCGATGAAGCCGCTCGTCCCGGTCGCCGCGCGCGCGCAAGGTCGCACTCGGCGTCGCGTTCTTCGTGCTATTCGTCGCCGCGTGGAGCGTCGCGACGTTCGGCGGCTTCGTTTCGAAGACGTTTCTGGCCGACCCGCTGACGATGCTGCAGCGAAGGCTGGTCGCTGTTCGCGCAGTACGGCTTCGCGCAAGGACGTCGGCATCACGATCTGGCGCGTCGTCGGCGGCTTCGTGCTGGCGGCGATCGCTCGCGCGTGCCGCTGGGCATCGCGATGGGCGCGTACAAGCCCGATCGAAGCGTTCTTCGAGCCGTTCGTATCGTTCGCCCGCTACCTGCCCGCCTCGGCGTTCATTCCGCTCCTGATCCTGTGGGCCGGCATCGGCGAGATGCAGAAGCTGCTCGTCGATCTTCATCGGCTCGTTCTTCCAGATCGTGCTGATGGTCGCGGTGACCGTTGGCGCGACGCGGCGCGACCTCGTCGAGGCCGCGTACACGCTCGGCGCGACCGCGAGCGGCGTCGTGCGCCGCGTGCTGCTGCCGAACGCCGCGCCGGCGATCGCCGAAACGCTGCGGCTCGTGCTCGGCTGGGCGTGGACGTACGTGATCGTCGCCGAGCTGATCGGCGCGTCGAGCGGCATCGGCCACATGATCACCGACAGCCAGGCGCTGCTCAACACCGGCCAGATCATCTTCGGCATCATCGTGATCGGCGTCATCGGACTCATCTCCGATTTCGCGTTCAAGTGGGCCAATCAGCGGCTGTTTCCGTGGGGCGTTGCTTAGCGCCATGAGCGCCGCCCGGTCCGCCCCAGCAAGGCGAATTGCACCCCTTTTTGGGGGCAGCGCAGCGGCGACCGCCGCAAGCGTGGCGGCGTATCGAGCGCCGCCGGTCCGCCCTGCGGCGCGAATTGCACCCCCTTTGGGGCAGCGCAGCGGCGACCGCCGCAAGCGCGTGGGGGTCGTATGAGCGCCGCCGGGGCGCCCCTAAGGCGCGAATTGCTCCCCTTTGGGGGCAGCGCAGCGGCGACAGCCGCAAGCGTGGGGGTCCGATTGAGCAACCTCAACATCGAAAGCGTGAGCCGCATCTTTCCTGGCGTGCGTGGCGGCGCACCCACGGAGGCGCTGCAGCCGACGACCCTCACCGTTGCGGACAACGATTTCATCACGATCCTCGGTCCGTCCGGATGCGGAAATCGACTCTGCTGCGCATCATCGCGGGCTCGATCGACCGACCGCCGGACGCGTGCTGCTGGACGGCATGCCGGTGACCGGCCCGGGCGCCGAGCGCGGGATGGTGTTTCAGACCTACACGCTGTTTCCGTGGCTCACTGTGCGTGAGAACATACTGCTTCGGCTTGCAGAGAAAGGGGACGTCCCCATCACGGCAGGACGAGATCGCTGCGCACTATGTCGCAGAAGTCGGACTCTCCGGCTTCGAGCATCATTATCCGAAAATGCTTTCCGGCGGCATGCAGCAACGGACGGCGATCGCTCGCGCGCTCGCCGAACGAGCCGAAGATTCTGCTGCTCGATGAGCCGTTCGGCGCGCTCGACCACCAGACGCGCGGCCTGATGCAGGAGCTGCTTGCTCGGGATCTGGGAAGCCGAGCGCAAGACGGTACTGTTCGTGACGCACGATATCGAGGAAGCGATTTTCATGGCGAACCGCGTCGGTGGTGATGACAGCGCGCCCGGCCGAATCAAGGCCGACGTCGCGCGTGACGCTGCCGCATCCGCGGCACTACACGGTCAAGACGACGCGCCGGATTCTCGGCGTTGAAGGCGCGCTCTGACCGAGGAAATCCGGACCGAAGTGTCGAGAAGTCGTGGTGGCGGCCGCATGAACGATTACGCCTCTCGCGCGGGATTCTGTGCGAGAGCGCCTTCGCGGCGATCGCCCGGCGAACACTGGCGGTGCTCGCGCTGCTTTTCGTGCACGCGGGCACTGCGGGCGCCGGATCCGGCCCCGTGGCACAGGCCGAGATCGATCATCTGCTGGATTTTCGTCGGCACTTCTTCCTGCACTTTCGTGCGCAATGGCGCACCCGGACGGGGGCAGAAGCACGCGACCACCTCGCCGGCAAATTCCAGTACGCGAAAGCCAGATCTCCACCGCAGACGAGTTCATCAGAACCTGGCGACCGAGAGCAGTATGTCGGGCGAACCCTACCTCATTCGGTGCGGCAGGAACAGAAGCCCGCTGGCGCCTGGTTAACCGTACGAGCTTGCGGACGTTTTCGCGCGTCCGCGCATGGCCGCATTAGATCGTGCGTTTCTGAGCTCGTGCCCCGACTTTCTGCCACCGCCGGGCGTCGGCGCAGATCGCGTCGAGGTCGCGCGTCGGACGCCATCCAAGCGATTCGGCGCGCTTGAGGTCGGCGTAGCACGCGGCCGATGTCTCGCCCGCCGCGGCGCGGTTGGGGGGCGACCGATCCGCCGGCCGCAGGCGCGCTCGAGCGCGGCGATAGCCCCGAGGACGGAGGTGACCGCGGCCGGCGCCCGCGTTGACCGTCAAGGCGCCCGTCGCCGCGGCGAGGCGCGAAAGCGCGTGCACGTGTGCGTCCGCCAAGTCCTGGACGTGGACATAGTCGCGAACGCACGTGCCGTCGGCGGTGGGCCAGTCGTTGCCGCAGACCGGGATCTCGGAGAGCTCGCCGGCGGCCACGCGCGCCAAGAGCACGAACAACTCAGTCGGACGGCCACGCGGTGTGGCGCCCAGCATTCCCGACGAATGTGCGCCAGCCGCGTTGAACGACCGCACGATCGCGATCCGCCAGTTGGCGGATTGGCGCGCGCGAGGTCGCGCAGAAAATCCTCGACCGACGCGTTTGGTTGCGCCCGTAGACGCTCCGCGGCAGCAACGCGGCCTCTTCCGACACCGGCAGGAGTATCCGGCTGGCCATAAACGGCGGCCGAGGGGCTGAATACCAGCGTCGCGACGCCCGCCTCCCCCATGATCTCGATGAGCGAAAGCGCGCCGCCGATATTGACGTCGTAGAACGCCAGCGGACGCTCTTCGGATTCGGCGATGGTCTTGAGGCCGGCGCAATGGATGACCGCCGCGATCGGATGATCGTGGAAGGCCGCGCGCAACGCCACGACGTCGCGAACGTCAGCGTTGACGCAGGGTACGGGCCGGCCCGACAGCGCCTCGAGCCGCGTCAATACGGCCGGCGTGCTGTTGGTGGAATTGTCGAGCACGACCGGTGCAAACCCGGCGTGCGCAAGCTGGACCACCACGTGCGATCCGACGTAGCCGCAGCGCCTCCGGTGACGAGCACGGTATCGGGCATAACGCGCGCATGCTACACGCTTGCCCGCGCGCCTGCGCAAACGCAGTGGCAGCGAGACTCTGAGATACCTCGAAATTCGGAAGGATAAAGTCCGTCCCCATGCCTTGCGACACGTATTCTTTACCGGGTAGGCAGAAGAAACGCTGACATCGAGATCTACCTGCCGTTCTTCCGGCCGAGGGTCGATGTCGAGGTATTGCCACGGCGGGTTGAGGTAGTGAACGTTTTCTTGTAGCCCAGTACCCAAGGGGCGACCAGCGTGCTGCCGATGCGGAACGCGTTCGGGCACCATGGCGCATACGCCGCCACAATCTCCGCCATTTTTCCATAGAGCTTCGCGCGCTCCAGCCCATCCGGAACGCGCCTGCTCTTCAGGAAAAGCGCATCGAAATCCGGCGTTGCGAAAACGCCCGAGGTTGGCTTCGCCGGCGCTCGGGCCGTAGAAATTCAGCATGTAGTAATCACTGACGCCGCCCGAGAGGCCGAGCACCCACATCTGGAGCTGGCCCGCGCGCGCGGCCTTGAACAGGTCCGGCCACTTCTGCTTCCGGAATTCGAGCTTGAGACCCACGGCGTTCGGGCCGCGCTGCCACAGCTCGTCGTAATTGCGTGACGCCTGGTCGGGTTCCGAGGCCAGTTGAATCGCCAGAGGATCGTCCATCCGGCATTTCGCGAAATCACGTCGCCGTCACTGCGATCCTTGTGGCCGAACTTGTCGAGCAGCGAGCGCGCCACTCTGAGGGTCATAGCTGGCGAACCCCTTTGGAAGCCCGCGATATGGCCTTCGACATCCGGCGGCACCGGCCTGTGTCGCAGGGAGGCCTTGACCCTGCCGGATGATCCGAATTTCGTCCCCGATGTTGACGCGCGCTGCAAATCGCGCGGCGCAAGGCGACCTTCTCGGGCGTGTAGCCGCCCACGACCGGATCCTCCGCTGTTGAAGTACGCGTATGGTGACCGTGAGCTCGGGTCGCGCGTTGGAGGGTCGACCGCCGCGCTTCGCATACTGGGGCAGCAGCTGCCCGGATTCGTCCATGACGTTCGACCGCGAGGTCGGACGGAACGTTGGTCAGGTCGAGCTCGCCACGGTCGAACATCAGAAGGCGCGGATTCGACTCCTCGATGATCGCGACGTCTCACCGATCCCGACCTGCGGCAGCCGCTTGCCCTTCATCGCCGCCGCCATCGCCTTCGTCGCGGCATCGCGCTGCCGGCGGGCGCCGCCGGAAAGTATTCCTCGCGATAGTTGGGATTGGCTTCGAGCACGACCTTCTGTCCGCGCTGCCACGCCTTCAAGCGGTACGCGCCGGTCCCGATCGGATGATCCATCGCGCGGCCGACGCTGTCCGCATATTTATCGATCACCTCACGGGCAACGGCTCGCAAGCGCCGCGGAGTCCAGATACGAGAGCAACGTGTAATCCGGCTCGACGAGCTTCAGTTGAAGCGTGTATTTGTCGAGCGCGCGCAATCCCTCGACGTCGGCGTCGTGGTCGAAGTGGCCCGTTGCCTTCGCCTTCGCCGCCGCGGCGTCGAGGCCGACGAATTTACCCTTCACCAAATCCGCGTTGGGCGAGCGCACGCGTGGATCGACCAGACGTTTCCAGGAATAAACGAAGTCGGCGGCGGTCAGCTCACGCTTGCGCCGTTGAACGCGGGGTCATCGCTGAGTAGGTTCCCGGCTTGATGCGGATCGTCAGGCGCGGCCGTCGGCGGAGATCTCGGCATCGCCGCTGCAACGCTCGGCGCGCAAGCGATAGGGTCGCGCCAGGTAGTCCCATTCGTACAGCGAATCGAAGATCCGCGCTTCGATGGCGTTGGAATAGAGGTCCTGCCGTTGCCGCCGGATCGAAGCCGGTGGCGTCGACGACGAAGTTGGCGTGCAGCGTCTTCGCCGGGATCAGCCCAGGTCGGCGGCACGCGGCGGGCTGGACGTAGAACGCCGCCACGAAGCCGCACACCGGCGCGACAACCGCGGTCGTCCTGCCACAAAGACGTTGGGGAACCGTGATGGGGCTCACCTGGGTTGGATTTCTCTTGCAAGAACGAGACGGGCCCGCCGACGAGCAATCATCGCACAAACGAATATCGCGCTGCCAAGCCACGTGGATCAATTCGAAAGCCAGATACGCGAAAAAACCGGGCGCGGCCGGCCTTTCCCTGCCCCATTTCGTGGTAACGGCTATTCGGCTTTGGTTGGTGTCGGCCGCTTCGGTGCCTCTCCGGCCGATCGACCAGCTCGACCAGCGCCATCGGCGCGGCGTCGCCCTGCGCGGAAGCCGAACTTGAGGATGCGCAGGTAGCCGCCCGGGCGCGCCTTGTAGCGCGGGCCCAGCTCGTTGAAGAGCTTGGTCACGACGTCGCGGTCGCGCAGCCGGTCGAACGCCAGGCGGCGATTGGCGAGCGTCGGCGTCCTTGGCCGAGCGTGATGAGCGGCTCGGCGACGCGGCGCAGCTCCTTCGCCTTCGGCAGCGTGGTCTTGATGGCCTCGTGCGTGAACAGCGAGTTGGTCATGTTGCGCAGCATCGCGAGGCGATGGCTGCTGGTGCGGTTCAGCTTCCGCAGCCCGTGACGGTGACGCATGATTCTGCTTCCCTTGTACTCGTTCGCGCTGATCTCGGCTTACGGGCGATCGAGGCCCGGCCGGCGGCCAGTTCTCGAGCTTCATGCCGAGCGAAAGCCCGCGCGAGGCCAGCACTTCCTTGATCTCGTTCAGCGACTTGCGGCCGAGGTTCGGCGTCTTCAGCAGCTCCGTTTCCGTGCGCTGGATCAGGTCGCCGATGTAATAGATGTTCTCGGCCTTGAGGCAATTGGCCGAGCGGACCGTGAGCTCGAGGTCGTCGACCGGACGCAGCAGGATCGGATCGACCTGCGGCGACGCGCGCTCGGCCGGCCGGCACGTCGGTGCCCTTGCAGGTCGGCGAACACCGACAGCTGCTCGACCAGCACGCGACGCGGCGTAACGCACCGCCTGCTCGGGCTCGACGACGCCGTTGGTCTCGATGTCGAGCACCAGCTTGTCGAGGTCGGTGCGCTGCTCGACGCGCGCCGACTCGACCGCGTAGCTGACGCGGCGCACCGGCGAGAACGACGCGTCGAGCAGGATGCTGCCGATCGTGCGGCCGCCCTCCGGCTTCGATGCGCGCGGTCGCCGGCTGATAGCCGCGGCCCTTCTCGACCTTGATCTCCATCTCGATCTTGCCGCCGGCCGTCAGATGCGCGATCACGTGCTCGGGATTGATGATCTCGACGTCGTGGTTGGGCTCGATGTCGGCGGCCGTGACCGGACCCTCGCCGGATTTCGGCGAGCTTCAGCAGCACGTGGTCGCGGTTGTGCGAGCTTCAGCACGCACGCCCTTCAGGTTGAGCAGGATGTCGACGACGTCTTCCTGCACGCCGTCCAGCGCCGAGTACTCGTGCAGCACGCCCGGTGATCTTGACTTCGGTCGGCGCGTAGCCGGGCATCGACGAGAGCAGCACGCGCCGGAGCGCGTTGCCCAGCGTGTGTCCGTACCCGCGCTCGAACGGCTCCATCACGACCTTGGCGTGGAACGGCGACATGCATTGCACGTCGATGATGCGCGGCTTCAACAGGTACATTGCTCTGCATGCGGTACCTTTAATGGCAGAACCCGAAGTGGACACGACGCGCGATAGCTGCGAGTCGACGCCGTCGCATGTGCTCTATTTCGAATACAACTCGACGACCAGGCTCTCGTTGATGTCCTGGCGCGAACTCGGAACGGTCCGGCGCGCCCTTGAACGTGCCGGTGCACCTTCTTCGGGTCGACTTCGACCCACGACGGGAAGCCGACCTTCTCGGCGAGCTGCAGCGCATCCGTGATGCGGAGCTGCGCTTTCGCCTTCTCGGTCGATCGCGATGACGTCGCCGGCCGCGACAGCTTGGCCGACGGGACGTTCGAGTACCTTGCCGTTCGACCGTGATCGAGCCGTGCGAGACGAGCTGGCGCGCTTCCGGCGCGCGTCGAGCCGAGGCCCATCCGGTAGACGACGTTGTCGAGCCGCGATTCGAGCAGCTGCAGCAGGTTCGTCCCCGTCGAGCCCTTGAGCCGGGCGGCCGCCGCGAAATAGCGCTGGAACTGCCGCTCCATGCACGCCGTAGATGCGGCGCAGCTTCTGCTTTCGCGGAGCTGCATTGCCGTAGTCCGACGTGCGCATGCCCGACCGCACGCCGTGCTGGCCGGGCTTGGTATCGAGCTTGCACTTGGAGTCGAGCGAACGGCGCGCGCTTTTCAGGAAAAGGTCGGTGCCTTCCCGTCGCGCCAGCTTGCATTTCGGTCCGGTGTATCGAGCCACGATGCTATCCAATCCGTGTCGAATTTAGATTCTGCGACGCTTCGGCGGCGCGGCAGCCGTTGTGCGGCACCGGCGTCACGTCCGAGATGCTGCTGATCTTCGAGGCCGAGCGCGTTCAGCGCACGCACCGCCGATTCGCGGCCGGGGCCCGGGCCCTTGATCCGCACTTCGAGGTTCTTCACGCCGCATTCCTGCGCGGCGCGGCCGGCCGACTCGGCCGCCACCTGCGCCGCGAACGGCGTCGACTTGCGCGAGCCCTGAAGCCGGCGCCGCCCGAGCGTCGCCCACGACAGCGCGTTGCCCTGCCGGTCGGTGATCGTGATGATCGTGTTGTTGAAGGACGCGTGGATGTGCGCGATGCCTTCGGACACGTTCTTCTTGACCTTCTTGCGCGCGCGCGTTGCGGCGGCCCTTCTGTGACGTGTTGCTGTGCCATCGTCGTATTCCCGTTATGTCTTCGCCAGCGGACGGCCTTGGCTGAGCGCGACCTGAGCGGCCTTTCTTCGGTCCCTTGCGCGTGCGTGCGTTCGTGCGCGTGCGCTGCGCCGCGGACCGGCAGAGCCGCCTTGCGGTGGCGCACGCCGCGGTAGCAGCCGAGGTCCATCAGCCGCTTGATGCTCATCGTCACTTCGCGCCGCAGGTCGCCCTCGACGGTGAACTTCGGCGACCTGCTCGCGGAGCTTGTCCATCTGCGCGTCCGACAGGTCCTTGATCTTCGCCGATGGCGCGATGCCGGCGGCGGCGCAGATCGCCTTGGCGCGCGGACGGCCGATGCCGTAGATCGCCGTCAGCGCGATTTCCGCGTGCTGATGGTTGGGGATGTTGACGCCTGCAATACGGGCCATGTTCTACCCTGTCCTGAATCGTTGCGCGAGGCCGGCTCAGCCTTGCCGCTGCTTGTGCCGCGGGTCCGTGCAAATGACGCGCACGACGCCGTTGCGCCGGATGATCTTGCAGTTGCGGCAGATCTTCTTTACCGATGCGCAGTACTTTCATGTCGGTCCTCTCCAGTCGCTTACTTCGCGCGGAAAATGATCCGTGCGCGCAGAATCAGGTCGTACGGCGTCAGCTTCGACCGTCACCCTTGTCGCCCGGCAGGATCTTGATGTAATGCATCCACGCATCTTTCCCGGAAATGTGTCCCAGAACCACGTGCTCGTTTTCGAGCTTCACGCGGAACGTGGCGTTGGGCAGCATTTCGACCACCTCACCCCTGCATCTGGATCGTTGTCTTCCTTCGGCCATCTAGCGGCGTCGGGAGCACCGCCCTTGAAATTGGCCTTGCGCGAGCAGGCTCTCGTACCGCTGCGACATCATGTAGGCCTGCACCCGGGTCATGAAGTCCATCGTCACGACCACGATGATCAGAAGCGACGTGCCCGCCGAAATAGAACGGCACGTTCTTCCACGCAATCAGGAAGTTGGGGACGAAGCAAGACGACCACCAGGTACAGCGAACCGATCAGCGTCAGCCGCAGCGTGATCTTCCAGGTACTTCGCCGTCTGCTCACCCGGACGGTAGCCCGGAATGAACGCCCGCTCTACCACCACGCCGTCCGCCGACACCACAGCGCCGACCATCGGGTTCGGACTGGTCGCCCGCGCCCGCGCCGCCAGGAACGGCGCAGCGCATGCTGGCCTTCGCGTCCTTCACCTACTGGCGTGGGACCCCATTCACGCGCCTGGCGGCGTCGGCGCCGTCGCGCTCGCGGATATCTCGAACAGGACATCACCATCTCCTCACCTGGCACGCAGCCCCGGCCCGCGTCACCACTTCTCTTCGAAGAGCCGCGTCCACATCTTTCCTGCGCGGAAAACGGCACCAGATCGTCGATGCCCTCACCGACGCCGACGTACCGAATCGGCAGCAGATCGTTAATCGCCACCGCACGACGCCCTTAGCCGTACCATCGAGCTTCGTCAACGATGCCGTTGACCGCCCCGGCACCATGAACTCGCGCGCCTGCGTGACCATTCTGCCAACGGTCGCATCGAGCACCAGCAGCACTTCAGCGCGCCGGGCACTTCACGCGACGCGATGCAGCAAATCTTGTCAGCTCAATCGACCGTCGGGCAGAACGGCCTCACGCAGGCACGCAGTTCACCAACGCCGCCGGCGTCAACGGCATCGTGCTGACGAAACTAGACGGCACCGCCAAAGGCGGAGCGCCGTGGCATCCCAACGATCTCAAGCCGGGATCAGCACGTCGGCGTGGCGAGAATCGCATCTCGTACCGTTCTCCGCGCAGAGACGTCGACCGACTCTTCGAAGAGAAGTGGTGAGGCCGGTGTGCCGTGAGGGAGATGGTGACGTCCTGTTCAGTATCCGCAGGCGCGCGACGACGGCGCCGACGTACCGAATCAACGGCAAGGATCGTTGGCAATCGCCGCGGCGACGCTTCGCGCTGGCCGACGCACCATCTCAGCACGATACCGTTAACACGCGGCGACCATGAACTCGCGCCTGCCGCCGCATTCGCGGTATCGCATCAACCTGGCTGGAACTTCTTGCGGCGCGCCCGGCACCCGCGACGCGATGCGCCGAATCTTCTCCAGCTCGTTCATCAAGTTGACGCGCGTGCAGCCGGCCGGCGGTATCACAGAATCGGATCCCGCCCCTCGCCTTACTGACGAAATCGCGTCGAAGACCACCGCAGCAGGATCGGGCGTCCTTCGCGCACCATGCCACGCCGGCTCTCGCCGCTGGATGCCCAGCTGCTCACGCGGCACTGGGCATTGTCGGCGGCGCAATGAAAACAACGACTTGCCTGGCCTTCAGCAGGCTTGCAAGCTTGCCAACCGTGGTAGTCGCGCCGGTCCCGTTGACGCCCGATCCAGCGTGACGTGTGGTCGGCGACGACGGCAAGGGGACGATCGACGGCCGCACAAAGACGCTCCAGGATTTCAGCCGCTGACGAGATCTCAGACTCGCGCCGTTCGGCGGCCGGCGTCTGACGGCGCACGATGATACGATCGGTCGCCGCCGCGCGATCATCGGCTGAAATGGCGGCATCTTCCTGAAGCGCGTCAATCGTGTCAACGTCGACCGCACGCGAACGACGCTCGGGCCGTCGGCGAGCCGTACGATCTCGTCAGATCGCTCGGCGCGATGTGCTGTTTGGTGCGCGACAGGCCATCGCGGATCCGCCCGAGAAACCCCATCCGGCAATGGGCGCCCGCGGGGTTTCGACCTCGGCTCTAAAGCGCACCATCAACGCCGACTGCGGCGCGGACATCGGCACGCGCCCGGCACGTCGGACATCTGCGTCGCGATCGGGCGGCGGCTCGATGCCGTGTCGTGCCGAGAGCCCAACGCGGCGTCGGTCGTGCGCACCCCTTCGCGATCATCTTCATGCTGGCGAGGATGTGCCGGAAGGGTGCACTGCGCGCGGCTCGATGCCCACATGGCGATTCCGGCTGAAAGGGCGCCCGTGCACGTCGGCCTGAGGTCGCGAACCGCTCGTCGAGAAGCATCTCGCGCTGGCCGCCAGCCGCGCGCACGCGAGCCGCGTGATCTCCGCCAGGCCGCGCATGATCAGCGCCGCAGGCGCGTTGTGGCCGAGGCCAGCCAGCTTCGACCACGCCGCCACGGCAATGCGGCGTTTTCGACGCCCCCGATCTCCACACCGACCACGTCGTCGCTGCCGTAGAGCCGGAACGAAGGGCCGCGGAACTCGGCTGAAGCCTGCACGAGGCTCATCACAGCCCGATCGGAGGACGCCGCGGTAACCGCCGTCGGCAGCTGGCGCGCGACCTCGAGGGGCGAAACTCGGCGAGGCGCAACAGCAGGTGAGACGCGTCCATTTCCTCCCGCGATGACCTCCGTCATCCAGAAGCAACGACTCGGCCTCGAAGGCCCCTTCACGTACCGGCGCTGACGACGGTGAAAGCCGGCGCGGATGGGGCCGACGCCGCGCGTGACCCGCACGGCAGCCGTGGGAAGGAATCGCGGAGAGCACCAGATCGGCACCGGCGAGAGCCTCGTCAGGTCGCCGGTCACCACAGGCCCCTGGGCAGCGTGACGTCAGCGGTGGGGCCATTGGCGCGCCGATCTTCCATGTCGCGGACCAGCGCGGGATCTCGGCCCCAGAGCCGCACGTCGTGGCCGACACGCGCCAGATGGATGTGGGGCGTTCCCCAGCTGCCGGCCCACAAGGACCGCTGCCGCATAGCGTCCCGTTCGGCGACCGCGCGATACGCATCGCAGCCCGACGCGGCGCTCGGTGTCTGAAACCGCAGCAGGTTCGACCGATGCCGGAAGGGCGATCATCGCCGCCGCAGCGAGGCGGCTCCGACGGCTGACGCGGGATTACCGATCGCATACGCGACAGCGGGAGCGCAAGCGTCGCAGGGACCCCAGGGAGATGCTTTGTGGCCCACACCGTGACCGCGAAGATCGCCAGGGCTGGCGGCACGGCGACAGGCGTCAGAGACGGAAAACACGCCGCACGCGGTGGCCACGCCCTTGCCGCCCGGAAACGCAGCACACCGGATAGATGTGTCCGACGGTAGCGGCCAGTCCCGCCACGGCGCCCGACGACGGGTTCGGGCTCAGGCGCTGCGCGAGGAGAACGCTGGCGGCACCCTTGGCGACATCGAGCACCGCCACTAACACACCCGCCGTGACACCGCTCACTCGCAGCGTTGGCAGCGCCGATGTTGCCGCTGCCGACGCGGCGCAGGTCGCGCGCGCCCATCGCCGCGCGAGCAGCAGCGCGAGAACGGAATCGAGCCGATCAGATAGGCATTTGACATTGACGAGCACCAGCGCATCAGGGTAGCGCGCGAGCGCAGCGGCAGACCGGCCCGACCGGCGACACCTATCCGATCTCGAGCATGAGCCGCACCATGTTCATCGCACGCGCGCCCGCCCCTGGGTGATCTGCTCGCGGTCGCCGAACAGCCTGCCGTCGAACCCGCGTTCAACGTCGCCACTCGCGGCCCGGCGGGCCGATGACGACCACGATCGCGACCGTCCCCACCGGCTTCTCCGGGAGACCCCCGCCCGGCCCGGCAATGCCGGTGACGCCAGTGCCAGCACGTGCCGGCACGCAGGCGAATGCCTTCGGCCAGCGCACGCGCGACCGGCTCGCTGACGGCGCGTGAGCGGCGATCATCGCGTCAACTTTTGCCGGCTACTTTCGCTCGAATTGCTGCCCAGCAGACCACGCCGCGCTCGACGTAATCGGCTCCTGGCATCGGTCAGTCGCGAGAGGCAATCAGTCCGCCCGTGCACATTCGGCGACGGCGACCGTGAGTCCCTTCGCGCGAAGAGATCGCCGACGACCGCTTCGAGCGGGCGGCCATCGTCGCGCTATAGATCGCCGAGCCCAGGACGGCGCGGAGCTCGCCGACCCGCCCGTTCGAGCAGCGCCGCCACCGCTTCGCTCGGCGCGCCAGTGAGATGCAGCTCGATCTGGCCGAGCACCGCCAGGATCGTGGTACTTGATGGGAACGGTCGCGTCGTCCCTTGCCATAAATCGGCTGCGCGTCGGCGTCCACTTCAGTTCCAGCCGGCCAGGCCGAAATCTTGAGCACGCGCCGGGAAGAGGCCTCCGCAGCGCCTCGACGCCAGGCGCCAGCGATCGGCCTTCGAGCATCGGCGCGTCGTCATCTCGGGAGGGCCGGGCAGCGCGACGATGGCAGTCGAGCCGTGCTCGATCCCAGCCCGAGCGCCGTGCCGTGTGCGTTCTCGATCAACGTGGCCCCGCGCGGCGCGGCGCCTGACGCCGGTTGATCTCCGGCATCGACGGCCGCAGGCGCAAATCGCGCTCGGATGCCGTCCACACCACGCTCTCGCGTGCACATCGAGCGGGACCGACAACACGCGCGCGAGGCCGTCCGGGTGATGTCGTCCTCGGTTGGCCAGGCCACTCCGGTGATCACGATCCACGTCAGCCCAGGTCAACGCCGAGTCGAGCGTCCCGCGCGAGCTCATCCACGTCGTCTGCGACGGCCAGCTACAAGCCAGACATCGACGCCGATCGCGTTCAGCCACCGTTTGGTGACGACGAGCGGGTTGCCATCACACGAAGGGTGTGCGAGCATCGCTTCCACGGCAATGGCAGCCTTCATGAGATTGGAGGCGAGTTGCATTGGCCTTGCTTTCCAATCAACAGCAGGGCTCAATAGGGCGAAATTCACGGCGCGTAATGGCGGCCATCGCATCATCGGCCATGATGCCGGCGCCGCCCGGGATCCGTTCGAGCCGGTTGGCCGGAAACGGTTTGACGATATCGGCGATTCGAAAGAGCAGGAACGCGCCAAGCGCGCCGACCCAGCAAAACCGGATTAAGCGGCAACGTGACGAGCATCCCCGGACTTCGCCGTCAACGACCACGTCACCTGGATCGGTCTTGCAATGCCGTTCAGCGAACCGCTGCCCCGCCCAGGGCCTGCCGCGAATATCGCCACGATGGCCACCACCTGCGCGGTCGCCGAAGGCGGCAGGGAGCCACACCACCACGCCAGGCCGACGGCCGATCCGAACATGCCCGAGGCGCGAAGGGGATATAGCCGACACCGAAGGCCATGGGATCGCGGGGGCGCGACGGCGCGTCAGACATCCGGTTACCGGACGACGCGGGTTCCCGCGAGCGATCATGGAGGCCGCAGTGGTCGCTCGCGAAGATGGTGAGAAACCCGAGCCTGCAGGTTTGGCGGCAGGATCACATCAGTTCGCGGAGAAAAGCCGCCCAGGTCTAGCGCCAGGACGGGAACTCGCCGTGACCGCTGATGCCGGCAGCCACATCTTGCCCAGGTCTATCCCACCGGCCGTAAGGCGACGGTATGCGTTCTGCACGACGAAACGATGAGAGGCCTTGGGCAGCAGGCCTGCCTCCCGCCACGGTCAGGCCGCAGATTTTCATCGTCGAAATGTTTTACCACCAGCCCGTCCACGGCGAGGATGGCGAGGTCGAGCGCCACGGCGAGGAACCGGGCGCCGGGGCTGGCATCAATGCCGGGACTGGACGTCAGCTCCGCCGTGCAGCTCGGACCGATCATCAGGGAACTGGAGGGTGGCAGGCGGGGCGGCCTCAGGTTCTAGGCGAGATCGAGGCGACGCCATCCGTGGCGGCTCGGAGCGCATGCGAGGGCTCAAGCGTGGAGCGCCGCACGGCAAGGGGCGTCCCGCAGCGGAGAGGGCTTTGTGACGAGCGGCTGGTCATCGTCTAGTAGCGTCGCGCCAAACGGTGATGGCATTCGTCGCTGGACGCTCTGGCCGCCGGACGAGGCCGCGTCGACCAGCGCGAGATCCTCGAGCGGATTCGTGTCGCCGACGTCCCGCCTGATGGGCAGTTCGGGAATCGGGGAAGCGGACTGGGGCTTGGCGAGAAGTCGTATCCACAGTTGCGGCAGC
>ERZ1370068.5014-contig-4057_pt1 | contig 28749 bp, 40 predicted proteins | sample MGYA00561227_ERZ1370068 | MGnify/ENA primary metagenome ERZ1370068 (study PRJEB38410, sample SAMEA6850437) | metagenome | study: Metagenomic assessment of the ecological functions of the soil: analysis of the soil microbiota associated with the...
TCAGTTACGTCGTTGCTTTTTATATGCACAGATCGATGAAGTGTATCCCCTCAAATTGATGGCTATCTGAAAAGATTTTCCTCCCTCCACCGTGAGGGTGACAGGTGCATCTCCGTAGACAGGAGCCCACCATCGATGAGCTGGAGTATGTCATAACGGAGAACAATCAATTGATCAAACCAAAATTCCAGACCGCTCAACCTCCCGAATTGTTAGAAGAGACAGCGACGAGCCTACTTTATAAGCTAAAGAATGGATTGAAGCTCCGACTTTATACCGGCGGCACCAACCGTGCGGAGGAGTTAATGAAGACCACAGGCAGCAAAGAGTTTTGGACGCTTTCAATAAAGCCCTTTCCCAACTTGAAATACACCGGTGACGAATCTGAAAACGATGAGATCGTTTTTGAAAAAGCAAAGATTCCCTTCATTCCCCCGATGCTGCGCGAAACAGCGGCAATCGTTGACAAAGCAAAGAAAAAGCATTGCCTGAATTGATACAACCCGGCGATATCAAATCTATCATCCATAGCCATAGCAACTGGAGTGACGGAGCCCGTACTATCGAAGAAATGGCTAAAGAATGCATCAAGCGAGGTCTTGAATATATGGTCATATCGGATCACTCCAAAGCAGCTGCCTATGCCAATGGATTGACCGAAGAAAGAATACGGGAACAGCACCGATATGTAGATGAATTGAATGGTAAACTCAAGCCATTTAAAATATTCAAGAGCATTGAATGTGATATTTTGAATGATGGCAATATGGACTATGCCGATAAAATATTAGCCACCTTTGACCTCGTCATTGCCTCAGTACATAGCAATTTGAAGATGACGGAAGAGAAAGCGATGATGAGGCTTGATCAAAGCGATTGAGAACCCCTATACGACTATTTTGGGTCATATGACCGGGCGCTTATTGCTTAGCCGCCATGGCTATCCTGTGGATCATAAAAATTATCGAGGCCTGTGCTGCCAACCATGTGGTGATAGAGTTGAACGCCCATCCCCGTCGCCTGGATATGGATTGAAGTGGATAGACTATGCTCTGCAAAAAAATGTGCTGATCTCTATCGATCCCGATGCGCACTATTTGAAGGATTTGATGATGTAAAATATGGGACATTGGCAGCACAAAAGGGCGGATTGACCAAAGAGAATAACCTCAGTAGTTTCACATTAAAACAATTCGAAGATTTTCATGAAGAGGAAAAAGCTGAGAAAAATATAACAACTGATTGTATATGTGTTCTTGCCGAATGAAAGCGCCAATCCTGCTTGATCTCGCTGTCACCCTGGTCCTTGTTCTTTTTCTTTTTAGACGAGAGGCGTAAGTCATTCAAAACTGTCCTGTAATCGGCTTCAGGCAGAACCATTTTTACTGCCAGCTTTGAAAGTTATGACCGGCTGAGAATGGTCGGCTGATTATCGATAAGGAAGAAATGCTATTCGGCCTCAGGGGATCGCTGGGTCACGTCATCTTTGATCCCGACAACAAGGTGTACACATTGCATATCGAATCGGATGGCCACGGCAATGTCGATAAGCCCCTTATATCGAACTTTGGCTATTCCCTCTCTTTACGGATAGCACTTCACCCTGAGGCGCAACTCTGGTGATATTTATGCAAATTCAAGGCAAGGATGAAAGCAAGAGATCCTCAGGAAAGGGAAAGATTATGATACGCCACTAATTGAGCTCAATTGTGTGCTCATTCACGAAGGGCCATGATGGATTGATCGCCAAAGGCGATACATCAATGTTTCGCAGCAATTATATTCTATTGTTTCCGGCAATCAATTCATCGCCAGCGGCAACTCTACGTGAAACGTCGTCCCCACCCCCTTCTTCCGTCTCAAACCAAATTCTTCCTTTGCCTGCTCTATGATCCCCTTACACATCGCCAATCCCAACCCTGTACCGGACGATTTTGTAGTAAAATTCGGGATGCAAGATGCGCGACTGCATTTCGCAAGTGCAATGCCCTCTCCATTATCCTTAATGCTGACGCGGACATGATTGTTGAACAATTCCTCCCTTACTTCCAGCAGGCAATATCCATTACTTGCTTCAATGGCGTTAGTAAACAAATTGGTGAATAGGCGGTTCATTTGCGTCTTATCCGCTTCAACGCATACTTGCTGACGGATCGGCTCCCAGGTAAAGTCAACAGTCAGGTCTGGTTGGTATAATTCCCTAGTGAACCAATCACCTCATGCAGGTCAAATTTTTCAGCATTGATATTTCCGATGTTGGCAAACTGGGAGAAGTCGGCCGCGATCTTTGAAAGATGATCGATCTGTTCGACCAATGTATGGGCCACGCTGTTGGATAATTCTTTTACATTAGGTTGGTTACTATCGATGGCTTTTTGGAGATATTGAATACTCAGCTTCATTGGCGTTAGCGGATTCTTGATCTCGTGAGCCACCTGCCTGGCCATTTCCCGCCATGCTCCTTCTTTCGGTCTTTGCCAAAGCTGCAGCACTTTCTTCTAATTTGTTCACCATCTTGTTGTATTCCTTGACCAGTTCACCTATCTCGTCATTGCGATTCCATGGAATTTCTTCATTTAGCCTGTGCCCAAATTCACCTGCTTCATTTTATCGCTGATAAGCGACAGAACGATCGCGTGATGCGATTGGCGATGAACAGGGCAATCAAACCCGCGATCAAAAATGAAGGCATTCAGGTTAATCACGGTAACGATGAAATTGAAATTTCCTGGTTCAATTCCTGTTGGAGGAAAAGGACGGATACTCAAATATGCATAACATCACCCTCGAACCCGCCTCCCTCACCGGCGCATAGATACTTAGATAGGAGAAAATTGCCGATATTTTCGTTCAGCACCCACTCTACCTGTGCCAGGCGGTTCAAATGGAAGAACGCGATAGATCTATTTTGGTGCTCAATATCCCCCCGGTTATAAACTGTAGGCTCAGAAGATACTTCGAGGTCTCCGTTCAGATCAGGTAAACATTCACATCGACACCATGGATATCGGAGACATCATTTACCAGGTCCTTCAGGGTTTTGATGGGAGGAGGTATCAGAATTCCTGAGAATATTTTCAAAAGTCTTTCGATCACCGATTTTCTTCCATTTCTTTAGCATGATCACCATCGTTCGGCTAAGCTTGTCCTGTTGGCGCGATTGTAACGGCTGGATAAAAATGAAATAGTGGCGATGCCTATAATAAAGAATGAGAAGAGACTTATGAAGATGATCGTGGTTGTGGTACTCCTGCGTCCGATATTGGTTTGCATAAGCTCACGCACCCTCTCCAGTTATAACCGGTCTTTAGTATTACCGAAATCACCTGGACAATGGGTGATGAGGAAAAGAAAGGAACAAAATAAATAGGAAAAAGTGCATCGATTCAATAATCGTATCCCGTTTCCCTTGCCATCACCACAACCTTTTCATTTGCGGCCCGATGCCAAAGCTCAGTTGTAGTCGCCATTATTCTTTCTTCAAACTCCGACTTTGGCAACTGGTCTTTGTTTAGCACAGTTGAAATGCATATTTATTCGAGCGCGAAATGAGTTGCCGGTGACTATACACAGCATAGGAATAAATGGTGGAATTTCAGGGTCGTTTTGCGCAGATTCCTTGAATAATACAGGGAACAACGCGTCGCCTCCGTATTTTTTTGGAGTTGAAACGATGAAGAAAGAGCCCTGCTTTCTGCCGAACGTATCCTAACCGTCTTTTTAGTGATGTAGGTAAACTTTATCAAATGCGGTTTCATAATAATACAGATCGGGTTTCTGGTCGTTTTTGCCCGCATGCTTACGATCGAGTTTAGCGCTTCATAAGGATCACGGTCCTCATTGTTCAAAGGATTGCCTGCTGAGTCGTAAGCATACATGCGTGTATCATATTTGTCAATGTAGCTTTGAATCCATTGCTGATAATGCTATCACGAATAAACTTTGACTGCCCGGCATCGCGAAATCGGCGGAAATTGCTCATTAAAAATCTGCTATCAATAGATGCATTGGAAATATTGAGCACCTTCTCGCTGGTAGGATCTGTCTGATCCGCCAGTTTCTCCGCATACAATTTCTTTGGCCCACTCCGCCGTCCGGTTCTCTGCCAACATAATAGCGGAAATCGAGACAGAGAATACAAAAATCCAGAACAGTATTCCCGCAATATTGATACGAATGTTGTAAAGTATGAGTACCCTCTTCGATTCACCAACCACGTGTACAGGAGCAACCAGGCCAATACCGGTATATAAAAGAGAACCGCGGGATCACCTGAACGGGCAGTGAGGTAAACCAGCCCCGCAAATCCAATGGCAAAATAGATTGGCTAAGTATTTTCCTTAAACAAAGCGGAAAGATGACACGAAACAATAGTTGGGTGAAATAGTAATACGATAACGAAAGGCAGGCTAGCACAAAGAAAGCAATAGCTGTATATTTCGTAAGACTGGAAAAATCCGTTACATCAAAAGAGATCTTTGAATCGGCAACAATACTCCTGATCACTGAAGAGAGAATGAATGTAGAATAGATCAGCAGGCACAAACAAACAATGCCGGCAACCCACCGAAACCAAGCCGGGAGGCTGATTCCTATGAGTTCCATATGTTGCACTTTGGACCATGCAAACAGGACAAACCAGCAAAAGAAAATAGAGTTAAATAACAGGTCCCCCAGGGGATCGCTGCACAATATTGGAGCCGTAAATTGTCGGATCGAATAATTCAAATTGGCGAAGATTCAATAATGAAGGGAATAAATAAGTGATCACCCCTGATGCTAAGCAACATCACTCCCAGGAACGCAATAGCGGTCCATTTTTTCCTCCTCGTGCCAGTGATTCAGCCAACAGGGTGAATAAATAGCAATAAGAATACTATGCCTCCAAGCCGCAGGATGAGCGTGAGCGTGCTGTTGTAGGGAACTGCGCCCGTCGTTTTTTGTCAAGGTAAAAGGGGTTTTTCCGTCTTGTGACCGCACCGGGAATGAAGTTTCCGCTGGCACCTTAGGAATTATGACTCTCTTATCGGCTGACTTACTGAAAAGAATTCGCCCGTTAACAGGTCCGTATCCACAAAATATTCTGATTTGATTGGAATCAACGCGTAAGCCACGACGGTGTGTACTCTATCCGGGCCGAACGTTTGACAATAAAATAATGTCCATTGTCGGAGTTTCTGTATTCTTCAAAATCGCCCTGCGAGTAAGTGTCGGACGGCGGCATGATGAGCTTAGTGCTCCAGAAGTTGATCGAAAGGCCTCCATAGTCATCCACTGTATAGAGAAACACTCCGAATTTTTCTTCACCACATCTTTGAATTCCTCCTGCGTTTCTTTGTCTTGAATGGAGACGAACAATGAGGGCAGTATCCTGAAGTAACAAATCGAAATCCCTTTGCTGATCCCGCAAATAGCCTTCGGCGAGGCGCCCTCTACTTTGACAGACGAAGTATCAGTATAGATTGTATTGAAAATATAGGAGAGCGCAAAAAGTATGATTGCCGCTAAAAGCAAGGCAAGTTTCCAGAGAAAGCTATTTCGTAAGAGTGGCTTCACAATTGGCCCTGTTGTTTAATGCTGTTCCAGATTGCATCCATCTCGTCCAGCGTCATATTTTCTCCAGGTCCTTCCCGCTGGTCATGGCTTGTTGTTCCATCTGGGTAAAACGGTGGATGAATTTCTTGTTGGTTCGTTCCAACGCATTCTCAGCATCTATGTGCAAAAACCGTGCGTAATTGATAAGGGAAAACACCAGGTCACCAAATTCTCTCCTCGATTTTCTCCTGGTTTCCTTTTGTCTATCACTTCCTTTAGTTCAGCCGTTTCTCCTCCACCTTTGCCATAACCTAGTCCTTGTTCTCCCATTCAAATCCCACCTGGCTCGCCTTTTCCTGCAAACGCATGGCTTTTACCGTGGCTGGCAATGATTGGGGTACTCCCGCCAAAACCGATCTCTTTCCCTCCTTAAGCTTGAGCTTTTCCCAATTCCTTTTGACATCCTCGTCTGAGTCTACCTTGACATCGCCATAAAATGTGGGGGTGACGGGCGATGAGCTTTTCTGAAATACCTTTCAAAACCTCTTCCAAAGTAAATTGCCCCTGCTCCCTCCTCCGATCTTCGAATAAAAACGATGTGCAATAAGAGATCGCCCAGCTCCTCTTTTATTCCCTTCCAATCATTTTCAGTAATAGCATCGGCTAATTCATAGGTCTCCTCTATCGTCATCTGCCTCAGGCTTTGAATGGTCTGCTTCCGGTCCCAGGGGCATTTTTCGCGCAGCTCATCCATGATAGTAAACCAATCTCACAAACTCGCTGGCAATATTTGATTTCATAGAATTAAATTTTAAAGAACGAGAACAAAATAAACACGAGGAATAGCAGGCCGATAACAACCGAAAATAAGAGATTAACCAGAATAAACTTCACCAGGGTCTTAATCCAACCCTGGCCATAAAATCTTTTCATCGCGATATATTCATACGCAAATAGCCAGAATATCGTCAATCCAAAAATAAAGCTCAATGCGCTCCACTGAAGATAGCTGTTAAGTCTGCCAATACAAAACAAGAACAGCATGGTAATAAAAACAAAAATGTAAAAGTGAAGGCTGAATATGCCATGACTGACATAATAAAAACTGCTTGCGCCTGATATAGAATAGCTTTTAATAAAAGGGCCATCAAAGGGAGTGAAATAAACAGCATTTGGGGCAAAGCTATGCACCAGCGCACTTCGAAGAGCCGTGAAGATCTCTGCAGCATTGCCGTGATATTTTTCATTGATGGCAAAGACCTTATAGATCACCTGGCGGCTGATCCAATTGTCCTTTCTCGCTCCTGACGCCCGGGCAGAGTCATAGGTGGCTCTCGATCGGAAATTGACATCCTTAAAATGAATACCCGAAGAGAATGTAAGGGTGTCCACGTAATCCTGGAATTGTTTCCTTGTCATCGGCACCGCCGGCTTATCGTCTTCCTTATTAATATTGGCGGTAAATCCCGCAAATCTGGCAGAGTCCATTCCTGCGACCTCCGTCAATGTCTTGCCGTTGATCTTTAGGGGTCCCGCATCATCTGAATAAAAAACGAAAAGAATAACAGGAAAAATATGGGCCGAGGTAAACACATACATCCTCACCGGGTTCAGGTAGCTGGCCCTTCTACTCCTCATGTATTCCCCTGAAAGAAAGCCAGGCTTCAGGACGAGGGTCTTTCAGTGACGTAAAGAATTTGCCATCGAAATGGGTGATATCATTAAAAAAATGGGTAAGAAGGTGCCAGAAAGACTCTTTAGGTTCAAGGTTTTCCTGGCCGCAAACATGACGAATACCGCCCGTGAATGATAGTGCCGCAATTGAGACAGTCTTTTTCCTTACGTTCCGATATGTGTGACTACAACAATTTTTCTTAAAAATAAGTACAAAAATACAAGTAGTGCCTTGTTTTTCGTTACTGAACATTTGGATTACTTTTGATGCATAAACACCCATCTTACCTGATGAAGAACCTATTGCTGTTTGCTGCTTTGTCCGTCTCCGTTGCACTGAATGCCCAGCACTATTACGACGATATTATCGGCACCCAGGAGATTTAACAATGAAATGAAAACCTTTTGTGACCGCTCAACGCACGTCTCGGTGACAGCCACCGGTTACGACGCACAGGGCAGGAAATCTCCGGATTTCTAACGAATGGCAGGATGTGCAGGCCAATCACTCGATCCCTCGAAGTGACAACCCGCAACGGCCCAAGCGTGACACGGACCTATTACCAGTTTGACGATAAAACGAGAGTCATCAATGCGAGGGATTCCTCGACAGATGTCCAGACTATCGCAACCTATTCCTATGACGCCGGTGGAAGTTTGGTTAACATTAAGACCACGACCAACGATTCTCTCCATGATTTTGATCAAACCAAAGAAAGGCAATGGAAATATGTCCGCTGAAGGAAAACCCTTAACCATGCGATTAATCCATAAATGGGACGGACAGCATGGAATATAAATTTACCATCGATGAACATAAAAATGTCGCCGATGAAATGCTTTATCACCGCGGTGGCAGCCAGAACCAGATCTATTATACCTATGAAGACAGCAAGGTCTATTGATTTCTACAATGAGCAAAACCGCCTCACTGACATTACGAGATATAACAAGAAAATTGATCGTTTACTTCCCGATATCATGTTCGAATATGATGACAAGAACCAGGTCATCCAGAGGATCACAGTGCTATCTACGGTTCGTTATGATACCAAATGCCCGATTACCTGATATAGGAGATATGGCTTCGACGACAAGGGTCTGCGCACAAAAGAAGTCCTGTATGGTAAAGAAAAAGAACTAAAGGGAAAGATCGAATACAGTTACACCTTCGGGCAGTAGGCCTTTGGGGCATCTCTGAGTTCGCACGAAAATTCTCAATTTTCAATTCTCAATTTTCAATTTTCATGGATTTCCAATAAAGATCATATCTTCAAGACCAGCCTGTTCTTGCCTGTGCAGGCCATTTACCCCTTAAACAACCTGAAATGAAAAAGATCTTATTTTTTTATGCATGTCAGCATGCATGAACGGGTTTGCTCAGGCACCTGTTGAAAAATATCCCGTCGACTCAGCCAGTGTTGAACACGCCGGCGTACCGAAAGGTGAGATTTTGAAATTCACATTTGACCAATCAAAGATATTTCCCGGGACATCGAGAGAGGGTATCAGTTTACATACCGGCTCAATACAAACCAGATAAAGCCGCATGCGTTTATGTAAACCAGGACCGGCATTCAATGGAAGGCTCCCACAGTGTTCGACAATTTAATTTTCAAAAATGAAATGCCGATAACGATCGGGATCTTCATCACCCCGGACAGGTTATGGCTGATAGTGGATCACATGCACTCAATCGCTTCAACCGAAGCTTTGAATATGATGGACTAGGGCGATGCATATGGGCGCTTTTGCTCAGCGAAATATTTCCTGAAGTGGAAAAGAGAAAATCTTCTGATGGCCGGCTGATCCATTTGTCCGCAAACGGCAATGATCGCGCAATCGGAGGATCCAGCAGCGGAGCTATATGTGCTTTTACCGCCGCATGGGAGCACCCGGAAGAATTTTCACGGGTATTTAGCGCCATCGGGACCTACACGGGTCTTCGTGGTGGCGATCGTTACCCAATACTGGTTCGCAAGTATGAGCCTAAACCGATTCGTATTTTTTTACAGGATGGCAGCAATGATCTCAATATTTATGCAGGCGATTGGTGGAAAGCCAATGAATCCATGGAAAGGGCCTTGAGTTTTGCCGGGTATGAAGTAAATCATGTATGGGGCGAAGGTGGACATAGCGGAAACCAGTGGGCAATTCGGATCTTTCCTGATGCCATGCGCTGGCTTTGGAAAGATTGGCCGAAACCTAGTGCCAAAAGGCAATTCAAAAATCAGTTCCTCACGGACCTCTTGATCCCAGGCGAGGATTGGGAATTGGTTGGCCAGGGCTATCAATTCACGGAAGGCACGGCCGCCAATCCAAAAGGAGAAGTCTTTTACCAGGATATTCCCCACATCCAAGACCTATAAAATGGATGTCGATGGAAAATTGGTTGCCTTAAATGTAGACGCAAAAAAGCCAGTGGGACCTGGTTTGGACCAGATGGGGAAACGCTATACCGTCGCCGGGGGTACCAAACAAATATTACGTTACGATGCCAGTGAAAACGCAACTGTGATCGCAGACAGCATTTCAGGTAATGACCTCGTGATTGCAAAAAATGGGAATATCTATGTGACATCTCCCAATGGCGCAACGAATCCCGGTAAGCTTTATTTGATAAGACCTAATGGCGAAAAGCTGGTCGTTGATGAAGGATTAAAATTTCCAAATGGCATCACCATTTCGCCCGACCAAACCCGTTATATGCCACAGAATCCGCTTCCCATTGGGTGTGGGTATGAGTAAAATTAAGCCTGACGGCACGTTGGCCTATATAAGCAGCGGTTATGGCTGGCTTCATGTGCCCGATACGGAGGAAAATGCCTGGCCCGGATGGTATCCGGTGTGATACTGCCGGAAGAGTATTTGTAGCTACTCAGGATGGGCATCCAGGTATTGGATCAATTGGGACGTGTAAATGCAATCATTCCCGCGCCCCGAGCAAACAATCAATCGTCCAATGTCTGCTTTGAGGGGCAGATTTTAATGTGTTATATGTTTCTTCAGGCGATAAAGGTATTTCGCAGGGAAATTGAAGACAAGGGGCGCGAATACATTTGACATGCCTTATAAACCTGCAAATCCGAGGTTATGAATAGACAATCTCAATCCTAAATCGTTGGGAAGATAAATCTAGCCGTTTGAAGCCTCTTTGAAATCCGTGGGTGATTCATCCTGCATAAATGAGAGATCAGATGATTCTTCAGTTTCCAGGTCTACAACCTTCTGCCTGGTTGAGGGGAATATCCCATTGCATGCGATCACAAAGCTCCAGCCACAGATTGTTATAGTAAGTGATCGCCTTGCATTCTCTAGCCTGGTGAAATATGGACTCTTTGGTTAGCGTGATCAATTCAATATCGCTGTAAAATGGAATATAATTATCAAGCATCCACGAGGCCGTTTTGCGATTATCGAGGTATTGTTTATGGAGAATCTTGTGAACCTGCACCATGTTGTAAAAGCTAAAGGTCTTCTTTGCCAGTTTTTGATCTCCTGCAAGGAATCCATCAACATATTATTACAGTATATAGAAAGAGGTGCGGGCAGGTTGGGTATCAACAACAGGTCTGATGCATTAAAAATATTATCGTGTAACATAAAGCGCCCCGGGGAGCAATCAAGGATGCACACGTCATAGTCATCTTCTACTTCATCCAGCGTGATCTTGATCAGCTCATTATTTCCGAAATTCAAAGCGGTCATTCTTGAAGCATGTGTCATAAACTGGATCAGGAAAATAAAGGATCATTACTAATGACGTCAATCTGGTAACTGGTAGTCGAGTGAATCTACATCATAAATGGTAATGTACCGATCGAATAATCGTCCGTGAGTATTGATATTACTATTTTGTCGATTAAAAAGAAACTGCTTCCTCCCTGCGGATCAAGATCCCAAAGCAAGACGCTCAGTCCACTCTTAGCCAGAAAGCATGCGAGATTGGACAGATGTGGTGGTCTTGCCAACGCCACCTTTGATATTGTATACGGCGATTTTTTTCACAAATTGAAACTAAGTACTAATCGCCGCCTCTGCTAACAATTGCAGAAAATCCTTTCCACTTCTGCAGCTAGTCCGGTAACCTGTATGGGTAAAAAGCCCGCGAAGCTATCGGAAGGATGCGTAAGTTGACGGTTATTTTTTGGTAAAAGGGAAGCCGGGAGCTCTAAAATGTCAAGTCATCCAACTGCTAACTCATCCGTTTATGTGGAATCGTTTCCACCTTTGGTTGTCTAAGTCGATTAAGAATAGCTACTGTGAAGTCCTGCAATGGTTTAATAGAGAACCCAATGGATTTACAGCGGCAAACTTGAAATAGATGGTGTATACCCTTTGAGCAAAAGTAAGAGTTGAGTTCGGCCAATAGATTCCGGCGATAATGAAACAAATATCCGCACTCTTTTGTAACCCTTTCTAATCATGGTAATCTAATAATGTATACAAAAGATTATTAACCTTAAAAATCAGCATGAAACATTATTCTTCTTTTAAGCTTTCCCTGCTCTTCGCTTTTTTATTACTGGCGGGTGCATGTACCAACAGTGGTGAATCAAAGGAAACCACACGAATGACAGTGCAGGCGGAAAAATAAAATGGTGGTTAATAATGCCAGCGCCGAAAAAAAGAGTGAGGTCAGGACGGCTATGCGCAGTTATGGGAAGACCACGTGACCTGACCCGCAACGTAATTCTTGCGTGATGGATGGGCTTCCGGGAACCGATCAAGCAGTAGCACGACTGCTAAAAAATCAGGATGATATAGGCGACGCTATCAAGCCTCACTATGGGGATGATGCCGGGAAAAACTCACCGAACTCCTGCGTCTGCACATTACAACCGCTGCAGATCTCCTCAAAGCTGCCAAAACCGATAATAATGCTGCTTTCGATGACGCCAACAAAAAATGGTTAGCGAATGCCGACGAAATATCTGGTTTCCTTAGCAAGGCAAACCCCAACTGGGGATTGGATGATATGAAAATGATGATGCATGATCACCTCAAGCTGACAACCAATGAAGCAGTGGCAAGGAAGAAAAAGGATTATAGTGCCGACGTAAAAGCATATGACCAGGTCCATGACGAGATCTTAAAGATGTCGGATATGCTGACAGACGGGATTGCGAAACAATTCCCCGATAAATTCTAGGTGGCTAGATTGATACTGCGCTAATCATTGATGGCGGCCGTTGTTTTAGCGGATGAGAACAACAAAGCTCCCGTTCAGATTTTGCGGCTGGCTGTCACCGGCGTCATCCTATTCGGAGAGTCGGCTGGTCTAAATTATCGGCTAAGCTCGCTGGATTGATAGAATGAATTCTAACCTCGAGTTGGGTGGATTAGGTTTGTCTAGCCTAGTTTGTACAAACGTTATTTGCATGCCGGGCCAATAATTTCCATTTACCATCGTCCTTAATCCATACATGCGTGAATCGTCTTTTTACTACCCGGCCTTTCAAATCCCTGTTGCCCCCAGATACAACGACCTCGCTGCCCATGCTAATGGCCAACTCCCCACTTTTACTAAGACCATTTCTGTATTTACTGAAAAGGAATCGTAACTCAACCATATCACATTCCGCATCAGTTCTAACGTCCTGTCGCGGCCCGATAGCGATTGTGCCGGTCGAACGGTTGATGGTGAATTCAGCCGCCAGCAATTTCATTAGTCCAATTGTATCAGCATAGTGCACTATGTAAGCGTTCTTTTGATCGAGTCGCTTTTAATTAATTCTTCAATTTTTTGGTCTTGGGCATTGAGGTTAAGGCTAAGATCAAAGACACAAAGCTCACTAATGTTTTACCTATGGAACAAGGTTTACAGGTAAATGAATTTATATAAAGGGTTTGCAATGCAACTTGAAGCAAATCTTTTCCAACTATTACGTTCCCTGAAAATTGGGCTTTTACTGCATTAATCCAGGTTTGTTCAGTTAATGTTTTGTCGTCAGGGGAACGAAACGATTTAAAATGAGATTTTTCACATTAGCCGCCTTTGCAATCCGACCCACATCTTCAGCCAGGGTATGATGGGGACATAATACTTGCTTTTAAATTAACAGCATTTTGAGGTCTTCTCTTTAGCATCTCATCAATAGCGGGTCCGTACATAACTTCGTGAATGAGATAGTCGGCGTTCGCAGAAAGATCCGCTAACGCCGGACAATAAGTTGTATCCCCTGAAAAACAATGATTTTGTCACCAAGTCTAAATTTAAATGAATAACTCTCGTCTACTCGGGGATGTATGTTTTTCAAAGCCCTGATTTCAAAATCCGATTTCCTACTATCTTACCTTCCGAAATTTCATGGTTTATTACAAGTTGTCTGATATCAGGTCGTCCCTCATCTTTAATCCTTGTAGTCAATATCAAAACGGTTAGACTCCCAGCACGCATTTAGCATAGAATTTAGTCCGGCAGGTGCATATACATCAATTGGCTCTGATAAACCTTGATACCCATGCATTGTACAATAACGGGCCAAGATCAAGGCAATGGTCAGAATGTAAATGCGTAATGAAAATATATTTTAGAGTTGACAAATTAATGCCAGCCTCTTTCAATTTGAATGTTGCTCCATAACCAGTATCGATAACAAAAGGGGTATTTTTATATACAATGAGATTGGCCGAGGGAGTTTGTTTTATAGGAACGAATGAAAGGGCCGCCTTGAGTTCCCAGCAAGACTAAACGATCACCATTCTCATTGAGGATAAAATCGTCATCTGAACCGGATGACATACCAAGCCCGGCTGCACCCGAGAGCAGAAATGATTTTCGGATAAACTCTCTTCGGCTATTTGGCATTATAGCTCGATTAATTGAAATTCGATATTCGAAATTCGTGTTTATTATCTTTCGAAATTGAAAATTCTTAAAACTTATAGAAGAAGCAACCAACAACCCGAACTTCCAAAGCGTTCATTACTTTGATCCTGTTTCCTTTAAATTGGAACAGATTTAGCTGGAAACGCTAATATTTGTTTACAGGGTCTATTCTCCGGAGCTGGCAGGCATTTCGAAGCCGCTCATTAAGACAGAATATTTTAAAATGCAATACATTCCATATGAACAATTGCGTTCTATTTATACAAGGTGGGGGCGATGAAGGTTACGAGGCTGATAAGAAGTTAGTAGCTTCTTTACGGGCGGCATTGGGAGAATCCTACGAGGTGCGATATCCTCAAATACACCCTGATGAAACCCTTCCCGATTTTGGATGGCCCCGTCAGATCGGCAACGAGATAGCCAATATCCAGGGCGCTATCATTCTGGTAGGGACATTCCTTAGGTGCTTCTCTTTATTGAAATACCTTTCTGAAAAATAAGATCAACAAAAAGATCTGCGCGATTTTTCTTATCTCGACACCGTTTTGGAGAGGGCACTGAAGATTGGAAGCAGGGTCTTAAACTGCCCAAGAATTTCCCTGGTAAGCTGCCAAAACAAATACCCATTTTTCTTTACCAGTGCCGTGATGACGAAGAAGTACAATTTGAAAACGTTACGCTTTATGCGGAAAAAGCTCCCCCAGGCCACCGTCCGCGAAATAGCAAATGGGGGACATCAACTTAACAACGATCTGACGATCGTCGCAGAGGATATAAAGTCGCTATGACTGGAAACAACACAAAACTTAAAAAAGTCATAAATTAGAGTACCGTGTGTCACCGTCCCTCTATTTCGTTCACACGGGATAAGACTATCTACAATACTCTTTCTGGTTACGGTGCGCATGGGAAAGAAATTAATTATTACAAACTCAAATTAGAGGCGACACACATTACCTCGCAATTTATTTCACTACTGACGATAGGAGAGTTGACATGAGAGGATATTAGGACATAAAATACGAACGCCAACAAAAACATAACTGGCATATAATTAACTTTACAATCTAAAATAAAATGAATATCATAATTACAATTCTACTTGTAGTGGCAGGCATCATTGCCTTGCTGTTAATCATTGCGCTTTTCATGAAGAAGGAACATTATGTCAAGCGTGAAATCATCATCAATGCACCCCGACAAAAAGTATTTGACTATATAAAACTGCTCAAAAACCAGGACGAGTTCAACAAACATGCAATGGCTGGCCCCGACAGGAAAAGAGAATTCAAAGGAACAGACGGAACAGTTGGATATATTTATGCCTGGAGCGGAAATAAAAATGCCGGTGAAGGAGAAAAGGAAATTAAGAACATCATTGAAGGGAAAAGAATTGAAACAGAAATTCGTTTTGTAAAACCAATGGCAGCCACTGCCTCTATAATCATGGAGACAGAATCTTTATCCGATAATCAAACCAAAGTATACTGGAGCAATGCCGGTACATTGAAATATCCTATAAACATAATGATGCCAATGATAGAAAAACATGTTGCGAAAGATATGGATATTAGTTTGTCAACTTTGAAAAATATTCTCTGAAAATAAATTTTTAGACAATGAAAAAGGGATGTCATTGACGATAGCACTAATTGCTACTTCGTTTCTTCTAGGTTTCACTTTTAAGACAATAATCTCTAACAAAAAAAATACAAAAAATGAAAAAAGTAACAGGAATAGGAGGTATTTTCTTCAAATGTAAAGACCCAAACGCAGTTAACGAATGGTATAAAACACACCTTGGGTTTGACACAACCCCATATGGAACAAGCTTTGAATGGCGGGAGATTGATGACAGTACTAAAAAGGGAGTTACCCAGTGGAATCCTTTTAAAGAAAACACAAAATATTTTGAGCCCTCAACAAAAGACTTTATGATAAACTATAGAGTAGAGAATTTAGAAGCATTGGTTGAAGAATTAAGAAAGGAAAACGTAACTATCGTAGACAAAATTGAAACATATGACTATGGAAAATTTGTTCATATTTTAGACATTGAAGGAAATAAAATTCAATTGTGGGAGCCAAAAGATTAGAAGATGGTTAAATTGGTGGTTACCGACAAACATCCCTGGGACCAGAAACAAAATAATCTGCAATTAAAACCCAAAAATATGAGAAAGCTAATTGCGGCAATCAATATGACACTTGACGGGTTCTGCGACCACACAGCAATGATTGCAGATGAAGAAATACACGAACATTATAATGAGCTATTAAGGAATGCAGGCACCCTTATATACGGAAGGATAACATATCAACTTATGGAAAGTTATTGGCCATCTGTCGTAAAAATCCTACAGGTAACAAACCAATGGATGAATTTGCAGTATTAATAGACAATATTTCAAAGATTGTTTTTTCCCGCACGCTGACAAATGTTGATTGGAAAAATACAGAATTGAAAAAGGAAGTCATTAAAGAAGAAATTTTAGAACTCAAGCAATCCAGCTCTCAAAGTCCTGTGGACAATGGCGGGAATAAAACATTTTTAGTTGGCAGCCCAAGTTTAATAGTAGCCTTAGCGCAACTCGACTTAATTGATGAATACCAGCTTGGCGTTCAGCCAATTGTTTTAGGAAGAGGCTTACCATTATTTAAAAACCTCAAGGATAGAATTGATCTTAAACTCGTAAAAACAAAGCCATTTGGTTGTGGTGCGCTAGCTCTTTATTATGAGCCGACACAATAATTTTTGAAAATAAATTCTGCGAAACCGAACAGTTGCGGCATATATTTGCAACCGAATAGTTGCACAATTAAAACGAATCCATAGAATGGTTGAAGTATTCAAAACAAATGTACAGCGCCGCGAACTGGCTGAGCAACTTGCTTCAATTCTTCGCGGTCGGTTCGCTTTTTCCAAAATTAATTTTGACTTCTTGAGGATTGCGACAAAATATTGAGGGTTGAGGGCAACCATATTTGCGTGGAGGCCATCATCGAAGTACTAACCACCCGTGGGCTTGAATGCGAAGTTCTTACATAGCAATTTGAGCGACATCCCGGCGAAATAGAATTAATTCAGTAACTACCGATAGCCATCGGGATAAAATGAAACAACAATGAGAAAAATAATCGTTTTATCAATGATCACATTAGATGGAGTCATGCAAGCACCTGGTGGACCTGAGGAAGATACGTCCGGCGTTTTCAAATATGGCGGTTGGACTGCACCGTATGGTGACGAAGTTGGTGGTAAGGTGGTGCAAAAAGAGCTGCAACAACATGCAGATTATCTTTTGGGCAGAAAAACATTTTGAGATTTGGGCCGATTACTGGCCTGAGCATGGAGACTTTTGGCCTGGCATCAATGATGGCACAAAATACGTCATGTCCAGGACCATGAAAAAGTCAGACTGGAAAAACTCAGTATTTATCGAAAGTTTGGCAGATATCAAAAAGCTCAAAAATTCAAACGGATCTGACATTCAAGTTTGGGGCAGTAGTAAGCTCATTCAGCTGCTACTTAAGAAATGATTTAGTGGACGAACTCCGGCTCAAAATATACCCGCTGACTCTTGGTAAAGGAAAAAAGTTGTTTGACGATGGCCCGATCCCGGCAGCATTTACATTAATAGAGAGTATTGGTCACAACAACTGGAGTTATTATTGCCAATTACAAGCGAGCTGGAGAAGTCAAGACAGGTACTGTTGGTGCTTAACGAGAGATAAATCCGACCGTTGCCAGCAATCGCAATTGATCCTGTTTCCAATCAAAAATGGAGCAACAACCTCATGAGAAAACTATGTAAATTTGTGAAGGTTGTGGAACTGAAAATTACACGAAGAGAAATAAGTTCAAACTTTTTATGAGTAACAACAGCGTTTCATTACATAGAGTTCTTAAAGCATCCCCTGAAAAGGTTTATCGTGCATTTACTGAGGCTAATGCAATTGCATCCTGGTTACCTCCGTACGGTCTTCCTCTGTACTGTGCATGAAATGAATGTTAAAGTGGAAGGAACTTTTAGGATGTCATTTCACAATTTTTCCTACAGGTAATGGCCATTCATTTGGAGGAAAATACCTCGAGGTTAAACCAAATGTAGTTTTTAAAATATACAGATAAATTCGACGACCCTAACCTTCCAGGTGAAAATGACTACTTCTGTCGAGCTAAAAGGTTTCGGTTGGCACTGAAATAAAAATTTTCCAGCAGGATATTCTCTTCCAGTGATACCAGCAGAAATGTGTTATTTAGGCTGGCAAGAATCTCTGGAAAAACTGGCTATTGTCGAACCTGAAATTCCTGATGCCTGACTGGCAGTCTTTATAAAAACGTTATTTGTTTTACGTTAGAGACGTCTGAACTGGATCATATGAAACGTATACTCGTCACATATATTTCATAATGGCAGTATCACTTAATGGCTCAGCTCAACTGCAACAAGGCTTTATCCCTATAAACGAAGGAAAACTTTATTATGAGAAGACTAGGCAGTGGGCCGTTTCTTTGTTTTCTTACATGGCATTTGCCTCGATCATCGTATGGGAGAAACAGGTAAACTATTTCTCTAAAGCATTTACCTTGTATCAATGTTGATCTAAGAGGTTATGGAAAATCTTCTTTTCCTACAACTAGCCCATATAGCTTTCATGAGGATATAAAAACACTGCTAGACAGTTTGCACATAGATGAACCAGTTGCATTTGTTGCCCTATCAATGGGAGGAAAAGCTGCTGTTAATTTTTCATTAACTTATCCGCAAAGGACGAACTGGGCATTGGTTTTGGCAGATGTTGCGATTGACGGATACAGTTTTAAGAATTTTAAACTTGAACCTATTTACGAAGCGGCTAAGCAAAAAGGCGTAGACACAGCGAATCAATTATTTTTAGATAACCCCATTTTTTCTTTTACAAGAAGTGACAGTATAGTTTTTAGTGATCTGCGTAATATGATTTTTGTCATATTCTGGCTGGCAATGGATCCACAAAAACCCAATTCAAGGCCTAACCCTCCTGCAATGCAACAACTGGATCAAATCAAACGTACCTGTTTTGATTATAACCGGAGAAAAAGATATCCAGGACTTCCAACAGATTGCTGACATACTGCACAAAAGCATAAAGCAATCCTTAAAAAGCAAATCAAAGGAGCAGGACACATGTGTAATATGGAACAGCCTGATGCATTTAATAAAATCGTGGCTGACTTCTTGTCCTTAGCGATTAAAAAAATTCACACCAGGCGTATAATATCATAAATTAGCGTGGTAGGCGCAATCATTGAACTACTAGCTTACTCTAAGAAACTGTTCAAATAGGTCAAAATCGTTGTTGTCTGCATCATCAGGGTGACATGTCCTTGTGAACGGAACAATGGCCAATTGCGATTTTGGCATTGGCTGCAGGTCAGCAGAAACACCACCTCCCAGCAATTGATACGTTTTCATCAACTCAATTTTATCCGTTCCATCATTGTCGCCGGATATGATCAGTACAGGCGCAGCAATTTTTGCAATATTGGAGTCGCCGACGTTGAATGGCTACCTTGGCGAAAACAAACATCTGCTCTAAGAACTTTCTCCATTTTGTTTTATCAGGTGCCACTGCATCGTATGCGGCTTTTATCGGTGTGTTATCAAAAATTCAGGCTTGAAATCTTTAAACGCGCCGTTTACTATGGGTAGCCAACCACTGGTTTTATAAGTAGAAGAAATGATCACTAATTTTCTTAACCGTTTAGGGCTTTGTACAGCAAACTGGTAAGCCACAGAGCCACCCATACTAAATCCTGCTACATCAGCACTGTCTATTTTCAGGTAATCCATCACTTTTTCTACATCACTTGCTAAAGTAGTAATCGATAATTCTCTATCTGAAAATGGCGAATGCCCATGTCCCTGCATTTCAATTGCAATTACTTTCCTGGTTTTTGACAGCTCAGGTATCAATTGCTCCCAGTTCATATCAATTGTATAAAAAGCGCCATGCAGTAAAACTAAAGGCCTGCCTTCACCATATACTTCGTAATAAACTTTGATGCCATTAACAGGTGCGTAACCACTGTTGGAAGGCTTGATCTGTTGCCCGTTTGATGAAGACGCTATAAACATAATTGCAATTATTAGCATCAAATTTTTCATATCGCTGTTTAATTTTAATTGAATTTTATTGACAGGACAAAATTAATATTCATTTCAGGGTCAAATACGGTGTAAAAACGACAAATTAAGGGATCAATTCCGACAGAACCGGTACTGAAACAAAAAAGATTCGTTGGTTTAATTAAACTGCGCCTAACAAAGCATTGCCAAAACTTGGGCGGACAGTTATATTCTCAGCATCATATCGCTTATGAGATGTAGTCCGGGATGAACGAATAAATCTCAGCAAAAGAATATAACTTCAACTTCAGTAATTTTATTGAGCGACGAAGTCCGGACTGAAGGATCACAGAATATCAGCACAGTAGAAAGCCCTGGCCGTTAGCGGTCATTGTAAAACGACATCCATGCTAACCGACAGCTTCTCCCACATTTCTCCCCTGCCAAAAATAATTGATAAAATATTTTGCGTAACCAAATACTTACGCATATATTTGAGTAAGCTTTTACTTACATATTATGCCGACAGAAGTAAGACGGGATGTTTTTCAAGCAATAGCTGACCCAACACAGGAGACAAATTATAGACCTTCTTGCAAAAGAGTCTATGACACTTAAATGCGATTGCTAACAAATTTCACATAAGCAGGCCAGCAGTTTCGCAACACATAAAGACATTTGACTGAGTGCGGAATAGTTGAAATAGAAACAAAGGAAGGGAACGCTACTGCAAAATCAAACCGCAAAGTTTAATTCCTGCTTTTTATGGTTAGAGCAGTACCAAAAGCAATGGACAGAAAGGATTGACTCTTTTGAAAAATATGTAAACAAATTAAAAACTAAAAACAAAAAAATGAGCAGCCCAAATAATGCACGCAAATCAGAACATTAACCATAAAAAGGTTTTTGAATGCACCGGTTAAATTAGTTTGGGAAGCATGGACCAAACTCTGACCATGTTGTACAATGGTGGGCTCCACAGGGAATGAAAATAAATGTTGTTGAACACAGTTTTAAAGTTGGTGGCAAATGGAAATATACCATGCCAATGCCCGACGGTAATTTATTTATTTCGGAAGGGACATACTTGAAAATTGAGCCAAACAAAAAATTGTAACCACCGCAGATTTCAAACCAATGACAGAAGGTGTTGAATTGCATGTGGAGTTTGAAGCAGATGGAGACAAAACCAATTTTACCTTTAGTGTTATTCATGCTACTGAAGAATACTGCAAACAACAAGAGAAGATGGGCTTCTACAACGGTTGGGGGTCTGCATTTGACCAGAATGGAATCGGTAATAATGAACCAACTAAAAAATAACATCATGCCACTACGCATAAATTTTATCGCTGTAATTGTAGCCGTTGTTATCAATTTCATTTTGGGTTTCATTTGGTATGCTTCACTCTTTGCAAAAGCATGGACAAAAGAAATGGGTTACGACCCCAACATGCGTCCCGACAAAAAGCAATGATGAAAGGAATGGCTTTAATGGTAATTGGAAACTTTCTTTTTGCATGCGTGCTTGCATTCTATTTAGCAGGATGGCAATATATTCCTGAAGCAAACAAAATGAATCCATTTGTAATGGGCATCAATTCCGCAATCTCTGTTTGGATCGGATTTTTTGTTCCAGTTCATTTAAGCAGAGTTGTTTGGGAAAAACATTCATGGAAATTATTTTTTATCAACAGCGGTTACCATTTGGTTGCGACAATAGTTGTTGCTCTTATTCTTTCATACTGGACATAGACCGAACCAAACAACGAACCGCTAACATGGGGTTTTCTGAATTCTATGGTTCCACCAAATTCTCAAGCTGCCATTTTCTCGTATTCTTTTTGGTATTCTTCGTTTCTTTTAACCACCGAATATATCCTGCCGAATAGTATCATAGGAGAAATTAATGAAAATCAAACCTGGTTAAATAATCTGCCAGATCAAGCCCTTAAATAGAGCGAGAAACAGAGCGAGAAGGAGGGGGAATAAAGCGGGAGAAAATCGCTCTTCACTCTCTTTCTCCGCCCTTACTTCTGTGCCCGAGACTGGATTCGAACCAGCACACCCTTTCGGGCGCCACCACCTCAAAGTGGTGCGTCTACCAATTTCGCCACCCGGGCCTGTCAGTCAGGAGTCGATAGCCATTAGTCGCGAGTCGGAGTCCTTATTGTGGCCACACCAACTCAATTCAACGCTTGTATCTCCTCCAAAAGGACTGCAAATATAATAGATTAGACGATTCTACCAGCCTAAAAATCAACCTCCAACATCCAACCTCCAACATCCAACCTCAAACATCCAACATCCAACATCAAACAATCAGCCTTTCCTCAACACAATCCTAAACGTCGTCCCCTTCCCAACCTCCGACTGCTTTACATATATCTCCCCTTTATGATATTGACTGATGATTCGCTTTGAGAGACTAAGGCCCAACCCCCACCCTCTTTTTTGGTTGTAAATCCGGGCTTAAAAACCCTTTGAATATTTTTGCCGCAATACCCTTACCCGTATCAGTGACATCGATACTCACCATTTCTTTTTCTTCCCGGATATCGATGGTGATATTACCTCTTCCCTCCATCGCATCCAGCGCATTCTTCAACAGGTTTTCTATTACCCAGTCAAACAATGGAGCCGAGATCATTGCTGGTATGCGTTCATGACCATGAACATTAATGGCAAAGCCGATCTTACCCGGTGCCCTCTTCCGGATATATTCAACCATATTGCTGATCTGGCTCACGAGGTCGATCTGTTCCAACTGGGGAGTGCTTCCAATCTTTCCAAAGCGATCGGATACCAATCGCAAACGGTCCACATCCTTGGATAATTCCTGCACGATATGTTCTTCGCTGTTTTTTTCTTTCAGCATTTCCACCCAACCTTCCAGCGATGAAACAGGCGTCCCCAACTGATGGGCCGTTTCCTTGGCCATACCGGCCCACACCTGGTTTTGGGTCGATCGGTAACTGGCGCGCAATGCCATCAGCGTAACTAATATGAACAGGCCGACTATCACCAATTGAACTATTGGATAATACCTAACCTCGTTCAGAAGAGTAGTATGTCCGTAATAATATTTGTTGATTTTAGTTGAGTCGCGTGGGTCGATATAAATAATTGGGGCATTGATCGACGCTAGTTTTCGAAGTTTGGACGGCAGATAGTTCTTGTCGGTCGCGGCCTTGACCGAATCCAGGTTCACAAAGGCCGATATGCTATCGCGTTCGTTTGTTTCAATAATAGGGATATCATCATTCTCACTCGTTATCTTAAAAGCCAATTTGACAATCCCTGCCTCGGTGACATTTGGGTCAAGCAGCGCCTTGCTGGCCTCTACCCATTGTTGCACTTTTTTCTTTTCGTCTCTCGCTATTTTGCCGGCCAGGTATTGAGAATAAAAAATCGTACCGGTCACGATCAGTATGGCTACTGCCGCAAACGCCGTCCGCCAATTTAAAATTTGCTGAAACATTTTCCGAATATAGTAAGGATAAGGGGCCTTGCCTTATTTTTGATCAAATTTAGTCATTCAAACTGATGCCATTTCCCAAAGTAGCCGTCGTGATCCTGAATTGGAATGGAAAGAACTTCCTTCAGCAATTCCTGCCCTCGGTACTTTCCACTACATATCCAAATTACGAAGTGATCGTCGCTGACAATGGCTCAACAGATGATTCGGTTGTATTCATGACCAGCGAGTATCCATCCATCCGTCTTATTCGTCTTGATACGAACATGGGTTTTGCCAAAGGCTACAATGAAGCTTTAAAGTTGGTTGAAGCGGATTATTATGTCCTCCTGAACTCCGATGCAGAAACACCTGCTGGCTGGATTGAACCAATGGTCCGGCTGTTGGAAAATGATCCGACCATTGCAGCGTGTCAACCCAAGCTGCTCTTATATGCCAACAAAAACAGTTTGAATACTCAGGCGCTGCAGGTGGATGGGTTGATAAATATGGCTATCCCTTCGCCAAAGGACGATTATTTGATGTGATGGAAGAGGACAATGGACAATACGACCAGACTGAACCCATTTTTGGGCAAGCGGCGCCGCGTTGTTCATCCGGGCAAAAATCTTCCATGAGATGAATGGCTTTGATGAATACTTCTTTGCCCACCAGGAAGAAATTGATCTTTGCTGGCGCATTCAGTTAGCGGGTCACAAGATCTATTCATGTCCCTCTTCGATCGTGTATCACGTAGGTGGAGGTACGCTACCGAAAGGCAATTCGAGAAAGACTTATTTAAACTTCAGGAATAACAGAATAATGTTATCAAAGAATCTTCCGTTTTCCCGGAAGATTGTCGTCATCCCTTTACGATATGTTTTGGATGGTCTTTCTGCCCTCAAAGGATTATTATCGGGTGATGGGGGTTATTTCTTCGCAGTCATAAAAGCTCATTTTGCATTCTTCAACTGGTGGTTATTTCATAAAAAAACAGCCCATTTCCGGTGCAGAGGACCGGCGACTCTTGCCAGCTATTTGAAGAAAAATATTGCCTGGCTTCATTTTGTAAAAGAAACGGTTCTTTTCAGAAATAGTCGATAAAACAAATTGAAAATATTTGTTTTAAACCTTATTTTTGCACCACAAATATTGATCATGAGTCATACTTCAGAATACCAGGATGAATTGCAAAAAGTTCAGGACAGGGACTTTGCTCATAACTGGGTTTCGTCCTCTGCTTTCTTATTCTACCTGCAAATCGCCTGCATGGTTGCCTTTCTTTTTGGTGCCAGTTATATGCTTTTTACCAAGCGTTTTGATAAGCCCCAGGTAAAGATTCAGGAGAGCACTTTATATACTCCTCAATACAAATAATCGATCGAAAATATTTTTTTCAGCAGGGGCTAATGCCTTATTTTTGCAGCCCTTTTAGTTCTTTGCGGAAGTAGCTCATTTGGTAGAGCATCCCGCCTGCTCGGCGGGACCAAGGTCGGGGTGGCCGGTTCGATGCACCCCAATAGTTCTTTTAATAAACAATCGCCTTCGCTAAAGCTTCGGCGACTAAAAGCGGAAGTAGCTCATTTGGTAGAGCACGACCTTGCCAAGGTCGGGGTGGCCGGTTCGAGCCCGGTCTTCCGCTCTGATAATCCTCTTGCCATCAGGCGGAGGATTTTTTTGATCTTATGTTTATTCGCCCTGGTGGTGGAATTGGTAGACACGCAGGACTTAAAATCCTGTCTGCAGCAATGCGGGTAACGGTTCAACTCCGTTCCGGGGCACACCTTAATCAAAGCGACCTCGGTCGCTTTTATCGTTTTATGTCCTTTGTGTACATTTTATATTCTGAAAAATGTGACCGTTATTATGTTGGTTTTTGCGCTGATCTACAAGTTCGACTTCAAAGACACAATGCCGGGTTCGTAACCGCGACTCGCAATTGCAGACCGTACGTGCTCAAAGCATCCAAACCTTTTCAATCCGAACTCGAAGCACGAAAGGAAGAGTCCCGAATAAAAAGCAAAAAAGTAGAAAATATCTTGAGTGGTTAATCGCAGGGAATTGGTAGACACGCCCCGATTAATATCGGGGTCTGCAGCAATGCGGGTAACGGTTCAACTCCCGTTCCGGGCACTCCTTAATCAAAGCGACCTCGGTCGCTTTTATCGTTTTATGTCCTTTGTGTACATTTTATATTCTGAAAAATGTGACCGTTATTATGTTGGTTTTTGCGCTGATCTACAAGTTCGACTCCTCAAAGACACAATGCCGGGTTCGTAACCGCGACCTCGCAAATTGCAGACCGTACGTGCTCAAAGCATCCAAACCTTTTCAATCCGAACTCGAAGCACGAAAGGAAGAGTCCCGAATAAAAGCAAAAAAGTAGAAAATATCTTGAGTGGTTAATCGCAGGGAATTGGTAGACACGCCCCGATTAATATCGGGGTCTGCAGCAATGCGGGTAACGGTTCAACTCCGTTCCGGGGCAACCTTAATAAAAGCGACCTCGGTCGCTTTTATCGTTTTATGTCCTTTGTGTACATTTTGTATTCTGAAAAATGTGACCGTTATTATGTTGGTTTTTGCGCTGATCTACAAGTTCGACTTCAAAGACACAATGCCGGGTTCGTAACCGCGACTCCGCAATTGCAGACCGTACGTGCTCAAAGCATCCAAACCTTTTCAATCCGAACTCGAAGCACGAAAGGAAGAGTCCCGAATAAAAAGCAAAAAGTAGAAAATATCTTGAGTGGTTAATCGCAGGGAATTGGTAGACACGCCCCGATTAATATCGGGGTCTGCAGCAATGCGGGTAACGGTTTAACTCCGTTCCGGGGCACCTTTAATCAAAGCGACCTCGGTCGCTTTTATCGTTTTATGTCCTTTGTGTACATTTTATATTCTGAAAAATGTGACCGTTATTATGTTGGTTTTTGCGCTGATCTACAAGTTCGACTTTCAAAGACACAATGCCGGGTTCGTAACCGCGACTCGCAATTGCAGACCGTACGTGCTCAAAGCATCCAAACCTTTTCAATCCGAACTCGAAGCACGAAAGGAAGAGTCCTGAATAAAAGGCAAAAAAGTAGAAAATATCTTGAGTGGTTAATCGCAGGAACTGGTAGACACGCCCCGATTAATATCGGGGTCGACAGCAATGCGGGTAACGGTTCAACTCCGTTCCGGGGCACTCTTCTCAAAGCGACTTCGGTCGCTTTTGTTGTTTTATGGCGTTGTTTCATCGAAGGGCAAAATCATAGTCGGACATTATTCTCCAACTGAAGTGGGCTGAAGCCCACTGTAAGTGAGGTCGGACTTTCTAACCCCAGCCTTAAGGCTGGGGTTAATGAAACTCTATCCTTAGCTGGGCTTTAGCCCAAGAAAAGAAATCCTAATCGGATAATTATTATATTCGAGTGAAATACTACCGACCATCATTAACCAAAACTTTATCAAGTATGAAAAGATATTCCCCATCCTGCTTCTCACGCTTTCTGTCAATGCTTCCTTTTCCCAATTGCCCGATTTTGACGCAATAAAACTCGAAGGAAAAGCGGACTATCAAAAGGCCGACCCAAGCGCCTTGCAAGCCGCCAACTATGTCTTATCGACCCCGTTTAACAAGGGGATGATATTAACAGGTTACGGTGTCTCCAGTTTATTATTAAATGGATGTCAGGCACGCCTGATTATACGTTCACGCTCGAAGCCGTAGCTACCAAGATCATAAAAGGAAACGATGAACTGCTTGGCGTTTACATGGCCTGCATGACTAAGTTTTGCCTGGAAAACAAATCATCTGCAAACGATGGAAACTCGTAAAATTGAATTCTATAAAAACTCCTACTCGCCTATTGCGAAAATGAAAGCAACAACATGAAAATGACTAAACAACTAAGGAAATTATCCGAAGCCAATAAAAGGGAGAACTCGAAAAGAATTGGGATAACCAAGGCCGAGCCAATAAAAACCAAATGTAGACACACCTGGTTTAACGTTTCGCCACATGAGATAATTTCTGCCCCATATTTAATGCCAAAATTTGAATTGTTGAAAGGCAGATTATTTGTACCTGCCATCCCAAAAATTTCTGCTTGTTTCCGAACAAATATTGTCCGCTTATGATACACCGGCGTCGCCCCCGTTTAACAAATTGTTCAACATTGTTTCGTTAACTTGCACGCCGTGTTGAGGTCAATTCTCATTCTCCTGGCAAGTCGGCTGCTGCATTAAGATGGATGCACAAGAGTTTATCGCGTAAAGAAGAAAGGTAAAACTATCCAACAGTTTTGGAAAGGCTCCGTAATTACCTTTCAACTCCAGGACAAGCAATGGCTAATGGGTACCCTTACCCGCATCACTCCCGACTCCGCACACCTCACACCAGCTAAATCAGCTTCGTTACAAAATGGCGGGGCGTAGACACCTTGCACATAAGTGGCTTTGCCTTTTTGCCTATCTACAGATGTGCGCGCATTACCCACCAAAAAGCAAAAATGGTCGTTTTTGAAAACGATCAGAGGCCAAAATCGTCGAGGGACATGAAAAATTTGTCTGGATCCGCAACGGCCTCATCTTCCAGCTCGCGGGAGGCGGCACACGTCCGGTCTGAGCATCACCGACAGATCTTGCTATCCACAACGATCCCCATTTGCAAAAAAAAAATCTGCCCGGACTCGGCATCGGCGCGCCGCCGTGTTTTTAATCGGCCAGGCGTTACACATGACCTACTACCCTTACTGGCGCATTGGAAAAGATATAAATTGGAGATATTTCTCCCTGCAAGGCGACGAACCGACAAACCGGAAGCGAAATCGTTCACAGCTGTGCGGTATTAGCTGTCAGCCGCGAGCTGTTAGCTTTTAGGCACTGGCATCCAACCTTGTCATGTCCTGAAAAAAAAATTGACACTATTGACCATCGAGTCCCGGCTCCGAACTTCATCCTTCGAAAAGCTCCAGGATGACAACCAATTTAAAACCTCCAATCCCCAACTTCCAACCGCCAACTTCCAACCTCAAACCTCAACCTCGAACATCGAACATCCAACTTCCAACTAAAAAGCGTACATCCACCTTTTCCGTTCCAGACTATTTCTCGTATTTTACCCCAGCAACGATTGCTAAGCAATACGTAAC
>ERZ1370068.5012-contig-4055_pt1 | contig 28747 bp, 52 predicted proteins | sample MGYA00561227_ERZ1370068 | MGnify/ENA primary metagenome ERZ1370068 (study PRJEB38410, sample SAMEA6850437) | metagenome | study: Metagenomic assessment of the ecological functions of the soil: analysis of the soil microbiota associated with the...
CGCTGGGCCACAAGGCTGCTTGCAAAGGTGCACAAAGGACCCATGCCACATATCCTCTCTCAACTGGGCAGCACCTCCTCCGGGAGAGACTCCTCAATGGGTTAGTAACACCATCATTGCCGCCTCAAACATTTCTGGAAAACAAGGCTGCCACAGGCTATATGGGCATCTCTTTCGAAGGAGTCATTATTTAAGCTAACAAATGTGTGGAATCTGGGTGTGTGGTTAGCTACTTCAGAGCTAAGAAAACCGTTAGTGAGATCACTCATACACATCATCATCACCACCGGAGCCAGATGCACGGGAACGCAGCTGCAGCCAGCCAAAATCAGATGAACCCATCACCTCACGTCCGCAGACGATGCCGATTCCGGTGATACAACTTGCTCCCGGTGACTCGCCGCCGTAGCTCATGTTTGCTGCGAGTGTCGAAAGCTCGAGAAACGGCGTGCCCGATCCAGCAGCTTCCAGCCGCTGGCGCGGCAGAAGCTTCCCCTGCGCTGCCAGACGCTCAAGGTCGCGTGCTGCCGCACATGCCGTGCCGCTTCCGCCTGCTCCTGGGCTGCGCCGCCAACGCCTTGTTGTGCGCATAACGCCGGCGGAACTCGGGTGAACCTGTACGCACCGACGACCAGGCTCTCATGACTCGCGCGACTCCTCTGGCACCAATGAGACCAGCAATGCGCCGCGTTCGAAAACTGCCTCCGGGCGTCACGTGACCTGCTGTACGGTCGCATCCGCAATGCGACGATCGACATCTGCAACTTCATGCTCTCGAGCGTCAGCAGCTTAGCCTCCGGTCTTTACCGCCTGACCTCGATCACTGCACGGCCACAACTACCCTGGGCATGCTGGCGCGGGATCTCGTCCGGCGCCTCGGCACTGGCGGCTTTCGATTCATGTCCCACCAAGCGCACGACATAGGTACGGCCCTCAGGCGCACGCATGCACTCCATCTCCGACCCCTGCAGCGCCAGCCGCGGGTAGCCGACGCCGTCCACGCTGAGTGCGAATTCATCCGCAGGCGTCGTGCTGCACGCAGACCCGATGCCGCACCGCCCCCGATACGCACGCCAGCTCGGGACGGCGCGCGACCATCTGCGCCTCGACCTCACGACCGTCGACCTGTAAACCGATATGCCATACGAGCGCTTCAGCTACGCCAATCGCCGATCGTGGCGTGAGGCTCGGGCACGTCGAAAGCCGCGCGGCGAAAATCAGTGTCGGCCAGCGCGAGGCCAGCGCGGCGGCGGCCGCCTGCTCCGGCACCTCCGGTGGCAGAGGTCCTGGCGCGTACTGAACGAGAAATGCGGTGTGCAGCCGACCGGCGAGAAACTACGGAGTGCCTGAGCACGCGCGCCAGGTAGTCGATATTGGTGGGCACGCCGAGCAGCACCAGCTGGTGCAGCGCTTGTCTCCAGGGTGCTTGCCGCGGCGGCGCGGGTCGCACCGAGAAGCCGCGAGCTTGCGCGAGCATGGAATCGAAGGCCGGCGTGATCACCTGCCCCGGACTGATGCCGCCGTCGAAGCGCAGGCTGGGTGCCTCGCGCACGCGCAGCACGCCGATCCGGCCCGTCGCCGACGAAAATCGTGCTCCGGTTCCTCGGCACAGATGCGGCACTCAATGGCGTGCCCCCGTGGCGCAAGCTCAGCCTGCAGAACGACAACCCGCCGCCGGCTGCGATGCGGAGTTGTTCGGCGACCAGATCGACGTTGAGCACATATTCGGTGACCGGGTGCTCTACTCTGCAGTCGGGTGTTCATTTCCAGGGAAATAGAACTGCCCATCCGGTGCCAGCACGAACTCCACGGTACCGGCGTTGCGGATAACGGGCCGCACGCGCCAAACGAACCGCGGCGGCGCAGATCGCGGCACGCAGCTTCGCGGAGAGATTCGGCGCCGGCGACTCTCAACAATCTTCTGGTAGCGCCGCTGCAAGGAGCACTCGCGCTCGAACAGGTGCACCACACGTTGCTGCCCGTCGCCGAGCACCTGGACTTCGATGTGCCGGGGCTGCTCGATATAGCGCTCGGGCGTAGACGCGTCCGTCGCCGAAATACCGCTCAGCCTCCGCGGCAGCGACGCGCAGAAGCTCTCGGAAAGCCCGCCCGTTGCGTACGATGCGCATACCCTTGCCGCCACCGCCAGCCGCCGCCTGATGAAGCAACGGAGCCACCGCGGCGGCGCACGCCGCGAGCTGGCCGGGCTCTGCTTCGAGGATGCCGGAACCACCGGCACGCCGTGTGCCGCGGCAAACTCCGCGTGCGCGGATCTTGTCGCCCATGAGCCTTATCGGTCTCTGCCTCCGGTCCGACAAAGATGAGGCCCGCGTTGGCGACCCGCTCGGCGAACGCGGCGTTCTCGGACAGGAACCCGTAGCCCGGAGTGAATCGCGTCGGCGCCGGTGTGCCGTGCCGCTTCGATGATCTGCGCCTGATCCAGGTACGCGGCGGTGGAACATCCGTGTCCAATGGCACGGCTGCGTCGCCAGCCGCACGTGCGGCGCGGCCCGGTCTCGTGGTGATACACGGCGACGCTGGCGATGTCCTGTGCGCGCAGCGTGCGCAGGATGCGGCAAGCGATCTCGCCGCGATTCGCAATGAGCACCCCGCCTCAGCACCTGGCGCGCGCCCCTGCGCTGTCGCCGCCGCGGAGTGCTCATGCCTTCGAGGCGTTGTACCGCCCGCTCGAGCCTGTAGCACCCGAGCCGGCGACGGTTGCCGCCTTGTCCGCGCCAGGCGCGCGAGGCCCCGATAGATCAGGTTCGTGATGGCATCGGCGGCATCATCCGGGGAAAACTGGCCTCGCCACGCAAAGTCAGCCCAGCTGTGATGCTCGGCGCAGCCGAAGATCATGTCGCGCACGATCCTGAGCGGCACCTGCGCCTCAAACTCCCCGCAGGCGATGCCTTCCTTGACGATCGCGAGGGTGCGCTGCGTATAGAGCTGATTCAGCCTGTAGACGCTCGACTGCCGGTACTCGGTGACGGCCGCAGCTCATGGACGATCAACCGACACATGGCCGGATCGGCGTGAAGGACACTCGAGGTGCTTCCAGATCAGAAAGCGCAGGCGGTTCCAGGTGCCACGCACGCCCTGCAACTGCTGCTCGTAGTCAGCAAAGATGCTCTCGTAGAACGCCTCGATCACCCCGAGGAGCAGCTGGCGCTTGGAGGGAAAGTAGCGATACAGGGTGCCTTCAACCACGCCGACCTGTGCGGCGATCTCCGCGGTCGAAGCCTGCGCATAGCCCTTGTCGCAGAAGACCTCGCGTGCGATCGCATGATCGCTGCGACCCGCTCGGCGCGCGGCAGGCGTTCGCGCGTCGCCTCGGCGACTTGCACGCGTGCTCATCACGCACCACCCAGCAGGGCCGCCTGCCGCGAAGCCACGCCCGCGGTACCCGCACCGGAAGGTCCATGAGAATCTGGGGCGTAACTCTTGCCCTGCGGGTCATAGCGCAGCGAGGCGACGCCACCGCCGGCAAGCGCGCGGCGCAGTACGCAGCTCCAGCCTCCCGGGGCCTGGCCAGTCATGGCGTTCGACTTCGCCTTCGACCAGGTGAGCCGGGTAGGCGCGCACGACTCGGCGCAGTGCCGAGCGAGCGAGCGGTATGAACTCTCGGTCGCCGCGCGAGCACGCCAATGTTGGCGGTATCCCCTTTGTCCCCGCTGCGTCCATAGGCGAGGCCGCAGGAGGCGGGCACCTCCTCGCAGGCAGTGCCCGGGTCGAAGGCTTGTGCGGCCACGCCGGCTGTCGGCTTGGGTGCCCTCCGCCGCCGCGGCTGGCGCCGATCCCGGCTCAGCGGTGGCGCGCGTCGCTGATGCGCCGCCAGGACCACCGGGACCGCGTCATGGCCACGGGCGTCCTGCAGAGTTCGACTTGTGCGTGCACGCGTTCTGCGGGATCAGGCACGACGCCAAACGCACAACCGGCTGCACGGCCGGCCTTCCGACGGCGAATCCCGTGATCCCCTGCGCCATCCGAGGTGGCCGACGGATAGATTTCCGTGCAAACAGCTCAAGCGCGCGCTCCCGCGAATGCGCCACGGCGATCTTCAGGATCACCTCGCGGGTTGCCTCAGCGCGCGCATGCGGGCCATACATCGCCTCGGCGCCGAGCACTGACCGAGACGGCCCGATAGTCCGAGAATCCGCTGTCGGCGAACAGTCGACGGGTGCGTTTGAGTACCGCGGCCGCCACATGCCGCGCCTTCTGCGCGGCATCCGTTCCGACAATCATGAGAGTCGCCGTGCAGCGATAGCCGTCAGAGTAAGTGAGACTCACCTTGTATGACGGGGTCGCCGGGCCCCGGGCGCCAGTCATTGCCCGCACGCGATTTCACCGAAGGTCCGTAAGTGCGACGGAGGTCAGATCGCAGACGACATCCGGGCAGTATGTAGCGGCCGGGGTCAGCACCTGGTAGGTGATCTGTTCCGCCACCGTGGCCGCAGTCACCAGTCCGCCGGTACCCGCCGCCTTGGTCACGAGGAAGCCGTCGGCGCGGGAAGCACTCGACGATGGTAGGATACCAGTGTCGTCCCAATCCGCCGCGACGGCGCTGCCAGTCGGTGGTTATGCCGCCGGTGGCCTGCGGCCCACACTCGATGATGTGTCCTGCCAGGCTCCCCATGGCGAGCTGATCGAGATCCGCGGCGCGCCAGCCGAGGGCGTGAATCGAGGCGCGAGCGTCAGCGCGCTGTCGGCGCACCGGCCGGTAGCGGACGACGTCGGCACCGCGCGCCAGCGCTGCGGCGATCGGAGAAAGCGCCAAGGTAAGCGTTGGCGCTGACCGTCTGCGGCGGCAGGGGTCGCCCGCTCTCGGTATCGAGGACACCGCGTCGCGCAACGCCGCAAGCTCAGCGCTGACATCATCGCCCACCACGACGGCGCGATCGAGAGCTGCACGCCAAGCTCACGCAGTGCCGGTCCGCACTGCCAGCGCAGGCGCGCGGATTGACGCCGCCCGCGTTCGCGATCACCTTGATCTTGCGGGCCGCAATCTGGCCGCGAGCGGCCGCATGACCTGCCCGATGACGAATCAGGCGTGTGGCGCCAAGCTCGGGCCGCTTGCGCCGCGCTGTCGCCAGCAGCGACAGGGTAATCTCGGACAGATAATCGAGCACCAGCGACGTCGATGTCGCCGCGCGCTACCAGCTGTGCCGGACCGGCGGCGCTGTCGCCCCAGAACCCGCAACCACAGCCGATACGCAAGTGCTCCTCCGCCATCTAATGAGTCGCACCTCACTTAAGTTCTGAAGTCAATTGTCTGCAGTGCTTTGTGGACATACTGAGCATTACTCATTAGTCTGCAGGGTGACCGCCCTCCAGGGGATCGTCGCATGCCCGACTGCAACCGCGCCGCCGGCGCCCTCCCGCGCCTCGCTACCCGCGCTCGGATCTGGGCGCCGAGCAGCTGGCAACCCTCGAAGCCGCCAGTGAGTACGGCCGCCGCGAACTGTATCCGCTCGCGCGCGCGCATGGATGCGGAGGAATGGTGGCCGCGGCCGCCTTTGCGCAAACTGCGGAACCGGACGGCTACCTCGGCGTCACGGTGCCCGAGCAGCTACGGCGGCGTTGGTGCGGATCTGTTCACGAGCGGGCTGAGTGCTGCAGGCGTTCTCCGCGCTGGAACCATGCGCTCGGGCTTTCCTGGGTCGCGCATGACAACCTGTGCGTCAACAACATCTATCGCAACGCCGGCGAAGAGCTGCGCCGCCGTTATCTGCCGGGGCTGTGTGCCGGCAAGCTCGTCGGCGCCCTTGGACTCGACCGAGCCCGGAGCAGGCTCCGACGCACTCGGATCGATGCGCACCACCGCCCGCCGACAGCGGCGAGCACTACTCTGCTGAACGGCTCGAAGCTCTACATTACCAACTGGACCGGTGGCCGACGCGCTCTGGTCTACGCAAAGACCGCACCCGAGCGCGGTCCGCAGGGCATTTGCAGCCCTTCGTTGTCGAGAAAGGGCTTTGAGGGATTCCGTGGTAGCGCAAAAGCTGACCAAGATGGGCTTCCGCGGCAGCCAGACGGCGGAACTGGTGGTTTCCGCCGACTGCCGCGCGCCCGCGGCCAATCTCCTCGGCACCGAGAATGGCGGTGTCGCGCGTGGTCATGAGCGGCCTTGACCTGGAACGCGCCATGATCGCGCCGCTGTGCCTCGGTATCGCCGAGCGGGCGCTGGAGCTGGCGCGCGAGTACGCGCAGTCGCGCGAGCAGTTTGGCCGCAAGATCGCCGAGTTCCAGATCGATCCAGGCCAAGCTTGCCGAGATGTACGTGGCAGTTGAGACCATGCGCACCTTCACCTACCGCGTGCTTGCGGCTGCCAATGACCTGGACGTCGGCGGCAGGCGGCCGCGGCCACATCCACGCACTGACCGCCGCCTCGGTGCATGTATGCCTCCGAGTCCATGAACCGCGTGCTCTCGGAGGCCGTGCAGATCCACGGTGGCAATGGTTACATCTGGGAATCGAGAGTCAACCGCCTGTTCCGCGCCACGAAGCTGCTGGAGATCGGCGCGGGCACAACCGAAGTGCGCAAGCTCATCATCAGCGGCGAGCTGCTGGGCAGCGTCTCCTAGACGCACGGTCATGATCAGATACCCATCGTTCATCGAGGGCAAGGTTGCACCCGCAGGCGCCCGAGCGACGCGCGAGCACGGCAATGGTACTTCGTTCTCCTCGGGATGTGAATGACGATCTGGCGATGTATCGGCAGACCGTGGCGCGCCGTTGAGAGCGAGATGCTGCCGCACGATGCGCCGCTGGGCGGCGAGCAGCACAACGTGCGGGCACGAGATACTGGCGCCGGGCGACGGCGCGCTCGGGCCTGCTGTGCGCGGACGTTCCAGAGGCATACGGCGGCGCCGGAGGTGACTTCCGTCACGAGGTCGTGTCTCTACGAGAACTGCGTCGCCGGGGATCTCCGGCTTCGGCCAGGGCGATGCATAGCACTGCGGCCCACTACGTGCTCAACCATGGCACCGAGGCGCAGAAGCGCCGCTACCTGCCGCAGCTGGCAAGCGGGCAGAACTGGTCGGCGCCATCGCGCATGACCCGGAGCCTGGTGCGGGCCCGACCTGCAGGGCATCCGCAACCGTGCGCGAGCGCTCCGGCGACGATTACATCATCAATGGCTCGAAGATCTTCATCACCAACGGCTACTACCTGCCGGTCTGCTGCTATTGCTGGTCGTGAAGACCGATGCTCACGCTCAGGCGCTAGCAGGGCACCTCGCTGCTCATCGTCGAGACCAAGGATCCCGCCGGCTACTCGGGTTGGGCCGTTCCTCGACAAGATCGGTCAGCACGCGCGCAGGACACGAGACGAGCTGTTCTTCGATGACGTGCGCGTGTCCCTCGGATCGCCTGCTCGGCGACGACGCGGTCGTGGCTTCGCCCAGCCGCATGGGCGACCTGCCCTACGAGCGCCTCGATCGTCGCCGTGCAGGCGGTGGCGGCGATCGGAAGGCGCCGCTGAGGCGACCGTTAGCTACGCAAAGAGCGCGCACGGCCTTCGGTAAGAGTCTGCTGGAGTTTCAGAACACGCGCTTCAAGCTCGCCGAGGTGGCGACGATCACTCGCGTCGCGCGCGCTTTCATCGACCGCTGCATCCTCGAAGTCCGTCGACGGCAGGCTGGACGCTGTAACCGCATCGATGGCGAAATGGTGGGCCACGGACATGCAGCACACGCGTGCTCGATGAGTGTGTTCGGCTGCATGGCGGCTACGGCTACATGAGCGAATACCTGGTGGCGCGCATGTACGCTGACGCCCGCGTGACGCGCATTCACGGCGGCGCGAACGAGATCATGAAGGAGCTGATCGCGCGCTCGTTCTAATCGCCTGCCGGAGCAGCTCCTCGCGCACCACGCGCCGCAGAATCTTGCCCCATTTCGTTGTAGGGTAGCTCGCTGCGGAACAGCAGATCGCTCCGGCACCCGCGAGGAGCGCAGGCGCTCGCGCACCCACTGCTGCAACGCCGGCCGCCACGGACGCCGTAGCACCACTCGCGCACGACCACCACGGCGCCGACGGCTTCACCCCACTGTTCGCTCGGCACGGCGACCACAAGCAGGCATCGGCGACGGCCGGGTGCGCCAGCAGTGCCTCTTCGATCTCGCCCGGGGAGATGTTCTCCCCGCCGCGCACGATGAGGTCGTCCGCACGCCCCTCGAGGAAGCACATAGCCCTCTGCGTCGACTCCAGCCGCGGTCCTGCGTCGCGAACCAGCCGGCGGCGTCGAGCAGGCTGCCAACACCAGCGGTACTCGCCGGCGACCTGGGCGCCGCGCATCGAGCATCATGCCTGACTGCTGGTGGCTCGAGGACCGCGCCGGACGCGTCGCGGACTTGCAACTTGCACCGCCGGTAACGGCTTGCCGACCGACCCATGTCGCCGGCGCACCTGCGGGTCATCGCTCGCCGCGGCCGCTCGGTGATCGTCGGGGCTCAACAGGCACACCGTGGCGCTGGTCTCCAGCGGTAAGTCCGTAGGCGTTGGTGAAGTCCACGCCCGGAAACGCCCGCAGAGCACGCTCGATGACCGCGAGCGGCATCTTGCCACCCCCGTAGGCGAGCGCCCGCAGCGCCGGGAAGCTTGCCTTCCCGGGCTGTTGCGCGAGGTAGTCCCATGATGCGCACCAGCATGGTGGGCACGACGAAAGGCGTGCGTGATCTTTTTCCTGCGCCAGGAGGCGCAGCCACTCCGGCGCGGCTCGAAGCTCGGCAGCATCACGATGCGCCGCCCGCAGTATGTCGAGCTCAGTGACCGCGAGATCCCGGCAATGTGATAGGGAGGCACCGCCACGAGCGCCGCCTCCTCCTCCCTGGCGGCACCGAACTCCACGCTGCCGAGAACATAGGCCATGATGTTCTCATGCCGCAGCACCGCCGCTTTGGGAGTGCCCGTGGTGCCGCTGGTGAAGAGCTGGATGGCGATCGCGCACCGGATCACTCCGGCAGCTCGAGCCGCGAGCGTCTCTCCGAGCTGCGGCGCAGCTCGCCGCAAGATGCCGCTGGGTCTGGCAGGAGTCACGTTCGCCGGCAGCGCCGAGGCGCTGCGAGCTGGGCACCCGGCGACACCAGCCAGGCGGGCGCCGACGCGTCGCAAGCAGTCCTCGAGTTCCGCGCCTCGTCAGGCGGTAGTTGAGCGGGAACGTACGGCACCCCGCATAGGCGGACGCAAAGCAGCGCCACCGGTGGTGCCAGTCCGTTGGTATCCAGCAGTGCGGCGTGCGCAGAGCGGCCGCGGCGAGTTGCCGGGCCGCCGCGGTGTGCGCGCGCTGGCGGCGCAGCGCGCATAGCTAAGGCCTGCGCCCCGCGCAGCTGACGGCGATGCGCTCGCCGAAGGCATCCGCCGCCATATCGAGCAGCAGCGCGACGTTCATCGATCAGTCCGAAGAGGGCAGCGCCTTTGGCCTGCCTTCACCGTCAACGGCGCACCGTTGAGACTCGAGGGACCCTCCCCGCCTTTCGTGCATAGCAGTTCAAAGCGCTCCTCGGCGTCCACGTAACGTTTGCCGATGAGTGAACCCTAGGCGTGCGCCGGGTCCAGCGGCGTCGCGGCCGGCGGCGATTCGCCGGCGGCAAGCATCTCGCACACCTCCGCAGCTGAGTTGCGCCTCTCCGGCGGGGCGCACGGATCACCATAACCTCGGTGGAACATACTGCGCTCTTCAGGCGCAGGCCCGGTTTGATCGCTCTCATGGGCGCTCCGCTTACGCTGTTCGAGGATCGCGCCGGCCATTCCGGCAGGACACGAGCGCGTGGGTCAGGTTCTTGACCTGATTGGTGGCCGAGCCCACGCAGCTGGCGCACGGCCTCGGTGATGTTGTTCATGCCATGAATGTAAGCCTCGCCAATCAGGCCGCCGTTGGTGTTCACCGGCAGCGCTGCCGCCGAGCTCGATATTGCCGTCCTTGACGAAGTCCCTTCGCCTCGCCGCGTGCGCAGAAGCCAAAGGCCTCCAGCTGCCGGAACACCTGCGGCGTGAATGCGTCATAGAGCATCGCCAGCTGCAGGTCCTGCGGGGCGAGGCCGAGCGCGCGTACAGGCGCCGCGCCGCAACGCCCTGCGCTTCGGGCATCACGGTGAGATCGGCGTGGTAGTAGTTCGAGATCACCTCGACCTCGGCGGGATCGACTGGGCCGAGGACACAATCCGCACCGGCCGCTGCTTAAGGTCACGGGCGCGCTCGAGGCTGGTAACGACCACCGCGACACCACCGTCACTTTCCTGGCAGCAATCGAGCAGCCGCAGCACCGGCTCGACGATCCAGCGCGACTGCTGATGCTCTTCGAGAGTAATCGGTTCTGCCGTAAAACCACGCCAGCGGGGTTGGTAGCCGCATGCCTGCGCTGCGTAACCGAAACCTGGCCAAGGTCACGATTGGTGACGCCAGAAGGTCTCCATATAGTGCTGCGCGGCGAGCGCCTCCCAGCTCGCAGGCGTTTGCGCGCCAAAGCGGGCATGCACCACACAGCAGCGAGCCGGTACCGTTACCGGCGACATTGACCACGCCCCCGCTCGGCGGCACCAGTGGCTGCCCGAAGCGGTAGGCCGAGCGCTCATTCATGGCGCGCCACACGAGCACGACCTCGGCGATGCCGGAGGTCACGGCCGCCATCGCCTGACAGAGGGTCGCCACCGAAGCTAGGCTCCGCCGCCGGGGATGCGCGTCGCGTAGGCGAGATCCTTGACCCCGAGGCAGCGGCTCAGGCCGATCTCGTCGCTCGGATCGAGGGTCGAAGGCTGATCATGCCGTCGACATCGGCGGGGCGGATTCCCGCGTCGTCGAGTGCGGCCTTGAGGCCTCCGCCGCCAGCTGCAGCCCGCTGCGGCCGGAATTCTGGAAAATTCGCGTCTGACCGATCCCGGCGATGGCTGCGTAACTCAGGCACGTCACTGCCTTCGCGGGGATCGGAACAGCTGGCACCGCACGTCCGCCGCGCGGTGGGCGCGAAACAAACCTCCACTGCAAGTCCCGCGCGCACCGCCGCAGGACTTACGTCGACCACATTGGACACCAGGCGGATGCCCTCCTCGAGTTCGATGAGCGCCACGATCGGCGGTTCGGCGAATCCCACCGGCGGCGGATGCCGGGAATGACCCAGCTATAAACCGTGCCGCGCCCGCTGAGCTTGACGGTCTCACGCTTGAGCGCTCTGGCAGAGACGGGCACATCGGGCGCGGCGGGTGCGCCAGACGCGAGCAATCCGCGCAGCGCTGAGCCGAGCAGTTCGCCGCGCGCTACGCCCTCCCAGAAGAACGCCGCGTCGGGTGTGAATACCGATCGGGCCGGGTGGCAGCGCCGGGGCGGTGGTGCGTCGTGCTGACTCACGTCTTCTGCTCTGCCGGCGCGGGCGCCGGTGTCATGGCCGCCAGGGCTGCGGACCTTGCGGTGGCCCTCCTTGCAGGCTCCAGGCGAGCACGCAGTCCTTGCACAGTCCTCCGATCTGCTCAGGCGGAATAGCCGAGCTCCGCGAGGTATCTCACGGCTGCAGTGCTGCCCCACGATCAGCGGCGGACCCTGCACGCGTCCCGGCGTCTCCGAAAGATCGAACAGGAGCCCGACCTGATTGAGCCGGCCGACGAAGTGGATGCTCGTAGGCGGCCACCAGCCGCGCGCCTTGAACTCCGGATCATCGTGCAAGCCCAGGGCGAACTTCGGATCCGACACCTCGCACGGTACCTGTGCCGCATCCAGCAAGCGCGAACCACTCAGCCGCAGTACGCTCGCTCAGCTTGACTCCAGAGAAGCGGTGCGAGCGCGGCATTGTTCCGCGAACGCAGCGCCGCGGTCGCAAAGCGCGCATCGGCCGCAAGACCGTCCAGGCCCGTGGCGATGCAGAAGCGGTCCCAGTCTTCCGGGGCCGCCAGCACGATGCACAGCCAGCCATCCCGGGTCTCGTAGCAGCCGGTTGGGTGGCGCCAAAGCCCAGCTGCCGCGCGTCGATCCGCGGGCGCTCGAAGCCGCTGCCGTCCGGCGCGCGCGATGGCATAGGAGCTGTTCGAGCAGGTGGGCATTCACGATCGAGGTGTCGCAGAACTGACCTTGACCGGTGCGCTCGCGCTGATAGAGCGCCTGGATGATCGCGATGGCGGAGAGAAATCCATTGCCGGTGTCGCCGAGGCTGGTCAACGACCACAGCGGCTTGCCCGCCGTCGGCCATGCCACCGTCCTCGTACTGCACACCGGCCAGGCAGGCGCCGGTCTGGTCGTTGCCCGGCAAACCCTCACGCGGCCCGCTTTCAAAGCCGCGCGTGTGGCAGTAGATGCAGCTTCGGATTGATGGCCTTCAGGCTCTCGTAGTCGATCCCGAGGCGTTCGGCTGCGTCGTAGCGCATGTTGTGCTGCACCACGTCCGCCTTTTCGACCAGCTGCCGCAGCGACCTGCATGCGCGCGCGGATCCTTCAGATCCAGCGCGATGCTGCGCTTGCCGCGGTTGGCCATGTAGGCGGATGTGGTTCGAGTGCCAGTAGGTGTCGTAAAGCGCGTTGATCTTGATGACGTCGGCGCCCAGGTCCGAGAGGATCTGTGTGCCATACGGACCGGCGATCGCCAGGCCCAGATCCAGCACGGTCATCCCTCCGAGCGGCGCACCGAGCTTGCGGCCGCTCTTCGGCTGTGCGGCGCCGGCTTGCCGGCCAGTGCCGCGGCCTCGGCCTTGACGGACGCGGTGTGCTCGCCCACCCGTGCCGCGGGACGCGGTAATCGCGCTCGGGTTCGCTGCGAGGCGGTAGGTGACGCCCACCTGGCGAATGGCGCCGAGTTCCGGGTCGTTGATCTCGGTGACGCAACCGTCTTTGACGAAGAGCGGATCGGTCAGCGCCTCCTCCGGCGGGCGTACCTCCTGGATCGTCATGCCCGCGACCGCCGCCGCCTCCACCCAGGCGCGCGCGGGAATTTACGCACCGCCTCGGCCAGCTGCGGCTGGTAGTGCATCATCACCAGGAGTTCCTCAGGTCCGGTGCCGAAGCGATCCGGGTCGTTACGCGCCTTAAGATCCGGCGTGGCATTGAGCTCCTTACCCGCGGGAAGCGGTGAGCAGGAAGCGCGGATTGGGAACCCAGTTATGGATCCAGCGCCCGTCGGCGCACTCGAAGTGTCCCTTGGGCGAGCGTGAGCCCAGGATCCAGCTGTTGAACATGGGCGCGTCGATCTTCTGGCGCGCTGCCACACGCCGCTGGCGCAGGCGAATGCCCCCTGCAGCAGGGACGTCTCCACCCACTGACCCGCGTCCGGTGATCTCGCGGGCGCTGCAGCGCCGCGCTGACGGCCGTGGTCGCCGCAAACGCGCCCCAAGCTCGGCCAGGAGGAGGTTGGATAGAGCGGGCCCGGGCGTGGCGCGCCCTGCAGCCACTCGTAGGGGAATCTCAACCTCGGCGAACGGGTCCTCAACGCCCGACATGTGATTAATGGCGCCTTCCGGGCCAGCCGCGCTGCTCCCATTGCAGTCCGGCGCGTGCGGCCACCAGTGCATCGTAACCGGGCCGGCCGGAGTGGCGGTTGCCGCGGCCGTAGCCAGTAATGGAGCAGTAACACGAGTCGCGGGTTCACCGTACTCAACGTGGCGTAGTCGATGCCGAGCCGGTCCGTCACACCCTGGCGAGAAGCTCTCCACGAGTACGTCCGCGTGCGCGGCCAGCGCGAGGAAGCTCTTGAGGTCCTGCCGGTCCTTCAGGTCGCAACGCGGCGCTGCTTCTTGCCGCGCTGCCAGACACTGGTAGCCGAGCTGAGCGCGGAACGGATCACCGCCCGGGCGTTCGATCTTGGTTACCTGCGCGCCGTGATCGGCGAGCAGCATGGCCGTCATCGGGCCTGCGATTCCCCAGGACAGATCGAGTACCCGAATCCCCTCGAGACGCGCCACGGCCATGGTGGACCCAGGCCGGCAGGCCGAACAGCCGCAGCGCGTTGCCGCTCAGCGATCTTCTTGCGGTCGTGCGCGGGATATGCCGCCTTTCGAACTGCTCGGCGACCAACCCTGCGCGAGTTGGGCCAGCAGGTGGCGGGGTGCGGGAAGTCAGTCGACCAATACAGGCAGTCCGGGACCGAGAGAACTTTGTAGGCGGCCGCCAGCCCGCTCGGCTCGTACATGAAAGTCGCGCCCATCTGGCGCTTGAAGTACTCACTCGGGAGCAGCTTGACGTTCTGGGAACTCGTAGTGCTGGTGCATGCGCGCATCGAGCACCACCTCGAAGAAGAACGGCAGCCAGCCCAGGCCGGTTCGACCAGCACCACCTTGAGCTTCGGAAAGCGCTCGAGCGTGCCCGTAAGAATCCAGAATGCCAGCGGCTCGGCGAGCGCCACCGCCGGCATCGCGGTGAAGATGCCCTTCTGGGGTGTCGGGTCGCGGCGAAAGACATCCCACAGAGAGGCCTTCACGTCGAGGTGATTGAGGATCGTGATCCCGGTTTCCGAGCAGCACCGACCACAGCGGATCGTAACGGGAATCATACACGTCGGGCAGCCCGAACTCGGTGGGAAAGGGGGTGATCTGCACGCAGCGCGCGCCGCGCGGTTGGCGAGGCGGCGCACTTCGCTCACGGCGAAGTCGATGTCGAACAGCTGGATCTGGCAGGCGGTGAGCAAGCGCAGCGGATCGACGGAGGCAAAGTCCGCCATGCCGTCGTTGTAACCCTGCAGCGCCTCCTTCCAGTCATTGCCCATGAGGTTCGGGGGTGCAGTACTTGGCACCGCCCACCTCCGGAAAGATCACCTCGGCCTGTACGCCGTCGCGGTCCATCGCCAGCAGCTTGGCATGCGGCTCGAAGTGACCCGGATCGCCGGCGGCCTCCGGGTCCACGAAGTCTTCAAGCTGCAGTTGCCGCTGGCCACGGCGCAGCTCGGTTGCCTCAAATGCCGCCTGCTTCTTGCCCGCTTCGTCCCGCATACCGAGTGCAATCGCGACGGCAACCGCGCCTTGACCCACTCATCGGTAAAGTGGCACGTGTGAGTCGGCGCGAAACAGGCGCTCCGTAACAACGGCATTCATGAGGTTAATCTCCTGGCGTGGCGGGAGCCGGGTGGCGATACCGCGATCCTGTTCCGCGCGGCAGGTCATTCTTGCCCGCCGCTGCCGCGAGGGTCAATTAACGTACTAGCGGTATCGATTTTGTCCCAGGGGCTGTCACCGGCCCCGCTGCCGCCCGTCGGCTCACGTGAGTTCTCCAGGTCCTGGCGCCGCAGGCGGAATCTTCCGGGCCCCACTCGCGGAACCGCAGGTGAACGTGGTGAGAACCGTCCGGTACCGTTGCTGCCGGTGCATCGGAGCCGGGGATCACGATGAAACGACTGGAAAATAAGACCGTCATCAATTACCGGCGCCGCGCGCGGCATGGGAGCCGCCACCGGCGCGGCTCTTTGCCGCCGAGGGAGCAGCGCCTCGTCATCACGGACGTGCTGGATGCCGAGGGCGATGCGCCTGGCTCGGGAACTCGGGGACGCTGCGCTATTCCAGCATCACGACGTAGCCGACGAGGAGCGGTGGCAGCGCGGTGGTACGGGAGGCCGTGTCGACGCTTCGGTGGCATCGACGTCCTCGTCAACAACGCGGGAGTCCTGCCTGATGCGCGGCCTTCTGGACATCGCCAAGCAGGACTTCGAGCGCGTGCTCGGGCATCAACCTGGTCAGGACGTTCCTCAGGATCAAGACCGTGGCGCCGAGCATCGTCGAGCGCGGCGGTGGCGCAATCGTCAACATCTCCTCGATCGACGAGCGAAGGGGCTCGAACGCGACCGCCGCCTACTCGGCCAGCAAATGGGGTGTACGCCGGGCTCACCAAGGTCGCGGCCATGGAACTCGGCCCTCGCGGCGTACGGGTGAACTCGGCATCCACCCGGGGCATCAGTACGCCGATGACCGTGCGGCCAGGCGCGGCAGGCCCCGAGCGGCGACAGCGAAGTTCTACAAGGGCGTGCCACTCGGGCGCGTCGGCCAAGCCGAGGAGTGGCGCGCGTGACCGCTGTTCCTCGCGAGCGAGGATGCCTCCCAGCGTGATGTGGAGCGGAGATCGCGGTGCGACGGCGGCATGAGCATCGGTCCCTACTACATGAGTCAGCCCGGCGCGCCCGCGTGATCACGTGACGCGCCATGCCTTTCAGGAGCAGATTATGAGCAGCATGGTGAGTCCGGGTTCCGGCGGCCGCACCAGACTTCCGGCAGGCGATACCGGTTGAGCGAGTCCGCTGCCCGTGCCCGTTCATGGCTGGTTCTTCGTCAGCTACAGCGAGAGAGCTCAAGGCTGGGGGATGTCGAAACATCAGTGCTTCGGCCAGGAGTGGGTGCTGTTCCGCGCGGAGACCGGCGAGGCCGGAGTCGTGCGATCCGTATTGCCCGCATCTCGGCGCGCATCCGGGGCACGGCGGCAAGGTCGGCGGCGACTCACTCGCGCTGCCGGCGTTCCACAACTGGGCCTACAGTCCCCGGGATGGTGTACGAGAATCCCCTACGCGCAGATCATGCCCCGGTCGGCAAGGCAGCCGATCCTGAAGGCGCTGCCCGTGACCGAGAAGAACGGCATCGTATGGGCGTGGTATCACCCCTGGGGCGCTCGCACCGCAGTGGGAGGTCCGCAAGGTTCCCGAACTCGCGGACGCGAACTCACATTGCGCCCGCGCGCGGCGGAGTGGCCGGTGAACACCTTCATCCAGGAACTCGGTGAGAACGGCGTCGACTTCGCGCATCTGTAGTTCCTGCACACGTGCCGATCATCCCCGCGCGGGCCGACAATGCCGCGCCGACGGCATTCACTGGCACGTGAACATGGCGAACGGCTACATCGTGATCGAGCAGACCGGACCGGGCCTGCAGGGTGGTGCGCCTTCGCCAAGGGTCGGTGTGGTGACCACCATGGTCAGGCTACCCGACGCCGATCAGCAAGGCGCGCACCATCATGCGGATAGGGGTTTACGCACCGTAAGAAGTACCCGCAAAGGCTCGCCGGAGGCCATGTCGCGGCGGAGATGCTCAGAAGAGCAGGTCGGCCAGGAAGCGGTCGCGCGAGGCCGGCTTCAGTCGGTCGACATGATCGTGTGGAACGGCAAGCGCTATCGGGAGCAGCCTTTGCTGTGTGCGACGGCGACGGCAGATCCTGAAGTGGCGCAAATTGCTTCAGCCAGTTCTACATCCTATAGCCGGCGTCGGGATTGCGCCGCTTCTGCCCCAGGCGGCGGCGCGGCGGCGCATAACAGCTCGACCAGCACCTCGGCGAGCGCGGCGCCCTGCTCTTACCCTGGAGGAAATGACCGGCGCCACCTGGATCGTCGGATGCGGCTGCCGCGCGGCTCCGGTATCCGCCCACGCGAAGACCTCGGCCCACAGGAGCGGTCGTCGAGGTTCGGCTCATGGCGCTGAAGAGCCGGTCACGAAGGAGGGCTTGTTGAACCTCTCCAGCTCCACGCCAGGCACGCCCCAGTTTCTCCCGCGATGCCGGGCATGTCAGAGCACGGATCGGTATCAGGCCGGGGAAGGCGAGCTCGCCGCTCTTGCCAAGAGCGATCCGGAGACGGCGCGTCGTAGGCGCGCAGCGCCGGCGCGCCGGCGGCGGCCGGCACGCGACGCGACGCGATGATGCCACTCACTGCGGCAGATCCGTTGGCCGCGCGCCGGCCGTGGCCCACCCGGTTCTCGATGAGCGTCCGGCCACGACAGTGGGATGCCCGCGCGTGCAGTGCTTCGCAATTGGGGAGGATATGGTGTTGGCGGCCAGCACGGCCGCGAAGCGCTGGGAGATTGCTCGGCGAGTACTCGCAACCCGATCGGCCCGCCCACAGTCCTGGCACACCAGCGTCACGCGCGGGGTCGAGCGCCGCCACGAAGCCGCGCGCAGCCAGGCGACGAAGGCGTCATAACTGCAGTAGTCGCCACGGTCCGGCGAGGCTTGTCGGGCGGCCGAAGCCAATGAAGCCAGGGGCGACAGCTGACGACGCAGCCGGCCGCAGTGACACGCCAGGAATGATGCATGCGACACAGATGGCTCCCAGGTGGGCTCGCCGTGCGGCAACAGCGCCTGCGACGCCGGGGCGACTCGCGCGGACCTCGTCGATCCCGCCGCCATGCGCCAGCGCCCCCGAAACGATGCATCGGCTCGGGGCTTGCGCCAGCTCAACGTGCGGCGAAGGGAAAATCCCCTCAAAGTCCCCGCAAAGCGCGCCTCATCGGTACGGCAGTACCGCCGCGGCCATGCTGAGCAGCCGCCGCCATTGTCAAGGGCTTCACTACCCGGCACTGCGGCACCGGATGTGAGTTCGCGCGGGTCCAGCGCAGCAGCATGCTGCCGCTGCCGACCGCCGCGTCGGTGATCCATCCGGTTGCCTGAAGCCGCGATTCTACGCGTGCGATGGCGATGGTCGCCGAGGCCATCCGCGTTGTACTGGCGGTGTGGCTGTTCACCCACACCGGCGCGTAACCGGTAGTCGAGCGATTCCATCCAGTAGTTATCGAGCTGGAAGTTCCAGAACTCGCACTCCGGCGAGCCGGCGCCATCGATCACCAGGGGCCTCATCGGCCTGAGTGTCCAGTAGCCGATGCAGGTAGAAGATGTTGGGGTCGCCGCCGGCCCGGAAGAACATCGTCTGATCGACAGTGGCCAGTTGGTTCGGATTGGCTTTGAACCCTGCACCCAGTCGGCGAAGGTGTGCGCCGTACCCTTCACGAACGCGGCCGTCGCCAGCGGCGAGCGCTCGATGCGTGCGGCGGTGAGGGGCGCGCAGCTTCGCTCACCCGCCGATGCGCTCGATGGTCATGAGGGCAGGCGTTTCGCGCTCACGGTCGAGAATGGTGTTGCGCACCAACGGCATCGTGGAATCCGCCGACATCGGCAGCCAATTGCCCGGCTGCCGGTTGCGGCTGACGAGCACCTCGAAGGTGCCATCCGAGGTTGACCTGGAGGTTGGGGGCGTCGAGTTCGCCCGTCGAGGCGAGTGTGCCGTCAATGGCGTAGCGATTCGCCTTGGTGGCAAAGGACAGGGTAACGCACCGTGCCGCGCGTGCCGCGCAACCTGTAGTCCCGGTCGCCCGCGATGGTAGCGTTCCAGTAGACGTTGTCGGGGTTATCGCCGCCGATCTTGAGCGTGGTGTTCGAGGCCTGGTAGAACACCGGGAAGTCAGGGTTGCCAAACTCCAGCATCATCTCCAGGCCCACGCGCGTGAGACGCGTCAGGTAGCGCTCCAGCCTTCGGCACGGTCCAGCTCGGTCGCCGGGGTCTCCGGACGCGCAACACTTCCGCGCCCGCAGCCTTAAGCGCGTCGCAGAACTGTGCCCACGACGCTCCACTGATGACTCGGCCGACGACATCTTCCTCTGCCATGCCTCACTCCGCGCTCTCGCACATCCAAGGTACACGCGCGCGATAACAGGCGCGCTGCCGCGCTGTCACTCTACCTCCGGATCGACGGCGGGTTGAACGCGCGCAGCGTATCTAGTTCGAACGGACGAAAGTGGTGACAACACGGTTACGCGGCGCACGGCTTGCGGCCGCTAGCGAGCACAACGTCAACCCAGCGCTCTTCCTGCGACGACAGCCGCATTGCATCGATGACTGCCTGACCGGCGACGCCATCCGCGAACGTCGCAAGCGGCGGGGACTCGTCGGCGTCACGCCCCTCGATGCGCGCCCGCATCCGCTCCACCAAACGCGTGTAGGGAGCCAGATCGGTGCCGAAAGCGTGCGCCTGCTCATAGGCGGTCTGCATGAGCTCGCCGTGCGGAAAGGGCACCGGCGGTGGCAGCACCAGGTCCTGCGGAACGGCGACGCGCTTCTTGTTGCCCTGGCGGTCGGCGACCCACAGCTGCTCGCCCGCCGCCCCCCTCGATCCACGCTGCCCCTTCAGTTCCGGAGATGCGCACGATGCCGAACATGTCTCCGGGGGCAGCCATCGATTCCACGAACACACCGTGCACGCCGTTCGCAAGCTTGAACTGCGCGGAGAACGTGTCGTCAGGCGCTCATGCCAGGCTTGCCCGAGAGCGTTTTGCAGACGCGCACTGACGGCGGCTGAACTCCCGGGAGTCACGCGCACCTGATCAATCAGATTTGCGAACCCCAGGCGCCGAGAAAGCCGCCACCGCGCGCGGCATCTTCCCACCAGTCGGGCGTCGCCTGGGCGGCCGGATGAGACAGGAACAGCACGAGCCAAGCGAACAGCGCCTGACGCGGCTATCCGATGGCGCCGGCGGCGATGGTCCGGCGCAGCAGTTCATGCGGCATGGCGAAACGGAACTCGACTCCCAGCACGTGCACGATCCTGGCGCTCGGCGGCGGCCAGCATGCCGCGCGCTTCCGCGACAGTTCATGGCAAAGGGCTTCTGCACAGCACGTGCTTGCCCGCGCCCACGGCTTCGTGCACGAGCGCCGCATGCGTGGCGGGTGGCGTGGCGATCGTAACGATCTGCACGGCCGCATCCTCAGGGCTTCACGCAGCGACGTGCTCGCGCGTGGCACCCCGAGGAGCTTGGCGCGTGCAGCGGTTTTGAGCTGCGTCACGGCCGACCAACGCACGCACCTCGATGCCGGCGTTGCGCAGGGCGCGCAGGTGCGTGAACACGCCGAAACCGGTACCCACGACCACGGCGCCCGGCGCCGCTGTGATAGCACTCATGAGCCGCATTGTGAACTGGGGGCCCCGGTCTCCCGCATCCCCGATACGGGGTAGCATGAGGCGGGCCGGTTCCGGTGCACCTCACAGAGGATGTTGCAAGCATGAGCGAGAAGCCATCCGCCAGTGAGGAAAGCGCGCAGCGCCTGCTCGGCGGGCGCGCTTGGGAGGACTTACTGCGACGTTCTGAAGCTGGCGGGGCGCGCCATTGAGCGCTTCGGCGACGGAACCGACTGCGCTGGACCGCGCCGAGTGGTACCGCTTCCTCACGCGCCTGACGCGTAACGGACTGGAGCGTTTCGTGGAGAACTGCAGAGCCGCAGCGGCCGCGCCTGCGCGACGCGCCGTGGCGTCAATCGATCAATTTCCAGTCGCCGGACCAGGATCACCTGCTGGCCGAATTCATCGACGGCAGCCACGCCTATCGTGATTCGCGGCAAGCGTGGCACGGCCCCTACTTCGTCATGGCTTCCTGGTCGGCGGTGCAACCTCAGGATGCCGGAGCCGGGGACTGGGCGCCGCGCGGCTTCGCCGGCCTTAAGGACTGCAACCCGGCACTGCTGCGCACCACCGGGATGCTGCAAAGCCGAGGCGATCCGAATTCGATCCGCGCGGGCAGCTTCGAGGTTCTGGTCAGTCGCGAAGCGCCGGCGGGGAGCACGCAACTGGCTGAAGATCAGAGCCCGACTGTGTGGGCTGCTCATCCGCGTCGTCTACCACGACCGCACTACCGAAATCGCCCCACGATGCAGATTGAACGCCTCGACCATCCGGCCCCGCAGCCACTGGATCCCGCGCACCTGAGCACGCAGCTCGCCAAAAGCGGGCAGTTGGTGCTCGCCTACCTGGAGCTGGTGCGTTCCTGGTGGCAGGACAATCTGTCCAAGCGCCCCAACAGCATCCGCTTCAGCCGCGCGCTGTACCTCAGCAACGGCGGCGTGCCCGGATCGGCATCATGGCTTCGGGACCTGGCGCAAGGCGCACGATCAAGCGCTTGGTGGTGAGTTTCGCGCCACCGCCGTGCGACTACTGGATCTTCCAGCTGTGCAACCTGTGGCAGGAGAACTTCGACAATTACGAAGACGGCCAGGGCACGTCACCAAGTACCGCTGCAGCTTCGAGCCGGACGGGTCGGTGTGGGTGGTGATTGCGGATTCAGATCCCGGCATCGGCGGCAACTGGATCGACCCGGCCGGACACGTGCATGGCGGCATGAGTCTGCGCCTGATCCTCAGCCGAGGCGCCGCCGCCGACGGTGAGCGCCGTATCTGTTACCGCTCGCGCGCGCTGCGCGCCAGGGCAGGCGGCAGCTCACGAGCGCCCAGCGCATTGAAAGCGGTGACGTCGCGGAGTTAGCCCGTCCGCACCAGCGGCGCCATCGTCATACCGGACTAGGAGCAACCGCCGATGGGCGCTTGCCGGTTTAGCGCAGTATCTTTGCCCGCAACAGTCCTGCCCTTTGTGAGTACGAACGATGAGTGAGCACCTGCTGCCTGCCGAGAAGCCGATCACGGAGAGCGATGAGTTCATCGCCCGGCAGCTCGAAGGCGCCAGCATTCCGACCCTGATGATGTCGCTCATCCATCTCACCGGGGATACCGCCCTGCTGGACGGTGCGATTCGCCCGAAAGTGGTGATGATGGGCGGCTTCCAGGGCGGCCTGGGTGAGGAGGACCAGGCGCGCGTGCGCGCGTTGGCCCTGCAGGCGCTCAGGACTACCGCGATCGCGGCTGCACGTTGCCGGCGCAGCCCTCCGCCGCGCAGGTACAGGCGATGATGAACTTCATGGTCGGCGCGCGCGTCGGCGATGAATACGTGCCGATGATGCTCGAGGAGCTCGCGCTCGACGGCAACGATTCACGTGCCCCGCGCTGGTCGCGTGACATCCCGCCAGTGTGCGCGAGAAGTTCCACGTCCTTATCGTCGGCGCCGGAATGTCCGGACTCCCGCAAGCGCTGCGCCTGAAGGAAGCGGGCATACCCTTCACGTTGGTGGAAAAGAATGACTCGGTCGGGGGCACCTGGTACGAGAACCGCTATCCGGGCTGCCGCGTGGACATCGCCAACCACTTCTGCTCTTACTCGTTCGGGCCCTACGCCTGGAGCGAATACTTCTCGCGCCGCGATGAACTGCTGGCGTACTTCAGGAACTTCGTCAAGCGTCACGGGCTGGAAGCGCACATTCGCTACAACACCGAGATGACCGCGCGCACTACGACGAGAAGACCGCCACACTGGGACGATCGACCTGAAGAGCAACAGCGCTGGTGCGCCGCGCAAGCTGCGCGCCAACGCCATTATCAGCGCGGTGGGACAGCTGAACCGTCCGCGCATTCCTGATATCGCCGAAGCCGCGAGGCATTCCAGGGTAGGCAGCTGCACTCTGGCGCAGTGGGACCGAAAGCTGGATCTTGCAGGCCAGCGCGTCGCGGTGCTCGGCTCGGGCGCGAGTGCCTTTCAGCTGGTGCCGGAGGTGGCCAAGGTCGCCGCCAAGCTCTACGTATTCCAGCGTTCCGCGCCGTGGATGCTGCCCAACCCGCTGTACCACGAGGCGGTGAGCCCGCAGTTCCGCTGGCTCGTGCAGCACGTGCCCTACTACGCGCGCTGGTTCCGCTTCCTGATCTTCTACCCTGGCAGTGACGGCATCCTGCCGGCGCTGCGCATCGGCGGAGTGGCCGCATCCGGAGCGCGCCGTCAACGCGCTGAACGACCACTACCGAACGCAGCTGATCGAAGTACATGAAGAGCCAGTGTGAACGGCAATCTCGAGCTGCTGGAGAAGGTGACGCCAAAATTCCCGTTCATGGGCAAGCGCATGCTGCAGGATCAACGGCAGCTGGTTCGCGCGCTGCAGCAGCCGAACGTGGAACTGATATCCGAGGGTGTTACGCGTCTGGATGCCACCGGCATCGTCGCCTCAAGCGGCCACTACGAAGTCGACACCATCGTCTACGCCACCGGCTTTCACGCCATCAAATTCCTGTGGCCGATGCACGTCGTCGGCAGGGGCGGCAAGCGCCTGCACGAAGTCTGGGGCGATGAACCGCGTGCCTACCTCGGGATCACCGTGCCCGATTTTCCCCAACCTCTTCTGCCTGTACGGCCCGGCGACCAATCTTGCGCACGCCGGCAGCATCATTTTTCACTCTGAGTGCCAGGTGCGTTACGCCACCGCCTGTATCAAGCGCTGCTGGAGAACGGCGTGCGCGCCATGGATTGCAAGCCTGAGGTCTACGAGGACTACACGCGGCGCCTGATCGCCGAGCTCGAGACGCTCGTGTGGTCGCATCCGGCCGCCGACAGCTGGTACCGTAACCGCGCCGGTCGCGTCGTCACGACCTCACCGTGGCGCCGTGGCGGACTGCTGGCGCTGGACGCGCGCGCCGGATCTGACCGACTACACCCTCACAAGGTGAACGCGACCAGATAGTCGCCGAGCTTGGTGCGCATGTAGCGGTGGCCGCCGGCGGCGATCACCACGAACTGCTTGCCCCCGCGCTCAGGCGATAGGTCATCGGCGTCGCCTGTGGCCCTGCCGGCAGGCGACCCTTCCACAGTTCAGCGCCGCTGCGGACTATCGAAGGCACGCAGGAAGTCATCGGTGGTTGCGCCGATGAAGGTAAGTCCGGAGGCGGTCACCAGCGGACCGCCGATATTGGGCGTTCCGAGCTTCAGCCACAGCGGAAACGGCGCCAGATCCCGCGTGGTGCCGAGTGTGACCTGCCATGCGCGCTTGCCGCTCTTAAGGTCAATCGCGACCAGCTCGCCCCCAGGGCGGCTTGTTGCACGGCGCGCGCCAGGGGACAGCATCGCGGTCCACTGCGCCGCGTAGGGTGTGCCTTCCTGCGCCAGCAGCCACTCACCGCTTGGCGAAGCGCGCATCGGCCTGCTCGCGCGGCACGAGCTGCGCGATGGTGGCGACGTGGCTGGTGTTGACAATCAGCAGCTCGCGCACCGGGTCAATGGCGACACTGCCCCAGTTCATGACGCCGAGGTTATCGGGGTAGGTGATCGTGCCTTCCGAGCGAGGGCGGACTGAATACACCCTCGTAGCGATAGCGTCGGAGCATTTCGCTGGCACTTGGCCTTGTCCCACGGCGTGAAGCCCCACATGTCATCTTCGGTGAACGTGCGCGCGGCTGCAAAACGTAGGCCGGCATTCGTGGGTACCGGCTGCGTCGGCGAGAGATGCTCACGCGGCCACCGCCCCGCCCTGGGGCGCGCGCGCGCTCTTCGACCGGTATCAGCGGCTCGCCGGTCTCGCGATTGAGAAATGAACAGGTAGCCCTGCTTGGTCGCTTGCGCGAGCGCCGGCACCGGCCCATGCAGCGCTGGGGAAATCGAACAGCACCGGCTGCGACGGCACGTCGTAGTCCCAAACGTCGTGATGCACCGTTCTGGAAATGCCACACGACCTTTGCCGTCGGCCGCATCGAGCGCCACCACCGAGCTCGCGTAGTAGTCGCGACCGTCGGTGTCGCGCGTGGTGCCGTACAGCCCGACCTGCGCATTGCCTGGTCGGGATGAACACGAGATTGCGCTGCGGGTCGGTGGAGAACACGGACCAGGTGTTAGCGGTCGAGCGGCGATAGTGTCCTCGCTCGGCGGCGCGTGCCCTCCGGGCCTGCGGCGGCGACGGAGTTCCAGGCCCACAAGTAAGGCGCCGCTGTGGGCGTCGAAGGCGCGCACCACCCTCGGCCGGCATGTCGGTGCGCATGTCCTCGGTGATGCGGCCGCCGACGATGACCCGGTCGCCGATGACCGCCGGGGGCACCGGTGACACCGTAGTCCCGGGTAGCGCGTAGGCCCGAGGCGCGGCCTTCAAGTCCACCGTGCCTGCGGCTGCCAAAGTCAGCGCACGGTCTGCACTGCATCTGCGCATCGAGGGCGATGAGAGCGTGCGTCCTGCGGTCGCCGTGAAAAATCCGGCTGGCACAGACGCGGCGCCCGTGGCGGCGTTCGCGTCGTGGTAGTAACTCACGCCGCGCGCGACACGCAGCAGCACGCGCCCCGGTGGCGTCGAGCTTCGGATCGAACGACCACAGCTCGCGACCTGACTCCGGATCGAGCGCGACGACGCGGTTCATGCTGGAGCAGAGGTAGAGCCGGCCGTCGGCGAGAATCGGTGTCGCCTCGAGCGCCGGCAGCGCGGCGCACCTCGGGGGTCAGGCCCCTTGGCGAGGCATGCTGCGGCACCTCGCCGGCCGCTGGTGGGGCGCGCAGGCGCCAGGCTGGCTTCGCCGATGCGGTAGGTCCATGCGACCTTCAGCGTCTGTGACGTTCTGCGGGCGTGATCTGCGTGAGGGGCGAGTAGCGCATGCCGCCCTCAGTAGCGCGCCCACGAAGATCCAGCCGGCGAGTGGCACCGGAATTGTCGATCGGCGCGGCGCGCGAACAGCGACGCGAGCAGCGGCAGCAGAATAGCAACAACCCATCGCGCACTAGGCACGCCCGCGCTCGCTGCCTCATCCGTGCCCCGCAATTCGCCGCGCTGCGAAAAGACCTGCGATCATAGCCCTTAGGCCACCGCAGCAATCCCTCGTTTGGACGAGGGTCTATTGCACACCTGCGCCGGTGCCTTTCACCGTTGCGCGCGTGCAACTTCCGCTCGACAAGCGGATGCGCGCGCGGCATGATCGATTCGCTGATAACAAATGCTCCAGGGGGATCCACATGTTGAAACCCGGTTCGCGCCTCTGGCGGCGCGATGGTCCGCCGTGACGGGACTGTTAATCGCGGACGCACGACTCGCGCTCGCGCAGGAGCAGAACGCCAGAGGAATTCAGGAGGTCGTCGTTACGGCGCAGCGGCGCGAAGGAGAACCTGCAGACGACTCCGATCGCAATCACCGCGCTGTCAGCGGAGACTGAACAAGCAGGGCGTCACCGACTTCGCCGGCGTGGCGCAGCGGTCGACGAGCATCAATTTCACACCGTACCCGAGTTCCAGCAACACGCTGATTCTTTACAGCGCGGCCAGGGCGTCGCGGATGCGAACCAAATTACGCAGGACGGCTCACGGTTGGACTCTACGAGGACGGCTTTTACATCGCCCGTCCAGCAGGCTGGAAACCTTCGACCTTGCCGACGTCGGATGCGCGTCGAAATTCTGCGCGGCCCGCAGGACACCTCTACGGTCGCAACACCACCGGCGGTGCCGGTCAACATCATCAGCAAGAAACCCACCGGCGAGTTCGACATCGCGTGCTCATCGATGGCGGCAGTGCCATCGTGCTGGGCGCGCGGGTGAATCTGCCGACCGTCGCTGGGGACTGTCAGCAAGCATCCGTGCTGTACAGCAACCTCGACCGGCAACGTGAGTAACTCCGGTGGCGAGGATTTCAACCACGAGAACCAGAAGGCGGCGCGCGTCTCGCTGCGCTGGGACACGGGTGGGATGTTCACCGCCGACTATTTCTACGAGGTGGGCGAGATCGATTCGACCGGCATCTACTACCAGGATCGCTCATGGCAGGAGTCATCCCGGGTTACCCTACGGTGGGAGCTTGCGGGTAACACCTGGAGCCGATCTTCCTGCCGATGAGCGTGGCGAAAGTTCACCTCCGATGGCCTGACGCTGAACTTCAAGTTCAGACGAGCCGCTACGTTTCGCTCGCTGACTACTACGCAGCCTCGGATTCCGCGCTTCCACCAGGACTACGCGGGTGCCTTTACCGACCCGGCCGGTGCGCCGGCCGCAGGCGATCACCAGCTTCACCAGCGATGACGTCGTGCAGAGCAACGAATTCACGCAGGAATTCCAGCTCGTGGGTAGCGATCGGCAAGAGAAGTCGACTACGTCGCGGGACTCTACTGCTTCGACGAGACGCGAACCACACCGAGTTACGGTACCATCGATATCCGCGGGAATACGTCCCGGGAATCCCCTCTTCTCACCGAGGCGACCTCGCGTTACGTCACCGCGGACGCGAAGTCAAGGCCGCGTACGGCGCAGTTCACCTGGCATGTGACCGACCCCTGTCGCTCACGATTGGCGGCCGCTATACCAGGGACGATCGCAGTGCGACCGCGACGCGCACGACGCCAGGGCGGCGTTCATACCTGTTCCGCCGTTTGTCCGCTCCTATCTTTGAACGGGAAATCGGCGCGCACAACAACCTGAGCTTTCAGCAAGTTCAATCCCGCCGGCACGATTAATATGGCGTGGACGCCGGATATCAACACTTACTTCCGCGTCGCGACTGGTTACAAGGCCGGCGGTTCCGAGCTGAGAGCCGGACCCATCGGCGCTTTTGGTCAGACGTTCCTCTCCGGAGAATGTCACCACCTACGAGCTGGGACTCAAGTCGTACTGGTTCGAGCACAAGCTGCGGGCACGAATGTCGCGGTGTTCCACAGCGAGTTCAGCGACATGCAGCTGCAGTTCGACGTCGTTCCACGAATCCTCGCGATCGTACAGTCCTACAACGCCGGACTCGGCCACGGTCAATGGCGCGGAGTTCGAATTCCTTTATGCGCCGATCAATGATCTGACGATTGGCCTCAATGACACGTATCGTCGACGGACATCAACAACGTAGAGGCGCGATCGCCGGCACCGTCTTTGATCCGGCGGTCAACCCGGGCTCGCCCTACAAAGTGGGCGACAACGTCTCCTCCTTGTTCCGCGTTGCCTACGCGCCCGAGCGACATCGTGAACGCCAACCTCGACTGGACGATCTTCCACGTCGGCGGCGGCGGCCTGGAGCACTGACCTCAACTACCGCTACCAGGGCCGCCAGTACAACAGGCCACCACCGGTGTGGACGTGCCGAATTCTCGACGTTCTACTCCATCCCGGCCTACGGATTGCTGGACGGCAAGCTCACTGGAACTTCGATACCCGCGGCGGCAAGCGAACAATGAAGCTCTCGGTGTGGGGCAAGAACATCCTGACCGACAAGGCGCTATCAGGAGCACGTGATCGGTCAGGGCTCGGCACCATTCGTGCCAGTGCCGAACACTTCCGGCGTGGGTCGCCAATCGTCCGGTTACCGGCTACACCTATCAGGCGACGGCGTGGGCGCCGAGGCGATGTTCGGAGCCCAGTTCCAGTACGGCTTCTAGCCCGTCTATCCTGTCTTGCGTGCGAAGCTCGCGCGGGCTTTGGCCCGCGCAGCCGCGCGCGATGAGAGGCAATACGTGG
>ERZ1370068.8661-contig-7498_pt1 | contig 28743 bp, 43 predicted proteins | sample MGYA00561227_ERZ1370068 | MGnify/ENA primary metagenome ERZ1370068 (study PRJEB38410, sample SAMEA6850437) | metagenome | study: Metagenomic assessment of the ecological functions of the soil: analysis of the soil microbiota associated with the...
TTGTATACTTCGCGTTCAGTTACGTATTGCTGCTCCTGGACATGAAAGACCTGCGCGCGATGCTGCAGCACGTGGGCGAGAACGCGAAGGACTTCACCACCGAGTACGGCAACGTCTCGACCGCCTCGATCGGCGCGATCCAGCGCGGGCTGCTCGAGCTCGAGCAGCCAGGGCGGCGAGAAGCTTCTTCGGCGAGCCGGCGCTCAACATCGACGACCTGATGCAGATCGACGCGCGGCCGCGGCGTCGTCAACATCCTCGCGGCCGAGAAGCTGATGAGCGCGCCCAAGCTCTACTCGACGCTTCCTGCTGTGGCTGCTGTCGGAGCTGTTCGAGCAGCTGCCCGAGGTCGGCGACCCGGACAAGCCGAAGCTGGTGTTCTTCTTCGACGAGGCGCACCTGCTGTTCAACGACGCGCCGCAAGGCGCTGCTCGAGAAGATCGAGCAGGTGGTGCGCCTGATCCGCTCCAAGGGCGTCGGCGTGTACTTCGTCACGCAGAACCCGCTCGACGTTCCCGACGCGGTGCTGGGCCAGCTCGGCAACCGCGTGCAGCACGCGCTGCGCGCCTTCACGCCGCGCGACCAGAAGGCGGTCAAGGCCGCGGCGCAGACCATGCGCGCCGAATCCGAAGCTCGAACGTCGAGACCGCCATCACCGAGCTCGCGGTCGGCGAGGCGCTGGTGTCGCTCCTCGACGAGAAGGGACGCCCGAACATGGTCGAGCGCGCGTTCGTCGATCGCCGCCTGCGAGCCGCATCGGACCCTTGAGCGACGCCGAGCGCGAGCGCCGCGATCAAGGCTTCGTCGATCTACGGGCACTACGAGAAGGCCATCGACCGCGAGTCGGCGTACGAGAAGCTGAAGGGCCGCACCGTCGCGCGCCAGGAATCGGCATCCGCGCGGCGCCGGCGCCCGCTCCGGCCGGCCAGGACGGCGGCCTGATGGACACGCTGGGCGAGCGTCCTGATGGGCAAGACCGGCCCGCGCGGCGGGCACCGCGACGGCCTCATCGAGTCGATGGCGAAGAGCACGGCGCGCACCATCGGCTCGCAGATCGGCCGGGAAGTGGTGCGGGGCGTTCTGGGCTCGATCCTGGGCGGCGGGCAAGCGCCGCCGGTGACCTCGCAGGCCTCCTATCGCGCCATCGGCGTCGCGATGGCGATCGCCGGAGTCGTGTGCTTTCGCTGCGCCCCATCCTGATCAAGCTCGCCTACGGCTACGTCGTCGACCCGATCACGCTGCTCGCGCTGCGGCATGATCTTCTCGCTGCCGTTCTTCCTCGCGGCGGCGGCCTGGGTCGGGCGCGACGCGAAAGCGCGCCCCTCGTCCCGCCGGGACGCCTGGGCGATCGTCGCTGCTCGGCTTCGTCGGCTACTACTTCGCGAGCTTCGTCGATTTCCTCGGGCTGCAGTACATTTCGGCGGGGCTGGGGCGGCTGATCCTCGTTCGTGTATCCGACGCTGGTCGTGATCCTGTCGGCGGCGTTCCTGCACAAGCGCCCGACGGCGCGCGAGGTGGTCGCGCTCGGAGATCACCTATTCGCGGCATCGCGCTCGTGATGGCGAACGCGCGCGAAGGGCGCGAACCGGGACCTCGTCCTGGGCGCCGCGCTGTGCTTCGCGAGCGCGGCCGGCTACGCGGTGTACCTCGTCGCGAGCAGCCAGGTGGTGCAGCGGGTCGGTCGTCGATGCGCTTCACCGCCTACGCGATGAGCGTCGCGAGCGCCTTCTGCATCCTCCAGTTCCTGCTGCTGCGGCCGCTGTCGGCGCTCGATCATGCTCCGGCCAGGTCTACGGCCTGGCGATCGCGATGGCGATCTCGTCGCCACGGTACTGCCGGTGTTCATCACCTCGAGGCCCTGAAGCGCATCGGCGCGAACCAGGTGGCCCTGTTCGGCGCGCTCGGGCCGGTGACCACGCTCTTTTTCGGCTGGATGGGTCTGGACGAAGTCATGACCCCGGTACAATTGGCGGGTGCGGCGCTCGTGCTCGCCGGCGTGGTGCTGGTCACGCTCAAGGCGGCGAAGTAGCCGATCCTTTCGGAGACATCTTGGAACTGAACATTCGCGGCAAGGCCGCGCTCGTATGCGGCGCGAGCAAGGGACTGGGACGGGATGCGCGACCGCGCTCGCGCGCGAGAGGCTGCCGCGTGACTCTGGTCGCGCGCGACCGCGCGATCGCTGGAGAAGACCGCCGAGGAAATGCGCGCGACGACCGGCGCGACCATCGTCACGGTGCCGGCCGACATCACCACGCGAGCAGGGACGCATCGCGGCGCTCGCCGCGTGCCCGCAGCCCGACATCCTGGTCACCAACGCGGGCGGCCCGCCGCCCGGGATTTCCGCAAGTTCTCGCGCGAGGAATGGCTGAAGGCGGTCGGCGCGAACATGCTCACGCCGATCGAGCTGATCAAGGCGACCGTGGACGGGATGATCTCGCGGCGCTTCGGGCGCATCATCAACATCACCTCGAGCGCGGTGAAGGCGCCGATCGCCGAGCTCGCGCTTTCGAACGGCGCGCGCAGCGGCCTCACCGGCTTCGTCGCCGGGCTCGCGCGCCAGACCGGTCGCCGCGCAACGTCACCATCAACAACATCCTCCCCGGGCGCTTCTGGACCGACCGCCTGAAGAGCAACACCGAGTTCAACGCGAAGGAAAAGGGCAAGACCGTCGAGGAGGTCAAGCGCGACCTGGAGAAGGCGATCCCGGCGGGCCGCTTCGGCACGCCCGAGGAGTTCGGCGACCTGTGCGCCTATCTGTGCAGCGCGCAGGCGGGCTACATCACCGGGCAGAATTTCCTCATCGACGGCGGCATCTACCCCGGCACGTTCTGGAGACAGCGCGACGGCGACGACCGGGCGTCCTGCGCGACTCCGGCGCAGCTTCCTGCGGCCTCGATTCCTCCACCTCTCCGATGATCCTCTACGCCGTCACGATTTTCCTCAGCGCCTTTCTGCTTTTCCAGGTGCAGCCGCTCATCGCCAAGATGATCCTGCCGTGGTTCGGCGGCACCGCGGCGGTGTGGACGATCTGCATGCTGTTCTTCCAGCTGCTGCTGCTCGCCGGCTACGTGTACTCGCACGCCTACGTGCCGGCTGCGCATCCCGGCGCGGCGCTATGTCCACATCGTCCTGCTCGTCGCTCGCGGCGGCGACGCTGCCGCTCGCCGCGAGCAGCGCCTGGAAGCCCTCGGGCGGCGAGGACCCGACGTGGCGTCATCCTCGGCCTGCTCGCGACCAGCGTCGGCCTGCCGTATTTCGTCCTTTCCACCACCGGTCCCCTGGTGCAGGCGTGGCACGCGCGCTCGCACCCGGGGCGCAGCGCCCTACCGGCTGTTCGCGCTCTCCAACCTGGGCTCGATGCTGGCGCTGCTCAGCTACCCGCTCCTCGTCGAGCCACTGCTGGCGCTCAGGACGCAGGCGGCGATCTGGTCCGCGGGCTTTGTTCGTGTTCGCGCTGCTGTGCGCCCTGCTCGCCTGGCGCAGCCGCGGCGGCGACGACGCATCGCGTCCGCCGGCGAGGAACGCGGACAAGCCCGGACCCGGTCTGCAGGCGCTCTGGGTCGCGCTCGCGGCGTGCGCCTCGACGCTGCTCCTCGCCTTCACCGAGCCACATGACGCTCAACATCGCGGCCATCCCTTTTCTCTGGGTGCTGCCGCTCGCGCTGTATCTGCCTCTCCTTCGTGCTCTGCTTCGAGGCTTCGGGCTGGTACCGGCGCTGGCTGTTTCCTGCCGCTGCTCGGCGCGGGCCTCGCCGCGGATCTGCGTCACGCTGAGCGCAATCCAACCCGAGCATCTGGACCCTGATCCCGCTCTATTCGGCGACGCTGTTCGCCGCGTGCATGGTGTGCCACGGCGAGCTGGCGCGCGTCGAAGCCGCATCCGCGCTACCTCACCGGTTTCTACCTGATGCTCGCGCTGGGCGGTGCGCTCGGCGGGGTGCTGGTCGGCCTGGTCGCGCCCAACGTGTTCAACGACCTGTACGAGCTGCCGCTCGGCATGGTCGCGCTGTGCATCTTCGTCGACGCTCGCGCTGCTGCGCGACCGCGCGAGCCTCTTTCACGGGCGCTGGGGCAGTCGCCGCGCGACTCGTCTTCCTCGCGCTGATCGTCGCGCTCGGGCGTTCAGCTCGCGCGCACCTACCGAGACAACTCGGCCGACACCCGGGTCACGCTGCGCAACTTCTACGGCGTGCTCAACGTGCAGCGACTACGGGCGAGGGCCCGGATGCCATGCGCGTGCTCTCGCACGGCACCATCATCCACGGCAAGCAGTTCCTCGGAAGACAGACCGGCGCGACTCGCCGACTCACCTACTACGGCCTGACCTCGGGCGTCGGGCTCGCGCTCCGATCGACGCGCGCCCGCGGCCCGTTGCGGGTGGGCGTGGTCGGACTGGGCGCCGGGACGCATCGCGGCCTACGGCAGGCGCGGGCGACGTCTTCCGCTTCTACGACATCAATCCCCAGGTGGTCGACCTCGCGCGCACCGGAGTTCACTTTCCTCAAGGACAGCCCGCGCGCGTCGAAGTCGCAGCTGGGCGATGCGCGTCTCTCGCTCGAGCGGGAAGCCGTCCAGAATTTCGACGTTGCTCGCGCTCGACGCCTTCTCGAGCGACGCCATTCCGGTGCACCTGCTCACCGTCGGAGGCCTTCCGCGCCTACGCTGCGCCAGCTCAAGCCCGGAGGCGTCCTCGCGGTGCACATCTCCAACCGCTACCTCGACCTGGTTCCGGTGGTGCAGCAGGCCGCCCGCGAGCTCTCGCTGGAGCTGCGCGAGGTGGACAACGACGACGACGACAACGCGGGCGTGTACCGGTCCGACTGGCTGCTGCTGTCCGACTCGCCCGCGGCCTTCGAAGGCAGGCTCCTGCGGGAAGTGGCGCAGAAGATAGAAACGGCGCCGCGCGTCCGGCTCTGGACCGACGACTACAGCGACCTGTGCCAGATCCTGAGTAGCGCAGGCCCGGGTTCCTACTTCTTCGCGAGTTTCGAGGCGAGGGTGCCCCACTGGTCCGCCTGCAGGCGCGCGACCACCTGGTAGCCTCCCTTGCCGTCGGGCTTGAAGATGCTCGCCTCGCCTTCCCTCACTTCGAACCAGTCCTTGCCGAAGGCGTCGATGATGTTGGGCTTGTGCGTGACGACTACGTTGTTCTTGCCCGCCGCGGGCGGCGTGGACGCGAGCTTGCGCAGCGCGCCGGCGCGCTTGCTGTTCTCGTTGGGCGAGATGATCTGGTTGCCCTCGGTGATGTCCCAGGTCGTCGTGACCTCACCCACGTTCATGAGCTTCGCGGTTTCCTGCGCGCGGTAGATCTTGCTGGTGGCCACCGTTCCGACCGGAATGCCCAGCTTGCGGAAGCTGTCGCCGCAGCTCCTGGGCGAGCGCCTTGCCCTTGTCGTTCAGCTGGCGCTGCTTGGCTTCGTTGCCGGGCTTGTCGGCGTTGAGCGGGTCGGTGTCGGCCTGGTCGGGGTTGGTCGCGCCGTGGCGGAACACGATCACGTAGCCGCCGCCGCGCAGCGCGTCGGCGAGATCGGCATCGGCAAGCGTCTGCGCGCCCGCCAGCGGGGCGGCGAGGGCGAGGGCTGAAGAGCGAGAAGCAATCGGCGGGTCATGGGTTCTCCCTGCGGGTGGAACGCGCGCTTTGTCCGGGCCTATGCGCTTCCGAATAGTCTAGCGGGAGTCCGCGTGGTGTCTCTGTTTCATTTGTATCGACCCGCTTTGCGGTAGAATTTCCGAACTCGGCCGCCTTGGCCGGACACGCAGTCTTTCCAGCGGAGTTCCCATGAACGACCCCAAGATTTCCGGCATCGCCGCGCTCAACCTCAAGGACCCGTCGCTGTTCCGCCAGCAGTGCTACATCGACGGCAAGTGGGCCGACGCCGACGGCGGCAAGTCGATTCCCGTCAACAACCCGGCCACCGGCGAGATCCTCGGCACCGTGCCCAACATGGGCGCCGCCGAGACGCGCCGCGCGATCGAGGCGGCGAACGCCGCGTTGCCGGCCTGGCGCGCGAAGACCGCCAAGGAGCGCGCCAACATCCTGCGCAAATGGTTCGACCTGATGATGGCGAACCAGGAGGACCTCGCGCAGATCCTCACCGCCGAGCAGGGCAAGCCGCTCGCCGAAGCGCGCGACCGAGATCTCCTACGGCGCCTCCTTCATCGAGTGGTTCGCCGAGGAAGCCAAGCGCATCTACGGCGATACCATTCCCGGACACCAGGCCGACAAGCGCATCGTCGTGCTCAAGGAGCCGATCGGCGTGTGCGCGGCGATCACGCCGTGGAATTTCCCCAACGCCATGATCACGCGCAAGTCCGGCCCGGCGCTCGCGGCGGGCTGCACCATGGTGCTCAAGCCCGCGACGATGACGCCCTACTCGGCGCTCGCCATGGCCGAGCTGGCGCGAGCGCGCCGGCATCCCGAAGGGCGTCTTCAGCGTCGTGACCGGCGGCTCCGTCGGCGATCGGCGGCGAGATGACCTCCAACCCGATCGTGCGCAAGATCACCTTCACCGGCTCGACCGCAGTCGGCAAGATGCTGCTCGAGCAGTGCTCGAAGACGGTGAAGAAGACTTCGATGGAGCTCGGCGGCAACGCGCCCTTCATCGTGTTCGACGACGCCGACCTCGACGCCGCGGTGGAAGGCGCGCTCGCCTCCAAGTACCGCAACACCGGCCAGACCTGCGTGTGCGCCAACCGGCTCCTGGTGCAGGACAAGGTCTACGACGCCTTCGCCGCCAAGCTCACCGAGAAGGTCGAAGGCGATGAAAGTCGGCAACGGCATGGAGCCCGGCGTGGTGCAGGGCCCGCTGATCGACAAAAGCCGCGGTGGAGAAAGTCGAGGAGCACATCGCCGACGCGATCGCGAAGGGCGCGAAGAGTGCTGACCGGCGGCAAGCGCCACGCGCTCGGCGGCACCTTCTTCGAGCCGACCGTGCTCGCCAACGTCAACACCACGATGAAGGTCACCAGGAAGAGACCTTCGGCCCGGTCGCGCCGCTGTTCCGCTTCAAGGACGAAAAAGAGGCGATCAAGCTCGCCAACGACACCGAGTTCGGCCTCGCCTCGTACTTCTACGGCCGCGACCTCGGCCGCATCTGGCGCGTCGCCGAGGCGCTCGAATACGGCATCGTCGGCATCAACACCGGCATCATCTCCACCGAGGTCGCGCCCTTCGGCGGCGTGAAGGAATCGGGCATGGGGCGCGAGGGCTCGAAGTACGGCATCGAGGACTATCTCGTCGTGAAGTACCTGTGCATGGGCGGCGTCGACCGCTAGGAGACTGGCGCCTGCGCTTCGCCGGAGCCGCTGGTCCAGGTTGATGACTCGATCGCCGCGGCGGTGGAGAGCCGTTGGGCTGTACTTTGGCCTTCGCTCCCGCCTGGTCGGTTGCGGCGGTGGTGGTGGTGGCGGCGGAGGCTCACGGGGCCCGCCGCTCCTCCGGGCAAAGTCTTCGTCGCCGATGCGGTTCAATCGGGCGATCGGGCTCGATCTCGAACCCCGACCCCGGCCGCCACCTTTGCGATCGAGCGGATCATCATCGGGGTCGCAACACGGGATTGGCACGCCGCGGTGGCACGCCTTCGCCGTCGACGCTCCCAGCATCGCCCTCGACGCCGCAGCGGACCGGCTTTACGTCGCGACACAGCAGACCACCTGGGTATTCGACCAGATCAGCACGGCGCGACGGCAACGTCTCCTCGCGTTCACATCTCCCGCCAGCCGGCGTGAATTTCGTGAACCTGTCCATCGATCCCGACCAGCAATGCGCTGTATACGGTCGGTCCTGACGCGGTAGTCCACGTATTCAATAGCGCGCACGCCGATCAACGGCTCTACGACGCCCAGCCGACGATCCCCGGACTTTGGAGCGCTACCGCCATCGCCAGCACGTTCGGCATCGCCGTCGACGCCTGAAACCTGCTCTACGTCGGCGTGGCCCCGTCTTCCGTCGAGACATCGTCGTTTTCAACAACGCGCGACGATGGCCGCAACCGGCGACTCCTGCCCGCCCGCATCGAACGCTGAATTTTGCGCTGGCGCCAGTCGGTTCCATCTTGTCACGGACGAAGTCGATCGACATTCTGTACGTCGGCCCTGTCCGACGGGGTGATCCTGGTCTTCGACAACGCGAGCACGCTCGGGCGAACGGAATGACGTCACGCCGGTGCCCGACAGGATAATGACGCTGCAGGTGCCGACAGACGACGTCGGCGTCAAGCAGCTCTATCATCTTCGTGGATGCGGACCAACAACCGGCTCTACGCCGGTCAACGGAACGACCGTGTTCATCATCGAACGGCGCGAGCATCTGGACGACGCCGATGCTCGGGCTACACGCAGATCACGGTGTCAGCGGATCGTCGAGCCAGCACCGTGTTCTCGGCGGTCGCGGTCAGCCCCTGACTCAGTGGCGGGATCAGACGTTGAAGCGGAAGTGCATCACGTCGCCGTCGCGGACGACGTAGTCCTTGCCTTCGAGCCGCAGCTTGCCGGCTTCCTTCGCGCCCTGCTCGCCGCTCGCAGGCGACGTAGTCGTCGTAGGCGATGACTTCGGCGCGGATGAAGCCGCGCTCGAAATCGGTGTGGATCACGCCGGCCGCCTGCGGCGCGGTGGCGCCGACGCTGCACGGTCCAGGCGCGCACTTCCTTCGGCCCGGCGGTGAAGATAGGTCTGCAGGCCCAGCAGCGCGTAGCCGGCGCGGATCAGCGCGGTCGAGGCCCGGCTCCTTCATGCCCATGTCGGCGAGAAAACCTGCTTGTCTTCGTCCGACAGATCGGCGATCTGCGCCTCGACCGCGGCGCAGATCGGCACGACCGGCGCGCCTTCGCGCTTCGCGTATTCCTCGACTTTCGCGAGCAGCGGGTTGCCCTCGAAGCCGTGCTCGGCGACGTTGGCGACGTACATCGCCGGCTTCGCGGTCAGCAGGAAGAAGGGCTTCAGCACCGACTGCTCTTCCTTCGACAGCTGCACGCTGCGCGCGGGCCGCGCCTCGTCCAGCACCGGGCGCACCTTGTCGAGCACGGCGACGATGCGCTGCGCTTCCTTGTCGCCGCCGGTCTTCGCCACCTTGCCGTAGCGCGCGTAGGCTTTTTCCACCGTCGCCAGATCGGCGAGCGCGAGCTCGGTGTTGATGGTCTCGATGTCGGAAACCGGATCGATCTTGCCCGCGACGTGCACGACGTTCGGGTCTTCGAAGCAGCGCACCACGTGCGCGATCGCGTCGCACTCGCGGATGTTGGCGAGGAACTGGTTGCCCAGGCCCTCGCCCTTGGACGCCCCGGCCACGAGGCCCGCGATGTCGACGAACTCGACCGCCGCGGCGATGACTTTCTGCCGGCTTGGCGATCGCCGCGATCTGCGACGAGGCGCGGGTCGGGCACTTCGACGATGCCGACGTTCGGGTCGATGGTGCAGAACGGATAGTTCTCCGCCGCGATGCCCGCCTTGGTGAGCGCGTTGAACAGCGTCGACTTGCCTACGTTGGGCAGACCGACGATCCCGCACTTGAGCGACATCAGGACCCCGTGTGCAGCTTGAGCATCGCCGCCTGCATGTCGCCGTCGAGCAGCAGCCGCGAAACGTCCATGCAGCGCGCGAGCGCCGCCTCGATCAGCTCGCGCTCGGCCGGCGCGGGCGAGTTGAGCACGTAGTCGGCGACGACGTTCTTGTCGCCGGGATGGCCGATGCCGATGCGCAAGCGCCAGAACCCGTGGGTGCCGAGCTGCGCGGCGATGTCCTTCAGCCCGTTGTGGCCCGCCACGCCGCCGCCGAGCTTCGAGCTTCGCCGTGCCCGGCGGAAAATCGAGCTCGTCGTGCACGACCAGCACTTCCTCGGGAAGGATCTTGTAGAAGCGCGCGAGCGCGCCCACCGACTTGCCCGGAGAGGTTCATGTAGGTCTGGGGAGCACGAAGCGAAGCTCCCCGCCGGGACGCGCGAGCTTGCCGACCAGCCCGTGGTACTTCGCGACCGGCTTCAGCTCGACGCGCTCACCCGCCGCGAGGCGCGACACGAACCAGAAACCGACGTTGTGGCGGTCCCGTTCGTGGTTCTCGGCCCGGATTGCCCGAGGCCTGCGATGAGCTTGATCATGGGTGGATACAAAAAGGGCGCGGAAATTCCCGCGCCCTTTCTCCGAGGAGGGATGAGCGCGCTACTTCTTGTCGCCCTTGTCGGCTCTTGCCGCCTTTGCCGCCCTTGCTCCTCGGCGGCGGGCGCCGCAGCCTCCGGCGCCTTCTGCTTGACGGTCGGCACGTCCGCGGCGGCAGGTACCGCCTCGGCGGCAGCGGCCACCCTTCGACACCGACGGCTGCGGCTGCAGCTGCGGCGGCTTCCTCCTCGGCGATCGCGGCCTTCGGGATCTGCGCCGAAGCGACGGTCGGATTCTCGTTGCCGCCCAGCGCCAGCTCGACGCCCTTGCGGCATGGCGACATCGCGCACGTGGATCGAGTGGCCGATCGAGATGTTCGACAGGTCCACCTGGATGAACTCGGGCAGGTCCGCGGGCAGGCAGCGGATCTCGACATCGTTCAGCACGTGGGTGATCGAGGCCGCCCTGCTCCTTGATCGCCGGCGATTTCTCGGCGTTGACGAAGTGCAGCGGCACCTTGATGTGGATCTTCTGGTCGGCCGACGACCCGCTGGAAGTCGATGTGCTGCACCTCGGTCTTCCACGGATGCATGTTGACCGCCCGCAGCAGGACCTGCTGCTTCGCGCCGTCCAGCGACGAGCGTGAGGATCGACGCGTGGAATTTCTCGTCGCGCAGCTGGTGGTACAGCGAGTTCTGATCGAGCTCGATGTTGACCGGCTCGGCCTTGCCGCCGTAGAGAATCCCGGGGACCTTCCCCGTGTGGCGCAGGCGGCGGCTCGCACCCCTTCCTTGCACCTTGCGTGTTTGCGCTACCACTTCGATTGCCATGTTGCCTCCTAGTTTGTCCGCGCCAGCTGCAGGGATCAGCAGGGATGCCCTGCCGTTTAACGGCGCCCGCGACCAGGCGCCGCGTTGAAAACCTATTCCATGAACAGCGATGATGACCGAATCCTCGTTGCTGATCCGCAGAATCGTCTCGGCGAGCAGCCCCGCGACCGACAGCACGCGGATCTTGCTGCACGTCTGAGCCGCCTTCGACAGCGGGATCGTAGTCGGTCACCACCAGTTCGTCCATTTGCGACTCGGCGATCCGTTCCACCGCCCCTCCCGAGAGCACCGGGTGCGTGCAATACGCGACCACGCGCGCCGCGCCCTTCCTCCTTCAGCGCCTGCGCCGCCTTGCACCAGCGTGTTCGGCGGTGTCGACCATGTCGTCCATGATGACGCAAGTTGCGGCCCTTCACGTCGCCGATCACGTTCATCACTTCCGACACGTTCGGCTGCGGACGGCGCTTGTCGATGATCGCCAGGTCCGACTCCAGGCGCTTCGCCATCGCGCGCGCCCGCACCACGCCGCCGACGTCCGGACGACACCACCAGCAGGTTCTCGTACTGGTGCTTCCACACGTCCCCGAGCAGCACCGGCGTCGCGTAGATATTGTCCACGGGCACGTCGAAAAATCCCTGGATCTGGTCGGCGTGCAGATCCATCGTCAGCACGCGGTCCACCCCCGCCGCCTGAAGCATGTTCGCCGCCACCTTCGCGCTGATCGCCACGCGCGCCGAGCGCGGGCGCCGGTCCTGGCGCGCGTAGCCGAAATACGGGATCGCCGCCGTCACGCGCGCCGCCGACGCGCGCTTCAGCGCATCCACGATCAGCAGCACTTCCATCAGGCTGTCGTTCGCCGGCGCGCAGGTGGACTGCAGCACGAAGCAGTCCTTGCCGCGCACGTTCTCCAGCAGCTCGACCATGATCTCGCCGTCGGAGAACTTGCCCACGGTGGCGTGGCCGAGCGGGATGTTCAGCCTTCGCACCACCGCGTGCGCGAGCAGCGGGTTGGCGTTCCCGGTGAAAACCATCAGGCTTTCGTAGGCCATGCGCTTTGCTCGAGTAGCGGCGATTCCTGGGGCCCGCGGCCCTGTACGCAAAAATTAGCCGCGCGAGCGGCTCACACGCTTCCGGTTCCATCTCGAGCTCTCGCTTACCTTGGCTGGGGAGGAAGGATTCGAACCCTCGTATGGCGGAATCAAAATCCGCTGCCTTAACCAGCTTGGCGACTCCCAAGCGCTACTCGTTCTCCAAGAGCGCCGCGAGCGGCTGGCGATCCAACCCCCGCACGACCAAGCCGCGCATGTCCGCGGGCATCTTGGAGTGGACCGACCGCGCTTCGCGCTCGGTCGCAAATTCGGCGAATACACAGGCGCCTGAGCCGCTCATGCGCGCATCACCGAATTGCCTGAGCCATTCGAGATGCGCCGCCACCTCCGGATGGCGCCGACACACCACCGGCTCGAGATCATTCCTCCCGAAACCGGCGGAAAAGCCTGATATTTTGATGGTTTTTGAATTTCGTGTCAATTCAGGCGACGGCGAAAATCGCGCGCGTGGACACGGCAACCGGCGGCACCAGCACCACGTACCACGCCTGCGGGCAATCCGAGCGGCGTCGAGGCGCTCGCCGATCCCCTCGCCGAAGGCATTTCCGCCGAAAAGAAAGAACGGAACATCCGCCCCGAGCGCGAGCGCCAGCTCGGCGAGCTCTCTCCTTGGGCAGATCCAGGCCCCAGAGACGGTTCAGCACCGCGAGCGTGGTTGCGCAATCGGAGCTGCCCCCGCCCAGGCCGCCGCCGATCGGGATGTTCTTCTCGAGCTCGATCTCGACGCCCGCGCGCGCGCCGCCCTCGGCTTGCAGCAGGCGCGCGGCGCGCACCGCGAGGTCGTCGCCCTCGGCGATGCCGGGCATCGCTCGCGCGAGCCTGATCTCGCCGTCGCTCGCGCGGCGTGAAGCGCAGCCAGTCGCAGCAGCTCGATCAGCCGGAACGCGGTCTGCAGCAGGTGATACCCGTCGGGCCGCCGGCCGACGACGTGCAGGAAGAGATTCAGCTTGGCCGGGCGCGGGATAGCGGCGGTTCCCAGGGTTCACTTTGCCCATTGGTCCACGACCAGGCGAATCTCGATGTCAGCTCGCGACAGACGCATCCGGAACGGCCTGCCGTCACGGAACTCGTCGTAGGCGATCCGCCAGCCGTCCTGCCGGATCTCCAGGCCCTTCGCCCGCGCTGCCGGTCACCTCCGCGGGCCGGCCGGGGCTCGCGCGCGCCTGCACCCAGTCCGAGCAGGCCGGAGAGCGGGAGCCGCCAGCCGAGCGCCTGCTCGGTGAGGGTCTCCGGCGTCGGCGGCGCGATACTCCTTCCTGTCGCCGGTCACGAGCCGGAACCGGTCGCCTTCGCGGCTGATGCGCGCGATGCCCTGGCCGACCGGGGACGTGATGAGCATGTTCGTCGGCGTCGCCCGAGTGACGCCAGAAAATCCGTGCCGACCCGGAGTCCTTGGCGTGCCGGACCGCGACGCGGCCGGACAGCTCGAACCCGCCGGGCGGCGCGGCTCCGGGTTCGGGCAGCGTCGCGCAGGCGCCGAGGACTGGCTGCCGCTGCGGCGCAGAGCGCGAGACCGGACCACGGAAGGATCAGCGCCTGAGGCGCTTGATGGTGTTGGCGAGCGTTTCGTTGTCGGGGCTTTCCTTCTTGGCATCGCCCCAGACGCGCTCCGCCTCGGAGCGCTCGCCCAGCGCCCACAGCACTTCGCCCAGATGGGCGGCGATCTCGGGGTCGGGCCGCCCGGCGTAACGCGCGCCGCAGGTAGGCGAGCGAATCCTTGAGCTTGCCCCTCCGGTACAGCACCCAGCCCATGCTGTCGATGATGAACGAATCGTCGGGAGCGAGCTTGAGCGCCTTCTCGATCAGCTCCTGCGCCTCGGGCAGGCGCTCGATTGCGGTCGGCAAGGGAATAGCCGAGCGCGTTGTAGGCGTGCGCGTGCTCGGGCCGTATCTCGATCAGCTTGCGCAGGAAGCCTCGAGAATGTCCACGCGCTCGACCTTCTCCGCGAGCATGGCGTAGTCGTAGAGCAGATCGGGGTTGTTCGGAACGCGATCGAGCGCCTGGCCGACAAGATCGAACGCGGCCTTGGGCTGGTTGGCGTCGCGCAGGAGCTGCGCCTCGGCGAGGATCAGCTGAACGCGCTGCTGGCTGCTCTTCGCGGCCGCCTGCTGCAGGCGCGCCCGCGCTTCGTCGAGCTTGCCCTGCTTGGCGAGCACCTGGGCGTAGCGGATCTGCGCCTGAACGTATTGCTCGCCCTCGCCCACCTCGCCGTACCATTTCAGCGCCTCCGGAAGAGTTCTTGCGCTCTTCGGCGACCTGGCCGAGGTACAGGCGTACGCCGTCCTTGTCGCGGTAGGGAGTGTTGAGCAGGCCCTTGAGATATTTCTCCGCGGCGTCGTAATCCTTGAGCTGCAGCGAAAGCAGCGCCACCGCGAACGCCATGTCGGTGCTGTCCGGCAGCGCGGTCATCAGCTTCTGGAACTCGGCGCGGGCTTCGCCGAAGCGCTTTTGCGCCACCAGGGTGCGCGCATAGGCGAGGCGCGCTTCCCGCGCCGGCGGATATTTCTGAAGATAGTCGGCGAGGACCGCGGCGGCCTGATCCACCGAGGTCTTCTGCAGGAGCTGCGCCTCGAGCAGCGACCGCCGCTTCCCAGTCCGGCCGCAGCTGCCTCGCCTTGCGGACTTCGTCGAGCGCGAGCGCGATCGTCGCCGGCGCTCGACCGCCACCCGCGCCACGGCGAAGTGCGACTCGGCAAGCTTGGGGTAGTCCGCGGCGAGATTCTGCGTCAGCCTGAGCGCGGCCTGCTTGTCCTGGGCGTTGGCGAGCGTGCGGGTGCAGCTGCGCGAATCCGATTCGCCGGATCGCCGGCCGAGCCGGCCAGCAGCTCCCTGAGATGCGGCAGCAGCCTCGTCGTAGCGGCCGACGGCGACCAGCATGCCCCGCGAGAGCCTGCAGGGCGCGCGTCGAAGCCGGATCGGCCTCGTGCCAGATCGTTGCGGCTTCGATCGCGCGCGTTGTTCATGCCCGCGTAAGCGCAACTTCGGTGGCGCGCCGCGCGATGCGCGGATCGCGGGTGCGCTTCGCGAGATCGACGTACGCCTGCGCGCGAGAGCGCCACGTTGCCGCGCTGGCCCGCGATCTCGGCGAGCAGGTACTCGTAGAGCAGGTTCTCGGTGAGCTCCTGATTGGGATAGCGCCGCGCGGTTCTCGGGCTCGGGCGCGAGCGGCCTGAGCGTCGCCGGCGAGCGATCCGTCGTCGGATTCTTCCTGCGGCTCCTCTGCCGCGCGGCCCGCCTGCGGCGGAGTTCGTCGACGCAGCCTGCAAGCATGCGCGAACGCCATCGGCGGCGAGCAGGCGCGAGAGCGCCGGAGACGGACGGACGAGGCTGTGGATCGAGCATGGGAGTACTTGCTGTCGTAGTGGGGCTAGTTTAGGTATATTTGAGAGGCGAGACAAGGACGCTGAGTTCCTCCGTGCCAGAGCTGCCGGAAGTCGAGATCACCCGCCGCGGCATCGAGCCGTTCGTGCTCGGGAAAACCATCACGGGCGTCGCCGTGCGCAATCCCAACCTGCGCCAGCGCGTGCCGCGCAATATCGCGCGCGCTCGTCGTCGGCCAGCAGGTCGAAACGCCTGCTGCGGCGCGGAAAGTACCTGCTGTTCGAATGCGACGCCGGCTCGCTCATCGTGCACCTGGGCATGTCGGGAAGCCTGCGCGTGATCGAGCCCCAGTCAGCTCCCAGCAAGCACGATCATGTGGATCTCGTTTTCGGCGGCATCGGCGCTGCGCCTGCGCGATCCGCGCCGCTTCGGCCTGGTGCTCTGGAACCGCGGCGACGCCTCGCGCCATCCGCTGCTCGCGCGGCTCGGCGTCGAGCCGCTCGGCGAGGAGTTCTCCGCGGACTTCCTCTACCGGGTCACGCGCGGTCGCGACGTCGGCATCAAGCAGCTGCTGATGAACGCGAGCGTCGTGGTCGGCGTCGGAAACATCTACGCGAACGAAAGCCTGTTCAGGGCGGGCATCCATCCGCGCGCGCGCGCCAGGCGCTCTGTCGCGCGAGCGCTGCGCGCGGCTGGTCGCAGGCGGTGAGGAGACGCTCGTCGCCGCGATCGCCGCCGGCGGATCGAGCCTGCGCGATTTCGTGCACTCCGACGGCGCCTCGGGCTACTTTCAGCAGCACTACTACGTCTACGACCGCGCCGCGCTTCCGTGCAGGGTCTGCGGCACCGAGATTCGGGTGGCGCGCCTCGGCCAGCGCTCGAGCTTCTACTGCTCCACCTGCCAGAAGCTGAGGCGCGCTACTTCCGGCGCTTTCCCGACCTTTGCGCGAGCGCGCGCGCGACGAGCGGCTGGACGAACTTGCTCACGTCGCCGCCGAGCGTCGCGATCTCGCGCACGATCGTCGCCGAGATGAACTGGTACTGCTCGCGCGGGCGTCAGGAACACCGTCTCGACGTCCGGATAGAGATTGCGGTTCATCCCCGCCATCTGGAATTCGTACTCGAAGTCCGATACCGCCCGCAGGCCGCGCAGGATCACCTGCGCCTTCTGCTCGCGCACGAAATCCATGAGCAGGCCCCGGAAGCCCTCGACTGCTCACGTTGCTGATAGGGCTTCGAGCACTTCGCGCGCCAGGTCGGATGCGCTCCTCGAGCGGAAAGAACGGGCGCTTTGCCTCGCTCGCGGCGATGCCGACGACGACCTTGTCGAACAGCGCCGGCAGCGCGCCGCACCAGGTCCTGCGTGCCCGAGCGTGATCGGATCAAACGTTCCCGGATACACCGCCTTGATCATCGGTCTCACCTCGCCAGAAGATGAAAGTGCACACTTCCCGCGCGCGCGCTCCTGAGAACCGTCCAGCCCGCGCGGCGCGTCGAAACGCGACGCGCCCTCCACGTACACGCGCCCGCCTCGGTCAGCAGCCCGCGCGCCAGCGCCAGCGCCGCGACCTGCAGCACCCAGACGGTACGGAGGATCGACGAATACGACGTCGAAGCGCGCGCGCGATTCCGGGCGAATTCTAGCGCATCGCCGCGCACGACAGTCAGGTTCGTTGCGCCGAGCTTTCGCGCGTTCTCGCGCAGCGCGCGCAGCACCGCGGGGTCCTTCTCCACCATCACGACGGAAGCCGCGCCGCGCGACAAGCGCCTCGAAGCCGAGCGCGCCGCTGCCGGCGAACAGATCGAGGCACGCTCATGCCGCTCGAGATCCTGGCCGAGCCAGTTGAACAGCGTCTCGCGCACGCGATCCGGCGTCGGCCTCAGATCCGCGGCGTCGGGAAATTCGATGATGCGGCTGCGCCACTGGCCGCCGATGATGCGGACGGTATTGCGTCTAGTCCGCCGCACCGACGACGACGATCGCGAGCTTTTCCGGAGCGACGCGGCGCGCAAAGGCGCTCGCGGATCTGAGCGAGCGTGACCGCCTGCAGCGCGCGCCGGGTAGGTGTCCAGCCAGTCGAGCGGCAGCTTGTAGAAGCCGATCGCCGCCAGCTGCTCGAGGAGCTTGCGGTTGGTGTCGATGCGCAGCGGAAAGCCGCCGACCAGGCTCTGCTTCGCCGCCTTCGAGCTCGGCTCTCGGTGGGCCCCTGCTCGACGAATTCGGCGATCACGTCCTGCACGCGCTTGAGCGCCTCGTTCGCCTGGTCGCGGCGCGTCTGCAGACCCACCTGGAACGGCCCGCGCTGCGCGTAGGGGTAGAAATAGCTGTAGACGCTGTAGGCGAGCCCGTGCTTGCTGCGCACTTCGGTCATGAGCCGCGATACGAATCCGCCGCCGCCGAGGATGTAATTGCCGACCAGCAGCGGAAAGTAATCAGGTCGCCGCGGGACAGCAGCGGCCTCGCCCGAGGAGCACGTGGCTTTGCGTCGAGGGATGCGCCACGCGCACCGTCTGTCGCCGGCGCCGGCGGCGCGAGCCGGCAGCAGGGCGATCGCCTCGCCCCGTGCGCAAGGCGCGCGTGAGCTGCTCGGCGAGCGCTTTGCGGCATCGAGGCTCAGGTCGCCGACGATCGCCACCGCGGCACCACGCGGACCCGTAGCGCGCTGCGGTAGTGACGCTCGACGTCCTCGCGGGTGATCGTCGGCGAGCGTGGCGGGCGTTGCGCTCGAGCCCGTAGGGGTGCGACGGATACATGAGCGCGTACAGGCGCTTCTCGGCGACTGTGGTCCGGCTGGGTTTCGGCCTCGGCGGCGTTGGCGATGGCGCGCGCTTTTTCGCGCTCGAAGACCTCCGTCGCGAAGCGCGGCGACTGCAGCATGTCGGCGAGCGTGTCCACGCGCCAGCCTGCGCTCGGCCTCGGAGGACAAGCGTCCGCAGGGCGAAACCGGCGCGATCGAGGTCGAAGTTGTCGCGCAGCTGCGCGCCGGCGTCGGCGATGCGGCGGTCGACTTCGACTTCGGAATAGCGCGCCGACCCGCCTTTGAGCAAGCGTCAGGGTGAGCTGGCCCGAGGCCGGCGCGCTCGCGCGGATCGTAGGCGCTTCCCGCCGCGAACTCGACCGCGACGTCGACGATCGGCAGGGCGTGGGTTTCGACGAAGTACGCGCGCACGCCCGACTGCGTCGTCCAGTGCTCGATCTGCACACCCGCGTAGGCCGGTAACGCCGCCGCGACGAGCAGCGAGCGCGAGCGCACCGCAAGCGCAGGCGAGGTGCCCATGGTCAGTGCGCCGCGGCGCGGCGCGCGCGCGCGGCGCTCCTCGCCAGAGGCTGCGGGTCGAGCACGCGCCGCCGTCAGGCCGTCGTCGACGAGGTACTTCGCGGCGACGCTCTGGACCTGCTCGCGCCGTGATCGACCTTGAAGCCGCTCCGGGATGCGATCGGCGTCGCGAAAGGACAGGCCGCTCGACTCCAGCTCGCCGAGCTCCATCGCCTGGGCGAAGAAGGAATCCCTCCGGTAGACGAGCTGCGGCGAGGAGCTGCACCCTTGGCGCGCTCCAGCTCCTCTGGGCTGAAACGCCCTTCGAGCGGCGACCTGAGCGACGATCTCGCGCAGCGCCGCCTCGAGCTCGTCCCCGGCATGTCCCTGCGCGGCGGCGGCGTTCAGAAACACCATGCCCGGGCCGCGCGAGATCAGCTCGTAGTCGGCGCCCACCGAGGTGGCGATGCGGCGCTCGCGCACGAGCGACCTGGTTCAGTCGCGCCGCGTCGTTGCCGCCGAGCACCTTCACCAGCACGCGCGATGGCGAACGGCTCCCAGTCCTTCTGCCGGATCGCGCAGCACCGGCGCCTTGTACCCGAGGCGCACGAACGGCAGCTCGGCCGGCAGCCTTCACGATCACGCGCTTCATGCCTCTCTGCGCCGGCTCCGACTGCGGCTTGCGTGCGGGCATCGGCCTTGCGCGCGAGCGGCGCCGTAGTAGCGCTTCGCCCAGGCGATCACCTGCTCCGGATCGACGTCGCCGACGACGACGACGGTCGCGTTGTTCGGCGCGTACCAGTTCTGGTACCACGACGCGCAGCGTCCTTCCAGGTCATGTTCTGCAGATCCTGCATCCACCCGATGGTCGGCCACTTGTAGGGGTGAGCCGAGAACGCGGTGGCGAGCAGACTCTCGTCGAGCAAGGCGCGCGGCTGGTCTTCGGTGCTCAAGCGCCGCTCTTCCATCACCACCTTGATCTCCCGCGCGAACTCCGCCGGACGAATCACCAGATTCGCCATGCGGTCCGCCTCCGAGGCGCATCATCGAGCGGCAGCCGGTCGCGATGGACCTGCTCGTGATAGACGGTGTAGTCGGTCGATGGTGAAGGCGTTGTCCCGCCCGCCCGCCCCGGCGACGAGCCGCGAGAATTCCTCCGGCCCGACGCGGCGAGTTCCCTTGAACATCATGTGCTCGAGCACGTGCGCGACGCCGGTCGTGCCCGGCGACTCGTCCATCGAGCCCGCCCGGTACCATACCTGCTGCACCACGGTCGGCGCGCGATGGTCCTCCTTGACGACAAGACGCAGTCCGTTCGCGAGCGTGAGTTCGCGCGGCTCGGCCTGCGCTGCCGAGGCGAGCGCAAACGGCGGCGAGAATGGCAGCAAGCAGACTGGGAGTCCATCGCGACGAATGCTAGAATCCGACGTCGCGTATTCTATAGCGGTTTGCGTCCCGTCATTCCTCGCGACCATGCTCGAAGCGTCCTTCGGAAGCCGCTCAGCGAGAGCTCATGGACAGACTCGCCTCAGGCACGGGCTCGCCAGGACGCGCTCGCGGCTCGTCGGGCCTGTTCGGCGACCGCGGCGATCGACGGCGCGCTGTACGAGGACATCGAAACCGCGCTGCTCGCGAGCGATGCGGGCGTCGAGGCGACGCGCGTTCTGCTCGCCCGGCTGCGCGAGCGAGCGAGCGGCGCGAGGACCGGCCGAAGAGCTGAGGTCGGCGCTGCGCGCGATGCTCGCCGAGCTGCTCTCGCCGCTCGAGCAGCCGCTCGATCTTGCCCGACGCAGAAACCCAGCGTCATCCTGCTCGCGGGCGTCAACGGCGCGGGAAAGACGACCTCGGCCGGCAAGCTCGCGCAGTACTTCCGGACCAGGGTCGCTCCGTGCTGCTCGCCGCGGGCGACACGCTTCGCGCGGCGGCACGCGATCAGCTTGCCGCGTGGGGCGAGAGGAACCGGGTCGCGGTCGTCGCTCAATCGGGCGGCAATCCAGGGGCGGTGGTGTTCGACGCCATCGCGGCCGCGCGCGCGCGCGGCACCGACGTGGTGATCGCCGACACGGCAGGACGCCTGCCGACGCAGCGGCACCTCATGGAGGAAGCTCAGCAAGATCAAGCGCGTCATCGCCAAGGCGGAACCCGGCGCGCCGCACGAGATATGGCTGGTGCTCGACGCCAGCACCGGCCAGAACGCGCTCAGCCAGGTCAAGGCCTTCGACGATGCGCTCGGGCTCACGGGCCTGATTCTCACCAAGCTCGACGGCACGGCCAAGGGCGGCGTGGTGTGCGCGATCGCGCTGGCGCGAGTCCGGCGGCCCGTGCCGCTCGCGGTTTCTCGGCGTCGGCGAAGGCGCCGAGGACTTGCGGCCGTTCGCCGCCGATGAATTCGCGCCGCGCTTCTCGGCTGAGCTTCCTGATCGGGCATCGCCGCGTGGCGATCATCTCGCTCCATCAGGTCAGCAAGCGCTATCCGGGCGGATTCGAGGCGCTGAAGGCGGTCAGCTTCGCCGTCGAGGCCGGGGAGATGCTGTTCCTCACCGGCCACTCCGGAGCCGGCAAGACGACGCTCCTCAAGCTGATCGCCGCGATCGAGCGCGCCAACGGCGGCACGGTGCTGGTCAACGGCCAGAACGTCTCGGCCATGCGCTCCTCGGCCATACCCTACCTGCGGCGCAATCTCGGGCCTGGTGTTTCAGGGACAAAAGCTGCTCTACGACAGAAGCGTGTTCGACAACGTCATGCTGCCGCTGGTCGTGACCGGCCAGCCGTACCGCGAGGCGGCGCGGCGCGCGCGCGCGCGCTCGACAAGGTCGGGCTTGCTCACGCGCGAAAGAGCAAACCCGCGTGACGCTCTCCGGGCGGCGAGCAGCAGCGCCTGTGCGTCGCGCGCGCGGTGGTCAACCGCCCTGCGATCCTGCTCGCCGACGAGCCCACCGCCAGCCTGGACGCCGCCTACGCCGACGAGATCATGGAGATGTTCAGCGCCTTCAACCAGGTCGGCGTGACGGTGCTGGTCGCCACGCACGACCAGCAGCTGATCGGAAAATACCGCAAGCGGGTGCTGACGCTGGACCACGGCAAGCTGCAATGAGAGCGTGGTTCCAGCACCACCGCCTGAGCCTGGCGCAGACCGCTCGCACGCCTGGGCCGATCGCCTTCGCGACCCCGCTCAACGTCGTCGCGATCGGGGTCGCGCTCGCGCTGCCGTTCGGGTGTACTGCCTCCTCGCGAATCTCGAGTCGCTGTCGCACAAGATCACCTTCGAGCCGCAGCTCACGGTGTTCCTCGCGAGAGATCCGTCCGAAGCCGACGTCGCCGCGCTCGAGGCCCGGCTCAGGGGACGCACGCGGGTGCGCGCCGTGCGCTTCATCTCGCGCGAGGCGGCTCTGGCCGATCTCGGCCGCAGCGGGGGCTGAACGAGGTCATCGCGAGCCTGCCCCAGAACCCGCTGCCCGACGCCTTCGTGGTCACCCTTGCGGCGAGCGACCCCGCGCACGGCGGAAAGGCTGGAGCTCGAATTCAAGTCGCTTCCCAAGGTCGCCCACGCAGGCGGATTCGGCCTGGGTGAAGCGCCTGGACGCGCTGCTGCGCCTGGGGCGGACTAGCGTCCTGCTGCTGTCCGGATTGCTCGGACTCGCCCTCGTGGCGGTGACCTTCAACACCATCCGCCTGCAGATCCTCACGCAGCGGGACGAGATCGAGCTGTGCCGGCTGATCGGCGCGACCCACGCTTACATCCGCCGACCCTTTTTCTACCTGGGGTCGCTGCTCGGCTTTCCGGGAGGACTCGCCGCCCTGGGGATCGTCGTCGCCGGGCTCGCTTTCCTGAACCGGGACCTGGTCGGCATTCGCCCAACTCTACGGATCCGACCTGCGGCTGGCTTTGCCCTCCCCTCAGGAGATGGGGGTCGTGCTGGCGGCTGCGCCGCTCTCGGGTTGGCTAGGCGCGTATTTATCAGTGAGTAGACACTTACACGGAAACGTACCGTTGACATGGGTTCTACCGGCTGGAAGGTACGTCCTTCCAGCACCTGCCGGGAACCGACCCGCCCCTTAGCACTCTAATACCGGGAGTGCTAAACTCGCTGGTCTGAACTGGGGAAATCGCAAATGAACCGCAGCCATGACATTGCCCGTCCCGGTTGGAAGCCTGGAGAGCTACATCCAGGCGGTGAACCGCTTCTCCGATGCTCTCGCTCGAGCGAGGAGGTCGGGCTCGCGCGCAAATTCCGCGACGAGAACGACGTCGACGCGCGCGCGCGAGCTGGTGCTGTCGCACCTGCGCGTGGTCGTCGCGATCGCGCGCGGTTACATGGGCTACGGACTTGCCGCACGGCGACCTGATCCAGGAAGGCAACATCGGCCTGATGAAGGCCGTCAAGCGCTTCGATCCGGAGCGCGGGGTGCGCCTGGTGTCGTTCGCGGTCCACTGGATCCGCGCCGAGATCCACGAGTTCGTCCTGCGCAACTGGCGCATGGTGAAGATCGCGACCACCAAGGCGCAGCGCAAGCTCTTCTTCAACCTGCGCAGCATGAAGCCCACGCTCGATCCGCTGACGCAGCTCGGAGATCGGCTCGATGGCGAAGCAGCTCAAGCGTGAAGCCCGAAGACGTCGCCGAGATGGAGATGCGCCTTGCCGGGCAGGAGATCGCGCTCGAGCCGTCGAGCGACGAGGACGAGTCCTACGCGCCCATCGCGTACCTGGCCGACCGCTCGCCCGAGCCCTCGGAGCTGGTCGAGGCGAAGCAGGAAGAGACGCTTCGAGACGCGCGGCCTGGAGAACGCGCTGGCGAGCCTCGACGCGCGCAGCCGCCGCATCATCGAGACGCGCTGGCTGCGCGAGAAGGACCCGGCGACGCTGCACGAGCTCGCCGCCGAGTTCAAGGTTTCCGCCGAGCGCATCCGCCAGATCGAGGCCAAGGCGCTGCAAAAGATGAAGGGCTGATCGCCGCGGCGTGAGACCGGCGTGCCGTGTGGGCTGAGCCGCGCATCAGGCGCGGCTTTTTATTTGCCCGTCGACACGACGTAGCGGTTGCGGCCCTGCTGTTTGGCCTGATAGAGGGCCTGGTCGGCGAGCTCGATGATGCTCTCCGGACGTAGTGTCGTTGCCCGGGGATCGAGCGAGGCGATACCCTGGCTGAGGGTGAGCTTGGTCGCTCACGCCGGAACGCGCGTGCGGGATCGCCAGCGCTGTCGATCGCCCGAGCCAGCGACTTCGCCACGTCGACCGCGCCCTCGATCGACGTTGCCGGCAGCACCATCGCGAACTCCTCGCCGCCGTAGCGCGCGGCAAGGTCCGCGGGGCGCCTGCCGACGGCCTTCAGCGCCGCCGCCACCCGTCGCAGACAATCGTCCCCGGCCTGGTGGCCGTAGCAGTCGTTGTACGCCTTGAAGTAGTCGACGTCGGCCAGATATCAGCGACAGCGGGTGGCGCTCGCGCGAGGCGCGCTTCACCTCGGTCAGCAGATAGCTGTCGAAGTAGCGCCGGTTCGCGATTCCGGTGAGCCCGTCCTGCCGCGACAGATTTTCCAGCTCGCGGTTGGCCGCGGCCAGGTCGCGCGACATCTCGAGCAGCTTCGTGCGCGTGGATTCGAGTCGCTGCAAGCGCCCGGATCTTCGCGTTCAGCACGACGAAGCTCACCGGCTTGACGAGGTAGTCGTCGCCGCCCGCCTCGATCGCGCGATCCAGGTCTTGATCGGCTTCCTTCGGAGCTCAGGAAGATGATCGGAACCCACTCGTCGGGGCTGGTCTGCGCGCATCTGGCCGCGCAGCTTCGTATCCGTCCATGACCGGCATCACGACGTCGATCAGCACGAGATCCGGGCGGTCCTGCGCGGTAGCTCGCCAGAGCCTTGCTGCCGTCCTCCGCCTCGATCACCGAATGGCCCATTTGCTCGACCAGGGTCTCGCAGCGCCGCGCGGATCGTGGGGGAGTCGTCGACGATCAGGACCTTCATGGCTCCTGCGCCCTTACGCGATCGAGCGCAAGATACAACTTCGGCGCTCGACTCGGCCCAGCCCGGCTGGCCGACTTCCAGCCGGACAGCCGTCACTCAGGATGCGGACATCGGCGACGAGGTTCGGGACGTTGCCGTGGCGCACGAACAGGCGCAGGCGTCCCTGCGGATCGAACACGTAGCTGCCGGCGGTGTGGTCCACGGTATAGTTGTCCGGCGTCTTCCCCGGCGACCTTCTGATAGAACACCTTGAACTCCTTCGCGCACGCCTGGCGGTCGCGGCGGCATCGCCGTAGAGCCCGAGGAAGCTGGGGTCGAACGCGGGCACGTAGTTCGCGAGCAGCTCCCGCGTGTCGCTCTCCGGATCGACCGTGACGAAAAGCGACCTGCAGTCGCTTGCCGTCCTCGCCAAGCTGCTCTTTAGCGATCTTCAGGTCGGCGAGCGTCGTCGGGCACACGTCCGGGCAGCGCGTGTAGCCGAAGAACACCACAACGACCTTGCCGCGGAAATCGGCGAGCGTGCGCGTCTTTCCGGTGTGGTCGGTGAGCGTGAAGTCCTTGCCGTAGTCGGCGCCGGTGATGTCCGTGTTCTTGAACGATGGGCCCGAGCCGCTGCATCCGCAGAGGGCTACGGCGGCGAGGACCACGCGGAAGAGTGCCCGCACGCAGGCTCTCACAGGTGGAAATAGTGATCGACGAGCAGCGCGGCGAACAGCAGCGCCAGGTAGGCGATCGAATAGCGGAACGTGCGCCGGGCCAGCGCGTCGCTGTAGCTGACGTAGAGCCGGATCGCGTACGCCGACGAACACGCCGCTCAGCACCAGCGCCGCGACGAGATAGATCCAGCCGCTCATGCCGTAAGCGAACGGCAGCAGCGCCGACGCGAACAGCACGAGCGTGTAGAGCAGCACGTACAGGCGCGTGAAGCGCTGGCCGTGCGTCACCGGCAGCATCGGCACGCCGGCCTTGCGCGAAATCCTCGGTGCGATAGAGCGCCAGCGCCCAGAAATGCGGCGGCGTCCAGGCGAAGATGATGAGGAACAGGAGCAGCGCCTCGGGCGACGACGTCCCCGGTCACCGCGGCCCAGCCCGAGCACCGGCGGCATCGCGCCCGAGGCGCCGCCGATGACGATGTTCTGCGGCGTCGCCGGCTTGAGCAGCACCGTGTAGATCACCGCGTAGCCGATGAACGTGCCGAAGGTGAGCCACATGGTGAGCGGATTGACGAGCGCGTAGAGCATCCACAGCCCGGTGCCGCCCGATCGCGGCGGCGAACGCCAGCGTCTGCAGCGAAGTGAGCTCTCCGCGCGGCAGCGGCCTGCCGCGCGTCCGGGTCATGACCGCGTCGATCTTCTGCTCGACCAGGCAGTTCACCGCGGCCGCCGACCCCGCCACGAGCCAGATACCGACGATCGCGGCGAGCAGCAGCCCGCAGCGGCACCATGCCCGGCGTCGCGAGGAACATGCCGATCGCCGCGCAGAACACGATGAGCGACACCACGCGCGGCTTGGTGAGCGCCAGGAACTGGCGCAGGCGCAAGCCGGATGCGTGTCAGGGCGAACTGCATGGCGGAAATCTTATCGCCACGGTCCTATCCGACCCGCGAAACCCGGAGCAAGCGCGCGAGGTCCTTCAGCATTCTCGCGTCGCGTCCGGATCACCCGGAAAGCGCAGCATCAGGCTTCCCAACGGATCGACGACGATAGATGTATCCGACGGGTTTCCCGACGGGAGAGCTGGCTCGAGAGAAGGCCGCCGCCGCGGCGCGCGCGACCTTCAGCCCCTCGTGCTCGCGCAGCAGGGCGGGGATCGGATCGCCGCCATCGTCGACCAGCCACACCCGCTCGACCCGTTCGGCGTCCCTGCCGAGCGCGAGGCGCGCCTGGCGCATGTAGCACGAGCTTTTCTGCAGCCATCGCCGCAGGCGGCGGAGTCGACCTGGAGCAGCACCCACTTGCCGCGCAACTGCGAGAGCCGGAACGAGCGCGCCGTCCAGGCGGCGCAGCTCCGGGATCGGACAAGGAGCGCGGCTCGATCAGCTCGCCGTAGTTCGTACCGCGATTGCGGCTGCCAGACGAAATAGGCGAGCCAGGCCGCGACGGTCGGCGCGGCGCAGAACGCGAGGATCACCAGAGCGATGCGCCGGCCGCGCCGGCGCTGCTCATCGCGCTGCGGCGGGACCGGTTCGCTTGAAGCCGAGAGCGACATAGAGCACGGCGGCCAGCGCCGCAAACGAATACCACTGCAGCGCATAGCCGCGATGCCGATCGACGCCGGTGTCAGGGCGCTCCCACGCCCGTCACGAGGCCGTCGCGCGCGTCGCTCGTCTGTTCGATCACGAACGGCTGAAGGCTCAGTCCCAGGCGCTTCTCCTCGCGCGCGAGCACGAGGTTCTGGCGCAGGCCGCCGGACTCCGCTTCCGGCGCGAGCTCGAGAAACCGCGTGCCGGGCACGACGGCGACGCCTTCTATCGTCAGCACGCCTTCGGGCGTGGGTACCTCGGGCAGCCTCGAGCGCTCGCCCGCCGCGATCCAGCCGCGGTTGACCAGAACGTGCACGCCGCCGCCCTCCGAGCTTGAGCGGCGTGACGACGTGGTATCCGACCGCGCCGTGCAGCACCTTGTTGTCGAGAAAGAAGCGTGTCGCGCGCGACGGAAGGTTCCGCGCGCCGCGACACGGCGGCGCTCGAACGCCGCGCCGCGTCGACACGCTGCGCAGGGACCTCGAGCACCGGCGCCGCGCACCGCCTCGTCGAGCATCCTGCCCGCCTCGAGCTTCTCCTCGGCGCGGCGCGTCTGCCAGCCGCCGAGGGCGATGGTCAGCGCGATGAACGCCGCCGCGGCCAGGCTGGGAATCCAGCCCGGCCGGAACTCGCGGTCCTGCGATCCTGATCCCGCCGACATGGTGCCGTTTGGATTGGAGTACACTCGGTGCAGCCCGTTCCCGCCCGCTCGCATGAAAATCATCGTCATCCTGATCTTCATCGCAATACTCGCGAGCCTCGGCTCGGCGCTGTTTTTCCTGGTGCAACGACCGCGGCCAGTCCAAGCGCACCGTCAAGGCGCTCGCGATGCGAGTCGGGACTGTCGCTCGGCCTGTTCCTGCTGCTGATGGCCGGCTACTACTTCGGGCTCATCCCCGGCAAGATCACCTAGCCTCGCCGGAGCGCAGCTCGCGCGCCGTCTACAACCAGTAGACGAAGATGAACAGCCCGAGCCAGACGACGTCGACGAAGTGCCAGTACCACGCCACCGCCTCGAAGGCGAAATGGTGCTCCGGCTTGAAGTGCCCGGCGAGGCAGCGCGCCAGGATCGTCGTCAGCATGATCGCGCCCAAGCGTCACGTGGAACCCGTGGAATCCCGTGAGCATGAAGAACGTGGATCCGTAGACACCGGTGGTGAGCTTGAGGTTCAGCTCGGAATAGGCGTGCGTGTACTCGAACGCCTGCAGTGCCGAGGAAGAGTCACGCCGAGCGCGATGGTGAGGAACATGAAGAGCACGAGCTGGCCGCGCTTGTTCTCCTTCAGCGCCCAGTGCGCGATGGTCACGGTCACGCCCGATGAGAGCAGCAGCAGCGTGTTGATCGCCGGAATACCCCAGGCCGCCATCGGCGTGAACGGGTCCTTGAAGTCGGGTCCGGCCGAAGGCCAGTGCGGCGAGAAATCCGGCCAGAGCAGCTTGCTGTCGAGGCTCCCGAGGTCGGGCAAGGCGAGCTGCCGCGCGTAGTAGAGCGCGCCGAAGAAGGCGGCGAAGAACATCACTTCGGAGAAGATGAACCAGCTCATTGCCCCAGCGGAACGAGACGTCCTCCCAGCGGCCGTACTTGCCGCCCTCGGATTCGCGGATCACGTCGCCGAACCAGCGCACCATCATGAACACCAGGATCGCGAAGCCGATCAGGACGAGCTAGCGCCCGGGCTCCCAGCCGTTGAACCAGCTCGCGGCGCCGGTCGCCATGAAGAGCAGCGCCGCCGACCCGAAAATCATCCAGTGCGACGGGTTGGGAACGTAGTGTAGTGCTGAGCGTGGTCGCTCATCTTCCTCTCCTTTGATTGCGCAGCCCGGCCGATGATGAACTTCACCAGCAGAACCAGACTCAATACGAAAATCGCCGCGCCGATCAGCCCGGCAATCACGACCTGCACAGCAATACGTAACTGAACGAAGTACG
>ERZ1370068.10411-contig-9112_pt1 | contig 28728 bp, 47 predicted proteins | sample MGYA00561227_ERZ1370068 | MGnify/ENA primary metagenome ERZ1370068 (study PRJEB38410, sample SAMEA6850437) | metagenome | study: Metagenomic assessment of the ecological functions of the soil: analysis of the soil microbiota associated with the...
AATTTCTCCGCCCGTCGGCGAGGGCTCGCACTGCTCCGCCATGTCAGCGATCTCATCAGCCGAATATTGGAACCGCTCGGCCACGGTCTGCCGGCGATGTAGCCGCGTTCATTTCGGGTCCGTGCAGGCGCAGATAGGTAAGCCGTTTATCGATACCTGCTCGGCATCACCGTGAAGTGCCTCGCCTCCGGGGCGTCGACGAGGATCAACGGTGATGCCTGGTTCGAAAGAAGGCCAGAGTTTCATCCCGTTTTGCACCAGGCCAGTTCCGATTCCCGCAACTCGATGCCAAGCCGGTTATTGCCAAACAAAGAGGACGAGCTGGTCGATCCGAGGTTTTGCATCCCGGCGAAAAGACCGAGCTGGAGCAAAAGCTCCCAGCTTTCCCGCCTCGCGCAATGGTTCAGCTCAGTGAGAACTCCGCGACGAGGCGTTCCAGCTCGGGTGCAGAAAAACAGATTCCCGCGCGGGTTACTTTCGCAGAGCGCCGGATGTCGGGCGGAAGCGATGCGACTTTGACGAAGCGCCGTGAGTAGGAGCCCGCAGCTTGACGTCAAAGAGAAAGTTTGCAGGCGTCTCCGTTCCCAGCGTTGCACCACTTTTCGGGCCGGAATCGCATAAAAGGTCGAATTGACTTCAACGTAGTCGAAATGCTCGGCATGTACCAGCTCAGGCGAGCGGCAGCCGGAAGCTCTCGGCGGATACCAATCGCGGACAAATCCGGGATCCGCCCAACTTGATGCAATTTCGATACGGCCATCTGGAGATCCGCCAATCTACGACTTCTGCGGTCTCCGGTAAATCCGAGCGGCTGGCAGCCGACACTTCCGCCGGTTCGGTTTGCCTGTGACGCCAGGCTGGCGGAAGCGATTTACTTTCTTCGTGGGCCAACGCCAAACGTTGCCGCGAATGCCGCTTAGTCGGTGCGCCACGATTCTCGTGATTGTGGCTCTCGGATTTGCGGCAAATGACGGCGCCTGTCCGTGCGCGCTCGTCGCTGGCCCCCTGCGGAAGCGAAGATTGACGCCGCCCTTTGGGTCCCAGCCGTTCGATTAGCACTCATACGTTGCGTTGCGCGAGCTTTGCTTGGACCTTGCTAGTCGCGATCCAAAGGAGCCTGCCTTCAGCTAAAGAACCTCGGTTTTGTTCGTTGTGCCGAAGATTGCACTGCCTTTGAAGCATATTGAAACTTTCGCTCCGCAGCGGTCAGCAAGGAGGCAGCTGGTATTCCGGTCGTATTGACACGATACGAAAGACGCTCACCTCTATCCGCCGGAAGGGCTTTTTGTCGATGCTTGCGTTCTTTACGAGCGCGCCTCGGGGGCGAGCAGGTTGAGACTCGAGCTTCGAACCGAATCGGGCGACGGTCGTTCTCGGTGGCCATGCGCCCCAGCTTGCGAGCAATCCCATCGGCGCTGGCGGACCGGCTGGACAGAACGCGCCACGCGCCTGGCGAAGTCCGGGCTTCGTGAGCATGCTCCGGCCGGCCGCAGTCGCGGCGCAAAGCCGCAGATTTACCTTCTCGAGCCTTACGATCCCGTCAGGAACGCCGCTGCTCATGGTGCACGGCACGTCGATCGCACACCGGTGGCCTTTGCTACGCTCGTCAATCGCCTTGCGGAGCGACCCGCGAATCTGGAGCCAACTATCAAATTTGGCAGTTCTACTATGCCACCGGGCATTCCTGGTGCTGGCGAACGCACGTCACGCCTTGCGAGAAAGCCTTGACAAGACTGTGGGGACGCTCGATCCCGCAGGACCGCGACGCGGTCTTTGCAACGAACGCATATCGTCGCGCTCCGGACACAGCATGGGAGGAGCGATCTCACACGCGTTGGTTAGCTCGAGCGGGAGATCGCGCTGTCTGGAAGGCGTCTTTCCGCGTTCCCTCCCGCTCAGCTAGAGAAAGGAGATCCGCAAGCCATCCGCGAGTTGGAGCGAATCCTCTTCATCTTGAGCGGAATCCTCGCGTGACAAGGGTGATTTTCATGGCGGCGCCCCATCGCTTGGGCAGTTCAATGGCCAGACTCGTTCTTGTCGGTCGTTTGGGAAATGCGCTCTCGCGTTTGCCGCCCATGGAAGAACAGTGTGATTTAGCGGACTCGCCAGGTGCCAATCGGAGGCGATGATGCCCGGAGCGGCGATAATTCTACGCTGCGCGGCGATTTTTCGGCGGTGCGAACGCTCTCTCCCAAAAGCACCGCGCTCATCGCGCTTGCCGGAGCTTGCCGATTGAAAGGTTCCCTTTCATAGCATCATCCACTGATGCCAGCAGCATCCTTGGAACAATGGCACGCGGATCAGATGGGGTGGTCCGCGTGTGGAGGCAGTCACCTCGACGGCGGCGCTTCAGAACAACGCCGTCCGCGGCGGTCGTGCGAGTGATCGGTAACGCCGAGGCCATCGACGGGAGGTGATCCATTGACTTCAGCAGGAGCGCTCGCCGAGGTGTCCATGAAAACGGCGGGACGATAAGCCCCGCCCGCGCGGCTTGGGACCAGAGTGGCCTTCCCCGGACGGGAAGGCGATGAGCACCTATCACTGCAGCGCAGCTCCGGACCGTGTGGTGGCCCAACCGGAGGCACTGCCGCGAAAGCGCAAACGGCGAGGTGCTGATTTCTAGGGGTTAGCAGCTTACAGGCGGATGGATCCTGCTCGGGAACTTGCAGATGTGATTACCTCAAAATCGATAAGCCGACAACAGAGCGCTTAGGGAACTCGCTAGATTCGGCATCTTTTGGTCGGACTCCCGGGGAGACCCACCGGTGGATCTCAACGTCTGGAGATGCGCCGCGGCCCCATTCCCGATGTCTTGCTGCCGTTAACCAGGGATGGCTGTCCGCCGTATTCCACCTGGCTGTTCTGATACTTCTACAGCTCCTGGCGGTTTGGGCGAACCGCCGATGGGCTGCGTCTCGAGCAGCGCGAGCTCAAAACTGATCCGGCTAAACTTGTGGAACACGGACATTATACTCCCTGCCCGAAAGGCCGGAAGCTGATGTCGCTGGTCGTGCGAATCCTACTGCTGGGAGGGCTTGTATTTGGATGTGGCTTGTCGGGCTGTACACCATAATTGTGTGGGACCTCCATTATGTTCCACCGTTTGATGCGGATTTGCCGCCTGCCGCCTGGCATTGGCGATTTCCATTCGTAGTCACTCTGCTCCTGGCGCTAAATGTCGTGATGTCGATCATCCACATTACGAATAACCAGTTGCGCGGATTTGCCGCCGCAAAGTCTGCTCACGGGCTCGGTGTCGCCATGATCGCCGCGGCGGAAGTCTTGCAAATCTTCCTTCCACTTGTAGTCGCTTATTTTGCACTGCCAGTGCTAACACTTCCCGCAGAAGCAGACATTCTTGGGAGAAAGCTTATCTTAATGTTGCTGATCGGGTCCATCGGGTTTGCGATTGTCAGAACGGCGAGACTCTTAGCAACGAAATTAGCGCGGCAACATGAAGTGACCTACTCCGCCTACACAGAGCATGTGCGGGCGCTGCAGACTGAATACTCACTGTTGTATCGGGTGACTCTCGTGGTTATTAGTATCATAACCATCGCTTGCATGCTCATGGTATTTGAGACCGTTCGGAAAGTCGGTGCCAGCCTCCTCGCCTCTGCGGGACTCATCGGGATAGTCGCCGGCATCGCGGCCCAGCGTCTCTCTTGCCAATCTGTTCGCCGGTGTTCAGCTCGCGCTTACCCAACCGATTCTGCTCGGTGACGTAATCGAGGTGGAAGGAGATCACGGTGTTGTGGAACAGATCACGATTAGCTATGTCGTAATTCGGCAAGGAGACCTGCGCCGTCTTGTTCTTCCAATCAGTTACTTCCTTGAAAAACCTTTCCGGAATTGGACTAAACTATCTTCGGAAGTGGTGGGCTCAATAAAGCTTGTTCCTGGATTTTCGCACTCCGCTTCAACCACTCCGAAATCGACTCGACAGCGTTTTACAGCAGGAGCCACTTTGGAACGGTAAATCGAAATCCGTGGAGATCACCGATGTCCAGGAATCGCACATGATTGTCGAAGTATTGGTGAGTGCGAATACGCCGGACGAATTGAGGAGCCTTTGCGTGAAAGTAAGAGAGGACCTGATCCAATATCTAATCGCTAGCAAGAGTTTCGGGCTGCGGGATATTCCCCGTTGATTAACCCGGCCGCACAGGGATCTTTGGGTTCGGCTATCGACGCATCGCTCTTTCCCCAGATGGCATGGTCTTGGATTTCGAACGCCTGGAGGATACGGTGCGCCAACCAGAAGTTCAGTTATGAACCGTCCTCACAACGCAGTCACCTCGAAGTCATGCCGGGTCAGCACGACAGGTCAACCGGCCAGGCTGCTGCAAGCCATTGCACATGTTTCCACATCGAGTTGGCGGAGATCAGCTTCAGCGGCTTGCAGCGCCTTCTGCAGCGGAGGCTGAGTTCCAGGTAGACGATCGTCAGTGCCTCAAGCCGCCTCTCTTCATACGAAGACTGGCGGACCGGCAGCGGGGGGCTATAATATCGAAACGGTCCGAGTGATCGTGAATACTTGATGAATCGCAGCATGGAATGATTGTGAGGGTGAAAATCGAGCATCTGTTGATGATTGTAAATGGAACTAAAGATCCAATCCGGGCGCGAGCGGTGCCACCGGTCAAATTTCCGCTGCGGCGTCCTGAACCCGCGCGGGGAGACAGCGGGATTGCTGTCCTGATCGAAACCAACCTGCCTGACCTGTTTGTCGCCGGCGGTGCAGGGCGCGGTCCGATCAAACGCGGTGGCCCTGTGGCAGGCAGGGGCTCTCTGGCCATCGAACTTGCGCATCAATACCTGAACCGATTTTGAGTGCCAGCGACACAAATCACGGAATGCGAGATCGGTCATGACCCTGCTTCGCAAGGTCCCCCTCTTTGCGAACCTGAAGGATGAAGACAAGGTTTGCATCGAGGGGACCGAAGAGTGGCGGCTTCGCCGCGGGCGAAATGCTCATCAAGGAAGGGGAGCCGCGCGCGAGCGAATTTTCGTGCTCTGGAGAGAAGTCAGCGCTGGCCAGGAATAATACGTTGTCGTTCGCAACAGGCCCGGTGCATTTTTCGGCGAGATCCCGCTCTTACTGGGCACGCCTTACATGCTGTCCGCGCGCGCCGAGTCGTGATAGCCGGCTGATCGTCTTTCCGGAACAGGAGATTCTGGAAATTGTTGCGGCTCTGCCCGGCGATTGCACCGAGATTTTTCGCGCGGTGTTGACCCGCCTTCGCAACATCGAAGGTTCTGCGCGCAACAGCAGAGAAAAGCTCGGAGGCGCTCGGAACGATGTCCGCCGGCCTGGCGCATGAGTTGAATAATCCTTCCGCCGCCGCCCAACGTATCGCGGTGCATCTGGGGGAAGTGATGCAGGCGATTCAATCGGTGGCCCATCAGGCTGCAGCACTCGCTCGAGCGTGAGCACTGGGACCGGTTGATTGCTCTGCTGACGACTGAGGCCTTGTTGGCAGAGCCTTTCGGCTGGCGAGCGGCCATCACTCCATCGAGCAGAGCGACTCCGGAGGATGCGCTCGCCGCCTGGCTGCGAGGAGAAGGAGTGCCTGACGCCTGGAAAATCGCTCCGGTGCTCGTCGGCGCAGGATTGGAAACGAAGGCCCTGATGATCTGCGCGACTATTCTGCCAAGAAACGCCTTTGGCGACGCGGTGCGATGGATCGCTTTGCGGATGACGCTCAAAACGCTGCTTCGACGACGCGGAACAATCCACCGGGCGAATCGCGAGTCTGGTCGAAGCCGTGCGTTCCATCGCGCAACAGGAGCGGGCGGAAGCCGCGGATATCGACGTGCATGAGCAACTCAGAAGCGCGCTGAGCGTGCTCGATCACAAGCTCAAGAACCATCTGCGCGTCACCCAGAATTTTTCGAGCGAATGCGGTCCAGTGCGCGGCTATCCGAGCGAACTCGCCGCAGTGTGTGGGTCAACCTGCTCGACAACGCGGCGGATGCGGTAAATGGCGATGGAGAAATCTCTATTCAAACCCGACGCGACGACAACCAGACCGTCGTGGAGATTATCGACAATGGCCCCGGCATCCCGGCGCAGAATCTTTCCCATATCTTTGAGCCGTTCTTCACGACGAAGAGGCGTTGGTTCGGGCAAAGGACTCGGCCTCACGATCAGCCAGGGCATCGTGGGAGACAGGCATGGCGGTGAGATCGAGGTCGAATCGAAAGGCGCGGCGAAACCCGATTCATCGTTCGATTGCCGGTGCGGCAGATTGAAAGGAACGAAGGCCCCGACGGAATCGCCGCAAGTCGCGCCTATTGGCCGAGCTGGCGGAGCAGCTCGAAGAAATGGAATCTCGTCCCGCAGCTCAGACGCCCACCGTTTCCGATGGCGCCTTCGCGACGATTTTCGACGTTGCCGCTTTTCGCTCAACTCGACGACTCGCAGCGCGACGTGCTTTTGCGACCGGAACCGAGATCCATTTCAGCGCCGGGGAGACGCTCCTTCGCGACGGCGATCCGGCGGACGCCTTCTACGTCATGCTGGAAGGCGAGCTGCGGGTCGACAAAATACTACGGCGACCAGGAGATCTTGCTTGGGGAAGTGGTCCCCGGGAGTTCTTTGGCGAGATCGAAATCTTGCCTCGACATCGAGAATTGGGTGCTCATTCGGGTGGTCGCAGATAGCCGGCTCTTTCGTCTGCCGCGCGCCGGATTCTGGGACTTGCTACGCTGCTCGCCTACGGCGGCCGAGGAAATCATGCGAACGCTCGCCACGCGGTTGCGCAATCTGGAAGGCTACTGCGCAGGAACGCGAGAAGCTCGATGCAACTTGGGCGCGATGGCGGCCGGGCTCGCCCACGAACTCAACAATCCCGCGACGGCCGCGCGACGCGCCGCCGCCGATCTGCGCCAAAGCGTCGTAAAGGTTCAGGACTACGCCTGCGCGCTCAGCGAAACGCTCGAGCGTCGATCAGTGGCGGCAACTGGTTGACGACTTCCCAGGAGGCCGGGCATTGCGCCACATCGCAGCCGAAACTCAATCCCCTCGAACAAAGCGACCGCGAGGAAGCGATCGAATCGCTGGCTCGATTCGCAGCAGTATCTGCGGACGCTTGGGACTCGCGCCCGCGCTGGTGAACGCCCGCGTCGATGAGGAGAGACGTTGGAAGCTTTGAAGCGGACCGTGCCGGCGCAGGATCTTGACAAACGCGATCCGCTGGCTCGCCGCGAACGCGTGACCACACGCGACCTGATCAAAGTCGATCACCCACAGCACGGAGCGCATCTCGGAATTGGTGCGCGCCGTGAAGTCGCTACTCGTTCATGGACCAGGCGCCATGGCAGGAAATCGATGTCCACGAGGGCATCGAGAACACTCCTGATCATCCTCGGCCATAAGCTCAGGAACGTCACCGTCACGCGCGACTTCGATCGCACGCCTTCCGCGCCTCTGCGCTTACGGCGGCGAGCTCAAACCAGGTCTGGACGAACCTCATCGACAATGCGATCTACGCCGTGCAGCGGAACGGGCCGCATCGATGTCCGCACGCGCCGCGACGGCGAGTTTTTTCTCGTTGAGATCGCCGACAATGGCGGCGGAATTCCGCCCGAGGCCCGGCCGCTCATCTTTGCCGTGCCCTTCTTCACCACCAAGGGCCGGATCGGGCACAGGACTTGGACTCGTTATCAGCCACCGGATCGTCGTCGAACGGCATCACGGAAAAATCGACTTCAGCACAGGTCCGAATGGCACGCAATTTAACGTGCGGCTGCCGTTTGAAACGCTTGCGCCCATTTAGCCTTCCGGAGTGGCGCCGGAGAAGCCCGGCAATCGTCGCGTTTTCCTTGTTCTGAGTTCCAGGATTCCCGGAATGACAAACTTTTCTCGCCGGTGTCACTGACCTGGAAGGCTGAGCTTGCACTTTGACCACAACCTCGCGCAATGAGCCGATGGGATCGCTACGGCGCCGGCTTTCTTCTCATCGAATTCCTGCGCGAGACGCGACTTTCTTCGCAGCAAGTAGTCCCAGCTTGCAAGGTGGCTCGCGCCAGTTCGAGATTCTCCGCGGCCCGCTGCACTGGCCTGGTTCAACTTCTGATCGATCTCCGGCGTCTCGATTTCGGCGAGCAGCTGGCCGGCGGTGCGCACTCCAAAACTGCTGACTGGGCAGCCCCTACGTTGTGGGCGACTTGATCACCGGCCAGAATCCGCGTCGTCAGAGGCAGCGGCCAAAGCGGTTTTGGAACAGCTGAAAGCTCACGCCAGTGCTCAGTTAAAGCGATCGCACCGGCCATTGCTGCGGCGCGGGAAAGCTGTTCCAACCCATTCGCTAGGGTGGGTTGCATTCCTCGCATCCGGGTAGTGGCGCCGGCTGCGTCCATCGTCACCGAGGCAACCCAGGTTTCCATGCAGGGGCAGGGTACGCTTGAACGTCGGATATCCACAGCAGTGCCTCTTCATGACGTCCCTTCGAGTTTGATTTTGTAACGGATCGAAATTATCGCCACCGGCCGGAAAGAGGAAAGTTTTGAGCGCCCGCTATGCCCTACGGTTTCTTCGCGTGCTGCCTCATGTCTCAAGGCGAGCCACCGGTCCGGTAGACGACCAGCTCAGTACGCGTTACCGTTTCCTTCTCGGGTAAGCATGGGCACTTTTCTAAAAGCGCGTCACCCCCGAGCTTTGTTAGGTGCAGCCTTTTGTTCGTCTTCCTCGAGAGCGCTCACAAGCTTGTCAGTCTCGATGAGGACCACGTCCATCTTTGTCCGTGCATACACCGCTGTGTCTTGACAGCTACGGCGGCATCGCGAAGCGCCCGTTTCATGGTCGCGAGGAGCGCGTCATAGGCGTGATCATCGGCAAGAATCCCGTGTGCTGTTTGCAGAAGATCCGTCGCTTGCTGGAGAAGTTCCTCAGCATGCAGAAGATTCCCCGGTTTGGCCGCGACGCCCGCAGTCTTTTTCCATAGAGAAACCAGTGGAAAAATGGAAGGTATCAACCGAAAAATCCGCGGGCTTGCTCGCCACCGCATGGCCCGACGCAACGACTGCCGCAACAAAGATCACCACACTCAGCGCAAGTTCAAGCATCAGAGCATTTCCAGCGGCCGCGAGCGCGTAGGCGGAGGAAACAATCGATCCAACTCTGCAAGCTGAGTCGCCGTCAGCCTATGGTCGAGCGCGCCAAGATTCTCTTTCAGTCGCTCGCGGCGACTGGTTTTAGGAATAACGATGACGTCATCATTGGCCAGAAGCCAGGCAAGGGCTGCCTGCGCCGGAGTCATGCCGCATCTGCGTGCGAAATTGGCAAGCTCCGGTGGAAAGCGAGTTCGGCCTGTTCAATCGGTGAATACGCCATTACCGGAACGTGCCGCTCGCGAAGCCATGGCAGGAGGTCCCATTCGATGCCGCGGCGCGCCAGATTGTAGAGCAGTTGGTCGGTCGCCACCTCAGAACCTCCCGGAACGGCCCACAATTCCTGCATGTCCTTGATGTCAAGATTGCTGACACCGTAATAACGAATCTTGCCGGCTTGCTGGAGAGCCATGAACACTTCCATTGTCTCGGAAAGCCGGCACGCTGCCACGCCAATGGAGCAGATAAAGGTCAATCCGGTCAGTCCTAAGCCGTCGCAGGCTTCGATCGCACGCGGCGACCGCACCTCGCGCGATGCATTATGGGGATAAACTTTGCTTGACCAGGAACACCTCATTGCGCCTGACCTGCAATCGCTTCGCCGATCAGTTCCTCAGCCCGGCCCTCGCCAGCACATCTCAGCGGTATCAATCGAGGGTCGCACCAAGGTCGAGACCAGAGCCGCAGCGTTTCGATTTCTTCAGCGCGGGTCGCACGGTCCTCGCCCATATGCCAAGTCCCTTGACCGAAAGCCGATACGCGCTCACCGGATGGCAGTGCGACTGTTCCTCATGAAGACTTAGATCTCCTTCAAATATTCTTCCACGAACTGCACCGCCATCGCGCCCTCGCCGACAGCCGAGCCAACGCGCTTTGTCGAACCCGATCGAACATCTCCCGCAGCGAACACGCCGGGCCGGCTCGTCTCCAGCAAAAACGGCGGCTGCCTGCGATGTCCATAGCGACTGCGTCAAAGCCGGACCTGTGCGAATAAACCCCCAAGAGTCCGTCTCGATTTCTTTGGGCAGCCAATCGGTCCGCGGCATGGCCCCAATAAAGCTGAAGAGCGCCGGGGTTTCCAGCGTTCGCACCTCTCCGGTCCTGTTGTTGACTATCTCTACCGAGTGCAGGTAGCGATCGCCCGACATGCGCCTTACCGTCGTGTTGCAGAGCACCTCGATATTGGGAGTCTTTTCGATCCGCTGCGCCAAATAACTGGACATGCTCTTATAAAGATTGTCGCCCCGGACCAGAAGAAACACTTTGCGAGCGCGCCCGGCGAGAAACACGGCCGCCTGGCCGGCAGAGTTACCAGCACCAACGACCATCACTTCCGACCCCTGGCACAACTGCAGCCTCATTGGGAGTCGCAGCGTAGTAGACACCGCATCCCTCGAACCGGTCGCACCCGTCGATATTCAGGCGCCGGTAGTCGGCCCCGGTTGCGATCAACAGGCACTTCGCGGTAACTGTTTCACCGCTGTCAAGCTCGAGGATCGATACGCGTTTTCGAATCTCAGGCTTGTAACCAATGAGGCGACGGGCAAACGAGCCCCGAACTTGTTTGCCTGAAGGACAGCACGCTCCGCCAGCTCGCTGCCCGTTATGCCCGTGGGGAAACCGAGGTAGTTCTCGATGCGCATGCTGCGGCTGGCTTGGCCCCCGGGCGCCGTTCGCTCCAGCACGGCCACATTGAGTCCGTCGGAGGCAGCGTATACCGCCGCGCCCAGCCCTGCCGGCCCCGCTCCAACCACGACCAAGTCGCACATTGTTTGCTCCAGCGGTTGACGGATGCCTATCTCTTCGGCGAGCTCGCGATTCGACGGGTTGCGCAGGAGCAGCATCCGGGCGCAGGCAACCACAGGCGTTTCGGCTTCGCTCACTCCGAAGTCTTTGAGCAACCGGCCCACTTGAGAATCGGCCTCCAGATCAAGCCAGGTGAACAGCACCCGATTCCTGGAAAGGAAGTCGCGAATCCGGAAGGTGTCCTGCGAGTAGCGAGAGCCTATCACTCGCAGGCCGGTAAAGTCCCCGGACTCGCGGAGCAGCTGCCGCCTGGCAATGAACGCCTGCAAGATAATGTCAGCCAGATCCGGGCACGTGTTTAGAAACTGTCGCACAGACTCGGCTGACATTTCGTACACTTCGGTATCTCCACGTGCGATGGCGCTGACGACAGCAGGGCTGCCGGTAAGCTGCGCCACGTCGCCGGTGAACTCTCCGGGCCGGTGAACCGTGACGGTCTTCGGCGTGTCGCCGGATTCGTCAATGATCTCGACCTCACCGGACTTGACGACGAAAAACTTGAAGTCTCGCTCGCCGACCTTGAAGAGCGCTTGTCCGTCCGGGTACTTTCTTCAGAAACGCCCCTGCGCAGCTCCCCAGCTTTTCGATCTGCGCCTCGTTGAGCGTGGGGAACGCGACAGCGCGCAAATCATGCTCGGCCATGTCTCGACCTCCCCTTGTCCTATAAGCTAATTCATCGATCCTACAAAATGCCTTTGAATCGAGCGCAGAAAACTCGAGCGCCGCAAGTGATTTCATCGAGACTGTTCCATCGTTTTCTCCCGCATTGGCTTTTCTTCAGTGCGTCGCTTCGACTCGCTCCTCAAACCCCCACCATGAATTTAATCCGCCATACAAGTCCCCCAGCCATGTAGTGCAAACCGACCCACCTCTCGAAAATCCTTGCCCTGAAAATCAATCACTTATAGTTAACTTTTGCCATCAAACTGCGAAACCTGGGTTAGGTCAAGGCGATCTCAGCAGGAAAGCTGCAAATGTCACGGAACAGACGCCGACCTGGTTTACCTCTCCAAAAGACTGGTCCAATGCGGGATCCCGACTCCAGGGTCGCCGGATTGGTTCTGAGCAAAGTCCCTTCTTGCGGTGCGTTACCCCTGAACTTTTGACGCTCTCCACGCCTCACTCTTCGCCATCGTAGTCTTCTAGCGCCTCGGAGCGGATTAGTCGGCGTTCGGGTGAGCGCACGCCCCATTTCTTGCTGTCAGGATAGTAGCTTGACTCACCAATCGGATTGTCCGCTACGACGTAAAGAATCAGATCCTGCGAGCCGTCATTGATTAGCTGGTGAGGTTGATCCGGCCTGAAGATGAAGGCGTCTCCAGCTTCAATCGGAGTTTGTCCGCGTCGTCATGTCTAACGAGTCCCTTGCCGGAAATCACGTGATAGAACTCCCATTGCGCGCTATGCAAGTGATAGGGGTACGGACTTTGCCAGGCGGGATGCGGCAAATCTCAACATCGAAGGGGTGCCGCTCGTTCAGGTCCGTGGATTGCGGTTTGCGCCCCAATGCCTCTGAGATCTCCTTGCCCGCACCAGCGAACTTTCCTTTGGGTGAAGACCAGGTCTCCTCCACAAGCTCGTTTGTGTTTATCTTATGCATAAATTTTCATGCGTTCGTAAACCGCCATCGACGGTCGCAGTTTTGGGGCTGCCAGTAGCAATGGAACGAAAAGTTACCTAAGCGCGAAAAGGCAATGGAAATCAGCTTCTGTCTCACCAAGGATCGCGAACCGTCCACGCCGATCAGCAAATCAGACCGAATTTGCCCCAGTCCCGCAAAACTGGCTGCGACTCCGTGATCGGTCTGTTCAAAATCCTCCAACGGAGTTCCTCATAGTAGCGATCCTTGGGAAACATGCTACGCAATGCCTGATGGATCAGACCCCAGGAAGTCATCAATTGACCCATAGCCAGATAAGAATCGGCAGTTCCCGTTCGATTGAGATATATGCCGCGCGGTGCGTCCAGACTCGGCTGCTTCGGGGTCCAGACCGCAGCGCTTGACCAGGAAATGAGATGTGTGGGTGAGCGTTTGATGCCTTTCGATAGTCGCACGAGCCTTAGCTATTTACGAGCTAAACTTGCGCGAAACCGCCATCGACAAACAATTCCGCTCCCGGTGATGGGGCTGCTGTCGTCGGATGCGAGAAACACCACGGCCTTCGCGATCTCATCGGGTGTACCGAGCCTGCCGAGCGGAACACTGTTGGAAATCATCTTCAAGCGTTGCTCGCCCGTTTCTGCGGAAGCCAGCAGGTCACTCAGTCCGGGCGTGTCGGTGGCGCCTGGGCTCACCGCGTTCACGCGAATGCGGCGATCCTTTAAGTCCGTTGTCCATGTCCGCGCGAACGAACGCACGGCGGCTTTTGTGGCGCTATAAACACTATTCGACGACAAACCCTTGCTGGCGACGATGGACGCATTCAGGATGATAGAGGCACCATCCGGCATCAGCGGAAGCGCCTTCTGCACCGTGAAAAGGAGGCCTTTCACATTGATGTCGAAGATCGAGTCATAGAGCTCCTCAGTTATCGTGCCGAAGGGGGCATACTTCGCAACACCGGCATTCGCGAACACAATATCGAGCTTGCCCTTCTCCCGCTTGATTTGCGCGAAGAGGCGATCAAGATCGCCAAGGTTCGACACGTCTCCTTGTACGCCGGTCACATTTCTTCCGATCTCCTCTACCGCCGCAGCCAACTCCGGCTCACGGCGCCCCGTTATGAAGACGTACGCGCCTTCGTTCACAAACTGCTTCGCCGTCGCAAGGCCAATGCCGCTATTGCCACCGGTAATGAGTGCAATTTTTCCTTCAAGCTTACCCATACATTTTCTCCTTAGTTGTCATTTGTTCGCTGTTCTTTGCGAGCGTCCGCACTTGCGAACATTGCGGCTCGCTAACTGTCATAGAAGGGCTGTGCTGTCGTTCTCGTTTGAGTGTGCTTCGTGGGCAACCAATGAGCGCGACTTGCCGCTGGGATCAGGCTCGATCATCTGATACCCCCGTCGGAGGCGATTCCAAACCCCAACCACTTTAGGGACTCTTCCTGCGAGTGTTTCGTGTTCATCTTTGTGATGTGTTAATCAGGACTTGGAAGTGCTGAGCTTGCACTTTGACGACAACACCCTCGCGCAATGAGTCGCTCGGATTCGCCACGAGCGGTTCAGCCGGATCGAGGCCCGGAAAGAATCTCCACTTTGTCGCCCAGGTCGCGTCCGAGTTTCACCGGGCGCGTGCGGATGGTTTGTTTCGCATCGACGGTAAGCACTTTCGGCCCGTCGGATTGGACCATGACCGCGTTGCCGGGGACGAGCAGAGTACGTCCATCCTCGGGGAAGGCGAATTTGACCTCGGCGTACATGCCCGGGAACAATTTGCCGTCGGTGTTGCGCGATTTGCAGCTCGGTCAGCAACGTCCGCGCTGCCGGATCGAGCGCGCCGGCGGTGCGGACGACTTTCGCAATGAACGCCTTGTCCGAAATTTCGCGAAACGACACAGTCGCGTTTTGGTCCGGCTTGATCGAGGACGCGTAAGTTTGCGGAACGGTAACATAAATGCGCAACGTGTCGGTCTGCGCGACGCGGAAGAGCGGCTGGCTTTGACCCGCGCTGCCCGCGGAAACGAGCATGCCGTTATCGACAGTGCGCGCAGTGACGATGCCGGAAAACGGTGCGACGATCTTTTGAAACCCCTGCGTTTCTTCGAGCCGCTTCACGTTTGCTTGTGCGGCGGTGAAGTCCGCTTGGCGCGCATCGGAGCCGGCTTTTTTCTCATCGAACTCCTGCGCGGAGACGACTTTTCTCTGCAGCAAGTAGTCCCAGCGTTTCAACGTGGCTCGCGCCAGCTCGAGATTCGCCGCGGCCTGCTGCGCGGCCGCGCGAGCCTGATTCAATTCCTGATCGATCTCCGGCGTCTCGATTTCGGCGAGTAACTGACCGGCTTCGACTTTCGCGCCGATATCAACGATACCATTGGCGCACGTAACCGTTCGTGCGAGCGTAAATCGCAGTCTCCTGGATTGCCTGTGTGCTGCCGGGCAAAACGAGATTGGCAGCGCCGTCGGGCCTTTGCGTCGTAACGACGCTCACCGTCGGGCGCTGATCGCGCGCCGCAGTTGTCAGCGCCGCGCTCGCCTGCCAACGCGGCAACATTCCTACCAAAAACAACGCGGCGAGGACCACGAGTGTGCCGAGTACGGCCGCGCCCGCTCAGGCCGCGCCGGAGGCTCCGGGCGGAGGATTGAAGGTTGGCTTTGAAAGATTCAGGATGTGTTCGGTTGTAGTCATTCGCTTCTCCTTAGTGCTGAGTGGCTGGCTCGAGTTGGCGTGTCGATAAGATCTGGATCGTCGTCCATTTCGCGCGGGCGAGTTTGGCGCCGAATCACGCTGAACACGACCGGCACGAGAAAGAGCGTCGCGACCGTCGCGAGCGACAGGCCGCCGATGACCGCGCGGCCGAGCGGCGCGTTTTGTTCGCCGCCTTCGCCAAGTCCGAGCGCCATCGGCACCATGCCAATGATCATGGCGAGCGCGGTCATCAAGACCGGACGCAGGCGGATGTGGCCGGCGGCGATCGCGGCGTCGATCGCGGTTTTGCCCTCGCGCAGTTGTTCGTTGGCGAAAGTGATCATCAGGATGCTGTTGGCGGTGGCGACGCCGACGCTCGCGATCGCGCCCATCATCGACTCGACATTGAAGGTGGTGTGCGTGAGGAACAGCATCCACAAAATGCCCGCGAACGCGCCGGGCAACGCCAGTGATAATGATGAACGGATCGGTCCACGATTGGAAGTTGACGACCATCAGGAAGTAAATGAGCGCGGCGGCGAAGACGAGGCCGAGGCCGAGCTTGCTGAACGCGGTGTTCATGCTTTCGACCTGGCCGCGCACGTTGATCGTGCTGCCCGGCGGAAGTTTCGGGCGAAACTCGTCAACGATTTTCATGACCTGATCGGAAACGCGACCGAGATCCGCGCCCTCGACGTTGGCGTAGATGTCGAACACCGGCTGCACGTTGGTATGGCTGACGACGGCGGGTGTTTCGCCGCGCTTCGAGCGAGACACACATTGCTCGAGCAATTGCGGATGCGCCGGATCCTTTCCCGCCGAGCGAAGTCGAGAGCAGCGAATCGACGGAATTGACGAGATGCTGCGGCGTCTGGATCGCCACCGGATAGTTGATTCCGGTTTTCGGATCGGTCCAAAAGTTAGGTGTCACCTGGAAACTGGAGCTGAGCGAAATGAGTAAACTGTTTGCGACGTCGCGTTCGGTAAAGCCGAGTTCCTGCGCACGCGTGCGATCGACCCTTACGTCGCAGTTCCGGCGCGTTCGTCACTTGGTGGAGTCCGACATCGACTGCGCCCGGAATCTGTTTCACGCGCGCCTCGATCTGACGCGCGATGGCGTAGTTCGGCTTGTCGGCGTAACCCGCGATCTGGATGTCGATCGGCGCGGGCAGACCGAAATTCAAGATCTGGCTGACGATGTCGGCGGGCTGGAAATAGAAGCTCAATTCCGGAAAGCGTTTCGCGAGCTCTTGACGCAACGTCTTTGAGATAAGCCGGAGTCGATCCACGATGCCCGGGCTTGAGCGAGACCAGAATCTCGCCGTCCGCCGAACTGATCGTCGCATTGTCGCTGAAAGCAAGATTGATGCCTTGCGGTATGCCGATGTTATCCAACACCATTGCGAGATCGGAAGGCGGAACGACTTCGCGGATGACGTCTTCTACTTTCGAGAAGATCTTTTCGCTTTCTTCCAGTCGCGTGCCGGGCGGCGCGTTTGACATGCAAACGGAACTGGCCCGCATCGACCGTTGGGAAGAAATCGCGCCCGACGATCGGCAGAATGGCGAACGCGCTCCCGACGAGAATGACAAAGAGAACGAAAACACTGACTCGATTTTGCAGCGACCACGCCAGCGCATCCACGTAACGCTGGCGCAATCTTTCGAAGCCGCGATTAAACGAATTCGTGAACGCGCGTGAAAAAGTTGACGTCCGGCTTTTCGCCTTCGTGACCGCGGATGAGATATTTCACCATCACCGGCACGAGCGTTCGCGAGAGGAGATACGAGGCGAGCATGGCGAAGACGACCGCGAGCGCGAGCGGCGTGAAGAGGTATTTCGCAGGGCCGGTGAGGAAAACGACCGAGACGAAGACGATACAGATGGCCAGTGTGGAAACAAACGCCGGCACGGCGATCTGCTGCGCGCCGTCGAGGATCGCGCGCTGGATCGGTTTTCCCTGCGCCAGGTTGCGGTGAATATTCTCGAGCTCAACCGTGGCGTCGTCGACAAGAATGCCGATCGCCAGGGCGAGGCCGCCAAGCGTCATCACGTTGAGCGTGTAGCCGAGCAAACTCAAAATCGACAACGACGCCAGGATCGACAACGGAATCGACACCATGACGATAAACGTGCTGCGCCAACTGCCGAGAAAGAGCAGGATCATGGTGGCGGTGAGCAATGCAGCGATGACACCTTCTTTCACGACGCCGCTAATTGCCGCGCGCACGAAAATCGATTGATCGAACAACTCGGTGATTTCAAACCGGGAGGCGCGGCGGCGCGCATACCAGGCAGTAACGCTTTGATCTGATTCACGATATCGAGGGTCGAGGCGCCGCCGTTTTTCAAGATCGTCAGCAACGCGGAATGGCTGCCGTCCTTGCGCACAACGTTGGTCTGCACAGCGAATCCGTCGCGCACATGGGCGACGTCACGGATGTAAACCATCGAGCCGTTCACCTGTTTGATCGGCACGTCGTTGAGCGCGGCGACTGTGTCCGGACTGCTGTTGAGGCTCACAGTAAATTCGCGCTCACCGATTTTCGACGTGCCGGTAGGAAGCGGTGAGGTTTTGCGCATTAACCGCGTTGCCCACGTCGAGCGGCGAAAGCCCTTTGGCCAACAACGCCTGCGGATCGAGATCGACCATGATCTGCCGCGGCTTGCCGCCGCAGGGAAGCGGCAGCGTCGCGCCGCGCACCGGTGGCGATCGCCTGCCGCACGCGATAAATGCCGTAGTCGTAGAGCTGCGCTTCGCTGAGGTTCTCGCTGCCAAGCGCGAGCTGCAAAATCGGCACGCTCGAGGCGTTGTAACGGATGATGAATGGCGGCTGCGCACCGGAGGCATGCGCCGCAATATGGTCTGCGATACCGCCGTCACCTGCGCGATGGCTGAATCGATTCGCACATTTGGTTGAAAGAAAATCCGGATCACCGCGACGCCGGCGAGCGTTTGCGACTCGATGTTCTTCACGTTATCGACCGCCGACGAAATCGTGTATTCGCTGAAGGTCGTGATCTGCTTCGCCATTTGATCGGCGGAGAGGCCACTGTATTGCCAAACGACTGTGACTACCGGGATGTCGATCTCGGGAAAAATATCCGTCGGCGTGTTTTTGATCGACGCTACGCCGAGAAGCAAAATGAGCAGCGCCATCACCACGAACGTGTATGGACGCCGGAGGGCTAACTTAACGATCCACATAAAGCCGGAAAGAGCTGATTGTTTTCGATTCGGCTGAGGCCGGACGGCCGTTGGCTTATCAGTCGTATCAGTGCGGCTCGCAGGTTGCGAACCGAGTCGCGCGACCCGCACATTCCATCGGCGTCCGGCAAAAACAAAACTGCGGAAAAGGCAGGACGGTCTCCAAGCCGTCGCGTCCTCTTCGTCGAGAACCAGCTCGAATCGATGTTGCTACGTCCCGGTGAAGGTGCTCGTCTGCTCGGCGGAGCCCAGTATTTCAACTGCAAAACCCTGCCGTTTGGCATCCGCGCAAAATGCAGTCTCGTCCTGGTCAGTTCTCATCCGATTCATTTGTCGTTAATTGTATTTGACTAGTCGTCTATAATATTGGCAAAAAGAGGCTCACGAGGCTGTAGCGACGGCACGTGTTTTGCACCAAGAAAATCCAGAGCAATGTCTTTGAAGTCCCGGAGCGGTTCGACACTATTTTGAATGCGGGCTTGCGTTAATGTGCCCTTGGAAACAGGCGAATAGCCCCTGGCTTTGGCCTTTGCATCCGGTGCAACGATCAGGCCCTGTGCATGCGCATCGCGGATCGCCGATTCAAAATATTTGACCTTGCGATCGAGAATTTCCTGCACCTTGTCTCGAAGCGGCGTGTCCTGCGTGCTCACCTCGCTACCAAGCGTAAATAGAGGGCACCCGAGCACCGCCCCGCAATTCTTTTGAAGCTCAGCCAGGCGGTCGTGGCACAAAATCAAAGTAGCGCGCCAGTCTCTCCAGAGGCGGAACCGTCGGTGAAAAAATGCTATCCATATCCACCTTCCGCTTTCTCCAGTCCGCTTCCAAGGCCGCGGCTGCCAGTTCCGACTTCGACTTGAAGAAATAATAAAAGCTCCCTTTGCTGCGCCGGCCCGTTCGCAAATCGCGTCGACGGACGTGGCGCCATAGCTGTTATGCCAAATCAAATCCAACGCCGCTTCGGTCAGGCGCTCCTTCATGTCACTCTTCCTCGGCATGCCTGCAGATTATCTATATAGACCGTTTAGTCAACTATTTTGTTTTAGATTGAACAGACTTCTTGGAGATCGCTCGGATGACTATAAGAGCCCGAGGTACTGATGAACCAGTTTCACAGCCATGGCGCCTTCGCCCACACCTGAGGTGACGCCTTTGGCAGACCGATGACGGACATCGCCCGCTACGAAGATGCCTGGAACGCTGGTCTCAAGGTAGAACGGATCGCGATCCACGGTCCATCCGGTCGGGCGCTTGCCGCTCGAGCATCAGGTGCTGACCTGAAATCAGGTAACCTTGCGCATCGCGCTCGACCATCCCGGCGAGCCAATCCGTCCGGGGAACAGCGCCCGCGTAAATCAGCAGCGCACTGGCGGGCACGGTTTCCGTTGAGCAGGTTTTGTTGTTCTGAATGGTGATCGTCTCGCAGTGGTCAACGCCCTCCACCGCGATGACACTGGAGTTTAGTTTCACTTCGATATTCTTTGTGGCAGCAATCTGGTTTTCCAGGTATTGCGACATCGTAGTCGGACAAGGAATTGCCGCGCACCAGCATCGTAACCTGACGGGCAAATTTGGAAAAATACATGGCGGCCTGGCCCGCGGAGTTCGCCCCGCCGACGATGTAGATATTGCCGTCCCGGTAGGAAAACGCTTCGGACATCGGCGCATAATAGACACCCCGGCGCCGGTCAGTCGGTCCAACCCGGGCACGTCCAGTTTTCGGAAAGCGATGCCGGTGGCAATGAGCAGCGCGCGACAGCCGATCTCCGCACCATCCGACAGCGTCAACACGCGGCTTGGACCTTCGATACGAACGCTCCTGACCTCCTGGGGCGTTAGAATCTCCACCCCAAAACGCCGGGCCTGGGCGACAGCACGCCGCGCAAGATCGTTGCCGCTGAGCCCCGTCGGAAAACCGAGATAGTTTTCAATGCGAGAACTCCGACCGGCCTGTCCACCGGGAGCTTCCCGTTCAATCAGCAGCGTGTGCAGACCATCGGCAGCCCCATACACCGCCGCAGCCAGCCCAGCCGGACCCGCCCCAACGACGACCAGATCGTAAAACGGAAACTCCGCTTTTGTTTTCAGTCCCAACTTGCGGGCGACTTCGGCAGTAGATGGGTTGCTCAGAAAGGAGCCGTCAGGAAATACGACGAGAGGCAGCGACGAAGCATCAGCTCCGGTTGTGTTGAGGAGTTGCTTCGCGTCCTCATCCGTTTCGACATTGAGCCATTGGTGGGGCACAAAATTGCGTCCCAGAAAATCGCGCACTTCACTGGAATGAGGCGACCACTGGTTTCCGATAACGCGCACGCCCTGAAACGCCGGGTGGTAGGAAGCCTGCCAATCATCGAGCATGTCATCCACCACGCCATAGAGACGTTCCTCCGGCGGGTCCCACGGTTTCATCAGGTAGTGGTCGATATGCACGTTGTTGATGGCGCGAATGGCCGCGTCGGTGTCCGCGTAAGCGGTCAGCAACGCCCGCTTTGCGTCCGGGTAAAGCTCGATCGCCTGCTCCAGGAACTCCACGCCGGACATGCGCGGCATTCGTTGGTCCACGAGGAAGAGCGCCACTGGTTCGTTGCGGAGCTTCAACTGCTTTACCGCTTCGAGGGCGGAAATGCCGGAATCCGCGGAGATGACCTTGTAACGATCGCCGTAATGCCGGCGGAGATCGCGCTCCACTGCTCGCAGCACGTCCGGGTCGTCGTCCACCGTCCAGATCACAGGCTTGGCCATAGTCACTATTTATGAAGTCCAGCCGAGGAAAGCCAACAGAATGGAAATGGGCAGGGCGGCTTTAGAAGTTTCTGCGTTCTCGCGCACTTTCTCATACCGCGCATCCAGGATCAGGTAGGGATACTCGCAGTCCAACTCTCGTCGGGCTGGTGCATGGCATCCGCCCAGCAACCACTAAAGCCGAAATTGAACCGTGGAAGGTCGAAGCGCTTTTCAGCGAGCTGATGCGTCAATTGAAGTGTGGTTGGCGTAATGTTGTCGATGGTATTGTATTATTGCACTCTGAAAGCTACCACTCTCAGGCAATGTGCAAGCCGCCGCCCTTTGCCCTGTTGCGGCCTCTTTGCAGCCTGTAGGCCGGTGAACGCCCTGTCGGTTCGGTGACAGCTGCGCCATGGCAACCTGCAAGGTGGGTGAGCGCTCTCTCCAGCCGCGGCCAACACCAGGGGAAGAGCCAGTGCGCATTGCGATGAAAACTACCAGAAACCGCGCAGGCGCTGGATCATTTGCTGCGCCACCGGCACCTCGCGGTTCCTGCCGCCTTTGCCATCGATCACACGCAGCATCCCACGTTTGCCCTCGATGTCCTTTGGCCGCAGCCGCACGGCTTCACCAACACGCAGGCCGCAGTGATAGATAAGCGCGAGCCCCGCGCGAACCGGTTCTCGCGCACCGCTCCCAGAAGTTGATGGACTTCATCGCGTGTGAGCACCATCGGGAGGCGGCTGACGGCGGCGGATCTCGAATAGCGAACGCCCGGGTTGCCCGCATCCCAGGCTTGCGAACGTGCCTCAGATACCTCCTGTTTGCTCCGCCCTCGCAGCGCTTTTGATTCGACGAAGACGACGTAATTTCCATACACTTTCGATGTTGAAGTCATAAGGACAGCGAGGCTACCGCCTGCTCCCTGACTCGCTCCAACACCACAACCTTTCAATCCACGCCGCCGCGCGATCTGGCTCGATGCTAAGTCACGCCGCAGCAAGCGATTCGTTCAACAATGGATTTCGACGTAACGATTGTTGGTGCCGGAGCAGCAGGCTTGTCCGCGGCGCGAGAATTACAAGCGGCGGGATCTCGCGTGCGTCGTGGTCGAGGCGCGGTCGCGAATCGGAGGGCGTATCCTGACACGCCATCAGCCAGGGTCCCCGCCAGTCGAACTCGGAGCAGAGTTTATTCATGGCAAGCCAGAGTCACTTTGGTCGATGGTGAAATCTGCGGGTCTGCCAATAGTAGAAGGCGACGGAAAGCGATGGTTGGCGCGAAACGGGCGCGTTCGATCCTTTCCCGACTTTTGGGGAGACCATCGACACCGTTCATTCCCAAATCCCTCGGAGCCGGAGATCACCTATGAGAAGTTTCTTGAGAAAGCGAACGTGAAGGAACCCCAAAAGGCGACTGCGCGATCCTACGTCGAAGGCTTCAACGCGGCGCGGTCAGATCGCATCAGCGCACAAGCTGTCGCGGCGGCGGATAGGGCCGCATCTGAAATCGAGGGGAAGAAAGTGTTTCGCCTCCCGTATGGATATGACGGCGTGATCGAATGGATGGCGTGCGACTTGCCGCCGGAGATGCTGCATCTTCGAAGCGAGGTGACTCAAATTCGCTGGAATTCGAATCATGTTGATACGCTCTACTGGACGCCTTCGAGCGAGCGCACCTTCCGAAGTCGCAGAGTCATCGTCACTATTCCCTTGGGAGTGCTCCGTGCGGCCGATGGAGAACGGGGAATGATCCGATTTGAGCCGCCTTTGCCAGGGTGGAAGCAAGCGGCGCTTCGCACGTTGGAGATGGGGCACGTGCGAAGGTTTGCTTTCGAATTCAAGGACTGTTTCTGGACGGAGCGCATCGATGGCGGATTCATCATCGCGCCCGACGAGGAGAGTGCCGACTTGGTGGACGCAGGATCCCATCGATTCGAATTTGCTGATCGGTTGGGCGGGCGGATCGGCGGCCGAAAAGATGACTGAGATCGCGATCGCGGAGCTTGCCGAACGCGGCACTCGCCGCTCTGGCTCGAGCCTTCGGTGTGGATGTGGCTCGACTCCGAAACGGCTGCCGAATGATGCATCATCATGATTGGAGCGGCGATCCCTTCACGCGCGGGGCCTATAGCTATCCGGGTCTCGGTGGCGTAGAGGGTGCGCGCATGCTTTCGATGCCTGTGGACGAAACTCTCTATTTCGCGGGCGAGGCCACCGATTATTTCCGGGCATGGCGGTACGATACATGGCGCTTTGGACAGCGGACGCCGCGTTGCGCTTGAGATCATCCGACGTTCGGCCGACCTTAACCGGCTTCCCGCCCAATCGGAGCCGATTCGCTGACGGCAAGAATGATACGAATATCGCGCAATCCGAGTTCGCCCGGAGTTCGAACGCAATAGAAGGCCGTCGCAAAACATTTCGCTGTAACCCAAATCACGAATCCGTCTTCGCCCCCTTCCCCGGGAATCCCAAGCTCCCAGCTTCCTCAAACAAAAGTTATCTGAGTGAAGGCCGCTTGGCGGATTTCGAGACGCCACTTCAAACCGCCAATACCCGACTATTGCGCGCCTAGATTTCCGTTCTTCAGTTAACTCCAATCACTTCAAGAGCCAACGGAACGCCGTGCGAAAGACTTCCTCCCTTTGTTCTCGACGACTGCGCCGTGTCCAACGATGATCTGATCGAAATCCCAATCAAGTATCCGCTCCACCGCCGCGCATGCGTCGGCGATCTGTAACGGCGGGCCGATAAAGACGTGCGAATCTGCAGCCCGGAAAGGGGCTGATGCCTTGAACATGAACTTGATCGAGTCTCAGGTTCGTCCATCACGCGAAGGTGCCCGAGTCGCCAAGAACTTCTGCGAAAGGCAGCGATCGATTCCACCTTTACGAGCGTCTGTGCGCTCATAGAGCCTCGCATCTCTCGCTTCCCCTCACGGCTGCTCTTCTGGAGAGGATGTCCTCGGCCTCTAGAACTGCAGGCCAACGCCCAAGCGCAGCCTGAGCTGGCGCCGCTTTTTCGCCGGTTGTGTGTTCCGTTCGACCATTGATTTGCTCCTTGTTTTCTTCCGATGAACTGGCTCAACGATCCGGATTGAACAGCGCCGGATCCTCTAGGTAGGGAAGATGTCCGCACCCATTCAAACAAAAACCAGTTCCGGAACCCGCAATGGGCGCGAGTGCAATTCGAGGGCGCACTTCGGGGACGGGTATATGCCATGCGAACCCCTGGCCGATCAGCGTTGGGCATTGCATGGCGGAGAGTTCACCGCGTTGGGCGGTACTGCTCGACCTGGGTTTCTGCGCCCTGAAACTGTATGATGGGACTTCAGCGGATCACGACAAGAATTGGAGCGGGCGCGGTGTGAGTTCGCCGAACCAGCTCCGGATATGGTGCGGATCAGATCTGCGTGAGCTTTGTCGGATGAGGCCTCGTGCAATCGCGGATTCATTCCCGTAACTCCCATTTCGCGGCGAGGAGACTCTCCGCCCACATTTCCTGCCACCATCGTCGCTCCGGGGAGCAGATCGTAGAGGGGCGATGCGGTGCTACCTTGTCCGACAGTGTAGAGGTTCATTGAGCGCATTCACAACGGATCAATCCTGCCGACGAAAGTGACGGTGCAATGGTTAGCCCTCCAAGGGCGAATCCCGCGCGCCCTGCTGGACAGGCCACGCCACATTCCCGCAGGTATCCTTGACGGTGGATCGCACGATCCTTTCGTCTGTGGCTTTCTTGGCGGCCCACCAACGGGGAGGTTTGTTGAGCGTGGAGCCGGAGCGCTATTGGCAAAGGCTAACCGCTGCCACAGGCAGGACTTTGCGTGTATTAACAAGAAGTTTCATGCGATTGTGTTAGCTGATGGTTGGCTCTGGATGTGTGCGGGTTCGCAATCGGCCCGGTGTTTTGGAAGGTTATTCGTTCCAAAACGTGGCGCCGGGTATAGATTGTCCGGCGCCACGCGCCGATGCGGGCCGCCCGCATGACCGCGCTGGCGAAAATGCCCACGAGCAGAACTACATTTCGACGTCGGCGGGCGGCTTCGGCCGTATGCGCGGGAGCTTCACCGAGGCCGTGCGCGACCGGATGGCACGCTTCGAGGCGGCGGACGACTGTACGTTGTTCCTTTGATGAGGTCGGCGAAATTCCGGCGCGGAACTTCGCCGACGCCGCCTGTCGCAAGCTCAAGCGCAGGCCCCTCAAGCTCGACGCCGTCGGACACCCAGCGGCTCCAGTCGTACGACTGGCCCGGCAACGTGCGCGAGCTCCAACACGTAATCGAGCGCGCGGCCATCCTCTCAAAGGGTCGCTCGCTCGAACTCCGGGTCGCTCGAGGCGCGCACTCCGACCGCCGCAGCGCCGGCTCCCGCGCCAATTATTACGCGTGAGGCATTACGAAATCAGGAACGGGTGAACATTGAGGCCGCCCTACGCGCGAGCGGTGGGCGCGTCTCCGGATCGCGCGGCGCGGCGCAGCTGCTTGGCATGAAGCCCACGACGCTGGCCTCGCGCATCCAGGCGCTTGGCATCCGGCGGGAGGGATAGGCGATTTGCAGGGCCAGCACCGCCACGCGTGGGCTCAGGACGACTCAAACCACATTGGGGACCACAGTTGCTGGAGAACCACTCTAAGACCCTCGGATTCTGGCGGTGTGTCTCCCGCGCGTCGTGGAGCATCCCTTCCACTGAGTAGGGCACTCCAACAACATGCCGATGTGCAGCAGCGGAATCATCATCGTGACGAGAGTGGTTTCCGGAGACCTCCAGAGCATCGGGCCATTTCGTACTGGAATGGCTATCCTTCATAAGCGAAGCCGGCCGTGTCGGCTAATCCGGAAACGATCATTGTGCAAGGAAGGTCTCCGCCGTTCGACCTGGCTGACGGCTAAGCGACATCGACTGGAGAAAGCTCTGGGTCCACAACATGGCTGGACAATCTGACTCCAGACAACCAACGTTTCGTCGTCTCTGGCGCGTGTTAGTCGTTTCCCGAGCACGGCAACAGCGCTTATGATCAACGTGTTACAGCGTCATAAGCTCTGGCATACCATGTGCGTATGTAAAGCCAAGGAGGTATCCAAATGAATACAACATCAGGAACACGGAACAATCCATTCTCAATCACGAGCTCAATATCGTCATGCGCGGCAAGATTCACCTCGACAGAGATCGTTTGTCCGTCGCGCGTAGTCGCAGGCTTGCGGCACTCGCCCTTGCAACGAAATTGAGACGACGCGGTGGGCGTCGAGCCGCCGCTCGAAAGCAACCTGTGCCTCCTCGGCAGGTGAAATGACCACGATGGCCCGAAAAGCATCAACCAGCAATTGGTCACCGCGCCGAATCTGGCTCAGCAAGCCAGGGAGCTCAGCAGACAGCCGGTATGCTCTTTTCGCGCGTGAGCAATGCGGCGTGCGAGCCTTGCCCCAACGATTCGACAAGAATTGCCGCAACATCTCGCCGTGATAAGGAAACGACATCTGACGGCAACAACCGCCGCGTTACCAGCACGCTGCCGGTTGGCATTGCAGCCAGCCCGTAAGCCTCCTCGCCTTCGAGTTGGCGCAGGATTCGTCGGGCCAGGTCAAGAATGTCATCCGCGCGCACGCGAAGGCCTCGCGCTCGCGTCCTGTAATTCCGAGCAACCGGCCTACGAGCGCGTCTCATTACCAGCGATCTACTCACCAACAACGAGCCGCAAGAGGTGACTGAACTTCCTCGACGCTGATCATAGTCGGCGGCAAGGTTATATCGCAGGTCTTTACGTTGTCCTCCGCATGCTGGAGAAGCGAATTATGGGGCGTGCTCTGTTGCTTCGGCTATTTCAAAGCGGCCTCGCGACGATATTGGATGTAGGAACTGCGTGCGGCGAGATACTTATCCAAGGCGTTTTCGGTGGCTGAATCGTATCTGCTAAGCTGGTGGGGCAGAGCGCGCAGGGTATCGGTTGAGGGAATCACGAGGCTCCAAGCCTCCCCACCATACAAGATTGTCACCCAACTGATCGGGCTTAAAGCGTAATCGCCTGCCAATCCCACTGTGTCCCGCAGGCTGCTAGGTCCGAGCAAAGGCAGCACCAGTACGCGCCGTGACCGATACCCCATTTGGCGAACGTCTGACCGGTGTCCTCGGCAGGCACATCGGCTAAGGCCGGGAAGTGATCCGGACTGGCGAACGATGCCCGCAAAACCAATGGTGCTGTTTACCAAAACCCGCCAGTCTCCTGCAGTGCGCGCTTGAAATTCCCCTGTAGTGCGCAGTTAACGAAACGAATGGGGAATTTTGCGTTTGCGAATAAATTGTCCAGACTCTCCCGCACGAGGCTTCGGCACCACCTTCTCATATCCCTTGGAAATGGGGCGGAGAACTATTGTGTAGATCCCATCGTTAAGCCAGAAGATGCCGCGGTTGACTGGCTCCAACGGGTCGGCGACCGGCGCTGCGGCGCTCTATCCAGGCCGTTTTCCCCGACTTTGACCCGGTTAGCGTCCAGTTTATTGTTCCGGACGGCGGCAGAAGAAGAAACTTCTAGCCGCTTTCGGGGCACGGAGGTGCAACTGCTCAGGAGTGAGACAGACGAGACGACGAGGAAGAAGCGGCAGGAGAGATGCGCGCCGTTTCATTGCGGGTTGGCCACAGTTTGAGATAAGCGCGCTAATTACCGCGTCCGAGCCACCTTTCTTGAATTGAGCATCAAATTGGGCCCTGTAATTCGCAATCAGGCTCACTCCTTCGACCAAGACGTCGGTAATGCGCCAGCCTTCGGCCTCCTCCATCCGATAGGTAACATTATACTGACTGCCCTGATAAAACAGGGTGGTAGGCACCTCGACACGGCCAGGCGAGGGAGCGGACGCGGATTTGAATTTGATGACGGGGTGCTCGCCGGGAGTCAACTTGCTGCTGTAGGTGCGGATGACCAACGTTGTGAAGAGCTGAGTGGCCTTCTTTTGCTGATCGCCCGTAAATTAGGCGCCATCCCGGGCCGACGGCCCGGCGGGTCATGGCCTCAAAGCTGACATACTTTTGCAGCACCGGGCGCAAGCTCCCCGTCAACGCGTTGCCACTGGAGGCGACATCGGCGGTGCTGAGGACCTCATTCACCGCGATTTGCAGGCGCTTTTCCGCTTCGGCAGTCGATGCGGAGGCCGTGCGGTGTAGCAGGATCAAGGGGGTGAGCAGGAGGAGCGGGCGTAGGTTCATGGTGGGGCTTTTCGTCTGCTTCCTTATCAACGCTGCCGAAAGCCGCTCTTGCGATCAAGGATTCAAGATCAACGGATGATTCCGTCATCGTGATTCTTGCTCCGGGCTCCAAACAAGTCTCGTCCGCGCCTGGGGAAAAGAATACGTACTTGTCGCCGATCAGTCCAGTCGTTTTGATGGCGGCCATGGAATCGGTCGGAAGTCGCGGCCCGGCCCAGGATGCGAAGCGTTGCGACGGCGCTGTAGTCCGCGGAGGTCTACCTCGCACGTGGTCCACACGTCCGACGGTCACGCCTGCCACGAGCACACTGCTGCCGGTATGCAAGCCGCCGACGTTGGCAAAGCGGGCCTCTACCAGATAGGTGTTGCAGCAATACGTAAC
>ERZ1370068.3488-contig-26_pt1 | contig 28721 bp, 45 predicted proteins | sample MGYA00561227_ERZ1370068 | MGnify/ENA primary metagenome ERZ1370068 (study PRJEB38410, sample SAMEA6850437) | metagenome | study: Metagenomic assessment of the ecological functions of the soil: analysis of the soil microbiota associated with the...
CGCGTGGCGGCAGCCGGCGCATTGGACACTGCCGAATCAACGTGCCACACCACCTTGCCGGTTGCGGCGTCGACAGCGGCGACACCACCGATGCCGGTGCATGAAGTTACACCAGTCCACCGACCATCAACGGCGTGGTTTCATTATTGGCCGGCGCCGGCGGCGCGCCCTCGCGGCCTTCCTTGACAGCATCCGGTGTCAGTGACTGGCGCCAGCACGACCTTCAGGTTCTTGACCGTATCCTTGTTGATTTGGTCAGCAGGCGAGGTAACGCGTGCTCGCGTAATTGCCGTTATAGCGCGCGCCACTCGCCGACCGCCGGCGCTGATCCCAACCGCTACGCTCGCCAGGCGCAACGACGGCCGTGACTGAAACGAGCGCGACCGCCGACCATTTCATGCCGAACGGGCGACATAGAACCTCCCTCCGGTGCCGAGCACGACCCACACTACTTCTTGATCCGTCGAGCCTCGATGCCCTGAGAATGTTCATCAGCGCGTAGTTGCCCTCCTGGCAGGCGCATTCCGAACATCCCGCCGGGCTGGCTGCGCATGTCGAGCGCCGCGGTCCAGGGCTTCGGCCACGTGGCCGGATCGTCCACCGTGCACTTCGTAGCGGATGACGTCCTTTTCGATGCGCCGGAAACGCTCGATGAGATGCAGCGTCCTGGCTCGATCCTCGGAACGTGACCTTGCCGTTGAAGTTCGTGACGTCCACGACGAAGGTGTCGCCGTCCCAGCGGCCGGTCGACTCGCCGAAGTACTGCCGCAGCGCGGGGCCGGCGTGACGGCGTCCGTCGGTCGGAGATGACGCGCGTGTCGTGGATCATCTCGTAGGTGATCGCCACGCACTCGGGTCCCTGCAGGATGCGCGCGTTGGCGTTGTACACTGGTGGGGAACATGACACCCGGCAGGCCGCCGCGCGTGATGCAGCGCACCCACTGCGACGCATCCTCGGGCTCCATCGAACGGCCCGTCGCCGAATGGCGCGGGGCCCGCGGACGCACGCTGCCGTCCCTCGGCTGATATCGGCGGCAGGCGGCCGTCAGGCGGTCGATGACGACCGATGTGCGCCGAGCAATACGTAACTGAACCAGCGCACGCTGAGTAACGCTGGTTTCCTGAAGATCTGCTGAATCGAACCGATGCGTTTGTCGACGGCTCGGCCGCCCAGGACGACGTCTTTCGATCGCAGCTGGCTGTCGCGATTGGGCCGGCCCGCGCGTCGGCGCTTCTGCCGGCTCCGCCAGGTTCCTGGACGGTTCCAGCTGGCCTGGATCTCACTGGTGGTGAGCCCGCTCGTCGCGGAGATCTTTGAGACGCGTCGGCACGCCGCCATTTTTCACCGCCTGGCGGCGCGCATCATCGAGCCGTCGGGCAGCAACGCGTGGGCCGTTGCCCGCGGCGACCGCGGGCCGTCCTCGTCGCCGGCGATCCGCACCGTGTGCTCGCGCATCCGTCGATCCGCTATCTCGTGCACCTCCGCGCGCCTGGCTGGAACGTCGCCGGCGCGACGTCGCCGTGGCGCCCCGGGTTGCCATCGGCCACAACGAGCGCGTCGCGTGGGAGCATGACATCCGCGGCCGCCGCCGATACGCAGGCACATTTACGTCGAGCAGGTGAATCCGGACAGTCCGCGCCAGGTGCTCGCCGGCGGAGGGTTCGTCGACATGACGGTCGAGAAAGGAAATCATCGCGGTCAAAGGCCGCGGCGAGCCGTTCGACTACGAACGCCTGCACACCTCGCACGGCGTGATCGTCGCGCTCGATCGCGACCGTCATCTGGCGTTTTCGATCCGCTGGAGCGGAACGGAGCCGGGAACCGCGCCGGAACTTGGCGCGCTGGCGATCAATCGCGCCTCGTCGTCGGCCGCGGAGTTTCGCAGCGCCCTGTCGCGCTGGAAGATGCCCGCTTCCGAGTTCGTGTTCGCTGACCTCGACGGACACATCGGCCGTCAGGTGGCCGCGCTCGTCCCGCGGCGTCCGGGCTGGAGCGGCGCTTTGCCGGTTCCCGGGGAGAAAGGGCAGTTCGAATGGCGCGACTGGTTGACAGCCGACGATCTGCCGCACGAAGTCGATCCGTCCTCGGGCCGGATCGTCTCGGCCAGCGGCAACCGCGCGAGATTGAACCGCATCACTGCCGCGCTCGGATCACCTGAGCCGGCCAGCAGGGCGCGACGTTCGAAGGTCTTCAATACGACGTGCTCTCGTGGAACGCACAGCAGATTGTGCCGTTGCTGAACCGGGTGAAAGCGGAGCAGTCCGACGTCGAACGCTTCGCGTCAGCGTCTTCTCGGCTGGGACCGCCGAGTCACCGCAGACTCGGAAGATGCGCGGCTGTACGTCCGCTGGGAAACGCAGCTGAAGCGGGACCTGGCCTTGCACCGCATTCCTGAGTGGCTGGTCGAGGCCTACGTCGCGCGTGCCGGCGACCTGCTGATTCAGAGTGTCACATCGCCGTCTTCGCTCTGGTTCGACGGCAACGTCCAGCGTGCGCGAGACGAACTGCTGACGGCCTCGCTCGCGAAGGCCGCCTCCGCCACGGACAAGGCGAAGACCGTCACCTTCGCACATCCACTCGCGGTTACCGAAGCCAGCGCGTCGACGCTTCAACGTCGGCCCGTTCCCGCTGCCCGGTTACTCAGATACGGTGCTCGCAACGGGCGACGCCAGCGCTTCGCGTCCCATCGGGCCTTCGCTGCGGCTTGGTGATGGACACGGCCGACTGGGATCAATCGAAGGCGACGAACGCTCCCGGACAGTCGGAAGCTGCCGACAGTCCTCATTTCCGCGATCTCGCCAGCGCGTGGGCCACTGGCGAATACTTTGTCCCTGGCGTTCAGCGACGAGGCCATTCGCGCGAAACACTGAATCAGTGCTCGTGCTCACGCCAAAATAAATTAAGAGGCCTTAGCCTTTCAGGATCCCGAGCTGCACGAGCATCCCGGTGAAGTCGCGACAGGCGTGTTTCCTTGCAGATCTTGTCGCTCCGGCGAAGGTGAATACGAACGCCCCGCGGATTTCGAACCGCCGCCCGATCCAGGAACGCCGAAGATCTCCCCTTGTGCACGCCGGAGGTCGTGAAGAGGATCACGGCGCGATCCTGCCGGCTCTCGTCCACGATGACGTCGTCGATCTTGACCGTGATGTCGGAGAAGCCGCGGAAGAGATCCCGGAAAGAGGCTTCGAGCTTCGGCCTGCCGTTGAGGATGCCGAAGATGGGGCTGACGACTTCGCAGTCCTCGCTGTAGCTCGCGGCCAGGGCGGCGGCATCGGAGCGCTCGACCGCTCGCGCGTACACGCTCGCAAAACGCGTGAATCTCCTGCGGATGTCATTGCGGGACGTCTCTCCACGGCTCTCCCAGGGCGAGCGCCCGTTCGAGGATTTTCGTGTCTGCCGACGTTACATCAATCTGTTCTGTCTGCGCGCGGTCGCCGTCGCCATGCTGAAGCATCTCCACCGGGCTCGTGACGATCATGCGGCCGCCGTCGGCGATCTCCATCCGGAAGCCGAGATAGACTCCGTGGAGCTTTAGAAAACTGCCGCCAAGCGAGCTGCCGGCGACGCGCACCCTGGTGAATTCCGGGAAAAACGCTCCGCCGCGCACCATCACCTCGGCCCCCTCGGGCGCGACCACGACCATTTCGTAGGTGCTGTGGCGCGTGCGGATGACGAGGTGATCAAAAGCAGACAGTTGACTGACGAGGAGACCGTCGGTCCAGCCGCGGGCCGCCCAGGTATCGAGCAGGGCACCGGAAGGCACCATATCGTCTGTATCGGTGTCCTTGCGAATCGTTGACTTCATCTGCGCCTCGATAATATCCGAAGCTGCAAAAACCGTTCTACGTGCCGGGTTCCACGGTTCACGGTGCTCAGCGGCACCTTGAGCCCGAGCACCTAGGAACCTAGAACGCGCGTCAGAGATGCGCTGTAAGCGGCTCGTGCGTTCGGCGTCCTGCCTCGAGCGACGTGAGAATGATGTCCGGCGGTGACCGGCGCCCTTCGGAATACGTCTTCGCCAACGGCGCTGGCAATCGCATTCAGCACGCTGCCGTATCCTGCGCCGACCGGCGGCTCGCCGACGCCGCGTGCGCCGACCGGCGTTTCGGGATCCGGCGATGCCGAGCGCCTCGGTCCGCATTGTGTGCGGGATGTCGAGAATCGTGAGCGGCTTGGTCTGATAGAACCGCTTGGCGAGCGGCACGCCGTAGTGCTGGTCGAACACCCATTTCTGCATCAGCGCGTGCCCGATTCCCAGGCAGCTTCCACCGAGCAGCTGACCGTGAAGGCTTCTCGGGTTCACGACCAGCCCGACGTCACCGACGGCCAGATAGTCCAGGAGCTCGACGTGACCGGTTTCCACGTCCACCTCGACCTCGGCAAACCCTGCGACGAACGAATAGGTGTCCCCGTCGCGCGGGTAGTTGTCCTTGGCGACGCCCATCAGGCCACAGTCCGGCGAGCGCTGTCGCCGAGGCTTTCGTGAACGCGTGAATGTCGTCGGGCAATTCGTGTCCGTCGAAACGTCCGCCGAGCTCGAGGGCGCGTTTCGCGGCCTGCGCGTAGCTGATGCCGCGCGCCGGATTGTTGCGAGCGAAAACGCGCTCGCCGCCGAGACGTAGTCTCCCTGGAGAACCGCCGAGATCTCTGGCGGCAATCTCCTGCAGCTTCCGCCGCGCATCTTCCGCCCCGCGAGGTTCGCTCTGGTCATCGCGTGTGTCGTCTGGCTGCCAACCGACATGCACGTCCACGGCACGTGCTGCCCTGTATTGCCCCAGATGACTTCGACCTTCTCCCACGGCACGGCGCAGCGTGTCGGCGGCCACCCGCGCGACGTCGATCACCGAGTGGGTGCCGAGGTTGCCGATGCCCGACTGCACGTAGAGTCTTCCGTCCGGCCGAATGGTCATCAGCCCGTCGTAGCCGATCGATCCCGCTCCGTGCGGCCCCACCGCCACGCCGACGCCTCGAATCTTCGACCCGGTTCGCTTTCCGGCCCGCGCGGCGCGCTCGGTCCAGTTGAACAGCGCGCCGCCGCGATCGAGCGCCTCCTTCACCGACGCGAGCGTCACGTAGCGGCGCTCGCCCTTGACGCGCTGGCGGACCGTATCTGGCCTTGCCTTCGGGCGAGTTGACGCGTCGAATCGCCAGTTGATCGAGTCCCAGCTTGTTCGCGGCCTTCGTGACGACGCCTTCCACGAGGCCGTTGCCCTGCATCGGCGCCTGGCGACCGCTGCTGCGATCGCGGCGGCGTGTTGGTGAGCACGGCGACGCCGCGCCAGCGCATCGCGAGCGGCTGCCAGATCAGCGACGCCGCGCTGCCCGCGGATCGATGGTCGCCCATCGGACCGCATACGGCCCGTTGTCTTCGACGATGAAGAGATCGAGGGCGGTGATGCGTCCGTCCTTGCGGAACCCGGCTTTCGCCGCGGCCGACCATGCCGGTCGGGCGCGGCCGATGTAGCTGCTCGTCTTCGCGCGGGATGCGCATCATCACCGGCGCGTTGGCTTTCTTCGAGCAGCAGCGCCGGGATCGCCATCGAGATGGCGCCGCCGCCCTTGCTGCCGAATCCGCCGCCCAGTACTCGCTCACGAGCACGATGTCTTCCGCGTCGATGCCGACCCAGCGCGCCACCGGATCCACGGTCCGCGCGACGCTCTGCGTCGAGCAGTGCAGATACAGCTTGCCGTTCTGCCAGTAGGCCATCGCGCTGCGCGTTTCCATCGGCTGATGGCTCGTGGACTGCACGACGAAATGTTTCGTCGACGACAGACAGCGGCGTCCTTGAATCCGGCATCGAGGTCGCCAGTACGACCATTCCTCCGGTGCCTGGCCGGTCGGCAGCTGTCCGGGCGCGCGTCGCCGAAAAATCTTCAGCGGTCCATTTCAGCGTCTGAATGATCTGCCGCGGCGGCTGGCCTCCGGCGCCGCGGCCGCGGCGGCGGAAACCAGACGTTGCCTTCGGTTCTGGCGTTGGCGCCTGTCCGGCCGCAGGCTTTCGACGGGATCGACGACGGAGGGAAGTGCTTCGCAGATCGACCGTGATGCGCTCGATCGCTTCGGTGGCGGTCAGTTCGTCGATGGCCGCCAACGCCAGAATCGGTTCGCCCTGATAGAGCGGCTCGGTGGCGAGCGCGCGTTCACCGCCGCCGAGGTCGGGGCAGATCTTCCGGCGTGAGAATCGCCTTGACGCCTGGCATCGCGAGCGCCGCGCCGCATCGATGCGAACGGACGCGCGCGTGCGGCATCGGGCTCAGGAGGAGCTTGCAGAACAGCATGCCCTCGGCGCGATAGTCCTCGGCGTACTTCGCCCGGCCGGTGACCTTCGCGAGGAGATCCGGCGTCGTGTAATCGCGTCCGACAAGTTTTTCTGCCGCTAGGGATCAACTTTATTCAATCGCGGCGGGGCCCTCCGCCTCCGCTCGCCTTGTTGCCCGCGAGCTACGGCGAGACCTCGCTCGGAGCCTTGGCGAAGGCGGGCACCCGCAGCGCTGTCTTACGCTGATGCATCGCCACGGCAACGCGCTGGCCGCAGGCGCTTCCGTCACTGCCCTTCACGCCAGTCCTGCCCTTCCCGCCGTTCCCGCCTCTCCTGCCCCTAGTTGACGCGATGGCAATGGTAACAGCCAGAACGCAAAATGCGTGCGGTTGTACTCGTAGCTCTGAGTGAAATCGTAGGCGGGCCGGTGCAGGAGCCTGGCCATGCCGGGCATGACGACTTCGCGCATGTAAGCCGCCTTGGCCTGCTTGTCGGCTTCGGCGAAGTAGCCGTAGATGGCATTGCGCATCTGCGAGTCCATGCCCGCGCCTCCGGCCTCGGCCTCCCATCCCACTTCTCTGAAGTGCGGCTCGGGCAGCCGCGCGACCGACGGCATCCGCCAGTTGCGCGACTCCGCGCCGCTCCCGTGACAGGTCGCGCACGTCACGCGATCCTCGCCGCCCACGATCGGCGCAAGCGCGGTGCGCGCCCACGGCATGACGGAGGTTTCCATGAACTTCACGATCACGTCGCGATCGTGTTTTCTCCCATCCGGATAAATCGCATCGTCGGCCGGATAGCTGATCGCCGACACCGTGCCGTTCGACGCGGCCATGATGACGATGCTCACGGCCAGCGCCGCGCCGAAGGCGAGCGCAGCCACTTTCAGTCCATTCCGGTTTTCGGCGGGCTCCCACTCAGAGCGCGGCTTTCACCGCATCGTCGTCGAGCGATTCAGCGGGCGTGGTGGAAAGGAGTTCGAGAAACGCGGCGAGCTGGCGCGCCGTGACGGACGCCGGTCAGGACAACCGGACTCCTGGCGCGACGCGCGGCTGAGGACCGTGACGGTCGACGTGCCTGCGAGTCGATCGAGCCAGGTCTGCGTGCGGAGCACCTCGCGGATGTCGCCAAGCGCGATTTCATCCGAGCGCTGACCGTCGACGACGACGAGCCGGAAATCCGTGAGCACGTGCCGCCGCCCCAGCGTCCACCATGCGTGCGCTCAGAGCTGCGTTCCAGGAAGAGGCGCGCCATTCACTGCGCTGGGCCCCACCCCAGCGCGTTCTTACGCCCTTCGACTTCGCTCAGGGCGTGGAGCGATAGTCGAACCACGCTGATGCATGCCACGGCTTCGGCCGCGCACCGCAGGCGCCCGTCATTGCCGAAATTCACCTTCGGCACTTGCTTCGCTTCCGGAGGCGCTTCGAAGAGCGGGTAATCCTGGAAGCGGAAGATCTTTGGCGGTGACTCACGCCTGGGAACTGCCGGCGCGCAGTGTTGTATTCCTGAACTTTTTCGTTATAGCGCATGCGCTCGACCGCAATGCGGTTCTCGGTGCCCGACGAGCTCGTCCATCAGGCGGTTGAACTGCTCGTTGGCTTTGAGCTGCGGGTAGTTTTCCGACGATCGCGAGGAGTCGGCCGAGGGCGGACGTCTGCTGGTTGGCGGCTTCGATCTCGATCGGCAGGCGTCTTCGCCGCCAGGAGCCGGCCGCGTGCCTCGGCGATTTCCGTGAAGATGCCTTCTTCGTGCGAGGCGTAGCCCTTGACGGTTTCGACCAGGTTCGGGATGAGGTCGTTGCGGCGCTGCAGCTGGCTCTGCACCTGGGCCCACTGCGTCTTTGACGGCTTCTTCCTGACCCACGAACCGGTTAGTACGAAGCAGCCCGCAGAGAGGCAGCGCCGTCAGCAAGATCACCACACGCAGAGCAGTTCTTCGAGTCATTCGCTTGGCCTCGTCACTGATGTTGCCAGTGTAGCAGTCAACTTTCTCAATGGCGCGCAGGCGCTTTCGCTCATCGTCACCAGCCAGCACCGCCGCCACCCCCACCGCTTCTGCCGCCCCCGAATCCGCCGAATCCGCCCCGAGCCACCGCCCCATCCGCCGGATCGTCCGCCGAACCCGCCGCCAAAACCTCCACCAAACGTGCCAACGCCGCTCGACCAGCCGCCCCAGCCGCCGCCCCAGCGGCGGACACCCCGTCGAGGAGGACCGAGGCGGCCGCGCAGCTAGGATGAATGCGATGAAGATCGCGATGAGCAGGCCGACCGGAATCTGAGGCTGACGCCGTTGTCGCTCCTGCGGAATCTCGACGCCCTCAGGGTGACGTTGCGTCCTTGAGCGATTCTCCCGGCAATGCGGGACGCGCCCGGCGAGCAGTCCGGGTCCATATCGTCCAGCTCGAAAGTCCGGGACCATATAGTCGCGGCTCGTTTCGCCCGCGAACCCATCGGTGATCCACTGCTCGAGGTCGTAGCCGACTTCGATCCCAGACCTCGCGGTCGTCGCGCGCGAAGAGGATCATCAGGCCGTTGTCTTTGCCCTTGTCGCCGATGCCGTTCGCCGTGATTCTCGAACAGCTTGACTGCGTAGCTTCGGATGTCGGCGTACGGCTGGTAGGTTGGAACGGTCACGACCACGAGCACGTCACCGCTCGCCGCTTTCAACACGCGGCTCGGGCGATCGAGTCGCGGCCTTCGATGTCGAATCGATCACGTCGGCCAGGTCGGTCACCGGTTGATCGAGCGTTGGCAGCGGCGCGTCGGCCGCGCGAACCGCGGCCGCGAGCGCCAGGACGAAAACGCTCACGAGCGCCGCACGTCGAACGCCGCACGCCGAACGGAACTTAGTGGCCATCTGTTGTGAGCCGATCGATGTGCTCGACGAGGGCGGCTGTCGCGGCGAGGTAGTCCGGAAAGATCTGCCGCGCGTGTTCCGAGGTCGCCGTCCCGCCCGACGCGATGCGTTCGATGTGCTGCGAGACGGGGGCGGCGACGAACCCCTGATTCAGGCGTTTGACGTTGGCGATCAGCGAGACGAACGCCGGAGCGGACCTGACGATCAGATCGGCGAGCGCGTCGCTGCGGCCGCCGGTCTCGAGATAGTCTTCGCGCAGGTGCAACAGATGGCTGCGCGCCTGCAGTTCGCACGCCCGCCGCAAGTCGGCCGGATCGACACGCAGCCCCGCGAACGGGTTCTCTCCCGACACCAGCGCGTGATTCGAGAGAATGGCGCCGAACTCGTACGGAAACGCATCGAGCGAGCGGGCGAATTCGTGCGCGCCGAGGACGAGCGGCGTGGCCAGACCCGCGTCGTGCCACGCGGCGATTCGATCGGCAATCGCGCGCAGATCGTCGATGCCCGGATGGTCGACGATGACGAGGGTTCGATCCGAGTTCGCGCGCGACGGCGTTTCCGTACGCGACGACCGACTTCAGGCGCGATCCGAAGATCGATCGCAGGTCTCGCTCGAGCGATCGCACGCGGTCGGAGATCTCCATCTCTGTATTCTACGAAGCTTTCTGTACAATGTTGCTGAATGCACCTGCGCGTGTTGAAGGTCGGCTGCTTCGGCGGCGGCACCGGCCTGCCCAGTCTTCTCGGCGGACTCAAGAGCAATCCCTGGATCGACGCCAACGCGGTCGTCACGATGTTCGACAGCGGCGGCAGCTCGGGCGTCCTGCGCGACGAGCTCGGCGTGCTGCCGCCGGGCGACGTGCTGAAGTGCGCGCTGGCGCTCGCGCGCAACGCGCGCGAGGCGCGGCGGCGTGCTGCTCGCGCGCCTGCCGACGCTCGAGCACGCGCGGCTCGGCGGCCACACCGGCGGCAACCTCCTGCTGTCGATGATGGAGCGGTACAGCGGCGACTTTCTCGGCGCGATCGACGGACTGCGCGCGCTGCTCGGATGCCGCGGACGCGTCTGGCCGGTGTCGGTGCGAGCCCGCGTCGGTCTGCGCCGAGATACAGGCGACGGCTCGATCACGCGCGGCGAAGTGGAAGTGGATGCCGGGCAGTCGTCCGGCCGGTTCGTCAAACGCATCTGGCTCGAGCCGTCGGCGGAGATCCATCCGGCGGTGGCCGAAGCGATCGTCGAGTTCGATGCCGTCACCATCGGGCCCGGCAGCTTCTACACGAGCCTCATGCCGATCTTCCTCGTGCGGGGCGTCGCCGACGCGTTGCGGCAGATGCGAGGGCCGGTGATCCTCGTCTCGAATCTGCTGACCGAGGGCCGTGGGATGACCGGGTTTCACCGCCGCCGATGCCGTCGCCGCGCATCGAGGACGCGATTCAGCGCTCGGTGGACGTCGTGATCACCAACACGAAGCTGCCAGCCATCGAAAGTGCTCAATCGCTACGCGCTCGAGCACAAGGAACCGCTGGTCAACGGCGACGCTGCCGACGCGCTGCGAGCTCGTCGGCGGCGAGTTCTGGAAGGCGAGATCGCGCCGGCACGATCGCCTGCGACTGGCGCCTATGCGGTCTGGAGCGTCCTCTCGCCGACGGCTGCTGCGCGACGACACGAAGGCCGAAGGTCCAGCGTTTGGCTTTCGTCTTGGCCGGAAGCGTCCGGCTCTTCGCTGTAAGGCTCTTCGTTGCTCGTCTCGTGGCGCTGTCTCGTTCCTCGGTGTCGGCCGCGCCCACGCCTTGCATGGCCGCCGCTCGATGATCGCGGCCAGCATCGCGCCGGTGTCGTCGCCCACCGCCGGCGCGGCAGTTGTTGGTGATCCAGATCGCCGGCGTGTCGGCGGCGAGAATGTCCTCGAAGTCGCCGTCGCTCTTCACGCTCTTCGGCGCGAACTCGGTGATGTCGAGCTCGCCGGCCCAGTCGTCGCGATGCTTGATGAGCAGCCAGGTCGATCGCCGTCGCTGCCGCCTGCCGCCGGCGATAGCGGCCGCTCGTGCGGACCAGCACCCACGATCCCTTCAGCTTGTAGCCGTCGAGCGTGAACTTCAGGTCGCCCTTCTTCAGCGCCGCGTCGACATCGTCGGCCTCCGGCGTCCACGTGCCGCGGTCCCACAGCATGACGATGCCGGCGCCGTAGCCGGACGGGAATCACGCCCTCGAACGTCGCCGTAGTCGAACGGGTGATCCTCGACGTGCATCGCCAGCCGCTTGGTCTTCGGATCGAGCGACGGGCCCTTCGGCACCGCCCACGACAGCAGCACGCCGTTGTGCTCGAGGCGGAAGTCGTAGTGCAGATGGCTGGCGAGGTGCTTCTGCACGCAGAAGAAGAGCGTGCGTCGCGCTCTTGCGCTGTGCGCTGCGAGCGTCGCCGGCGCGGCTCGGGCGTCTGTTGAAAAGTCGCGCTTCTGTTTGTATTCTTCGAGTCACGGTAGCCTACGGATACTCGTGTCTCGGGGCAATCCGGTGCGTGGAGTCAATTGACTTCGCCCATCATGCCTGCTTGATCTTGGCGCGACGCGGCGAGCATGCACCAAGCCCGACGATGATCGCCGAAGCAGCGACGACCGCGAAGAGACTCGGCAGCGGGAACGATTCGTAGAACGACGCGAGCCGGCCGCGCGATGAAGTTGCCGACCGACGCGCCGAGGAACCAGACGCCCATCATCAACCCGGCGACGCGCGCCGGCGCGAGCTTGGTCATCGAGCTCAGCCCGACGGGGCTCAGGCACAGCTCGCCGCAGGTGTGAAGCAGATATGTCAGCGTCAGCCACATCGGGCTCGACGAGCGTGCCGTGCGCCGCCAGCCTGCGCCGCCGGCACCAGAAGCACGGAAGCCGGCGCCGACGCCCATGCAGGCCGAAGCGAGAACTTGACCGGGCTCGCCGGCTCGCGCGAGCCCGAGCGTAATCCACAGCCAGCGCGAAGACCGGGGCGAAGAGATGATGAAGAGCGCGTTCAGCCGACTGGAACCAGCTGCTCGGGAAGTCCGCAGCCCAGGACCGATCGTTCCGCGTGTTGCGGCTCGGCGAAGAGGTTCAGCGTCGACCCCGCCTGCTCGAACACCGACCAGAAGAGCGCGCGCCGCGAGGAAGAACACGCCGATCACGTAGAGGCGCTTGCGTTCCGCCGGCGTCCAGTCGCCGCTCGATGAACAGCCAGCGCGAAGAACACGACGGCGAGTGACGAGGAGGAGGTGCCGGCCGCGTCTGGCGATCTGCGTGGGCGTGATCGGCAGCGCGCCGGTACAGAGCAGCATGCACGAACGGTCGAGCGATCGCGATGAGCACGCCGCCGCCGCAGATCTTCGCGCGCCGCCAGTTCGTGGCATCTTCCTCGGCTGACTTCGGCGGGCGCGGGTGCAGGCCGGCGTCGCCAAGATGTGCCGGCCGCCGAGCACGCTACTGCACGACGCCGAGCACCATGCCGACGCCAGCCGCGGCAAACCCGATGTGCCAGTTCACGCGCTGACCGAGATACCCGCAGACGAGCGGCGAGATGAAACGCGCCGCGTGTTGATGCCCATGTAGATAGATCGAGAAGCCCGCGTCGCGCCGGATGTCGCCCTGCTCGATAGAGCTGGCCGACGAGCACGCTGACGTTCGGCTTCAGCAAGCCTGTGCCGATGACGATGATCGAACAGACCGAGATAGAACGTCGTGATGCGACGGAATCGCCATGCTGAAGTGGCCGCACGCGATCAGGATGCCGCCGTAGAGCACCGCGCGCCGCTGGCCGATCAAGCGATCTGGCGATCCAGCCGCCCGGCAGACGTGGTCATGTGCACCATCGAGGTGTAGAGACCGTAGATGGCGCCCGGCGACGCCGACGTCGAAGCCGAGCCGCTCGCCGGCCGATGCGGCGCAGTCATGAACAGGATCAGCATCGCCCGCATGCCGTAATAGCTGAAGCGCTCCCACATCTCGGTGAAGAAAAGCGTGGAGAGCCCCGCGCGGATGTCCGAAAAATCGCGCGATCGTCCAGCGACGCTGCGGCGACGTTCGGCCTCGAGGGCGCGAGCGGGCACGCTGCTCATGCGGGCTAGTCTAGCACGACAGTGTGACAGAATAGGGCTCACGGATGCTCATCGCAATCAGCTTTGTCTGCCGCGTTTCTCATTTCCGACGCTATGAATGACTTGGCCATCAGCCGTTCGGCCTCGCCTCGCCCGGCGGCGTGGCTGCGGCGCGCAGGTCTCGACGTCACGCTCGTCGATCTGACGAAAGAGAAGCTCGACGCTGCGCGAGACGATCGCCGCTGCCGGGCTGGTGCGCGTTTCACCTGCCCAGTGCACACCGCGACGCGGCTGGCGGCGCCCGGTGATCAAGAAGGTCCGTGCGCAGCTAACACCGAGCGCGCGGATCTGCGCGCATGGCTCTTATGCGCGCCGCTCAATGCCGAGTGGCTGCGATCGATCGGCGCTTGACCGACGTCGATCGGCGGGCGAGTTCGAGCGAAGAACTCGCGGCGATCGCGCGAGATGCTTAGCAGATGTGGGGCACAGATCGTTCAGGCCTGGCCCTCAGACTGGCGCTGAGGCGGGTCTAGAAGGCCCGCCCTACAAATCTCGGCGGACCTCAGACCCGCCCTGCACTCCCACGACTTCAGTTTCTGACGCCCGATCGGCGAGGGCTTCCGGCGCTGGACCAGTGCGCCTCGCTGCGCATGGGCGATGGCTCGCGCAAAGGTGGCGGGGTATACGGAAGCCAGCCGCGGCTGCCGGCACTCTGTGCCGGCATTGCCCGCGTCGTCCCGATTTACAACGGCCAGTTCCGTGTCGTGTCGAGCGAGGTCGTGCTGGCCGACATCGACCGCGCAGGTCGCGGCCGGCGCCGAGCACATGACGTTCGGCGATCCGGACTTCTTCAATGGTCCGACGCACGCCGTCCGAGTGGTGACGGCGCTTCACGCTACGCATCCCGACGCTCACCTTCGACGTGACGATCAAAGTCGAACACCTGCTGAAGCCATCGGGAGCTGCTCGCCCGTGCTTCGCGGCGACCGGATGCGCTGTTCGTGACGAGCGCGGTCGAATCGCTCTGACGACGCACGTTCTCGCGCTGCTCGACAAGGCGCATACGCGTCAGGATTTCGTCGACGCGGCGCCTCTGCCGCGACGCGCAGCTGACGTTCGCGCCAACCTTCGTCCCGTTTCATCCCTGGACGACGATCGACAGCTACTGCGACCTGCTGGATCACGCTGGAACGCCTCGATCTGGTCGATCACGTGGCGCCGATTCAGCTCGCCATCCGCCTGCTCGTCCCGGAAGGGTCGCGGCTGCTCGAGCTTCGATGACATGCGTGCAGCGGGTCGGCGCCTTCGACGCGACTACGCTGACCTACAAGTGGACCGCACACCGATCCCCGCGTGGACGAGCTGCAGCGTGACATCGCGGCGACGGTTGGCCGTCGTCTGGTGTCCGAGCGCAGGGACGGTATTCGAGGAGATCGCGGCGCTTGCGCACGAGCAGGCGGACTCGCTCGCGCGCAGCCTGCGCCGCGACCGCAGCGAAGGTCCCGCGGTCCCGTATCGTGACGAGCCCTGGTATTGCTGCGCCGAACCGAATCCCGAGCAGCTGACGCTGGTGTAAACGGTTCGAGCTTAGGCTTTGAGCCACAGGAGCCACGAGCCACGATGCCTACAGCAGCTCACGAGCCAAAGCCATAGCCACTGATGCCACGAGTCCTGCTGCTTGCGACCACCACCGGTTACCAGACCCGCTCTTTTGGCGAAGCCGCCGAGCGCCTGGGCGTCGACCTGGTCTTCGCCACCGATCGCTGCGACACGTCCTCGACGATCCGTGGCAGCGATCGGCCCTGCCAATCCGTTTTGCCGACGAAGAGTGGTCCACCTACACCTTGCTCGAAAGGCTCGCGAAGACGACGCCGATCGATGGTATTCTGGCCGTGGGCGATCGTCCGACGGTGATTGCCGGTCGACGTGCTCGAAGGGCTCGGCCTTCCCGGCCATGCCGCCGATAGCCGCGAGGACGCGCTCGCAACAAGCTGCTCAGTCGCGACACGGCTGCGCGACGGCGAGCATGCGAGTGCCCGTTCTTCCATCCGGTGGCCGTGGACCACCGATGTCCACGCGCTCGCCGAGGTCATTCCGTTTCCCGCCGTGTTGAAGCCGCTGGTCCTCTCCGGAAGCCGCGGCGTCGTGCGTGTGAACAACGAGGAAGAGCTCGTCTGCGCGCGTTCTATCGGCTGCGATGCTCTCTTTCAGGCTCCCGGATATCCGCGGCCGCGCGCGACGCGAGGCGCACGAGATGATGCTCGTCGAAGGGTTCATCGAGGGCCGGAGTTCGCCGTCGAAGGCCGTGATGAACCATGGCGCGCTGTACGAGCTGGCGATCTTCGACAAGCCCGATCCGCTGGACGGTCCGTTCTTCGAGGAGACCATTTACGTGACGCCGTCCGCCATTCCGCCGCCGGATCCGATGCAGCGGCGATCGTCGTGCGATGCGATCGCCCAGCGCGGCCGTCGCGCTCGGGCTCACGTCACGGACCGATTCATGCCGAGTGCCGCGTGCTCGGCGACCGCGGTGTCTTCGATGCTCGAAGTGGCCGCCCGGCCAATCGGCGGGCTCTGTGCGCGGCGCGCTGAAGCTTCACGCGAAGCACGACGCCGCGGAGGACCCGGCCATTTCGCTGGAGGAACTGCTGCTGCGCCACGCGCTCGGCGAGTCACGTCGACGACGTGGCGGCGCGAGAGTCGGCGGCGTCCGGCGTCATGATGATCCCGATCCCGCAGCCGCGGCGTGTTCCGGCGCGTCGCCGGTCTCGAGGCCGCCACGGGCCGTCCGCGGCGATCGATGACGTGCGGATTACGGCCAAACCCGATCAACTCGCTGCTGCCGCTGCCGGAGGGCGCGAGCTATCTCGGGATTTATCTTCGCCCACGGCCCGGCATGCCCGTGCGGTCGAGCAGTGCGCTTCGCGAGGCGCACGCGCGGCTTGCGGTTCCTCATCGATCCCGAGGTCCCGATGGGTATAATCGCCGCATGGCTGATGCGCTGCGACCCCGACTCCGCCTCAGCCGCCCGCCGGCGAACACGAGCGGGACGCAAGGTGAAATGCGCCAAGCTCCAGCGGGAGCTTCTCGGCGCTCGATGCGCCGCCGTGGCCGGGCGAGCTCGGCCAGCGGATCTACGAGAACGTTTCGGCCGAAGCCTGGAAGCTGTGGGAAGAGCGGATGAAGATGATCCTCAACGAGTACCGCCTGATGCCCTGGCAGAAAGAGGCGCAGGACCTCGTCGCCAAGCACATGGAGGATTTCTTCTTCGGCGAGGGCGCGGCGCTCCCGCCCGGCTACGTTCCGCAGCAGGCCAAGTAAGCACCTCAGTTGTCGGCCGTATGCTCACAGTGCTGGGCCGACGGCGGGCCCGAGCGCATGTCCTCCGTCCACGGCCCAGAATCACGACACCGGTCCTGCTGGTACGGCTGCCATGCCATTGAGCTTCCAGTGGACATCGGCCTGCACTCCATCGAAGACGGTCAGCTTCTACCGCGTTCGTCCATGTGGTTTCCCGTCGTCGGCTACCAGTTCGACGTGCGCGGCTACGACGGAATGCAATTCTTCCGGCCTAACCGAGCGTGCGTCGTAGTCGAGGGGTCCGCCGAGTCCAGACGGCGCGCGCCCTTAGCCGTTCTGTAGCGATACGCCGCAGATCGCCCTCGACGCCCGTCTTCTTCCGGCTTTCCAGCGTCCTAAAGTCAAGCGGTTTAACGACGCCAAGCGCCGTCGCAGGTGGTACGCGATTTGGTTGTCGCGCCTGCGAAATTCATTTTTCTAGGGAGGTTCTCCGCCACGGCGCTACAGAGCAGAAGGAACGCAGAGGGTTTGCGTCGATGTCGCCCGAGAAGCAGCGCGAGATCGCCAGCAAGGGCGGACGCGCGGCGCATGAAAAAGGATACGCGCACGAGTGGACCGCTGACGAAGCGCGGACGGCCAGCCGCAGGGGCGGTCAGGTGAGCCGAGGCGGACGTGGTCGCCTGATGGTCTCGGAGCCGAAAGACGGCACGTCGATCGGTCTCTGAGTCATCCGCCCGTCACATCCCAGGCAGTCGAGTCTCGGGTCTGCGAGAACTGGCGCTGAGCTCGAGGATCGCATCACAGATCCATCCCCGTCCGATTTATCCTGTTGCCTGTGAGCACTGATTGGGCCGTTGGCTCATCGCGTCGCGGCGCTCGCCGTTGCCGGCTGCCAGGAGTCCGGAACGATCACCGGTGCGCTCGATTGACTTTGTCGGCGTTCAGGCGATCGATACGTCGCGCCTGAAGACGCGCTGGCGACGCGGGTGAGCGCCAGGCTCCGCATGGGGACGCAATACCAGCTTCGACCGGTCGCGGCTCGACGGAGGATCTCAAGCGCATCGAAGCCTTCTACGCGGATCGCGGCTATCCGAACGCGCGAGTCACGAACGTCCAGGCGGTCCCGGGCGACGCCAAGGATGCGGTGAGCGTCACGATCACGATCGCCGAGGGCACGCCGGTGCGTCGAATCTGAACCTCGAAGCTCGCCGGCTTCGACGTGCTTCCGGGCGCCTCGATCGAGTCAATGCGCGGGCGGCTTCCCATCCAGCCGCAGGACAGCCGTGGGACCGTCAGCAGGTGATCGCGGCACGCGACCTGGCCGCAGCGAGCTTCGCGATCAGGGTTACCCGTACGCCAAGGTGACGGTGGGTGAGAAGCCCGAGCCGACATCCGTCGTGCTGACGTTTCGCGCCGAACCGGGGCCGCTCGCCCACTTTGGCACGATCGAGACGGTCGGCAATCAGACGGTGGAGAACCGCGTCATCCTGCGGCAGCTGACGTTCAAGACCGGCGATGTCTACCGGCGCAGTCTGCGTCAGGACTCGCAGCGGCGCTCATGCGCGGCCTGCAGCTCTTTCAGTTCAGTGAACGTCGAGACCATTCAGACCGAGCAGCAGGATCCCGACGATGCGCATGCGGGTCGCGGTTGCCGAGGGCAAGCATCAGCGCGTGAACCTGCGGTGTGGGTTACGGCACCGAAGAAGGCTCACCGCGTGGACGCGGGCTACCATCACGTGAATTTTCTGGCGAAGGTGCCTGGCGGGGCGTGCGGCGGCCGATTTCGTCGCTCGATCGAGGCATCCGGCTGGAGTTCAACCAGCCGCATGCGCTCGGCATCGCACATCTGCTCGCGGCCGAAGGCCAGCACTGCTGACGTTCACGCCTGCGTGATCAGCCGGGGGCGGAAGGGCGGCGCTCAGCGCCGAGGCATGAGGGCAGCCAGCACATGTCGTGGTCGGCATCGTTTCTGAACGAGCGGCGACAACAGCACGGTTACCGAGGCTTACCGCGATGATCCAGACGTGCGCAACGATCCGCTATCGCGCTACCGATCCGGAAACCGACACCAGGACGGGACTGGGTCAACGCCCTCGCGCTCGATCTTCAGCGATCGACCGGCACCAACCTGTTGAACGCCAGAAACAGGCTACCAGATTGCCGGGCACCTCGAGTACGCGGGCGACTTTCTGCCGGGGCAGTATCGCTACACCAGCTGTGACCGGCGATGCAGCACTACCTGCCGCTTTCGAACGGGCGGACCTGGGCGAACCGCGCTCAGGCCGGCAGCATCAGTCCGCCTGGTGAAAAACGAGCCCGGACAAGTGCCGTTTTCGAAGAAATGACGTTTCTCTGGCGGCGCTGACGAGCATCCGCGGGTGGGGCCGCTTCGAGGCCAGCCCGGGGTCGGCGCATCAGGTCTGCCGGCGCCGGGCGACAACACGATGCTTGCGTTCAGCTCGCGGAACTGCGCGCGCCGATCATCGGACGCGCGGGCGGCGTGGCATTTCTGCGACGGCCGGGAATCGTGTGCCAGGCAACGGCCGGACGATCGACCTGCTGGGATCTCCGCTTCGCCGTGGGCCTCGGCTTCCGCTACGAAACAGCAGGTCGGCCCGGCTCGATTCAGACGTCGTGGAAACAGCTCAATCCGATCGCACGGCTCTGCGACTGATCGGCGAGCCGCAGACCCGCTACTGGCGGTTTCACTTCCAGCATTGGACAGGCGATTCTAGCGGGCGGCAGGACTTTTAGGGCTGCAGGCTTTAGGTGCGGGCTGTAGCCCCAAAGCCCTAAGCCGTCACGCCGATCGCCGAGTGACGCCACCTCCATTCGCGCGTCGTCGGGAAAACACGCCCGCCGCCAAGATCGGTCAGCAGAATCGGGCTGAGAGCGCGGTCGCGGTGAACCCGTTCCGTTGACTCCTGCGCCAGAGGCCTTGCGGCAGGCTCACCGTCCCCGGCCAGAACGATCGGCGAGACGCTCAGCTCGCAGTGCACCTCTCCGCGCTCGTTGAAGACGCGCACCAGGTCGTTATCCGCCAGCCCGCGCGCACCGCGCATCGTCGGGATGCATCGTCGAGCTTGACGTCGTTGCGCGGCAGCTCGCCCAAGCGTCGAGCTGATCGTCCGCTCGCTCGACGGCGAGATCAGCGCCAGCGGATAGCGCGTCGGTCGCCGGATCCGGTTGGAAGCGATACAGCCCCATCGGCGCGCTTGCGTTCGAGCTCGTCGGGGAACAGATCGACCTTGCGATCCGGCGGTCTTCGGAAACACGTCGACGAACTGAACCGGCGCGACGCCGAACGGCGGCGGTCGGCGCGTCGCCGGCGCGCAGATCGTCGCCGATCGCGGCCCGGCAGCTGATCGAGCACGTGCAGCATCAGATCCAGCTCGCCCGTTCGGTTCGTCCTCCTTGAGCAGGCCGAGGCGGCGCGCACAGCTCGCCGAAGACGTCGGCGTTCGATCGCGCTTCGCCGACCGCGTCGATCACCGGGCGGCCGAGTTCGATGATGAATCGGCCCGTACGCCTTGCGCGAAGTCGTAGCCTTCGAGGAACGTCGTGTGCTGGCAGGACGACGTCGGCGTAGAGCGCCGTGTCGGTCATCACCTGCTCGAAGCACGACCGTGAAGAGATCCTCGCGCTCGAGGCCGCGCAGCATGCGGCGCTGATCGGGAACCGTCGCCGCCGGGTTGCAGTTGTAGACGAACAGCACTTTGACGGGCGGATCGTCGTATTCGGTGAGCGCCCGCCCGAGGTGATTCATGTTGACGATGCGCGTGTCCGGCTCGTCGTGCGCCGATCCACGGACGGTCGATGTCCCACGACGCCGAGTTGCTCATCGAGTAGCCGCCGCCGCGCACGCCGAACTTGCCGCCGACCGCCGGCAGCGCCAGCACCGCCATCGCCGCGTTGCCGCCGTTGCCGGTTTCGCTCGAGGCCCCAGCCGCAGCGGATGAGCGCCGGCGAGCTCGTCGCGTACAGTTCGGCCACCTCGCTCGAGCGACGCGCGGCGTCGACGCCGGCGCACCTCCGCCGCGCGCTCGAACGTCCATTCGCTCGCGCGCTCGCGCAGCTCGTCCGCGCTTCGTCGTGTGCTCGCGCGAGAAATGTCTGCGTCGGCGTAGCCGTTCTCGAACAGGTGGCGATGAATGGCCAGCGCGACGACGACGTCGGTGCCGGTTCGACCGCGAGATGGATGTCGGCCGCTGCGCGCCAGCTGCGGTCGACCGCGGGTCGACGACCACGAGCTCGCGCCGCGCTTCTGCGCCTCGCGCACGTACGGGATCAGATGAATGCCCGACGCCGACGGGTTCACGCCCCACAGGATGATCAGCTTCGGCTTCGGGATAATCCTGGTAGGTGACCGACGCCATCTTGCCGTAGAGCGCCATGTTCGCGGCAGCCGGTCGGCGCGGCGCAGACGTGCGCGCCAGCCGCGACGTGCCGAAGCGGCGCCACAGCTGTGCGTCGAGGTTGTCCTGAGTCAGCAGCCCGTTCGAGCCGCCGTAGGAATAGGCAGAATCGACGCCGCCGCCGTGCCTTGCGCCTTCGCGCGCTGCATCGATCGACAATCAGCTCGAGCGCGCTGGTCCCACGTGGACGCGCTTGAAGCGGCCCTTCGCCCTTGCGTCCGCTTGCGGACGGCCGGAGTGGAGCAGGCGATCCGGGCCGTAGACACGCTGGCCGAACTCAGCGACCTGGGCGCAGATGAGCCTCCGCCGGTGACCGGGTTTGCCGGATCCGTCGAGCGAGACGATCTTGCCTTGCCGCACTGGTGACGGGCCATGCCGCGCTAACCGGACGGTCGACGGGCACGCTGCCCTGACGACAGTGCGTCGGGCCCACCGAGCGACAGCCCGCCGCGTCGCCGGTCGTTTCCGGAGAAGCCGTAGCCACGATAACACAACAAACGATTCTGGCGTTCTCCGTGCTTCGTTCTAGATTCTGAGAGCGTCGCGCGGCAACGGCGGAACCTGAATCAGCTGACTCGCAGCGCTGAATGGTACGAGCGGCGAACGCAGAACGGCACGCTGCGTCGTCGCGACTGTGCGGCGGCGGCTCGGCGGGCTGGACGCGGCGCGCGCTGCCGCGAATCGACTGGCCCAAGCGTGACGGCTCGATCGGATACGCTTCCCGGTCCATGTCAGTTTCAGCCTGCTGCTCACTGATGAGGCTGGCGACGGCGGCGCTGCCGCCCGGCGGACATCGCGTCGCCCGATCCGCTGGATCCTGCGGCGTCAGGCAGAACGCCGGCGGCAGCGCCGTCGCCGGAACGTCACCGGATGGATGTGGCCGGCCGCCGCGTTGCTCGAGCCGCGCCCTGCGCTGGCGAGTCAGAACCGTCGTCATTCCGGCTGGCGTCGAACGCGGTCGGCACGACCACTCCGATCGTCGCGGCACGGGCGCGGCGCACGCGCTACTTCGGCCGCTCAGCCGAATGGTGTGCCTGCGCGCCGGGTCCTGGAAGACGCCGGACCGATGCGCTGCGAGATGAGGCGGAGGGGTGCTGCTGGCCTTCGAAGCGGCCGAACGCGAGAGCCGATCCGGCTGCGCCGAACGACCGACTGCTGACATTCGTGATCGTCGGCGGCGGACCGACCGGAGTCGAGCCTGGCCGGCGCGTTGCGGAAATCGCGCGGCGAACCTTGCGCCAGGACTTCCGCACACATCCGCACCCGAATCTGCGCGCATCATCCTCGTCGAAGGCGGACCGCACCTCGCTTGGTGCGTTTCCGCCACGGCTGCGCGGATGCCGCCCGTCGCTCGCTCGAAACAGCTCGGCGTCGACGATTCGAACCGGCTCGCTCGTCACCGGCGTCGATCGACAGACGGCGTGACCTGGAAGGACGCGTCCGGCAAGGAAGAACACGTCGCGGCGAAACGATCCTGTCCGGGCGGCCGGCGTTGCCTGCGTCGCCAATTGCCGTGTCGCTCGGCGTTCCGCTGGATCGCGTGGGCCGCGTGCTGGTCGAGCCGGCACTCACGATTCCGGACACTCGGAGATCTTCGTGGCCGGCGATATCTGCGCGCTGCAGGAGCATGGGAGCTGGCTGCCCGGGGTCGCCCAGGTCGCGAAACAACAGGGCGCGCATGCCGCGCGCAACGTCCTTCGTGCGATTCGCGGCGAAGCGCTGCTCGCCTTTCATTATCGTGACTACGGCAATGCGGCCACGATCGGCCGCGGCGCGCGCGGTTGTCGAGATCGGCCCGGTCAGGCATCAGGCACGCTTGCCTGGCTGTTCTGGCTGTTCCTCCATATCTTCTGGTTGATTGGCTTCAGAAATCGCATCGCTGTCCTGACCGAGTGGGCGTGGTCGTATCTCACGTTTCAGCGGCGCGTCCGCCTCATCACCGGCGCCAGATGAGCAGCTGAGGGATAATCCGCGATGCCGATGCGACGCGCCGTTGGACAGAACGTGCTGCGCAAGGAAGGCGCCGAGAAGGTCACCGGCCGCGCGCGGTACATCGACGATCTCACGTTCCCCGGCCTCCTCCACGCGCGAACCATCCGATCGACGATCCCCGCGGCGGGAGATCGCTCGGCGTTCGACTTCGACTTCGTCGCGACGGCTTCACCGTCGTCGACTACCACGATATCCCCGGCCGGAACGTCGTCGCGCTGATCGAGGACGATCAGCCCTGCCTCGTCGAGCGCGCGATGTCCGCCACGTCGCCGAGCCGGTTCTCGTTCTCGCGCACGCCGATCGGGATCGACTGCTGGACGCCAAGGTTCGCAGTCGAATACCGCGAAGACGCACACCTGTCTACGACCCGCAGACATCGCACAGTCACCTTCAAGCAGATCGCGATCGACAAAGGCGATCTGGAGCAGGGGTTCTCGACAGGCGGATGTCGTTGTCGAAGGCGAGTATCGCGTCGGGCATCAGGAGCAGCTGTACATCGAGACCGAACGGCGTCATCGCCGTGCCCGACGAATCCGGCGGCGTCACCGTGTACGGATCGATGCAGTGCCCGTATTACGTGCATCGGGCGCTCAAGGTGCTGCTCGGGCTGCCCGACGACAAGGTGCGCGTCGTTCAGACAGAGACCGGCGGCGGATTCGGCGGCAAAGAGGAATACCCCTCGATGATCGCCGGGCATGCGGCGCTGCTGCGCTCAAGACCGGCCGTCCCGTCAAGCTCGTCTACGACCGCGTCGAGGACATGCTCGCGACCACCAAGCGCCACCCTGCGATCGTGCGGCATCGAACCGGCGTGACCCGCGACGGCCGGCTCACCGCGATGGACATCGACGCGGTGCTCGACGGCGGCGCCTATGCGACGCTGAGCGCGGTGGTGCTGTCGCGCGGCGTGATTCACGCCGAGCGGACCATACCGCTGCGATCACGTCCGGATCCGCGGCCGCGCGGCGATGACCAACACGCCGCCCAACGGCGCGTTCCGCGGCTTCGGCGCGCCGCAGACACAGTTCGCCGTCGAAGTGCACATGGACCGGATCGCCGAGCAGCTGCGGCTCGATCCGGTTCGCGCTGCGGGAGCTGAACGCGCTCCGGCCCTGGCGACACGACCGCGACAGGACAGCGCCTGGCGCCGACTGCAGCGCGCTGATGGTGCTGCGCGAGGCTGGTCGCAAGCGCACCGATTTCAATCGCCGCCGCCGCGCGCTGGCTCGGCACCAATCGCGGCATCGGGCTGTCGCTGTTCTTCCACGGCTCCGGCTTCACCGGCGGCGGAGAAGTGAAGCTGGCGTCGAAGGCCTCGCTCGCGCTCGACCGAGCGCGGCGTCCGCATCCTCGTGGCGAGCACCGAGATCGGCCAGGGCACGCGGACGATGCACGCGCAAATCGTGGCCGACACGCTCGGCATGCCGCTTCGACGATCGTCGAGGTGAATGCGGCTGACACGGGCGAAGTGCCCGACAGCGGACCGACGGTCGCGTCGCGCACGTGCATGGTCGTCGGCCGGATTCTTGCAGCGGTGCGCCGAAGAGATGCGCGAGACGGCTCGGGCGCGCTCACGCCCGCGCAGTATCTTCAGCGAAGCATGGTCCGCTGGTGATCACGCAGGAGTGCAGAAGCCGCGCGGACATCCTGTGGGACGACGCGACGCTATCGCGGCGACGCGTACGGCAGCTACGGCTGGGCGTGCGACGTCGCTGAAGTGCGAGGTCGATCCGCGATACCTGGCAGGTGACGGCCGGTCGCGTTCACGACGGTCCACGAGATCGGCAAGGCGATTCATCCCGAGCTGGCTCGCGGTCAGATCGAAGGCGGGTCCGCACAGGGCATCGGCTACGCGCTGCTCGAAGAAGTGGTGATGCGCGACGGCCGCATGGCCAACAGCCAGCTCACGAACTACATCATCCCGACGACGCTCGACACGCCGCCGATCGATGTGGTGATGCTCGAGAACCCATACAAGCACGGTCCGTTCGGCGCGAAGGGCGTCGGCGAGATGCCGATCGACGGTCCGGCGCCGGCGATCGTCAACGCGCTCCGCCACGCCGGCTTCGATATCCGCGAGATTCCGGCGACGCCGGAAAGCATCATGGCTTCGAAGCAATGATCATCACGCTGAACGGCAAAGCGCTCGACGCTCGACGCGCATCCGCATGAAGCGGCTGCTCGACGTGCTGCGCGACGAGACTGCGGCTGACCGGCACGAAGGAAGGCTGCGGCGAGGGCGAGTGCGGCGCGTGCACGGTGCTCGTCGACGGCGTCGCCGGTCAATTCGTGCCTGGTGCCCGCTGGCGCAGGTCGATCGGCGCGCGCGATGCACGACGATCGAAGGGCTTGCGAGGCCGCATCCGCTGCAGCAGGCGTTCGTGAAGCCATGGCGGCGCGCAGTGCGGCATCTGCACGCCGGGATGATCATGCGGCGCCGTCGCGCTGGGGCCGAAACCGACGCTCGCCGCGATGAAGGCGGCCTGGCCGGAAATCTCTGCCGCTGCACCGGGCTACGGGCGCCATCTACCGATCAATCAAGCGGGCAGGAGCCTGAACATGCTTGGCGACTGACCCCAGATCGACAGCTGCCGCGCCGCGGCCGTGCGACGCGCTGCGATGTTCGCGACGAAGGGCCGTTGACGCCGCTGGCCGGATGCACCGACCTCTACGTCGTCGGCTGAATTTCGGCACGCTCCGGCCGCAGCGCTTTCTCGACCTGTGGCGGCCTTCGCGAGCTTCGGCTCGATCTCGCGTGCGCGGAACATTCTTATCTGATTGGCGCGCTCTCGACGCTTTACCGACATCATCCGATCGCGAGAGCGTAAACCGGCGGCGTGTCCGATGCTCGTCGCCGCCGCGCGAGGAAGTCGGCGGGGCCCAGATCTCAGAACCGCGGCACCATCGGCGGAAACGTGGCAAATGCCTCGCCGGCGGGAGACAGCCTGCCGATACTCGCCGCGGCGGAGGCGATCGTCGTTCTCAGAAGCGCCTCGGGGACGCGCCGGGGTCGATTTCGGATCCTTTCACCAGGCTACCGGACATCGGTCTCGCGTGCCCGACGAGCTGATCGTGGCGCTCGAGGTTCCCCGAGTGCACCGACGCCAATGGTTCCGGAAAGTCGGGACCCGCGCGGCGCAATCGATTTCCAAAGTCGTCATGGCGAGGAGTCGGCGGCAGGGAGCCTCGGCTTGCCGTGGGCAGCGTCGCGCCGACAGCTCCGCCTGCTCGAGACCGAAGCGGCACTCGCCGCGCGCGACGTCCGCGAGCCGGACGCGTCCTCTTGTCGGAAATGGCCCCGATAGACGATGTGCGATCGACCGCTGATTATCGGCGGCGGGTCGCCGTCAACTTGCTGGCGCGTTTCACGGCCGAGTGTCTCAGGCGCTAGGCGAGCCGCCTGCACGCGCGCAGCCGTCGCGATGAGACCGCAGAACGCGGTATAGTAGTTTCAGTTCCCCCACTCAAAAATGCGCGCCGCCGTCGTTGTCGTTGGGGATCCCGGCGAAATCCCCGCATGCAGGCCCACGCACACGCGCTCGCCAGCAGCGGCGTGGACGTGGACATGGTCGGATGTGAGGCGCGCCGCTCCCGAGAAATCCCTGACCTGCGACCCGCGCATCACCGTGCATCGCCCTGGGCGAGCCGCGCATGCGGCACCGCGCAAGCGATCCGGAAGATCGCGTTCGGGTTGCTCGCCGACATTCGATGCCGTGCGCGCCAGCTTCCGCCTCGGGTGGGCGCTGTTCGGATACCCAAGCCCGACCTCCTGCTCGTCCAGAACCCGCCGTCGATTCCGACGCTCAGGTGTCGTGGATCGCCACGCGGTCTGCGCAGGGCGCGGCTGGTGATCGACTGGCACAACCTCGGTTACACGATCCTCGCGCTTCGTCTCGGCCGCCGTCACGTTGCCGTCAGGCTGGCACGATGGATCGAAATGGTCGGCGGCCGGATGGCCGACGCGCATCTCTGTGTGTCGCGAGGTTTTGCGCGGATTCCTGGCGGACCGGTTCGGTCTGAAGGATTCGCCCACGCGTCCGGTGCGGGTTTTATACGATCGTCCTGCGGCTGCATTTACGCCGATCAGAGCGCGTCGAGCAGGGAGCAGATCCGCCGAGGCACCTTTTCGTCAGGCTCGGCATCAGGCACACCGGCACCGTCGGCTTCATTGTGTGCCCGAACGAGCTGGACGGCCGACGAGGATTTCGATCTGGTCATCGACGCGGTTCGCGAGCTGGAAGATCGCATCAGGGGGTGGGAAGCGGGCCGCGCTCGCGGCGGTTCCCGAGCTGGTCATTCCGTGACCGGGAGGGCCAGCGCCGCACCGAGTTCGAACGGCGGTTTGCCGGATTGCCCGCGCGACGCGTGCAGCTGCACGCGCTGGCCGAGCCCGAGGACTACCCGCAAATCGTCGGCAGCGCGGATCTGGGCCTCTGTCTCCACAGATCATCGTCGGGTGTGGACATTCCGATGAAAGTCGTCGATCTGTTCGGAGCCGGCGTCCCCGGTGTTTGCGCTCGATTACGGCGCATCGCTCGCGGAACGTCTCTCGGCACGGGGTGAACGGCCGGCTGTTCTCAAATGCCGGGCAGCTGTCGGACCTGTTGTTCGAGGCGTTCGAGACGTTCCCCGCCGAGGTCGGCCGAGCTCGATCGCCTGAGAAAGGGTGCGCGCCGTTCTGCACATCCGACGTGGGAAGAAGGTTGGTCCAATGGGGGCGCGCCCCGTCCTCCTGCCTGGTTAGGCTTGCGGTTTCGGCGGTTGCGGCGCTCGCCTTCGCCTGCTCGGTCAGCCCGAACCTGAAACTCCCGCCGAAGAGAGAACCGCCGGTCGTCGATTCGGGCTTCGAGGTTCAGCCGGGCGCGGCCTTCGACGCGATCAGACAACGCCAGGTTGGGCGGTTTGTCCAGTCTGGCCTTCGACGTGTCATCGGGAAACCTGCTTGGCGCTCAGCGACGATCGCGAGAACACGCCGGATCTTCCGGCTTCAGGTTCCGCGACGACCCTTTCTCGGTTGTGCCAGCCGGCGTCATCTCATTGCAGGGCGCGCCGGTGGCGCTCGATCCCGAAGGCCTTGGCGATTCTGCCGAACGGCCACCTGCTCGTCTCATCCGAGGGCATCCAGAACCGGGACCCTCGAAAGTCCGCCGGGCCTGTTCGAGTTCACGGCAGACGGTCAATTCTTCGAGACCCTCGAACTGCGCGCAGCGGTTTCTACCGCCGGCGAGCGGGCCAATCACGCACGGCGTCCGCGCCAACTCGTCGTTCAGAATCGCTCACGATTGGCGTGGACGGCAGCAGGTTCTTCGCGGGACTCGAGACAGCGCTGGCCCAGGATGGCGAGCCGGCCACGTTCGAGCACGGCACGCGGACGCGGATTCCGGTAAAGCGGGACGGGCTGGACCTTCTTGCCGGGAGGCGAGTGAGGCTATGCAGAGCTCGAACCGGTGCCGCAGCCAGCACTTCAAGCCCGGATTGGTGATCAACGGCCTCGTGGAGCTCGTCGCGCTCGACGACTCGCACCTTCTCGCCTTGAACGCGTTTGTCGAGGAACGCAGACGATCCGGCGCATTCGATGAACCGTATTCAGGTCCTCGCGTGTCGCTCGGACGGAACCGACGTGTCTGGGGTTCGATTCAATCGCCGGCCGAACCGGGCTGCTGTCGCTCCCGAGGTGCTGGTGCTCGATCTTGGAAACGCGCCGGGGCTGCCGCCGGCATTGGCGGCCTCCCATCTAGAGAACTTCGAGGGCATGAGCTTCGGTCCGGTGCCGCCTGGCGGTGAGCGTCGTCTCTTCATGGTCAGCGACGACAGCAAAGACGTAACTGAACGAAGCG
>ERZ1370068.4208-contig-3291_pt1 | contig 28714 bp, 33 predicted proteins | sample MGYA00561227_ERZ1370068 | MGnify/ENA primary metagenome ERZ1370068 (study PRJEB38410, sample SAMEA6850437) | metagenome | study: Metagenomic assessment of the ecological functions of the soil: analysis of the soil microbiota associated with the...
GCTCATTGCTTGCGTGCTATCATGGCCTGTACTGGCTGGCGATGCGGCGAAGGGCGAGGAAGCGAGCCTGCCTGGGCCCCTCATCGCGGAGAGCGCGGGTTACCTCACGGGCCACCAGCCCGGCGCGATCCGTACCGCGGATATCACTTCAAGATCCCCTACGCGCCAGGGCAAGAGCGCGCCTGGCGGCGCGTACAGCTACTGTCATCAACGGACGCATGATCGCCGGCTTTGCGATGGTGGCGTATCCCGCCCAGTATGGCGAAAGCGGCGTGATGACCTTCATCGTCAGCCACAACGGCAAAGTCTTCGAGAAGGATCTCGCACAAGAATTCGGCGGAGATCGGCGCGCAACTGACTGCGTTCGACCCCGGTGCCGGCTGGAAGGAGGTAGCAGCGCAGCAGCCGCCGGACCGGTGATCGACATCACCCACGGATTTACCACGGGTTCGTTCAATAGCCGAGTTCGCCGTACCGTCGAAGCGGCGCTCCGAGTTGCCTAGTCGATCGGCCAGGACATTGTCGTGGATGGTCTGATGCGCCCGTCGTGAGGTCCGTATCGCCGCTGAAGAACACTGCGTGCCGCCGGTGAGCGAAACGACAAGCGAGGACTACGCGAGCGGCGAAGCCTTTGATGCGCTCGGAGTCGTGCGCCTCCGGTTTCCCGCCGAGTGATTTCATGTAGCGATCTCCAGGCTTACCGATCGGCGAGCCAGTGCGACGGATTGGGTTGTTTCGCCCTCGACCAGGAACTGCTTGGCGCGTTGCTGAATCTCGCGATCGGCGACGCTCACGCGCTCGTGCTGGCGCAGGTGCTCGAGCCACGATTCGTCCATGAAGCACTCCGACGAAGCGCGCGGGATCCGCCGAGTCGTGAAAGAGCTCCCAGAAATACGCGCCGTTGCGGCGGCGCATTTCGCGCACCGCCTGCATCGCGGCGACGAATTCGGCGCGCTTGTCGGGCTGGATCCGGTATTCGATCGTCACCATGACCGGCCCGCTGTCGGGTTCCGGAGTCTCGGCCAGCACCGGCGCCGGCCAGTCCATCGACGGCGTGAAGTCGAGCACCTGGTGATGGCCGAGCTTGAATCTCCAGGTCAACGCGATGGCGAGCAGCCATCCCGAGCGCCGCCATCGTCAGCGCGGCCGGGATGCCGATGCGTGTCGCGACCTGTCCCCACAGGATGCTGCCGAGCGCCATCCCGCCCATGAACACGACGACGAAGGCGGCGAGTCCGCGCGCGCGCACCCACGCGGGCAAGCGTCATTTGGGCGGAGACCTGCAGCGCGGAAAGAATCGAGATCCAGGCGACGCCGGTCGCCAGCATCGCCACGGCCAGCAGCGCCGACGTTCTGCACGTGCGCGAGCGCGAGGGCGGCGAGCGCGTAGAGCGCGCTCGCGCCCGCGACCAGCGCATCGCGCGAGACCTTCGCCCGCAGCCGCGGCAGCAGCATGGCCCCGGCAACGGCGCCGACGCCGATGCAGGTCAGCAACAGGCCATAGATCTCCGGACCGCGTCCGAGCTCCTGCCGCACGATGAGCGGGAACAGCGACCACGTCGCGCTGGCGAACACGAAAGAACGCCATGCCGCGGATGAGCACGACCTGCAGCGCGCGAGTGTGCATGACGAAACGCATGCCGACGCGAATGGCGCTCAGAAAGCGCTCGGCCGGGCAGCGTGCTCTTGCGGTGCTCGCGCCGCCACCGCAGCAGCACCGCGAGAATGCCGATGTACGACAGGGCGTTCAGCACGAAAACCAGCCACGCACCCACCGCCGCGACCAGAACACCGGCGATCGCCGGGCCGATCGCGCGCGAGACGTTGATGGCGATGCTGTTGAGCGCGATGGCGGACGGCATCTCGTCTGGCAGGGACGAGATCGGGGACGATCGCCGCCCACGCCGGCATCATCATGGCGCGCGCCGACACCGAGGGCGAAGGTGAATCCGAGCAGCGCCCACGGCGGTCGTCATGCTCCAGCCACGTCAGGATCGCCAAGCGCGCCGGCGACGATCAACAAATAGAGCTTGGATCGCGATCAGGAGCCGCCGGCGATCGACGATGTCGGCGAGCGCGCCGGCCGGCAGCGCGAGCAGCATCAGCGGGAATGCTGTCCGCGGCTTCGACGAGCGCCACCATCGACGGTGACGAGGAAAGCGAGGTCATCAGCCAGCCGGCGCCGACGTCCTGCATCCAGGTGCCGACGTTCGAGACGATGGTCGCGATCCACAGGTTGCGAAAAAAAGCGTGTTTCGCAGCGGACTCCACGGGAGCTCTCCGGGCGCGCGGCTGTCCGGTACTCCGGGCGCGGATTGCGGAGCCTCCATTGAGCTTTCAGATCCGTTCAGCGCATCGCCAAATAAACTCAATCCGGCGCCCGCGATAGGCGATTGCGGCGCACGACTTGATTGCGATCGAGTCTAAACCGGTGCCGACGGTCGCCCATGGAGACCGGCGAGCGGTGCGCGCCGCAGGAACAGCGAGTCGCGGGCGCCGGAGCGCTTGGCGTTCTCGAGGCTCAGCGTGGGCGCCGATGGAACCACCATCGCCGCAGCGACCAACTCGGCGATGTCGCGCGCTAGCGGATTTCGCCTGTCCAGCGCTTTGGTACCGTCGGACATCATCACCGCGCAGTAGGGGCAGGCGGTGGCGATGATCTTGCGGCGTCTGCGGCAGCGCCTGCTCGACGCGCGCGATGTTGATGCGCTTGCCGATCTTCTCCTCCATCCACATGCGGGCGCCGCCCGCGCCGCAGCACATCGCCTTTTCGCGCGATTCAAGTCGAACTCGAGCGGCGCGTCGCGCGTGAGCTGCCGCAGGATCGCGCGCGGCGCCTCGTACTCGCCGTTGTGTCGGCCGAGGTAGCAGGGCTCGTGGTAGATCACCCGCTCGATGCTCGCGGCGTAGCCGGATGCCGACCCTCCGCGATCAAGCCGCGCGATCAGCTGCGTGTGGTGGAGGACCTCGTAGTGCCCGCCGAACGCAGGGTATTCGTTCTTGCAGCGTGTTGAAGGCATGCGGGTCGCAGGTCACGATCCGCCGGATGCCGAACTCCGTGCAGCGTCGCGATCAGCGTCGCGCGCAAGCTGCTGGAACAGCACCTCGTTGCCGGCGCGGCGCACGCACTCGCCGGTCGACGTCTCGCGCGCGCCCAGGATCGCGAACTTGACGCCGGCCGCGCCTGAGGACGCTGGCGAAGGCGGCGGCGATCTTCTGTCCGCGCGCATCGAACGACTCTGCCGAGCCCACGTAGAAGAGATAGTCGAGGCTCGCTGCGTCTTGCGGCATCGCGCAGGATCGGCACGCCCGCCGCGCACGGCCCAGTCGCCGCGCGTGTCCGGCGGGCAGACCCCACGGATTGCTCTGCACTTCGTAGGCGTCGAAGACGGCGCGCAGCTCGCGTGGAAACTCGCCGTCCATCATCACCCGGTGCTGGCGCAGCCGGTAGAACTTGCGGCAGGTGCTCGAGCTCGATCGGGCACGCAGCCTCGCAATAGCCGCAGGTCGTGCACGCCCACAGCGTCTCGTCGCTGATCACGCTCGGGGACGAGCGGCGGCAAGCGCTCGTCGGGCTCGCCCGCGACGAGCGCGCTCGCGCTGCTCGAGCAGGTGGTGCTTCAGGCTGTCGTTCACCCACTTGAGCGACAGCGGCTTGCCGGTGAGGAAGGTGGGGCACGCGTCCTTGCAGCGGCCGCACTCGGTGCAGGTGAACGCGTCGAGGCCTTCCTTCCAGGTGAGGTCGCGAGCGCTGCGCGCGCCGACGTGCATCGCGGCTTCGTCGCTCCGGCCATCGCCTTCTCGAGGTCGACCGTAGGAACGACGTTGGCGCGGGCCGCCCGCGGCGGAAAAAGAGCGCCGGCAGCGCGGTCACGATGTGGAAATGCTCGCCGATCGGCAGGATCACCAGGAACGAAAGACGAGCACGCAGCTGCGAGCCAGTAGAAGCCGTGATAGCCGCGCGACGAGCGCGGGCAGCGGCAGCGACCGCGAGAGCGTCGATGCGATGGCGCTGCCGATGAAGCGCGAATCGCTCGCTCGTGCGCGATACGCGGATCGGACTGCGAGCGCAGCGCGAAGCGGAAGCCGTCGAACGCGAAGTCGGTGACCATGATGCGCAATGATCAGCGCCAGGATGAGCGAGCGCCTCCCGGTTGCGCTCGAGACGCCGCGGCTTCATGCACGAAGCGGCGGTAGAGCGCGTAGCCGCACGCGGCGAGCACGGCGAGCTCGACCACGTCCTTGACCGCCGGCGAACAGCGCCGCCGGCGATGCCGGGATAGGCGGCCGACCTCGTCGTAGCCGATCGCGATCAACTGCAGCTTGCGCACAGCAAGCGACATGAAGCCCAGGAAAATCGCGGCGTGCATGAGCCCGGGCCTCCACTCGCCGCGGATCATGCGACGTCTGCAGGAAGCCGTTGACCAGCACGGTCCTTGAGCCGCGACGGCGGGGTGATCCCAGCGCATCTCCGGCTCGAGGGCTCGCGAGGATGGCGAGCTTGCGCGCCGCGAGATAGCCGAAACCGGCGAGCGCAACCAGCATGAGGAGCGTAATTGCGAAGGGCCCATCGGAACGACCCTATGTCGAGGGCGATATACGCCCGTGGCTCGTTGCCACGGTGACCGCAGCAGCTAAGCGGGACACTCGCCGTCATGAGATGATTTTGACCGCGGTCAGGACTGCCATGCTTGATCAAAGTCGAAGCTTGCCAGTCGTTCACGTTCCGTTCATCAGCCACGTCTCGTTCGCGTGCCGGAGCAGGCCGGGATCGCGTGCGGCAGCGGGCGACGAATTCGCGCACCTCCGTCGAGCGCCAGGCGTCCCGATAGGCCTGCCACGCGTCGTGCAAGCGATTCTCTGCGCAGGTCGGCCGGCGCGAAGGGAAGCGCGTTCAGCAGTTTGACCTTGCCGTTGGGCACGACCAGCAGCATCGCCTGCGGACTGTTCGAGCCGTCGCTCCATTTCCGTGACGATGTCCCACGGATAGATCGACAGCGCGATGCCGCCGCCGTACGCGACGCGCGCGCTCTGCAGGCGCATCGCGCGCCGCTCAGCCACTCCTCGTCGCTGCACGCAATGCGATCCCAGTGCGGCCGCGCGCGCGACCGATGCGCATCATCGGCCCGGTGACGAAAGCGCTGCAGCCCAGGCGTCGCCGCGAGGTCGTAGGCGGCGACGATCTCGTGGAGGTTGAACCGGTTGGGAACGAATACGAACTGCGGCGCGCGACCGCGCGACGAGCCGTCTTCGATGGCCGTGATGCGCCGCCGCGAAGCTCGATCCCGGCCGCACGCGATCGTGCGTCGCCGCCGTCGCGCCGTCCACCGAGATCTGCACGCATTGCGACGGCGAGCGCCGCCAAGCGGTCGGCGGCAGCATCGTCGATGCGGCTGCCGTCGGTTTCGAGCTTGAGCGCGACGCCGGCCGCGGCGAGCAGCTCGAACAGGTCCCAGCAGTGCGGGCACGCCGAGCGGCTCGCCGCCGCCGAACGCCACGATAGGGAACGCCGGACGTCGACGATGCGCCGCGCGAGGTCGAGCGCCTCGTCGCGGCGAGAGCTCGTCGCCCCAGGCCCTGTCAGGGCCGGATTCCTCGCAGCACGCGATGCAGCGCGCGCCGCAGCGGTTGGTCAGCTGCCAGGCGACGAAAAGGGGCGCGCGGTACTCATCGACCGAGCGCCCCTGCATTGCGAAGCTGCAGAGCGAGTCTTCAGGTGAAGCGGATGTACGGCTGCGCCATGACCTGCTCGGAGACATCCTCCAGCTGTGGGCGTCTCCCAGGCCAGCTTCTCGATCGGCTTCGTACTTTTCGTCGTGGCGGGTTCGGCGGATTTCTGCGTCTTCGATCGTCAACTTCGTTTCGCTCATCGTGCCTCCTCGGGTCACGCACGTGGACAACGGGCAGCCAATTGCCACGTGTTGGCCTCGGCGTGACTGCGATTCATCCGCGACCGCGCAGCGTATGTAGTCAGTACTGCATCGTCTGCCAGGCGTCGCGGTAGGCGTCCCACGCCTCGCGCCAGCGTGTTGCGGCGCAAATCGGCGCAGATGTGCGGCAGCGCCGCCGCAACCTTCACCCAGCCGTTGGGCAGCACCAGCAGCGTCGCCGGAGGTTCGTCGAGGCTCGCCCGCAGGCCGTCCTCCATGCTCGAACGGAACGTAGCAAAGCTCCATCTCGGACCTGCAGTCGCCGCGCGTGCCGGTCCAGAACGCCGCGGAATGCGCGATATTCGGCGGCGGTAGGCTCGAGCTTGCTCCCAGAGCCGCGCGGCGGTACCGATGCGCATCAGCTTGCCGGTATTGAAGCGGAACGCGCCGAGCGCACGCGCGCGCTCGATGACCGGCAGCAGCCTCGTGAATGTTGAGCCGGGTCGGCGCAAAGGTGATTTCCAGCGGCAGCCCGGCGGCGCGCGCCGCACGGCAGGCCGCGTGCGCCTTGGCGAGCGAGCCGCCCGGGCGCTGGCGCTCGTAGACCTCCTGGGTGTCGCCGTCGAGGCTGATCTGGATCGAGCGGATCGGCAGCCGCGCGAGCCGTTCGGCGACCGCCGCATCGAAGCTGCTGGCCGTTGGTCTCGATCTTGAGCTGGACGCCCGCCGCGCCCGAGCGCTTCGGCGAGCTGCGAAGAAATGCGGCACGACCAGCGGCTCGCCGCCGCACAGCATCACGTAGGGCACGTCGTTGCGGACGATCTCGTCGGCGACGCGCAGCGCCTCGTCCGCGTCGAGTTCGTCCGCGCAGGCGCTTGCCGGGCGCCGACTCGGTGCAGCAATGAAGGCAGGCAGAGGTCGCAATCGCGCGTGAGCTGCCACGAGACGAACAGCGGCGCGCGCAGGCTGTCGATGCGATTCGCCATCGCGGGCATCAGCGCCAGCGCCTGCAGGATGCCCGCGGTGAACAGCGCGACCGCGACGAGATAGCAGCCGACGATGCGCGCGCATCGCCGGCACGAACTGCCGCGGCGACTCGTAGGTGCGCGATCGCGCCGCGCGCGCTGGCTGACGAGCAGCGGCAGCGCGAGCAGCGCGGCGAGGCACGCGACGGAAACGACGCCGCAGCGCCACGCCGACGCGACCACGACCAGCGAGCCCCGCTGCCGCGAGCGCGAGATAGAGCCAGACCGCCGCGCCGGCGGCCGAGCCGGACGACGAGGTTGCGCTTGCCGACGAGCCGGTCCTGATGGATAGTCGGGAATCGCGTTGACCACGGCGAGCGCCATGATCAGCAATCCCGGCACGAGCGACGCCCAGAAGGCGCCCCACGAGATCGCGCGCGTGTGCAGGTAGAGGCTGCCCAGCACCATCCACGGCCCGTACGACAAGCGCGATCACCGATCTCGCCCAGGCCCGCGGTAGGACCAGCGGATCGGGCGGCGCCTCGTAGAAGATCGCCGCCGCGCCGCCCAGCAGCGCGAACGCGAGGATCGGCCAGCCCAGCCGCGCACGGTCAGGTAGACGCCGACGGCGAGCGCGCCGGCGAAGGCGGCGATGCCGAGCCACAACACCGCGTCGCGACATCGGCGGCAGCGTCGGCCGGGTTGAACACGCGGTCGGTCCCCATGCGCGACGTCGAAGTATTCGTTGAACGCCTCGACGCCGATCACCGCCAGCACGACGCCGCCGAGCCCGCTCCAGAACATCGGCGCGTCGAACGCGCCCGCCGATCGCGTAGGCCCAGGCCGCGCCCAGCAGATAGGGCAGCAGCCCGGCGTAGAGGAAGAAGCGGTAGCGCACCAGGCTGCACGACCAGCAGCAGCGCGCGCCAGGGCGACCGCGCCGCCGCCGGCGCGCTGATGCGGCGGCGACGCTCAGAGATGGACCCATTGGTGCAGCGTCGCCGTCTTGCCGCGGGTCGCTGCGCGAGATCGTCGACGAATTGCGCGACGCGCGGATCCTGCCACGCGCGCTGGAAGTTGGCCCAGATCTCGCGCAGCGACTGCGCGCCGCAGGTCGCCGCACACGAACGGCAGCGCGTTGATGAGCTTGACCAGGCCGTTGGGCAGCACGATCAGCAGCGCGGCCGGGATGCTGCAGGCGGTAGCGCAGCTCCTCGAGCAGCCCCATCTCGTGAAAGTAGCACCCGCATGCGGCCGCGGTACTCCTCGGCCTTCGCGTGCAGCGTCGTCGAAAAACGCGTCGTACTGCTCCTCCGACAGGCGCCGATGTGACGCCAGGTCTTGACGGCATTGCCGGTGTACATCGTGCGCCCGGTGTAGAAGCTGTAGGCGCCGAGCTCGCAGGCCAGGTCGACCGACGGCGCCGATCTCGTGGACGTTGAAGCGCGTCGGCGAGAAGTTGATCTCGATCGGCACGCCCGCGGCGCGCAGGTTGCGCACGCCCTCGATCGCCGCGTCGAAGTCGCCGCGCACGCGCATGCGGTTGAAGGTCGCGCGCGACGCGCCGTCGAGGCTCACCTGCACCGCCTTCACGCCGAGCGCCTTCAGGCGCGCGCAGTTCTCCGGCGTCGAGGTAGTGGCCGTTGGTCTCGATCTTGAGCTGGCCGCCGCGCGCTGCAGACGTGCTCGACCATCTCGAAGAAACGCGGGTGGACCATCGGCTCGCCGCCCGAGAACGACAGGTACGGAACCTCGAGATCCATCAGCCTGCTCGAGGACCGCGAACACCTGCTCGTCGTCGAGCTCGTCGTGGAACGCCTTGCCCGGGCCGCTTTCCTCGATGCAGTGCAGGCAGGCGAGGTTGCACTCGTTGGTGATCTGCCAGGCGACGTAGAGCGGCGCGCCGAGGTCTCCGGACTCGTGCGGCGGCCGGTGTCGTCGCGGCGCGACCGGCTCCGGACGGCTCGCCAAGTCGGTCACGGGTCAATCCTCCACCAGTCCCTTTTGGCGCAGATCGGCGATGAACGCGGCCGCTTCGCGCTCGATCGCTCCGCCGCGATCGTCGAAGCGGTCTTTCAGTCGCGTCAGCGATCGCGCGCTCGTCGCCGCCCGCCTCGATCTCGCGCACGACCGCCGTCGCGGTGGGATTGAGCGTGAAGACCTTCTCCGAACGCGTTTCGAACAGGACCCCGCCGAACTTCTCCTCGCGGAACTTGACGTATTTTGCAAGTCGCATGGCCGTTTCGCCCCGAAAATTGGAGTTTATCCAGAAACCGGGCCGACGTAACGCTGCTGCCAAAAGTGGGCTTGTCTCTGGATTCGACCTCCCTAACTCATCAGAGGGGCGTCATCATCCCGAGCGCTCGCGGCAGCCAGATCGACAGCCACGGCCAGTAGGTGACGACGACGAGGAACACCAGCATCGTCAGCAGCCACGGCCAGACGGCGACCGTCAGCTCGGTGATGCCCATCTTGGTGATGCCCGACTGGCCACGTAGAGGTTGAGGCCCACCGGCGGGTGGCACATGCCGACCTCCATGTTGACCGTCATCATGATGCCGAAGTGCACCGGGTCGATGCCGAGCTTCATCGCCACCGGGAACAGGATCGGCGCCATGATCAGCACGATCGACGACGGCTCCATCACGTTGCCGGCGAGCAGCAGCACGATGTTCACGAACAGCAGGAACGTCGATCGACGCCGAGGCCCTTGTCGAGCATCCACGCCGGCCGATCTCCTGCGGGATCTGCTCGGAGGTCATCAGGTAGCTGAACATCACCGCGTTGGTGATGATGTAGAGCAGCATCGCGCTCATGTTGGCCGAGTCGAGCAGCACCTTCGGCACCTTGCTGAGTCGTCATGTCCTTGTAGACGAACACCGCGACGAAGAACGCGTAGACGGCGCTCATCGCGGCCGCCTCGGTCGGCGTGAAGATGCCGGTGTAGATGCCGCCGATGACGACGACGATCAGCAGCAGTCCCCAGATGCTCTCGCGGAACGTGCGCCAGCGCTCGCCCCAGGTGGCCGCCGGCTGCCGCGGGTAGTTGTTCTTGCGCGCGCGCCACCAGGTGGTGCACGCCGAGCATCGTGGCGAGCACGAGGCCCGGGATGATGCCGGCGATGAACAGCGCGCCGACCGACGTGTTGGTCGCGACCGCGTACATCACCATCACGATCGACGGCGGAATCAGGATGCCGAGCGCGCCCGACGTCGTGATGACGCCGGCGCCGAAGCGCGCCGGGAAGCCCTGCTTGACCATCGCCGGCAGGATGATCGAGCCGATCGCGACCACCGTCGCCGGCGACGCTGCCCGACACCGCGGCGAACAGCGCGCAGGCCATCACGCCGGCCAGCGCCGAGGCCGCCCGTGCCAGTGGCCGACCATCGACGACGCGAAGTTGATCATCCGCCGCGCGACGCCGCCGTGGGTCAGGAAGTTGCCGGCGAGGATGAAGAACGGGATCGCCATGATCTCGAACTTCTCGATGCCGGTGAACAGCTTGAGCGCGACCGACTCGATCGGCACCGTCGGTCATCGTGAACAGGTACGTGAGCACGGTGAGGCCGAGCGAGATCGAGATCGGCATCCCGGTCAGCATCAGGCCGAACAGCAGCGCGAAGATGATCCACGGGTTCGCGATCGGGATGCCGGCGAGCTTGAGCGCCGACCGGAATGGCGATCAGCAGCGGCCGGAGGATCAGCGCCGGCCAGCGCGGGACGACTGGGCGTGCCGATACGGGCAGCGACGGCGCTCATGGCTGGCCTCCGGCACGGCGCGGCGCGGATGCAGGTCGTCGGCCAGTCGCGTGGTTGATGTCCTCGACGCCTTCGACGTGCGCGACGTCATGGTGCGGCAGCTGCGCCGGTGCGGGCGAACGACCACGCCACCTGCAGGAAGCGGAAGCACATCAGGTACGAGCCGAGCGGAATGCACAGGTAGACGATCCACTTCGGCAGCTCGAGGTCGGGCGACACCGGAGTCGGTGTGCGCGATGTCCCAGACGAAGCGTCGCGCCGAGCGTGCCGACGATGCCCGGTGAACGGTTGCGCCGGCGAGCAGGCCGAACAGCACGTAGAGCTTGTGCGTGTCGCGGTGGCAAGCCGGTTGATCAGCACGTCGACGCCGACGTGGATGCCGGTGCGCACACCGTAGGCGGCGCCGAACTTCGGCCATCCACACGAACATGTAGATGCAAAGCTCCTGCGCCCAGGACAGGTCGATGCTGGAGCAGCGCGTCCTGCACGCCCGGGATCGGCAGCCCGGCGGCGTAGCGGTGCACGACCGCCACGAAGATGAGCAGCGTTGCCGCGCCCATCAGGAACGCGATGATCCATTCCTCGAGACGGTCCAGGAACTTGAGCATGCGATTCTACCGCGCTTCAGGACTTCAAGCGAGCATCCGATGCGCGGACCGGCCTGCGCAGGCGTTCACGGCTTGAAGCCGGTTTCTTTGTAGACGGCTCGATCGATGTCCTTGCCGACCCGTCGACTCGTTGTCTTTGTGCACCCGACGAGCGCCTTCTTCATCGCCGCCTTCTCGTCGGCGGTCAGCGTCGATGATCTCGCGTCTTGCCGCTCTTGCGCACCGCCTCGATCGCGTCGTCGTTCTCCTTCTTGCGCGATGTCGTTGGCGTACTTGGTGGCGTCCTTCATCGCGCCCTCGAGCGCGGTGCGGATGTCGGCGGGCAGGCCGTCCCAGAACTTCTTGTTGACGATCACCGCGTAGCCGAGGTAGCCGTGGTCGGTGAGCGTCAGGTACTTCTGCACCTCGTGCATCTTCTGCGTGTAGAAGTTCGACGGCGGGTTCTCGGTGCCGTCGACCACGCCGGTCTGCAGCGCCTGGTAGACCTCGGAGAACGCCATCACCTGCGGGATCGCGCCCGAGCGCCTGCATCTGCGTCGCCGAGCACCTTCGACGACTGGATGCGCATCTTGAGGCCCTTGTAGTCGGCGGGCATCGCGGATCGGCTTGTTGGCGCTCATCACCTTGAAGCCGTTGTCCCAGAAGGCCAGGCCCGATGATGCCCTTTGACTCGAGCTTCTTGAACAGCGCTCGCGCCGACCGGGCCGCCGGTGACCTTGTGCAGCTCGGCGTAGTCGTCGAAGATGTAGGGCAGGTCGAAGACCTCGAACTCGCGCACGCCGAGCGGCCCGAACTTGGCGAGCGAGGGCGCGAGCATCTGCACCGAGCCGAGCTGCAGCGCCTCCATCTCCTCGCCGTCCTTGAACAACTGAGCTGTTCGGGTAGACCTCGACCTTGACGCGGCCCTTGGTGCGCTCCTCGGCGAGCTTCTTGAAGTACTCGGCGCCCTTGCCCTTTGGGCGTGTCGACGGCGACGACGTGGCTGAACTTGATGACGATCGGCTGCTGCGCGAACCGCGCCGCACGCGAGCGCCGATGCGAACAGCGCGACAATGAGTCTGGCAAATTTCATGACGCCCTCCATGGACATGCGAACGCTCGCCCGCAGTAGTCGTGCTTCAGCGCGCAGGATGTGCGCCTCGGCACATGACGTCTTCGGAAGGGCCGAAATTGCCGTATGGGCTTCCAGCGAAGCGCTTTGGATGGAGCCATGCAGCGCGAGCAACTTTGCGCCACCCGCTTTCGCCAGCTGCAACGCTTGCTGCACTGCTTCTGCGCCAGCTTGGAGCCATCGGTAGGAACCAGAATGTTCCTAAACATGATCGTCTTCCCCTCGGAAGTGAGTGCAGCGCGGTCCCTTAAAGCAGTCGTCCCAAGACCATTTTGGCCGAGCTCCGGGCGGCATTCGTTGATCTAGGCCAATACTTCTGCTCGACCGGGTATCCCCATGCCCTGTTGATTCACGTCAAGGCGGCGCCCTCCGGGTGAGCTAGCATTGATCCGCGCCGAAACCCCGGAACCCGCCGAAGCGTCGACACGGATCGCGAAGGGCTCATATGCAGACAATCCGCATCATTCAAGACGAGCACCGCGCAATCGTGGCGGTCTTGCACGGCATGCTTCATCTCGTTCATGAGATCCGCGATCGCGGGGCCAAGCCCAACTTCGGGGTGTTAGGGGCAATGATTTATTACATCGATGCGTTTCCCGAGCGCTTCCATCATCCCAAGCGAGGACGCGTACCTGTTCCGGGTATTGCGCATTCGATGCCCGGATGCGGTGCCGCTGCTGGACCGATTGGAGGGGAGCACTGGACGGGCGCGCACAAGATTCGGGTACTCGAGCAGGCGCTGGCGCGCTACCAGCAAGGCGGTACGATCGAATTTCCGGGCATTCGCGGCGGCGGTGGAGAGGAGTATGCGGCGTTTCATTGGCGTCACATGCGGCGCGGAGGAAGACGAGGTCCTGCCGCTGGCAAAAATGCACTTGTCCCCTGGTGATTGGGAGGCGATCGATGCCGCGTTTCTCGGTCATGTCGACCCAATGTTCGGCGCCGATGCGACTCACGGATACGCAGCGTTGTTCACCCGCATTGTCAACCTGGCGCCGCCTCCGATCGGCGTAGGGCCGGAGCAATGAGGCCGTTTCGGATCGGTGGTGAGTCGCCCCGGACCGCGGCGCGCGCTGTCGGGTACTGCGTCGCGAGAGCGCAATCAAACGGAACGCATCTTGATTTACGTCAACGAGCAGCGCGAGTCTCCGCTACAATGACAACGCCTCGTCAAGAGTGAATTCCGTGCAAGCGATACATCATCGAGCATGAGCACCGCTCGTTGGCCGCGGTGCTGCATGGCATGCTCTACGTCGTGCGGGAAATACGATATGGAGGCGCCGAGCCAGATTTCGAGTTGCTGGACGCGATGCTCCATTACATCGATACATTTTCCGAGCGGTTCCACCATCCCAAGGAAGATAAGTACCTGTTCAAGCTGCTTCGCTTTGCGATGCCTTTCCGCAGCGCCGTTGCTCGACCGTCTTGCGCAGGAACACCAGGCCGGGGCGTCCACCCTACGCGACTTGCGCCGCGTGCTCGAGCGCTATCGGGAAAGCGGCACGGCCGCGCTTCCGGAATTCGCCGCTCGGGTGGCCGGCTTTGCGGCCTTTCACTGGGACCACATGCGTCTCGAGGAAAGCGACGTGATACCGCTTGCGAAAGGGCACCTCACCGGAGACGACTGGGAGGTCATCGATGCCGCATTTCTCGGGCACACCGATCCACTGCTCGGCGCCGAGCGAGGCGCCGAATATCAGGATCTCAGTTCGACGCATCGTCGCTTTGGCGCCGCGGCCCATCGGCAACGCGCCGGCGCGCGCTAGCCGACCGTGGGACGCGCGTAGCCAAGCCCCTTTCTCAGCTACTTCCACGCCATGTTGGCCATCTTGCGCCGCACGAACGCGATCTGCGTCGCAAGCGGCAGCTGCTTGGGACATACGTCGTGGCAGGCGAGCAACGACATGCAGCCGAACACGCCCGTCGTCGTCGCCGACGAGCTCGTAGAAGTCGTCATCGGTGCGCGAGTCGCGCGGGTCGAGCCGGAATCGCGCGATCTTGTTCAGGCCGACCGCGCCGACGAAATCCTCGCGCATCCGCGCGGTGCCGCAACCGGCGACGCAGCAGCCGCATTCGATGCAGCGGTCGAGCTCGTAGATCTTCTGCGCGAGCTCCGGCTCCATGCGCTCCTCGAGCCGCGAGATGTCGACCTCCTCCTCCTTCATGTGGACCCAGGCCTGCAGGCGCTCGCTCATCGCGCGCATCCACTTGCCGGTGTTGACCGAGAGGTCGGCGATCAACTCGAACACCGGCAGCGGCGCCAGCGTGATCTCCGGCCCGAGATTCTGCGTCAGCGTGCGGCAGGCGAGCCCGGGCCGTCCGTTGATCACCATCGCGCAACTGCCGCATATCCCGGCGCGGCAGACGAAGTCGAATTGCAGCGACGCATCCTGCTTTTCGCGGATCTCGTTCAGCGCGATGAACGAGCGTCATCCCGTCCGCCTCTTCCAGCTCGTAGGTCTGCATGTCGCGGAACGCTGCCGCGCTCCTGCGGGTTGTAGCGCAGGACGCTGATCCTGAGCTTGCGGTGCGCCGTTCGACGCCGGTGCTCGCGTGGCGGCAGTCGCGGACGGCTTCGGTCATGTCGGCCTCGCGGTTTCTGGTCGCCGCGGCAGGCGCTCGCAAGCGGCTCGTCGATGCGCTCGTTGCGGCCCGCGGAAGCGCTCGGGCAGCAACGTTTCGTACGGCATCAGCGCCTCCTGCACGGCCAGCGCGGCCGCTGCCGGCAAGCTTTGTCCTGATGCGCTTCGACCTCCGCGGCGCGCCGGGCCGTGTCCGGATGATCGACGTAATCCTTCGCGCCGTAGCCGCGCCACCCCGGTGGCAGCTCCATCTGCATCACGTCGATCGGCTCGCATGCGAGCGTCGGCAGCGTGTCGCTCGCGTTCTTCCACGTCGCGAGCGTGCGCTTGCAGCCATTCGGCGTCGTTGCGCCGCGGGTAGTCGTGGCGGAAATGCGCGCCCGCGGCTCTCGGTGCGCGTCAGCGCGCCGTAGGCGACGCAAAGCGCCAGCTTCAGCATCTTCTGCACTCGGTACGCGGACACGAGCTCGGGATTCGCGCCGCGCGCGGTGTAGCGCAGTCCGATGTTCCGGCTCCGCCGCAGCAGCGCCTGCAGCTCGCTCGACCGCCGGCGGCGAGGTCCTCACCGGTGCGGAAGATGCCGACCTTCGCTCGTCATGATCTCCTGCATCCGCACGCGCAGCGCGTTGGCGTCCTCGTTGCCCTTGCCAGCCGACGAGCGCGTCGAGCTTCGCCTGCTCGTGCTGCAGGAATTCGTGGATCAGCCCGGTCGAAAGCTGCACGTCGCTCTCGGGCCGATCGCAGAAATCGGCGATGTATTCGCCGACGATCATGCCGGCGACGACGGTTTCGGCGACCGAGTTGCCGCCCAGCCGGTTGAAGCCGTGCATGTCCCAGCAGGCTGCCTCGCCCGCCGCAAACAGTCCCTTGAGCGTCGGACTCTCGCCGGTGTGATCGGTCCGGACGCCGCCCATCGTGTAATGCTGCGCGGGTCGCACCGGTATCCAGTCCTTGATCGGGTCGATGCCGAGAAAGTAGCTGGCAGATCTCCTTCACTTCGCGCAGGTTGGTGTTGATGTGCTTCGCGCCGAGCAGCGTGATGTCGAGCCACAGATGCTCGCCGAAGCGCGACTTCACGCCGTGCGCCGCGCACGGATGTGCTCTTCCATGCGCCGGGCGACGACGTCGCGCGACGCGAGCTCCTTCTTCTCCGGCTCGTAGTCGGGCATGAAGCGCTTGCCTTCGGCGTCGCGCAGCAACCCGCCATCGCCGCGGCAGCCTTCGGTGACCAGAATGCTCGCCGGAAAGATGGCCGTCGGGTGGAACTGGATCGCTTCCATGTTGGCCACCGTCGCCACGCCGGTCTCGAGCGCCAGCGCCGTGCCGATGCCCTCGCAGATGACCGCGTTGGTCGTCGCGCGATAGAGGCGGCCCGGCGCCGCCGCTCGCGATCGCGGTGGCTTTGGCGACGTACGCGACGAGCTCGCCGGTGACGAGGTTGCGCACGACCGCGCCGTAGCAGCGCGCTCCGTCGTGGATCAGCGCCATCGCCTCCATGCGCTCGTGCACCGGGATCGCCTGCGCGATCGCCTGGTCGCTCATCGCGTACAGCATCGCGTGACCGGTGCCGTCGGAGACGTAGCAGGCGCGCCATTTCTTGGTGCCGCCGAAGTCGCGTTGCGTCGACGAGGCCGTGCGCTTCGTCGCGCTCGGTGATCGTGACCTTCTGGCCGTTGATGATGACCTGGCGGTCGCCCTTCTGCACGCGGCTCCACGGCACGCCCCATGCGGCGAGCTCGCGCACCGCCTTCGGGCGCGGTGTTGACGAACATGCGCACGACGCGCTGGTCGGCGCCCCAGTCGCTGCCGCGCACCGTGTCCTCGAAATGCACGTCCTCGTTGTCGCCCATGCGCCTTGACGACGTTGCCGAGGCTCGCCTGCATGCCGCCCTTGCGCCGCGCCGGAATGCGAGCGCTTGGGCGGCACCAGCGACAGGATGATGACGTCGTGGCCGCGGCGCTTAGCGCCGATGCCGACGCGCAGCCCGGCGAGGCCGCCGCCGATCACCAGCACGTCGGTGTAGATGACGTTCACTCGGCGCTCCTGCGCGTCGGCACCGCCGGGGCGGCGCTGGGCAGCTGCAGGTGCGCGGGCACGTAGCGTTCGCCGTAGCGGTCGCGGTGCTCGATGCCGATCTTGACGTAGGCCGCGAGCGTCGCGAAGCCCAGCACGAGGAAGAACACGGTGATCGCCCACTTGAGCGGCTTCAGCCGCCGCCGCGCGCGTTCGCGTCGCCGCCCGCGAACCAGCCCCACTTCACCGCGAGCCGATAGAGGCCGATGCCGCCGTGCAGCTCGACGGCGAGCAGCAGCAGGATGTACAGCGGCCAGAAATGGTCGCTCCAGACGCGGTCGGACGGACTCGAACGGACCGATGCGGTCGGGGCCGCGTCAGCATGACGTAGAGGTGCACGCGACGCCAGGAAGAACAACGCGAAGCCGGTGAACACCTGCCAGAACCATAGCGTCGTGTCCTCGTGCCGCATCATCCGCATGTGGCCGCGGAAGGTCGTGAACTGGCGATAGTTGATCGGAAACTTGCGCACCGCGAGCAACGCGTGCACGACGATCAGCGCGATGACCGTCGCGACGACGATCGAGACGATCCACGGATACGAGTGGCCGAAGAAGAAATAGCCCTCGAAGAACTTGGTGATCGTCCACATGGCGTCCTTGCCGAGGAGGATCGACGACACGAAGAACATGTGCCCCCACATGAAGAGCGCCAGGACGAGCCCCGACGCGCTTTGCGTCAGGTCGAGCCGCGCCGGCCAGCGGCTCGCGCGTGCGCGATCGGCAGTCCGATGCCGGCGATCAGCGGGACGCCGCGCTCCATCGTGTGACTCCTCTCTTTCCGCCGTCGACGCGACGCTCGATTCCGTCACCCGCGCCTCTCAGCCGAACGGCACCGTCGCGCGGGCGCAGTCGCGCGAGGCGCGGTGTAAGCTATCGCGCGCGGTATCGGCGAGCGTTGACCTGCGTCAAGGTAGCTTTCGGCAATCCGGTGAGAATGCGCCGGTGTACGTGGATGGTTTCGCGCGACGATGCGACATGCGTCTCGCCTGACTCGCGACACGGCAGGAGCACGCCAAGACATGTTCCAGATTCGAATTCACGGCCGTGGCGGACAGGGCGTGCGTCTCCGGCGCCGAGATGTTGTCGGTGGCCGCATTTCTCGAAGGGCGTTACGCGCAGGCGTTCCCGAGCTTCGGCTCGGAACGCATGGGTGCGCCCGGTGATGGCGTTCTGCCGCATCGACGACAAGGAGATCCGCCTGCGCGAGCCGGTGCTCGACGCCCGACGCGCTGATCATCCAGGACGCAGACGCTCCTGCACCAGGTCGATCTGTTCAGCGGGCCTGCCCGTGCGAGGGTACATCCTGCATCAACTCGACGAAGAGCCTCGACGAGCTGGGGCTCGGCGGATTCGCGCGCGGCGTCCAGCAATATCGGTTGTGCACGCTCCCGGCGAGCGAGCTCGCGCTGAAGCATGTCGGCCGCGCCGTGCCGAATGCGGCGCTGCTCGGCGGCTTCGCCGCCATCACCGGCGTGATCACGCTGGCATCGGTCGTGGCCGCGATCCGCCAGAAATTTCCCGCCGCGGTCGCCGAGAAGAACGTCGCCGCCGCCACGGAGGCGTTCGCGCATCGCGAGCAAGGCGCAGGAGACGATCGATGCTTAAGCAAACGGAAGGTTCGCGCGCGGTCGCCGAGGCCGATCGCGCTCTGCCGGCCGCAGGTGATCTGCGCCTATCCCGATCACGCCGCAGACGCACATCGTCGAAGGCCTGGGCGAGATGGTGAAAGCCGGCGAGCTCGTCAACTGCGAGTTCATCAACGTCGAATCCGAGTTCGCGGCGATGTCGGTGGCGATCGGCGCCTCGGCGGCGGCGTGCGCACCTACACCGCCACGAGCAGCCAGGGACTGCTGTTCATGGCGGAAGCCGTGTACAACGCCGCGGGCCTCGGCCTGCCGATCGTGATGACGATCGGCAACCGGGCGATCGGCGCGCCGATCAACATCTGGAACGACCATTCCGACAGCATGTCGATGCGCGACGCCGGCTGGATCCAGCTCTACGCGGAAACCAATCAGGAAGCGCTCGACCTGCACATCCAGGCGTTCCGCCTCGCCGAGGAGCTCTCGTGCCCGGTCATGGTGTGCATGGACGGCTTCATCCTGACCCACGCGTATGAACGCGTCGACGTGCCGACGCAGGAACAGGTCGATGCATACCTTCCGCCCTACGAGCCTCGACAGATTCTCGATCCGGCTGACCCGGTGAGCATCGGCGCCCTGGTCGGGCCGGAGGCGTTCACCGAAGTGCGTTACCTCGCGCACCACAAGCAGCTGCGCGCGCTGGGACTGATTCCGCAGCTCGCCGCGGAATTCAAGAAGCAATTCGGCCGCAACTCGGGCGGACTCATTCGCACGCTACCGCACCGAGGATGCGGAGACGATCGTCGTTGCGCTCGGCTCGCTGAACGGCACCGTGCAGGAAGTCGTCGACGAGATGCGTGCGCGACGGCTCACGGATCGGCTCGGTCTCGATCTGCTCGTTTCGTCCATTTCCGCTCGCCGCCGCTGCGTGAGGCGTTGCAGCACGCGAAGCGCGTCGTCGTGCTGGAAAAATGCCTGGCGGTGGGCTTGGGCGGCATTGTCTCCGACGGCGTGCGCAAGTCGCTTGTCGGGCATCGTGCTCAACGGCTACACCGTCATCGCGGGCCTTGGCGGGCGCGCGATCACCGCGCGGTTCGCTGACGCGGCTGTTCGAGGACGCCGAGCGCGACGAGCTCGAGCAGGTGACGTTTCTCGACCTGAACGCCGACGTGATCAGCTACGAGCTGGAGCGCGAGAGCAAGTCGCGGCGCACCGGACCCACCGCCGAAGCCATCCTGCGCCGGATCGGCACGGTCGCGTCGGGCATCGGCTGAACCTGGGAGGAACCTCGTGGAAGAGACGATGATCAAGTTCTATCAGACCGGCACCTTCACCGTCGGCAACCGCCTGCTCGCGGAGGATCAGCGCTCGGTGCAGGCGGACATGCACCGGACGAACTCGCTCAATTCCGGGCATCGCGCCTGCCAGGGCTGCGGCGAAGCGCCTGGGCGCGCGGTACGCGCATCGATGCGGCGATGGAGGCGACCGGCAACCAGCTGATCGCGGTCAACGCGACCGGATGCCTGGAAGTTTTCTCGACGCCGTATCCGGAGACTTCGTGGCAGATTCCGTGGATTCACTCGCTGTTCGGCAATGCCGCCGCGGTCGCGTCGGGCGTCGCCGCGGCGCAGCGGGCGCTCGGGCCGCACCGACGTGCGCGTCATCGCGCAGGGCGGCGACGGCGGCACGACCGACATCGGCTTCGGCTGCCTGTCCGGCATGTTCGAGCGCAACGACGACGTGCTCTACATCTGCTACGACAACGAGGCGTACATGAACACCGGCGTGCAGCGCTCGAGCGCGACGCCGCCGGCGGCGCGTACCGCCACGACCCCGGCAGTGGGACCCTCTCCGGGCAATGTCTTCGGCACCGGCAAGAACGTGCCGCGCATCGCGATGGCGCACCGCATTCCCTACGTCGCGACCGCGAGCGTTTCCAATCTGCGCGACCTCGAGCGCAAGGTCAAGTTCGCGATGGAGATTCACGGCGCGCGCTACATTCACATCTTCGTGCCCTGCCCGCTCGGCTGGGGCTCGGCGTCCGAAGACACGATCAAGCTCGCGCGCCTGGCCGTCGAGACCGGCCTCTTCCCGCTGTTCGAAGCGCAGCGACGGCGTAGTCACGGCGAGCACGCCGATCCGGCACAAGGTTCCCGTGACCGAATACCTCAAGCTGCAGAAACGCTACGCCCATCTGTTCGGCAATCCGCCGGACCTCGAGCGCATTGCGCGGATTCAGATGATGGCCGACCGCAACATCGACGAGTTACGGCTTGCTGCAATAGGGAGAGCCCATGGACAAGCCGTACGCAATCACGCTCGACGTCGGCTCGAGCCTCGCCAACAAGACCGGCGCGTGGCGCACCAACCGGCCGCTGTATGTCGGATCGCCTGCCCCCGTGCAACCACGCTTGCCCGGCCGGCGAAAACATCCAGGGATGGCTGTATCACGCCGAGTCCGGCGACTACGAAGCGGCGTGGCGAGTGCTGACCGAAGACAATCCGCTGGCCGCCGTCATGGGGCGCGTCTGCTATCACCCGTGCGAGACCTCGTGCAACCGCGGCAAGCTCGACGAGACGGTGGGCATCAACTCGGTCGAGCGCTTTCTCGGCGACGAAGCGATCAAGCGCGGCTGGAAGTTCTCTCCGCCCAAAGCCGAGAGCGGCAAGCGCGTGCTCATCGTCGGCGCCGGACCATCGGGATTGTCCGCGGCGTATCACCTCCGGCGCCTCGGCCACGGCGTCAAGATCGTCGACGCGGGTCCGCGCGCCGGCGGCATGATGCGCTTCGGCATCCCGAAATACCGGCTGCCGCGCGACGTGCTCGATGCCGAGATCCAGCGGATCCTCGATCTGGGCGTCGAGCTGGAGCTCAATTGCAAGGTCTCGAATATCCTCGACACCGATGAAGGCGGGCCGCTTCGACGCCGCGTTCCTCGCGGTCGGCGCGCACATCGCCAAGCGCGCCTACATCCCGGCGGGCGAAGCCGCGCACATGCTCGATGCGGTGTCGGTGCTGCGCGGCATGGAGGGCGAGGAAAAGCCGATGCTCGGCCGGCGCGTCGTCGTGTACGGCGGCGGCAACACCGCGCTCGACGTCGCGCGCACGGCGAAGCGGCTGGGCGCGACCGAATCGATCATCGTCTACCGCCGCACCCGCGAAAAGATGCCCGCGCACGACTTCGAGGTCGAGGAGGCGCTGCAGGAAGGCGTCCTGATCAAGTGGCTGTCGACGATCAAGAACATGGCCGACGAAGGCACGCTCACCGTCGAGAAGATGGCGCTCGACGCCAAGGGCTTTCCGCAGCCGACCGGCGAGTTCGAGACCCTCGAAGCCGACTCGCTGGTGCTGGCGCTCGGACAGGACGTCGATCTCTCGCTGCTGGACGGCGTGCCGGGACTCGCGATCAAGGACGGCACGGTGCAGGTGGGTCCCAACATGATGACCGGCTATGCGGGAATTTTCGCCGGCGGCGACATGGTGCCGTCGGAGCGCACGGTCGACGGTGGGCATCGGCCACGGCAAGAAGGCCGCGCGCCATATCGATGCCTGGCTCTCCGGCACGGTCTACGCGCCGCCGCCGAAGCACGAGCTGGCCACGTTCGACAAGATGAACCCGTGGTACTACAGCGACGCGCCGAAAACGGTGCGTCCGATGCTCGAGCTCGCGCGCCGCACGTCGACGTTCGACGAGGTCGTCAGCGGGCTCGACGAGACCAACGCACTGTTCGAAGCGCGCCGCTGCCTGTCCTGCGGCAACTGCTTCGAGTGCGACAACTGTTACGGCGTGTGCCCCGACAACGCGGTGATCAAGCTGGGGCCGGGCAAGCGCTTCGAGTTCAATTTCGACTATTGCAAGGGCTGCGGCATCTGCGTGTCCGAGATGCCCGTGCGGCGCGATCAAGATGGTTCCGGAGACAACCTGAGACCGGCGCGCGATCTTGTCGGGCCCGATGATCCGCGACGAGCGAACGACGAGGAAACACGAGCGATGTTGCAGAAAAGACGCGATGAGACAATGGCGAACGTGCCGTCCGCGCTGCCCGACAGGCATCGCGCTCCTGCAGGATCCGGCGCTCAACAAGGGAACCGCGTTCACCGAAGCCGAGCGCGATACGCTTGCACCTGCGCGGCCTGCTGCCGCCGCACGTCTCGTCACAGGAACAGCAGCTGGGGCGCGTGCTCGAGAATTTCCGCCGCAAGTCGAGCGATCTCGAGAAATACATCAACCTGCGAGCGCTGCACGACCGCAACGAGGCGCTTTTCTTCCGCCTGCTGATGGACCATCCGGATGAAATGCTGCCCATCGTCTACACGCCGACGGTCGGACTCGCCTGCCAGCGGTACACGCACATCTTCCAGCGTCCGCACGGCATCTTCGTCAGTGCGGCCGATCGCGGCCGCGTCGCGGAGGTGCTCGCCAACTGGCCGCGACGCGATGTCGCGATCATCGTCGTCAGCGACGGCGAGCGCATCCTGGGCCTGGGCGACCTGGGCGCAAACGGCATGGGCATTCCGGTCGGCAAGCTGTCGCTCTATACCGCCTGCGCGGGCGTGCTTCCGAGCGCCTGCCTGCCGGTGCTGCTCGACGTCGGCACCAACAACTCCGAGCTGCTCGACGATCCGCTCTACATCGGTCTGCACCAGCCGCGCGTGCGCGGCGAGGAATACGACGCGCTGGTCGAGGAGTTCGTGGTCGCCGCCAGCAAGCTCTTTCCCGGCGTGGTCATTCAGTTCGAGGACTTCGCGAGCCGCAATGCGTTCCGGCTGCTGCAGCAAGTATCGCGACCGGATCCCGACGTTCAACGACGACATTCAGGGAACCGCCGCCGTCGTGCTGTCGGGAATCCTGTCGGCGCTGCGGATCACCGGCGGCTCGCTCGGCGAGCAGACGCTGCTGTTCCAGGGCGCGGGCGAAGCCGCCACGGGCATCGCCGATCTGACGGTGCAGGCGATGGTCGCGACGGGCATGAATGAGGCGCAGGCGCGAGCGCGGTGCTGGCTGTTCGACTCGCGCGGGCTGGTCGTCAAGCAACGCACCGATCTCGCCGCGCACAAGCAACCCTACGCGCACGAGCATGCGGCGGTAGGCACGCCTGCTCGACGCGGTAAAGGCGCTGCGCCCGACCGCGATCATCGGCGTCGCAGCGGTCGGCGGCGCCTTCACCGAGGAACGTCGTGCGCACCATGGCCGCGCTCAACAAGCGGCCGATCGTCTTTGCGCTTTCGAATCCGACGTCCAAAGCGGAATGCACGGCGACGCAGGCGTATCGCTGGTCGGATGGGCGCGCGCTTTTCGCGTGCGGCTCGCCGTTCGACCCGGTGACGCTGGATGGCCGAACCCACGTGCCGCGGCAGGGCAACAATTCGTACATCTTCCCGGCGTCGGCCTCGGCGTCATCGTTTCCGGCGCGACCCGCGTCACCGACGAAATGTTCATGGCGGCGGCGCAACACGCTCGCCGAGCAGGTCACGCGAAGACGACCTGCGGCAGGGAAGCCTCTATCCGCCGCTCAAGAACATCCGCGAAGTATCGGCGCATATCGCGGCGGCAACCGCCGCCGTCGCCTATCGCCAGGGCTCTCGCCCGGGGCGGAACCCGCCGACCTGCTGGGATTCGTGCAAGTCCCGGATGGCATGAACCGCGCTACGCCACGTACGTGGAAAGCTGACGACCGCGCCATGCGCCGCGGAATCCGGATCCACGACGCGCAGGAAAGGTAGCACACACCATGAAGGAGACCGTTCTGGCCACGCTCCGTCACCATCCGTTCGTGGCGGAGTTCGAGCCGCGTCACGTCGAGAAGCTCGCGACGCTGGCCAAGGAAATCCGGCTTCGACCGCGACCAGATCCTCTTCCGCGAGGGCGACGACTGCTCCGGAGTTCTACCTGATCGTGACCGGCCTCGTCGCGCTCGAGATCGTCGCGCCGGGGCACACGTTCCGCGTGCAGACGCTGCTTCGCCGGCGACGAGCTCGGCTGGTCGGCGTTGCTGATGGGCCGCGGCAAGCACTTCCAGGCGCGAACGCTGGAGCGCGTCGACGCGCTGGCGTTCGAGGGCGCCGAGCTTCTCGCCGCGTGCCACGAAGACACGCTAGTTCGGCTTCACCCTGATGCAGCGGCTGCTCGGGGTCGTGGCCGAGCGGCTGCAGGCGACGCGGCTGCAGCTGCTGGACACGTACTCCCGCTGGCGGCACGCGGGAACGCGACGCTCGGGAAGCAGAGCGCTGCGCCCAGCCTCCTCGTGAATCCGATCGCGATCACGCCTGCTGCTCGCGATCGCGCTTCGCGGCTTCGGCGCGCTCGCGTGGCGCAAGCTCGCCATCGTCGTGAAGCTGGCGCCGGAAGCGCGCTGGGACCAGCCGCTGGCGCGCCTTCGCGCCGTGCTGATCAATGGCTTCCTGCAGTCGCGCATGGTCGCGCGCGAATGGAAGCCGGGCGTGATGCACGCGGTGATCTTCCTCGGCTTCATGACGCTGCTCGCGCGCAAGGTGCAGCTGCTCGCGATCGGCTACGACGAGAGCCTTCGTCTATCCCGGGCTGGCGGGCGGAATGTTCGCGAGCTTCAAGGACTTCGTCGAGCTTGCGGTGCTCTTCGCCGTCGGCTACGCGCTCTGGCGGCGGCTCGTGCAGAAAGCCCGCCCGGCTCGAGCGCAACCGCGAGGCGCTGGCTGATCCTGTCGCTGATCGCGGCGATCATGGTCACCGATTTCCGTTCGACGGCTTTCGCTTCGCGCTCAGCGGCGCCGGCCGATCCGGGATCGCGCACGAGCGATCGTTCGCCTTCGTCGGCGAACGCGATCGCCGATCGCTTTCGGGCCTGTCGCCGGACCAGCTCGCCGCCGGATACCAGCGCGTCGCTACTGGATCCAGATGCTGACGGTGCTCACGTTCCTCGTGCATCCTGCCGGTCGGCGAGCACTTCCACATCGTCACCGCGCTGCCCACGCTCTTCTTCCGGCGCGGCGGGCCCGCCAACCGCGTGCCGAGCGATCGACCTGGAAGCGATCATGGGCGGAAGCGACGCGGACGACATGAAGATCGGCGTGCGCACCGCGCGCGACCTGACCTGGAAGGACGGGCTCGATGCGTTCACGTGCACCGAATGCGGCCGCTGCAAGGACGCGTGCCCGACCTTTCTGACCGGCAAGCCGCTGTCGCCTGCAAATGGGTCTACGACAGCCTCAAGCAGCACCTGCTGGACGCAGCGCGACGCGATCGTCGCCGGCGACGACGCAGCGCTGCCGGCGCTCGTTGGCGAGGTCATCGCGCCGGAGACGCTCTGGGCCTGCACGACCTGCGGCTATTGCGAGGCCGCGTGCCCGATCGAGCTCGAGCACCTGCCGCGCTTCTACCGGATGCGCCAGCACCAGGTGCTGATGGAAGGCGCCTTTCCGCACGAGCTCAAGGCCGTGTTCGACGCCTACGAGGTGCAGAGCAATCCGTGGGGCTTGCCGGCCGATACGCGCGGGAATTGGGCGAGCGGGCTCGGCGTGCCCGTCGTGCAAACGCCCGAAGACGTGCAGGCGCTCGACTACCTGTTCTACGTCGGCTCGGCGGAGTCGTTCGATCCGCGCGCGCAGAAGATCGCCGTCGCGTTCGTCGAAGATCCTGAAGCACGCCGGCGTACGGTTCGGCATCCTCGGCGCGCGCGGAGACGTCGACCGGCGAATGCGTGCGCCGCGCCGGCAACGAGATGCTCTTCCAGCAGCTCGCGCGGGCGCTGGTCGAGACGCTGAACGGTCTCGGCGTGACGCGCATCGTGACCTGCGATCCGCACGCGTTCAACACGCTGAAGAACGAGTATCCGGAGTTCGGCGGGCACTACGAAGTCGTGCATCACACGCAGCTCATCGCGCGCCTCATCGCCGAGGGCCGCATCCGCGTCGACCGAGCCTTCGAGCGCGTGATCTACCACGAGCCGTGCTACCTCGCCCGGCACAACGGCGAATACGAGGCGCCGCGCGCCATCATCGCGCGGCTGACGCGCGACGCGCCGCTCGAGTTCGACCTGCAGCCGCGAGAAGGCGATGTGCTGCGGCGCCGGCGGCGCGAGAATGTGGATGGAAGAAAACATCGGCCGCCGCATCAACATCACGCGCGTCGAGCAGGCGCTGCCGCAGCAGCCGCTGGTGATCGCCACGGCCTGCCCCTACTGCGCGACGATGATGAGCGACGGCGACGAAGGCGCTCGAGCGCGAGTCGGAAATCGCGACGCGCGACATCGCCGAGCTGGTCGCCGACGCGCTGCGGAAGGTCGCGAAAACTGACGGTTCCCTGCGTCCGGAACCGGCCAGAGCGGCCAATTGTGCCCGTGCCCAAAGCGGTCAGTCGCGTAATGGCATCTCGGGCCGCTCTCATGCAAAATGAAACCGCCACGCGGGCGGAGTCGTGTTCGCATTGCGCGAGCATCAACCAGCTTGCGCCGCCGCGAGAAGCCAAGACCGGCAAGCCAAATACCGAATAGCGCGAGCGTGGCACCGGCTCGATCGCCGGACGTCCAGTAGCCCGAACGCAGACGAGCCGCCGATGTCGGCGTGTTTTACACATCTCGCCTGTTTCCTCTAACGCACTATTCTACGTGCCCGTAATTCAACGGGTTAGTGGGTTGGCGTGCGCCTTTGCTTACATCATCTGGTGCGAGCTGGGTGACGCGCCGCCCCGCGCCGAACGCTGCGGGGAACATACGTTCCAAAGGGGGAACCGCTGCCAGCGTAGGAACACTCTGCGCGCCTGGTTGCGCTGCTCTCATTGCTCGTGTTTAATAAGCCGTCAGCGGGCATTTCCCCGGCACACCGACCACCACGGTGCCGACTACCTGACCGACGGCTCCTATCCTTCGGCATCACGGTGACCTTCCACTTCCCCTCCTGGCCAGTTCCTGCTGCCGGTTCAGATTACCGGTGCGGTAAACCTTCAGAACGGGCAGTCTGACCTTGCGTACGATAGCACCAGGTCGTCAAGGCGGTCGATCCACTGGATGGAACCTCCGGTATTTACGGCGGGCAGTTCAATATCCGGTGACGCCAACTCGATTGCCTTCATCCTCGGCGGCTTCCAGTTGCCTGGGCTGGTCAGATGACGTGGCCGGTGAGTATCCGTCGTTCGTGCCCACCAGTGGGCCGACCGGTGATGGCGTGCTGGCCTATCTGTTGTTCGAATTCCTGCCCGGCCAACAGACCGCCAATCCCGGCTTCCGCGTTGACAACGCGATAGTGACTGAACAGGTGCCCGCACCGGGCACGCTGCCGTTTTGTCCCGGCCCTCGCCGCGATGACTCATGATCGAAGAAAAAGCACATAGGGCGCAAATCGGTGGTAAAGAGTGAGAGATGGCGCGTCGGGTCGCTCGGTCTCTTGCTTCAGGCCTCGCTGCGCGGCCATCCTGCAAGGCTGCGATAGATCTGCGACGGATCGTGGCCAGCTCGCTGCATAGCCGAGGCGCGGGTCGCGCCAAATGCTTCTGTAGGCACTGCTCTGTCCGCCGCGAGCGGAGCACTTACAGCGGGCCCGCACTCCCCACCGCTGTCTCCGTGCAATCGCAAACTGGGGACACGCCGCCTTGGCGGGCAGAGCTTCTAAATTCTCCCGACCCGAACGTGCGCGTTCAGGCGCTCGACGCTTGGGCACGACAGCCGACCGCCTCGTTGGACTCGGTGACCTGCGCCCTCGTCGATCCGGACGAAGGTCGGTAGCACGCGGGCGCAGGAGCTGGTATGGAGGAGGTATTTTCGGCACGCCGCTAGACGCGAGATGCCGAGCAGAGCCGGGTCGGAGCTTACATGAACCGCGAAGAAGAGTCGTCTGCGACGCCTGCATTGCTGGCGCAAGGGAGGCGTGGGGCGGTAGAACGCAGTAGTCAGCTTCAATCACACAGGAGAAAGCAATGAGAGATTTGTACAAGAGTCTGTTTGGGCTGTGCGTAGATCGGTATGGGGCTCGCGATGAGCGCCACCCGCGTCGGCTGTCGCCGGGTGCCGTCGGGCCATATTATGCGACGCCGTCGTTGGGACCAGACCCTCCCGCCCGCCACCCGGTTCATCGTCCTGACCCAGCATGAATAGTGAGGCCGTGTTGGATCCGGGAAACTGGGGCTGGTCTGGGAGCGGACGCCCAGGTACCCGGCGTTAAATACGTAACTGAACGAAGCGCGGCTAC
>ERZ1370068.1120-contig-11022_pt1 | contig 28711 bp, 34 predicted proteins | sample MGYA00561227_ERZ1370068 | MGnify/ENA primary metagenome ERZ1370068 (study PRJEB38410, sample SAMEA6850437) | metagenome | study: Metagenomic assessment of the ecological functions of the soil: analysis of the soil microbiota associated with the...
GGTGTCTTCGATTCGGTTACGTATTGCTCGGTGATCGGCGAGACCAGGTCAGCGGCGCGGTGGCCATGGTGAACATCAGCCCGAGACCGGACCACCTCGCTGCCCCGGCGGCGACGGCGCAGAGCACGCCGCGGCCGGTGAGCACGCCAGGGACCAATCCAGGCGACAGCACGGCCGTCAGACGGCCAGGCCGATCCCGTCGCCGCGGCTAGCAGGGTGGTGAGTGTGTCGGAGTCGTCGGGAGGCCGGCCCGCCGGCAGAAGTCGCTGATGCCGTAGGCGGCGGCCGCGAGCGGTGCAGAGGCCGATCGAACGCCTCTCCGGTGACCATCGCCGTGCCAGCCGCCGTCCCCAGTGCCGGAAGCGCCACGGAGAGGAGAGACTCCATGCCGATCGGCCCCGTGATACGGCCGGCGGATGGCGGGATCCGTAGGTGGGCCGGCAGTGGTGGTTCTTCAACGCACGCCGTCGCGTGCGGTGCGCGCCCAGCCGAGTCCTCACCGCTCGAAACAGACGCGCAGAGCACCCAGCCGTCCGGCCCGGCCTGCGCGACAGTCTCACCGCGCAGGTATGCGGCCAGCTCAGGGCGAATCGCCGCCAGTTGACCTGCATCTCGACGTCGTCCGGTTGCACCGCGCAGGCCAACGGCGGGTGCGGCTCGAAACGCCCGGGACGGACACGGCCGAGTGGCAGGCCGGGGCGGGCAAGCAGATCCGATGCGCAGCGGCGGGGCGGTCGGCGGGCCGAGGACACGCGATCGCCGCGGGTCACGATCCGGTCGGCGGGCCCGTCGAAGCCGGGCGCGCCAATGCAGGCGAACTGCTCCCAGGCGCGGCGAGCGTCGTCAGACCGCCCGCGGGTGCGTCTGTCGTCGCTCGAGCCGTCGCCGGCGGCGACGCGTGGACCAGCCGTGCCACGAACTGGCCCTCGCCGGCCACCAGATGCGGCCACAGCCAGCCGTGGTGTCGAGCTGCCAGAGCCGGGTGGGCGGCCAGCACGCCGTCGATCCGCTCCTCGTTCTCCTCGGTCTCGAATGTGCACGCGTGCAGCAGACCAACGCGCCACCGGGGCGGACCGAGGCGCGTGGCCGCGTCCAGCAAGCCACGCTGCCGGCGCGCTGACCCGGCCACAGCGCGCAACGCTCCATTGCCGCACCGCCGCCGGGTTACGCCGAAAGAGCGCCTCGCCACTGCACGGCGCGTCGAGGAGTGGCGGCGTCGAACGGTGCGCCTTCATCGGTCAGGCAGCGTCGACGCTGCGACTGGCGGTGACGACGTTGGCTGCGCCCCAGAGGTCGAGGTTGCCGTGCAGCGGCCGCAACCGGAGCCACCACCCTCGTTGGCCACATGACTGACGCCGTGCGGTCCGACCAGGGTCCGCCAACGCCGTGCGTCTTGCCACCGGGCGAGGCGGCCAGGTCGACGACCGATCGCACCGGGGCTGGGCGCCAGCGTCTCCGCCGGGCTCATCGAGGACGGCTCCTGTAGATAGAACAGCCCCGCCAGCCGCGCTGGATGCTGTCCCAGGCGCGCGTCTGGTGGAAGCTCGAAGCCGGTGGGACACCACGGAACGGGTGTCAGCGGCACGTCGAGGAGATCCGGCCAGTTCGCTCGCTGACGTCTTCGCCGGGCTGAGCCGCAGGCCGCAGGTGCGCGGAAGGTCGAAGGACGCGACGAAAGCGTCGAACTCCGGCACCCAACCGCGGCCGCATCCGCTCGAGGAACGCCGTCGGCAGCCACGATCGCGCTGACCGTGGCGGCCTCACACCGCCAAACCAGAGCGCGAGTGTCACGTAGGCATGCTGATGCGCCGTCCACCAGGAACGTCGAGGCGGTGATGAACGAGGCGTCGTCGCTGGCCAGGAACGCGACAGCGGCGGCGATCTCCTCGGCCTCGCCGAAGCGGCCCATCGGGATGTGCACCAGGCGGCGCTGCGCCCGCTCCGGGTCCTTCGCGAACAGCTCCTGCAGCAGCGGCGTGTTCACCGGCCCGGGCACAGCGCGTTCACCCGGATGCCCTCCGCGGGCGAACTGCACGCCGAGCTCGCGGCTCATCGCCAGCACGCCGCCCTTGCGACGCGGTGTAGGAGATCTGCGACGTCGCCGAGCCCATCACCGCGACGAACGACGCGGTGTTGATGATCGAGCCCGTCCGCTGCCCGCGCATGTAGCCGGATGGCGTGCTTGCAGCACAGGTAGACCGAGGTCAGGTTGACCTCCTGCACCCGGCTGCCACGCGTCGACGCCGGTGGTCAGGATCGAGTCGTCGTCGGGCGGGCGAGATGCCCGCGTTGTTGAACGCGACGTCAGACGCCGCCGAACTCGTCGACGTGCGCGCTGCGAACAGACGCCCGCACCGGCCTGCTCGATCGGCGACGTCCGACGCCGACGAAGAGACCGTCCAACCTCGGCGGCGACCGGCTCCCGGTCTCGGCGTCGAGGTCGGCGACCACCACCTTGGCGCCTTCGGCGGCGAGCCGCCGAACGGTCGGCTATGCCGATCCCGCTGCCGCGCTCCGGTCACGACCGCGACCTTGCCCTGCAGCCGCGCCGAATGTGCCTGCCACGTCAGCTCCCGTCTCGAAGGCTGCGTCGAGATGAAGACGTTCTTGGTCTCGGTGAACGCGGCCAGCGGCGCGTCGGGCCAAGCTCGCGGCCGAGTCCGGACTGACTTGAACCCGCCGAACGGCGTCCAGTAACGCACCGAGGAGTGCGAGTTGACCGGACAGGTTGCCGGCCTCGACTGCCGCGGCTGACCCGCAGCGCCCGCCCGACGTCCCGGGTCCAGATCGAGCCGGACAGGCCGAACTCGCGTGTCGTTGGCGATCCGGATCGCGTCGGCCTCGTCGTCGAACGGGACTACGGCGACCACCGGACCGGAAGATCTCCTCGTGCAGCAGGGGTCGGTCGGCGCAGTCGGCGTCGAGCGACGGTCGGCGGGAACCAGAAGCCCGGCGCCGTCGGGCGCGTCGCCGCGTGAACGCGACCGGCGCGTCCGGCCGGACGTAGGCAGGCCACCTGGGCCCGCTGTGCTCGGCGCTGATCAGCGGGCCCATCTCCGTCGTGCTCGTCGCCCGGGTCAGCCGACGCACGACGTCCGCGCACGGCGGTCTCGAACAGCCCATGAACTCGGTCGAAGACGCTGCCGCTGCACGAGGATCGCGTGAGCGCGCGCAGCAGTCCTGGCCGGCGTTGTCGAACACCCCGTACGGGCGCGCTCGCCGCCGCCAGCTCGAGGTCGGCGTCGGCGAAGATCGATGTTGGCGCTCTTGCCGCCGAGCTCGAGCGTGACCGGCTTGACGTGCCCGCGCAGCCCGCCATCACCTGCCGACCGACCTCGGTCGAGCCGGTGAAGCACGATCTTGGCGTACGTCAGGATGGTTCGACGAACCGCTCGCCGACCACGATCCCTTGCCGGGCAGCACCGTGGAACACGTCCTCGGGCAGCCCGGCGCCGCAGCGCGAGCTCGCGCCAGCCGCGATGCGCGGTCAACGGAGTGAGCTCGGCGGGCTTGAGCACGACGGTGTTGCCCGGCGCGCCAGTGCCGGGCGCGAAGCCCCAGCCGGCGATCGGCATCGGGAAGTTCCACGGCACGATCACGCCGACCACGCCGAGCGGCTCGTGGAACGTCACGTCGAGCCGCCGGCGACCGGGATCTGCTGGCCGATCAGCCGCTCCGGGCAGCGGCGTAGTAGGTGCAGCACGTCGCGGACGTTGCCCGCCTCCCAGCGCGCGTTGCCGATCGTGTGGCCGGCGTTCGCGACCTCCAGCTGCGCCAGATGCTCGAGGTCGGCGCCGACCGCGTCGGCGAAGCGGCGCAGCAGCCGGGCACGGTCCGCCGGAGCGACCGCCCTCCACGCCGCGGCCGCGCTGGCCGCCCGGGCGATCGGCCGCGTCGGTCATGCTCGGCATCGCGCAGCTCGGACGCGGCTCGACGCTCTTCCTCGGTGGCCGGGTTGACGACCACGTGCACCGCCGGCATCCAGGTCACATCCGCTCGAAGCCGCGGAAGAGCTCCTAGTCGGTCACCGCGGCCTCGAACGCGGCCAGCTCGACCTCGGCGGTGTTGCGGTAAGTGCGCCACGACCTCCGGGCCGAACGCGTCGCGAGCCACCTGGCTCTTGGCCAGCAGTGTCCGCGCTCTCCCGCAGCGTGGTCGGCACGCGCGGCGCGGAACTCTCATAGGCGTTTCCCTCGAACGCCGGCTCCAGCTCCAGCCCGTGCTCGACGCCGTGCAACCCGGCCGCGATCATCGCCGCGACCGCCAGGTACGGGTTCGACGTCGCCGCCGGGCAGCCGGTTCTCGAAGCGCAGGCTCAGAGCCGTGCCCCACCGTGCGCAGCGAACACGTCCGGTTGTCGAAGCCCCCAGGCGACCGCGGTCGGGGCGAAGCTGCCCGGCTGGTACCGCTTGTACGAGTTGACGTTGGGCGCGAAGAAGTAGCTCAGCTCGCGCGAGCGCGGCCAGCTGGCCGGCCAGGAACTGCTCGAAGAGCGGCGACACGCCACCCGGACGGTCCCCGGCGAAGACCGGCTCGCCCGCTCTCGTCCCGCAACGAGAGGTGGATGTGGCAGGAGTTGCCCTCCCGCTGGTTGAACTTGGCCATGAACGTCAGCGACGCGCCTTGCTGGGCGGCGATCTCCTTCGCGCCCGTCTTGTAGATCACGTGGTTGTCGCACGTCGTGAGCGCGCCCGGCGTACTTGAACGCGATCTCGTGCTGGCCGAGGTTGCACTCGCCCTTGGCCGACTCGACCTGCATCCCCGCCCCGCGCATCCCGAGCCGGACGCGCCCGCAGCAGCGGCTCGATGCGGCTGGTGCCGAGGATCGAGTAGTCGCTGTTGTACTGGTTGGCCGGTGTCAGGTCGATGTACCGGCGGTTCCAGGCCTGCTCGAAGCTGTCCTGGAAGACGATGAATTCCAGTTCGGTGCCGACGCATGCGGTCCAGCCGCGCTCAGCCGAGACGGCTGATCTGGCGCTGCAGGATCTGCCGGGGCGACTGGGCGACGGGCGAGCCGGTCCAGCCAGTTGGGCGTCGGCGAGCAGGACAGCGCGGTGCCGGGCGCTGCCACGGCGACCAACCGCAGCGTGGACAGTCCGGCACCATGACGAAGTCGCCGTAGCCGCGCGCCCAGACGAGATCTCGTAGCCCTCGACGGTGTTCATCTCGACGTCCACGGCCAGGAGGTAGTTGCAGCCTTCGGTGGCGTGTTCGACGACGTCGTCGACGAAGTACTGCGCGTCCAGTCGCTTGCCCTGGAGGCGGCCCTGCATGTCAGCGATAGCGCAGCACCACGGTGTCGATGGATCCGTCGGCGATGCGCGTCCGCAGGTTCTCGAGGCTCAGACGCTCCGGCCGCCATGCTGACAACCTCCTCGTAAGAAGGTCCGCTGAACATACCTTCGTTTCCGCTGAGGAGAAAAGCAGTGCGGTCAGCTCAAGAAGCCGCGCAGCAGCGCTCCAGTGCCGTCGACGTGCTCCTCCATCTCGATGCGGGCCCTGATCCGCCTGTCCACCGAGGATGGCTTCGACGATGGCGGCGTGCTGCTGATCGGAGTGCGCGATGTTGGCCGGGATGACCGGGATCGCGCGCAGCAGCTCGTCCAGCCGCATCTGGGCGTCGGCCACGGCCGCGGTGACCGAGGCGCTGCCACCGAGCGCCGCGATCGCCATGTGCAGCCTGGAGTCGGCCAGCCGGCTGCACGCTGGGCGCCACGTTCGTGGCCTCGTCTGAGGTACCCGAAGCAGGCTGGCCCGGTCGGCGGCGGTGAGCGTGCGGCTGGCGGCGAGGGCGGCCGCGCCGGGCTCAATCCACCTCGGCGCAGCGCCAGGGTGTCCTCGAGGTTTGCGGCCACGGACCGTTCGATCTTCTGCCGCTCACCCAACGCAGGTGCGGAGGCGCGACGACGAACGTCCCACCGCCGCGCGCCCGCGCCGGCGACTCCACCAGGTTGGCCGCGCGCAGCGCTTTGATCGCCTCGCGCAGCGTCACCCGGCTGACCCCGAACGTCTCGGCGAGTTCGCGCTCGGGAGGCAGCTGATCGCCCTCCACCAGCACCCCGAGCCGGATGCTGTGGGCGAGCCGCTCGACCGTCACCTCGAAGGCGTTCGCGGACCGGAACCGGTGAGAACACTGCCTTGGCCCAGAGGGCCTCAACGTCTGCCGACGCTCATGCTTTCTCGGCATGGCCCGCAATGGTGACCGGGAGCGTCGGCGAGGCCCTGCGAAAGCGCGGAGCCATTTCTGCGGAGCGGTTTCGTGGGGTGATCATCCGCCGACCTCGGCGCAGGACCGTCCTGCGCCGGATACGGCAGGCATTGACGAAAGCGCCGAACAGCGCGCGCCCCGTCAAAGACCTCGGGGTGCCACTGGACGCCGAACACCCAGCTCCGTCCGGCCAGTCTCGACCGCCTCCACGACGCCGTCGTCGGCCCATGCCGTGGCGGTCAGGATCGGTGCCGAGACGGCCCACCGGCCTGATGGTGGTAGGTGGCCACCTCGGCACGCTCGCCGAGGACGACGGCGGCGAGTCGTGAGCCGGCCGCCATGGCGACGCGTGCCGGCCGTGCATGCCGACCGTCGGGCGGTGCGCATCGGAGTCGACCGCGCCGGGCAGGTCCTGCACCAGATCACCGCCGAGCGCGACGTTCAGGACCTGCATACCGCGGCACACCGCGAGGACGGGCAGGTCGATGGCCACTGCGCCGGTCACCAGCGCGAGCTCCCAGGCGTCCCGGTCCGGTCGCGGCGGCTGGGTGGCCTCGGCGCGGCGCGCGCCGTACTGGGTCTGGGTCGACGTCGGCGCCGCCGGAGATCAGCAGCCCGTGCACCCCGGCGAGGACGCTGGGCACCGTGTCGGCCGGTCCTGGTGGTAGCAGCACAGCAGCGCCGCCGGCTTGCTGGATGCCTTCGGCGTACCTGGCCGGCAACAGGTCGGCAGGCAGATCCCAGGCCCCCAGGCGGCCCGTTCGCGGTAAGTCGTCAGACCGATGCGCGGCACGTGCGTCGGTGGGCCTGGTCATTGGCACAGTCCAAATGGTACGGCCAGCGATCCCTCGCGCTCGCAGGCACGGCGTACGCGGTCCTGCGCGGGATCGAACCGCGGCTCGTCGCGGACCTCACCAGGGACCGCACGCCGAACATCTCGACGTCGACGGCAGTGCCTGGCCCAACCTCCGCGGGGAGGTAGGCGAACGCGATCGACTCGCCGACGCTGTACCCGAACCCGCCGGACGTGAACCCGACCGACCACCTCGCGTCCGATCCGAACCGGTTCACCGCCGAGAACCGACCCGGGCAGGGTCGGCGAGCACAACCGCGCGCATCCGCTGCGTCAGCCCCGACTCGCGGGCGGCCAGCAACGCCTCGCGCCCCTCGAACCCGCCGGGCTTGTCAATCGCGCACGCAGAAGGCCGAGGCCGGCCTCGTCCGGGGTCGTCTCGGCGGTGAGGTCGCTGGCCCAGACCCGGTAGCTCTTCTCGACCCGCATGCTGTCGATGGCCCGGTAGCCCGCGGCGACCATGCCGTCCGGCTCGCCCTCGGCCCAGAGCGTCTCCCACAAAGGTCGTGCCGTACTCGCTGGACGCGTAGCAGCCTCCCAGCCCAGCTCGCCGACGAAGGTCACGCGCATGGCAAGAGCCGGGACCGGGCCGACGGTGATCTCCTGCGCAGTCATGAACGGGAAGGCCTCGTTCGACAGATCCGCGGCGTACACCGGGAGAGAATCGTGCGGGCGTGCGGGCCCCACAGCGCGAAGCAGCAGAACTGTCCGGTGACGTCCACGAGTCGCACGTTCGCGCCACGTCGTCGCGCCTGACGCGCCAGCCAAGCCATGTCGTGCGAACCGAACGCGGTGCCGGTGACGATCCGGAACGCATCGGCGCCTAACCGCGTGACGGTGAAGTCGCACTCGATGCCGCCGCGGCCGGTTCAGCGCCTGCGTGTAGGTGATCGCGCCGACGGCGCGTGCCACGCGGTTGTCGCACAGCCCACTCGAGGAACTCCGCGGCGTCCGGGCCGCTCACCTCGATCTTGGCGAACGACGACTCGTCGAACAGGCCCGCCGACTCCCGGGTACGCAGGTGCTCGGCGACGATGGCCGGTGACCAGTAGCGCCCGGCCCAGCCCAGCGGCCGCATCGACGCGTCGCCGGCGGCGGCGTTGCCGTCGTAGTAGTCGACCCGCTCCCAGCCCGCCTTCTCGCCGAAGACGCGCGCCCTGCGTCGCGGTGCCACTCGTAGACCGCCGAGCGGCGCAGCGGCCGCGCGGACTCGCGCTGCTCGCCCGGGGTAGTCGCATGTCGTAGTAGGTGCGGTAGTTCTCCGTCGTCCGGGCCGAGTCGTGTACGTCGGCGAGCGGTACTGGCGGCCGAACCGGCTGACGTCCATGTCGCCAGCAGGTCGAAGCGACGGCTGCGCCGTCGACGATCCACTCGGCCATGACCTTGCCGATGCCGCCGGCCCCGGCGATGCCGTGCGCGCAGAAGCCCGGCGGCCACGAACAGGCCGGCCACGTCGGTCTCGCCCAGGCAGAACTCGTTGTCCGGCGTGAACGCCTCCGGCCCGTTGATCATCCGGCGCGACCCCGACCTCGGACATCAGCGGCACGCGCCGAGCCGCAGTTGGCGGCGATCTCCTCGAACCGGGGCCAGTCCTCCGGTAGCAGCCGGCCGTTGAAGTCGGCCGGGATGGCGTCGAACCGGTCGGGACGTCGCCGTCCACGGCGCTAGGTCGCCGCTCGTAGCCGCCCATCACCAGGCCGTTCACGTCCTCGACGGAAGTAGACGAGCAGGTCGGGATCGCGCAGCGTCGGCAGTCGCAGCGGCCGATCCGGCGAGGCACGGCTCGGTGACCAGGTACTGGTGGGACATCGGCACCACCGGCATGCGAACGCCGGCCATCCGGCCCACCTCGGCGGCGAACATGCCGCAGCGACAGTTCACGACGATCTCGCAGGCGATGTCACCGGCGTCGGTACGTACGCCGGTCACCCGTCCGTCGGTGACGTCGATGCCGGTCACCCGGGTGAACTGGTGGAACCGGCACGCCGCCTTCGCGGGCCGAGACCGGCCAGTGCATAGCAGAGCTGCGACGGATCGAGGTAGCCGTCCGACTCCAGGTACGCGGCACCGACCGACCGCCCGTCGAGGTCCACCGGTGGGAACTGTCCCGCCACCTCGGCCGGCGAGATCTCGTGCAGCGGCAAGCCGTAGGTCTGCGACCAGCTCACCTGATGCCGGATCTCCTCCAGCCGTTGCGCCGAGACGAGGCCAGCTTGATGCCGCCGCACTCGACCCATCCGACGGATCGACCGATCGCCTCGAGCCGGCGGTACAGCTCGACCGAGTACATGTTCATCCGGGTCAGCGTCGGATCGGCCCGCAGCTGCCCCACCAGCCCCGCCGAGTGGAACGTCGATCCGCTGGTCAGCTCGGACCGCTCCAGGACGACGACGTCGCGTCTCACCGAGCTCGGCGAGGTGGTAAGCCGACGCTGGCGCCGGCCACGCCACCGCCGATCACGACGACCCGGGCGGAGGCGGGCACGTCACCGATGGTCGCCACGCCTGCAGATGATCGTTGTCGCCGGATCAAGTGACAACCACCCAGGTGAAATGAAAGGTCTGGGTACTAGACCGTTGGCCGGTTCTCGACCTACGATCCCGACACCGACGCGAGCCGCGCTCTCGGGCGGGAGGTGAACCGTGACCGGAACCCCGGCGACGTTGCCCGCCGCCGACGTGTCCGCAGTCACGGGCGTGTTGTCCACCTTGCCGGAATTCGCGGGCCGCTCCCGTCCCTGCAACCGCTGATGGGCGGGCTGACCAACCGCAACTATGTGGTTTCGCTCGGTGCGGAGAAGCAGTACGTGGCCTGATGCGCCGGCGCCAAGACGTCCCTGCTGGCTATCGACCGCGACGCTGAGTACCAGCAACTCCACTGACCGCTGCCGAGCTCGGGATCGGCCCGTCGGTGGTCGCCTACTTTCCCGACGAGCAGATCCTTCTTGTCGAATGGATCAACGGACGAACCTTCGACGATAGGCGACCTGGACGATCCCGAAACACTCAGCGCGTGTCGCGGGAGCGTGCCGGCGGCTGCACTCCGGCGGGCGATTCGTCAACGACTTCGACATGTTCGAGATCCAGCGCCGCTATCTCGACATCGTCGAGTCGCACCGGCTTCCGGCTGCCCGACGGACTACGCCGACTTCGAGCCGCAGGTCCGTCGCATCGAGAACGCGCTGCGTGCGGCCGCGCCCACCGGCGGTGCCGTGCCACAACGACTTGCTGGCCGCGAACATCATGGACGTCCGACGGTCGGATCTGGTTCATCGACTACGAGTACTCCGGGAACAACGATCCCTGCTTCGAGCTCGGCAACATCTGGAGCGAGGCATCGCTCGATCCGGACCGCCTGGAACATCTCGTGGGCAGCTACTACGGCGACGCGGCACCCGGTCAGACCGCCCGGGCCCGCTTGTTCGCGCTGATGTCGAAGTACGGCTGGACGCTCTGGGCCTCGATCCAGGACGCGGTCAGCACCGTCGACTTCGACTTCTGGCAGTGGGGCGTGGACAAGTACGACCGCGCGGTCGCGGAGTTCCGCAGCCCCGAATTCGACACGTGGATCGACACCATCCAGCAGTCTCTTCGACACGAGGGAGCCACACCGTGACCGACACCGCGCGTCTGGGCGAGGACGAGCAGCGCCTCGCTGAACTCGGCTACAAACAGGAGCTCAATCGCTCGTGGTCCGGGTTCTCCAACTTCGCGATCTCGTTCTCGATCATCTCGATCCTGGCCGGCTGCTTCACCAGCTTCGGCATCGGCTGGAACAACGGCGGCCCCGCCGCGATCGCCTGGGGGTGGCCAACGGTCTCGCTGTTCATCCTCGTGATCGGCCTGTGCATGTCGGAGCTGGTCTCCGCGTTCCCGACCTCGGGCGGCATCTACTGGTGGGCGTCCAAGCTGGGCGGGCCGAAGGCCGGGCTACTACACCGGCTGGCTCAACCTCATCGGCCTGCTCGCCATCGACGCGTCGGTGGCCTACGGCTGCGCGACGTTCTTCGACCTCACGCTCGGACACCTGACAGCACGTCGTGGGCGTCCCACTACAGCCTGACTCGTGTATTCGTGATCTTCATCATCGTGCTGGCGCTGGCCGCGGTGATCAACATCTTCTCCAGCCACCTGCTGGCGGTGCTGAACAACGTCTCCGTCTGGTGGCACGTCGTCGGCGCCTCGATCGTCGTGCTGATCCTGGCATTCGTGCCGAGCCACCACGCCAGCGTCAGCTCGGTGTTCACCGACACGGTCAACAACACCGGCTTCTTCGGCGGGAAGACCGAGCGGTTTCGCGTTCTTCTTCTTCGTCGTCCCGCTGTCGTTCATCCTGACCCAGTACACAATCACCGGCTACGACGCGTCCGCGCACCTGTCGGAGGAGACTCACCAGGCAGCCAACTCCGCGGCCAAGGGCATCTGGCGGTCGATCTTCTACTTCCGGCATCGGCGGCTGGATCGTGCTGCTCAGCTTCCTCTTCGCAGTCCAGGACCCGGCCGGCGTGACGAAGGGCGGCGGCGGCGTCGCCGACCATCTTCAACCAGGCGCTGACGACGAACTGGGCCAGCACTCGTGCTGTTCATCTCGACCGCAGGTCAGTTCTTCTGCACTGTCGCCTGCATGACCAGCACCACCCGCATGCTCTTCGCGTTCAGCCGGGACGGTGCTGTGCCGCTTGGCCAGTACTGGTCGAAGCTGAACCGCAACCGCGTCGCCGGTGTACGGCGTCATCGTGTCGGCCGTCATCGCCGTGTTGATCACCCTTCCCGCGCTGCGTGAAGGTCGACATCAACGGCGCACCGGTCCCGGTAGCGTTCTTCGCGGTCGTCTCGATCGGTGTCATCGGCCTGTACGTGGCGTTCGCCATCCCGGATCTACCTGCGGTGGCGGGCCGGCGACAACTTCACGACAGGTGGCTGGACGTTGGGCAAGCGCTACCGCGTGGATGTGCCCGGTGGCCGTCGCCGAGATCGCTGTCACGTCGTTCGTCGCGCTGATGCCCACGAGCACCGGCGGCGCACCTTGGTACGACGGCTTCGCCTGGAAGTTCGTCAACTACACGCCCGCTGGTGGTCGGCGGCGCCGCTGCTTCTGCTGTGGATCTGGTGGCACGTGTCGGTGAAGAACTGGTTCACCGGTCCGAAGACGACCATCGACCTGCCCGTAGGGCATGTCGGCGGCCGACGAGATCGCCGCCGAGCACCACGGTGGCGCCCACTCGGCCTGATCCGCCGGGGCCGCCATTCAGCTGATCCGTTCAGGTGGCCAGCTGGATTGCCCTGCAGATCAGGTCACACGACGTCTCATCCGTGCCAGGCTGTCGGTATGGCGGCGCGGTTCGCGGACCGCACGAGCGCCGGCGCGAGCTGGGACAGCTTGTCGCCGAGCGCGGTGTGGCGCCGGACACGGTGGTGCTGGGGCTGCCGCGTGGCGGCGTGCCGGTCGCGGCCGGAGTGGCCCAGGCTGTGGGCGCACCGCTGACATGCTGGTCGTCGCCAAACTGCGGGTGCCCAGCCAGCCGGAACTGGCCTTCGGGCGCAGTGGCCAGCGGCGGCGTGCGCTGGCTGAACGACGACGTTGTCGTCCGCCGCCCGGCTGCCCCGGACCTCGTCGAGCGGCTGACCGCACGCCGAACGGAACGCCGTCGCCGAACGCGAGCGCCGACTACGGCCTGATCGCGATCAGCTGCCGGTCGCCGAGCCGGTCGGTCGTGCTCGTCGACGACGGCATGGCCACCGGGGCCACCGATGCGGGCCGCGGTCGCAGGCGCCCGGCTGCTCGGTGCGGCCAGCATCGTCGTCGCGTCGCCGCTGGCGACACCGACGGTGGTCGCCTCGTTCGACCGGATCGCCGACCGGGTCGATGTACTCGAGATCCGGGCCGGCATTCGGCGCGGTCAGCGTCCTCTACGGCCGGTTCCCGCAGGTCAGCGAGACCGAGGTGGCGCAGCTGTTGACCGGCGAGCCGAATGGCTGACGGTCAGCGTCCCCGCCGGTGAGCTTCCGGCTGCGTTGCTCCGTGCCGGGGCCCCCGTATGGGATAGTCGGCCGCGCCTGGGTCGCTGGCGGCGTCGAGGGCGGCGCGTTCGTCCGGCCTCCAGCTTCAGATCGGCGGCACCGAGGTTCTCCTCCAGCTGGGCCATGGTCCGGGCGCCGAGGATGACCGAGGTGACCGCCGGACTGGTCCACAAGCCAGGCCAGCGCCACCTGCGCCATCGTCGCGCCGCGGGACTCCGCCACGCCTTGACCGCCTCGACGACGTCCCAGGTCCGCCGACTGCGTGCTGCGCCGGTCGTAGGCCTCGACGCCGCGCTCCGGGTTCTCGCCGAGCCGGGTGGCGCCGGACGGCCGCTCGTCGCGGCGGTACTTGCCGGACAGCCATCCACCGCCGAGCGGTGACCACGGCAGCAGCCCGAGCCCGGCATCCTGCGCCGCGGGCACGATCTCCCACTCGATCTCGCGCACCAGCAGGTTGTACTGCGGCTGCACGGTCACCGGCGTGGACAGCCCGAGCGCTCGGGCAAGTCGGACGGCCTTCGGTGAGCTGCCAGCCGGTGAAGTTGGACAGGCCGTAGTAGCCGATCTTCTCCGGCGCGCACGAATCCGTCGAGGGTGCGCAACGTCTCCTCGAGCGGCGTGTACGGGTCCCACGCATGCACCTGATAGAGGTCGACCCAGTCGACCTGCAGCCGCCGCAACGACGCGTCCAGCGCCCGGGTCAGGTGCCGATTGGAGAGCCCGGCACCGTTCGGGCTCGTTGCTGAGCGGGAAGCGGCCCTTGGTAGCGAGCACGACCGGGTCGGTGACGTCGGACGGCCGCGCTCGCAGCCAGCGCCCGATGATCTCCTCCGAAACGCCCGCCGCTGTAGACGTTTGCGGTGTCGACGAGCGTGCCGCCTGCGGCCACGAACGCGTCCAGCTGCTGCGTGCGACCCCGCCTCGTCGGTCTCCGTCCCGAACGTCATCGTGCCCAGGGCCAGAGTGGAGACGGCCGCGCCCGCGGCACCTAGGTTGCGATAGTCCATGCCCAGAGGACGTTACTGGGCGGCCAGCGCCGGCCTCCGTCGGGGCGGCGTCGGCTTGCGGGCCGCGCAGCGTGGAGGCGGACCCGGAAGCGGGTGTCGCCGGGCTGGGACTCGACGGACAGGTCTCCGTGGTGCTTGTTGACGCACGATCCGCCACGAGATGTCCAGGCCCGAGCCCGGTGCCCTCGCCCACCGGCTTGGTGGTGAAGAACGGCTCGAAGATCCGGGACAGGTTCTCGGCCGGGCACGCCCGGCCCGGTGTCGCCGATCTCCACCTGAGCGGCAGTCGCCGACGCGGCTGGTGCGAATGGTCAGCGTGCCGCTGCCGCCCATCGCCTGCAGGCGCGTTGTCGATCAGGTTGGTCCACACCTGGTTGAGCTCGGCGCCGTACACCGGGATCTCGGGCAGCGACCGGTCGTAGTCCTTCACGACCTCGGACGCCTTGCCGATCTTGCGGCTGAGCATGACCAGGGTGCTGTCGAGCAGCTCGTGTACGTCGACGACCTGGAACGGCGCGCGGTCCATCTGCGAGTACTGCTTGGCGGCGCCCACCAGCGTGAGATCCGCGTGGTCGAGTCCTCGATCTCGTTCATCAGCAGCTCGGTCTCGACCGGGCGTAGTTGAGCCAGCGCACGGCTCCGTCGAGCGTGTCGTCGCCTACGACAGCGACCATCGAGTCCAGCCACGCCGACGTCGATGCCGGCTCTGACGAACGTGCCGGGGCGAGCTCGAACCCGCCGCTGATGCCGTGCTCGTCGAGCCAGTCGGAAAGCGCGTCCTCCCGGTCGGAGGCTTCCATCGGGCGACAGCTCGGGCGCCTTCGCCACCTGCTCGACGGCCCGCTCCTGCAGCTCGAATCAGCGTCTCCGAGCGTGCTGCGGTCCCAGGCGCCGCCGGCGATCATGCCCAGCTTGTGCCGCATCTCCGGCGACCCGCTCGCGCAAGCGACGACGTGGCCCGCACCGGCGGCCGCCGCCGGGTTGTTCAGCTCGTGGGTCAAGCCGGCCGACAGCGAACCGAGGGCGAGCAGCCGTTCCATGCTGGGCCACGCCTGCTCTGCAGTCGCTGATTGCCTGAAGAACAGACCCTCCAGCAGGTGGACCGCCATCGGGAACCAGCTCGTTCATCAACTCCGAGAATCTGCGGCGCTCGAGCACGTAGAAACTGGACGGCAGTCGATGGCCCGCATCGACTGCAGGTAGACCTGCGGAACCCGGTCACCGAGGTACGGCCGCCATGCGCGCCGCGCATACACGCCACTGGCGAGTCCGGCTCAGCTCGACGTCGTCGCCGCCGACGCGTGCGCGGACAGGGCGACGCGAGCCGTCGAGCAGCACGTAGAAGCACGTCGGCGGGATCGCCCTCGGCGAAGACCAGTCCCGGCTCATGCGTCTCGACGTGGCCGTGCTCGGCACAGCCACAGCAGCTGCTCCTCAGACAGCTTCTCGAACAGGAAGAGCGTGCGCAGCTCATCGATGTCGCAGGGCAGGTGCTCTGCCATTCTGAACTCCTCGTCAGAGCTCTCTCGAGGTATCGGTGCACGAGCATGACCGCCATCGCGCCCTCGCCGACCGCCGAGGCCGACCCGCTTGGCCGACTCCGCGCGCGCGTCGCCGGCCACGAACACGCCGGGGACGCTCGTCTCCAGGTGGTACGGGCGCGCGGTCCAGATCCCAGCCGCGCGGCCGCGCCGCCGTCGACGGAGCAGGTCCGGGCCCGCCAGCGACGAAGCCGCGCGCGTCGCGCGCCACCACGCCGTCCAGCCAGTCGGTCAGCGGCGCCGCGCCGATGAAGACGGAACAGCCAGCTGCGCGCTCGACCGTCTCGGTCTGCGCCGGTCGGTGCGTGTCACGCAGCGTCAGCCGCTCCAGGTGGTCGCTCGCCCTCGGCGGCTGATCACCTCGGTGCAGGTGCGGACCGACGATGTTGATGCCGTCGCCTGATCTGCTGGATGAGGTAGTAGGACATGGACCGCTCCAGCGACGACCCGCGGCACCAGGAGTCGTCACCGAGCGTGGCGTGCTGGGCCAGGTAGACCGCGGCCTGGCCCGGCGGAGTTCGCGCCGCCGACGATGTAGACGTCCTGGCCCGCGCAGGCGGCCGCCTCGGTCAGCGTGGACCCGTAGTAGACGCCGCGCCCGGTCAGCTCGGTCGAGCCCGCGGCGCGCCGAGCTGCCGGTAGGAAACCCCGGTGGCCAGGATGACCGTGTGCGCGTCGATCGGTGCCGCCGTCGGCGAAGCGGACGCGTGCGCGCCGAGCCGTTGACGTCGAGGCCGACCACGTCGCGCGTGGTGAGCAGCTCGGCGCCGAACTTGGTGGCCTGCCGCCGGGCCCGCTCGGTCAGCTGCGCGCCGGACACCCCGTCCGGGAAGCCGAGGTAGTTCTCGATCCGCGAGCTCTGGCCCGCCTGGCCGCCGGTGGCGGTCCGCTCGACCAGCACGGTGCGCAGCCCCTCGGACGCGCCGTACACCGCCGCGCCGAGGCCAGCCGGGCCGCCGCCGATCACGATCAGGTCGTAGAAGTCCTTGCGACGGTGTGGTGGCCAGGCCGACGCAGCCGGCCAGCTCGGCGTCCGGTCGGCTCCACCAGCGCCTCCCCGTCGGCGGTGATCACCACCGGCAGCGCCGAGCCCGTCGGCCGCCGGCGGCCTGCAGCAGCCGCTGGCCCTCCGGCTCGTCGGAGTCGTACCAGCGGTACGGCGACCTGGTTGCGGGCCAGGAACTCGCGGACCTCGGACGAGCGCGCCGACCAGCGGTGCCCGACCACCTTGGTCTCCGGCACCGGCCGGTGGTCGGTCCGCCTGCCAGGCGCTCCAGCAGCGCGTCGATCACCGGGTAGAGCTTCTCCTCCGGCGGGTCCCACGGCTTGAGCAGGTAGTGGTCGAGGTCGACCACGTTGATCGCGTCGATCGCGGCGCCGGTGTCGGCGTAGGCGGTGAGCAGCACCCGGCGCGCCGCCGGGTAGACGTCCATCGCCCGCTCGAGGAACTCGATCCCGTTCATCTGCGGCATCCGGTAGTCGGCCACGATCACGGCCACCGCGGTCGCCGCGCAGCTTCATCTCGCGCAGCGCGTCCAGCGCGGCGTCGCCGGACTCGGCGCGCACGATCCGGTAGCTGCTCGCCGTACCGGCGCCGCAGGTCACGGGCCACCGCGCGGGACACGCCGGGGTCGTCGTCCACGGTCAGAATCGAGGGCCGGGTGAGCCTGCGGGGGCTTCGGTCACCCGTCCCAGACTACGGACCTGACGCCGGGTCGCGATCGAGATCGACCACGATCGGCGCGTGTCGGACGGGCCGGCGCCCTTCCGGGCGTTGCGGTCGACGTAGGCGTCGGTGACGGCGTCGGCCACGGCCAGGTGCGCGAGGACGAGGTCGATGCGCATGCCCTGGTTTTTGTGGAACATGCCTCGCTCCGGTAGTCCCAGTAGGTGAAGGGCGTGTCGTACTTTCAAGGCGCGGGGTAGCACGTCACGCAGGCCCAGAGCACGCAACGCGGCCAGCCGGCTCACGTTCCGGCGCGGGTGACGTGGGTGCTGGTCGCGAACACCGCCGGGTCCCGGCACACGTCAGCGTCGGTCGGGGCGATGTTGAAGTCACCGCTACCAGCCGAGCGCAGGGTGGTCCCAAGTTCCTGCTCGACGGTGTTCTGCAGCGCGTCGAGCCACCTCAGCTTGTAGGCGTAGTGCGGATGGCCAGGCTCACGGGCCGTCGGGACGTACACCGACCAGACCCGCAGCCCACCACAGGTGGCAGGCGACAGCGCGGGCTCGACGGCCTCGAACATGGCGTCGTCAGGCTGGTAGCCGGCTCGTCGAGCAGGCCACGGCGGACCTCGGCGATCCCGAGCCGGGATAGGATGGCGACGCCATTCCACCGTCCGCTCGCGTGCACGGCCAGGTCGCGGCCGAGCTCGGCGAGTCCGTCGGTGGGGATCTCGGCGGTCTTGAGCTCCTGCAGGCACAGCACATGCCGGCTGACCATGGCCAGCCAGTCGAGCAGCCGTGGCATGCGGGCGAGGACGGAGTTGACGTTCCAGGCGGCTGCCGCATCGGTCCAGCCTGGCACGTGCACGGTGGCCCACTTTCAGCAGCATGGGTATCACCAGCATCGTTGGTCACTCCTATAACCTGAGCTTGCCGTTACCCAGGCGCGGAACGGACCAGAGGAATGCCAATGGACCACGTCGCGACAGTTCACAAGCACCTGTGCGACCGGGCAGACACTGGGGCGCCGGTGCTCAGCGCCCGGTTGTCTGGGACGGTTCGTGGTAGACCGTCGACGGGCGCCTCGTGGACACGCCAGTCGAGCTCGCGCGCACCCGCAACGTCCTGGCCTACCTTCTCGCGCATCGGCGAGCCGCGGTTCCGCGCGACGTGCTCATGGACACGTTCTGGCCCAACGCCGCGCGCCGACGCGGCCCGCAACTGCCTGCACGTCGCACTCACCGGAGTGCGCGGCGCGTTGCGGCGAATGCAGCTCGCACCCGATCGTGCAGCGCAGCTACGACGCTTACCGCATCAGCCGATTCCCGTCGACGTCTGGTGGATATCGAGGAGTTCGAAGCGCGCGCCCGGGCCGGCCGGCTGGCCGAGCGCGGCGGCGACCTCGAGGCCGCTGACCGCGTGCTACGAGGCCGCCAGCCAGCTCGTACGACGGCGACTTCCTGCGCCGACGACCCGTACACCGACTGGGCGGCGCCGACCCGCGACGCACTGCGGCGCAGGCACCTCGAGGTGCAGTCCCGGCTCATCGACCTCTACGCCCAGCGCGGCGACCACGGCGCCGCCGCTGTCAGCTCGGCCGGTGGGTCCTCGGCCCACGACCCGTGCAACGAGGACGTGCACCGGCGGCTGATGGCGAGCCATGCGCGGACCGGCGCGACCATCTCGCGCTCGACGCAGTACCACCGCTGCGCCGACGCACTGCGCGAGGACGTTCGGGGTGGCACCGACCGCCGAAACCCGGCGCTGTATGACGTGCTGCGCAGCCGCGCCCGCCTAGGGGCTCACCCGCGTAGGCTCCCGCGGTGTGGCGAACACCCACCAGCTCAGCTGCGAGGCCAGCCCGGCAGGACTGCTCCTCGAATGCCCTCGACGGCTGTGGCCGTCGCCTCGTCGTCGAGCGGGCCACCGGAAAGCTGACTGCGTCATCGACCGCGGCGACCAGCTTCGCCCGGCACCGCGGGTCGCACAGCGACCCGGTCCTCGCCGAATCCGAACGACCGCTGACCCCCTGAGCGCGTGGAGCCCGCGGCACCCGTCGTGCCGCGGGCTCGTTCGAGCGCCGGTCAGCCGATACGGACGACCGGCCCGTCGACGACGCCAGCGACGTCGCTGACGCTGCCGAAGTTGCGGTGGGGGTGAGGAGCGACGACGACTTGTACGCGCCGAGAACGGCAGCGCCGGGTCGTCGGGCTAGCGTGTTGGCAGCGACGACGATGTCGGCGCTGTGGTTGGTCCGCGCCGGTCAGCGGCGAGGTTGACCTCGCGCCGATCTCCTGCTCCGGCCGGGGCCGATGGACTCGTTCGACGTAGGCGGCGACCTGCCACTCACCGTGCCGAGCAGCGGCGCGGCAGCAGCGCGCTGATGGTCCAGTCGCAGTGGACCGTGAACGGTTGGCTCGCCTCGAGCATGACCGTGGACGGCGCGCCGTCGTTGTCCAGGATCTGCGCGCTCGAACGTGCCCGGCCCGAGCAATACGTTCAGGGAAGTGAATGTCGGCCATGACGGCCCCGTTGCCGTTACCGGCAGGTCTTCCCCTCGGACCTGCTCGTCGGACGCATGCCGCCACCGCGTTACCCGGCACCTAGCCACAGCGCTTACTTCGCGGCACCGGTTCAGTAAGCGCCCGGGCGGCGCGTCAATCGCAGCGGGCGGCAACCGTACGATCACCGTGTGTCGAAGGACCGGCCGGGGGCAATCACGTGAGATCAGCCACGCGACGCGCTCCTGACCTCGGCGGCGTCCGGCTCCTGACCGACCCGGCACTGACCCCACGGCTGGCCCATTTGCGCAGGCATCACCCCGTCGACCTCGGCACCATCGGAACGCTCCCGACGCCGTGCTCATCTCGCACGTTCATTCCGACCATTTGCATCTGCCATCACTGCGGCTGCTCGGCCACGATGTGGCGCTCATCGTCCCGACGGGAGCCGGCGACTTCGTACGTCGGCGGGGCTTCACGCGACGTCCGGGAGGTCGGCGTCGGCGAGACGGTGGAGATCAGTGGGGTGAGCGTGACGGCGGTGCCCGCCGTCCACGACGCCCGGCGCGGCCCGCACAGCCGGCTCCAGGCGGCCCCGGTCGGCTACGTCGTGCGCGGCCGGTACGCCGTCTACTTCGCCGGCGACACCGATCTGTTCCCAGCCATGGCCGAGATTCGTGCCGACGTCGCGCTGCTGCCTATCTGGGGATGGGGCCGGACCCTCGGGCCGGGTCACCTCGACCCGGTCACCGCGGTGCGCGCAGTGGAGTTGGTGCGCCCGGAGCCTGGTCGTTCCTATTCACTGGGGCACGTTCAGCCCGGTATCGGTGCGCGCGGAGCCGACGTGGTTGCGCCGCCCGCTGCAGCGCTTCGAGGCGGAGCTGACCCGTACCGGAGCCGTCGACCGACTCCGCGCTCTGGCTCCAGGTGGTTCGCTCGTCCTAGACCCCAAGCAGCTCCGGGCGCGCGCCTGACATGACCGCCGCATTCCGTGCACCCGCCGACCGGCCGTCGTGGACGCGCGTCTTCTTCCGCGGCGTCGTGGTGACCCTGACGACCGCGCTGGCCTTGTGGATCCTGGCCGCCCTGATCGACGGGTTCTACCATCGATCACCCGTGGAACGCGATCCTGGCCGGGTTCGTGGTCGGTAGTCGTCAACGCCGCGATCTGGCCGATGCTCGCGTTTGTCGTCGTGCCGATCTCGGTTTTGACCCTCGGCGTCGGTGCGATCGTGCTCGACATCGTCGTCGTCGGCCTGATCCTCGACGCTCTTCCCGGTATCACGCTGAACGGGTTCTGGACCGCCACGTTGGTCGTCCTCGGGCTGGTGGTGGTCAGCACCGTGACCTCAACCGTGCTCGCCATCGACGACGACTCGTGGTTCGATCGGGCGGCGGTGCGCCGGGCCCGCCGTCGGGCCGGTGCCGCCACGGTCACCGACGTTCCCGGCGTGGTGTTCATCCAGATCGACGGTCTGGCCAAAGTGGTGCTCGAACGGGCACTGCGCTCCGGCGACGCGCCGACCCTGCACCGCTGGCTGCACGACGGCTCGCACCTGCTGACCGGTTGGGAGACCGGCTGGTCATCGCAGACCGGTGTCAGCCAGTGCGGCATCCTGCACGGCTCGGTTGATGACATGCCCGCCTTCCGGTGGCTGGACCGGTCCACCGGCAAGTTGGTCGTGTCCAACCGCCCGGCGTCCGCGGTGGCCATCGAGCGGCGTCACTCGGACGGCAACGGCCTGCTCGCCCACCACGGCTCCAGCTACAACAACCTCTTCTCCGGCGACGCCGAGCGTGCCGTGCTGACGATGAGCGGTGCCGGTCAGCGCAAGGAGGGGCGCATCGGCGCCGGCTATTTCGGCTACTTCACCAAGCCGGAACAGGCGATCAGGACGTTGCTCGGAGTCGCCACCGATGTGTGGCGATGGGGCACCGCGCGGAAGCCGCCCGGACGGCCGCTCATGCTACCCCGCGACCTCGTGTGCGGTGATGGCTATTTCGCCTGCACGCGGCTGCGCACGCACGGGCGCGGCGGCGGCGAGCCCGAGCGCACGGCCCGCGCGGGACGCCGGTGAACGCCCGGCGCGAAACGCGCCGCATCGGCAGGCTCTGCGAGCCATGTAGTCCCTTGCCCGGCAGGAGGCTTGGAGCTTGACGCTGGGCGGTGTGCCTCTAGGTTGCGAGCCTTGGCCACACGTACCGACGGCCACCCACGGGACGGTCCCATGCGCCTCTCCGAACTGCTCAACCCCCAGGCGGTCACGACGCGGCTTCGCGCGCGCAGCAAGCGCGAGGCGATCGCCGAGCTGGTGGACCTGCTCGAGGCCGCGCACGGCCTCGACAGCCACGGCGAGATCCTGCTGCGCGTGATGCACCGCGAGGAAGGGCCAGACCACCGGGATCGGGAACGGGGTCGCGATCCCGCACGGGAAGGCGCGCGCCGTCAGCCGGATGGTCGCCGCTTCCGGCGTGTCCGCGAGGCGGGCGTGGACTTCGAGTCCGTGGACGGCGAGCCGGTCACGCTGTTCGTGCTGCTGGCGGCTCCGGAGAGCGTGGGATCGCTCCAGGTCAAGGTGCTGGCAGAACATCTCCCGCGTTCTCAAGGAAGAGGCCGTCCGGCAGTCCCTGCGCGCGGCCGACGGTCCCGAGGCGTTCCTCGCCGCTCTCAGGGCGGCGGAGGCCGTTCACATCCCGTAGCCGCGGGCGCGGCGAGGTTCGGCGCGCGCGCGCATGCGCGAGGGATCCGCATGCACCTGCTCGAGGCCTGGACCAGCCTGGGTCCCTTCCACCTGGCGCGCCTGCTCGCGCTGCCGGCAGCCATGCTCGTCGCGCGACGCTCCTGCCCGGCCGGCAGCTGGCCCGCGCCTCGGCGCTGGTGGGCGCTGCGGGGTGCTGCTGCTGAGCGAGATGCGGCGGTGCCGTGGTGGGTGCGGGGCGCGTGGTGCGGGCTGTGGCTCGCCATCGCCTGGCAGTCGGGATTGCGCGCGAGCGCCCCGACCTGGCGCCCGGGGCCGCCCCGCCGCCGCGCGCCGGGAGGCCGGCGCGGTGGCGCTTGCCGCTCGGACTCGCGCTGCTCGCGCTCATGCTGGCGGCCGTGTGGCGGCAGGCGTTCGATCCCGACGATGCCCGCCGCGCCTCGCTCGGCGCGCTGCTCGTTGGGCTCGGGCTCCTGCACCTCATGATGCGCCGCCACGTGCGGCGCGCCTCGCTGGCCGTCGGCGCGCTCGGCGTCGGGCTCGAGCTGCTCCACCGCGTGCGCGCGCCACCGACGTGGCGCACGGGGGCGCGCGCCACTGGCGCAGCGCGCTGCCCAGCGCGGCGCTCGGCATCACCATCGTCACCCGCATCGCCGACGGGCGCGAACGGCTACGCCGGCTCGGTGTTCGTCCTCGACGCCCACGAGCGTGCAGGACTGAGACGATGCGACTGCCGCGACTCGAGACTGAGCGCCGGTGCCTGGGGCGCTCGTGCGCCGCGCTCGGCGTGGGGCTGCTGGTGGTCCCGGGCATCGCCTGGGCGGCGCTGGGTGTGGAGTTGGTGGCGATGGCGTTCTGGCTGTGGTCGCGTTCGCTTCCCGACCGGGGCGAGCAGCTGGCGCGCTGGTCGTGGCTCCGGCGCCCCGCCATGGCTGGCTCGCCGCGGCGCTGTTCATGGCGCTGCCGAGCTGCGTTCGATGTTCACGCCGGTCAGGCGGGGCGGCGAGCGGACCGTTCACACCGCCCGCGTTCGTGCCCGCACCGCTGCCCATCTCCTGCGCGACCCGATGGCGCTCCTGCGCACGCTCGCGTCGCTCGCGGTGCTGTGGGCCGGGCTCGAACTCACATGGCGGCGCTGCCAGCACCAGTCACGCCCGCTCCCCGACCTGACCGGCCCCATGCGCCCGGTCGGACACCGGTGGCTCACCGCCCTGCTGCCCGTCACCGGCTTCCACTCGTCCTCTGGCGCTGCAAGGCGAACCTGCGGACCGCGGCGCCGCTGGTGCGCGAGATCGCGACGCTCGCGCTCACGCTCGCCGCGCTGCTGGCGGCCCTGCGCGCCTACAGCCGGCGATCGCTCCACCGCGACCGCCGCCGCTGTGGTGACGGTCTACGACCTCGGCGCTTGCGCCGATTGCTGGTGGCGCGCGACGTGGTGCCGGGTCACATCAGCTGGGGCTGCTCTGGCTGGGCGCCGCGGGCGGCGGCAGCTCATCGCAGCTTCGCCGCCGGAAGAGCTGCGGGGGGCGAAGGCCCGCCCGCGGCGGCAGCGGCCTGACGCGGCTGCGGCGGTTCGCGGGCTGGGTCGCGGGGACGGCGCTGGCGTGGCCGTTGCTCACGGACGCGGGCTTCTCCGAGCAGCGATCTCCACGCTCGCGCGGGTTCATCGTCCTGCGCAGCGCGCGCCAGTGTTCACTGGCCAGCGCGCTGTGGCTCAAGCGCGTGGTGAGCAGCGCCCGAGCGCAGGCGATGGCGCCGCCTCGAGGATCCGCGCGCCGCGCGTCTGCGACTGGGCGCGGTGGCTTACGCCACTCGTGGCCGAGAGCCGGCAGCGGCACTCACGGCTGGGCGTGGTGGCACCAGGTTCGAGGCCGCTAGGCCCGGGCGCGCTGGCTGTCGCTCGACCCGTCCGGCGCTGGCCTGGCGGCCCATCCGGCGCCATGATCGCCAGTGCGGCAGCCGGTGAGCAGCGAAGCGGAGTGACCTGGCGGCGGTGGGACCGGGCCGAGGGACTTCCGCCAAATCAACGCGTTCCGATGCGGTGACGCTGGTCGAGCGCCATGGCGGCCGCCGCCATCTTGCCATCGTGGCCCGCGCGCTCGGCGCGCCCGCGCGCGACCTGCACTTCGGGCGATGCGCAGGAGTACCTGCTGTCCACGTGGATCGGCGTGCGCGGTGCTCGCACTGCTGCTGCCGGGTGCCCCGATGAACGAACTGCTGCGGCTCTGGTTTCGCCTCCGTGGTTGCCGTTTCGCGCCCCACGCTCGCCGCGCTGCGACCGCGGGATGCTCATGCGTCGCGGGCACGCCTGGCACGACGAGACCGCAGCCGTGAAGACTCGATGCGGCGCTGGCTGGTGGCCCTCACTGCATGCGTGCCGCTGGCGGTGGCGCATCGCATGGCCGGTGGTGGCGTTCACGCCGCGCGCGCCAGCCGCGCCCGCCTGGCCGGACTGCCCATCGCGCTGCTCGCGCGCGACCCGGCGCGACTACCGCCGCAGACGGACAGTCGCGCTCCAGATCGTAGGTGCTGGTCGCCGCGTTTCGCGCTTGTCGTCGGGCCCGGGCGCACGCGCTCGCGCGCGGCGCCGGCCTCCGGGAGCGCGCGCGGCACGCGAAACGCACGGCCGGCGCGCTGGGCGCGCTGGCGCTCTGACCGTACTGCTGGCTGGAGCCGCAGCGCTGGCTGCCACGCTGCTCGCCGGGCTCGTGCTGCTCGGGGGCGCGCTGTTCCACTTCTGGCCGGGCGACGCCTGTTCCACGGCGCGCGCCACCTCGGCGCCCTTTGTCGCAGCGACCCTGCAACTCGCGGCGGGCGGCGTGGTTGCCGCGCACCTGGACGCGGATCTCGGCGTTCCCGAAGCGGTGCAGCTGGTGCGTTCGCTGCTGATCGATCGACCGCGCCTGCGCGGTGGCGCTCAGCGGGAGAGGGCGGCCACGCTCGGCTACCAGTCGCGACCACGAGCGCCGCGTCCGGCGCGCTCGTGAGCCTACACGGCAGGCGCCGGGCCTGGCGCCACTGGCGCTCGGCATGGCACCCACGCGCGACCCTTCGCCGCGCACGCGGTGGGCTCGCGGCCTGGGCCGCGCACTGCTGCTCGCGGCCACGGGCGCGAGCCTCGCTGTCGCGCTTCCTGCCCGCGATCCGGCGGGCTGGCGGAATCGCGCGGCGGTGCTGTTCCGCCGCCTTCCGTGCGGCGGAGCGGTGCGGCCGGCGGTTGCCACGCCGTCGCTCGCCGGCGCACCCGGCACGCCAGGCATGCAGCTGTGGCTCGACGTGGCGCGCACGCTCGCGCCGAGAGCCGCCACCTGGGACTGCTGTTCGGCGTGGCGCTGGCGTGGCTGGCCGGCGGCTCGGCGTGAGTGGCAGAACTGAGGTCCGGCGCGCGGTTCGGCGCCCCGGATTTGTCGGCTCGGCGCCCGGGCGCAGACGGTGCGCCGCGCGTCGCTGCGTGCCGCGCTGTGGACGGCGGGCGGCTCGCTCACCCTGCTGCCAGTGGGCGTGGAGGTGCGCTGAAGGGCTAGTGCTCTCCGGCCTTCGCCGCAGCAGGGACTCCGACTTGGTCGCGCCACTCGGCGCACGCGCTCGCCCGCGCTCGCGCGCACGCCCGTCAGGTCCGAGGGAAGCGCGCGCGCAGCTCCCCTCACCCGGGACGCGCGCCTCCTCGACCCAGTTCGCCCCCGCCATCCGCGTGGGCGGGCCGCGGAGAAGCGCAGCCATCCGGATTGGCCGTCCCGAACGGGGCCGGCCAGTGCTGTGCCCATCACCTGCGGACGGCGTCCGACGTGGTAGACTTGCGCGGCGGGAGACACCGGGCCAGATGCCCACGCGCACGAGCTGCCTTCTTCAGAGGAGGCTAACGCGCGCGCGTCATCGTCCGGACGCTGTGGGTCGTCCCGGTGCTCGGTCGCGGCGATCGCGGCTGGCTGAGCCGCAGGTTACGGGTGCCGGCCCCGACCCATGCCGGCCGCGTACAGCGCATCGACGCGGCGCTGGGCCCGCCGGTTGTAGCTGTTCACCGACCTGGCCCGATTTCAGGAAGCGCTGAGGCTGAATTTCCAGCTCGCGGACTCGAGCTGCGCTCGCGGAGATCCGTCATCTCGCCACCGCGGGCTTGTCGCGAGACTCCGCGTCGCGCTCGACGGCGGCGGGCGCGGACTCCCTGCGCGAGCGCGGTGCAGTCGCGTGATGTCCGGAGCAACCGGACCAGCGCCCGTGAACTCGACCTCGTTTCGGGCACGGCCGCTGTTCGTCACGTCGACGACCACCGCGCGATGTCTTCGGCTTTCACGGCACACAGGCCGCTCCCCTACCTGTTCATGGAGAACGCCTCGTCGGAGTCCGCGGTCGCGGCACCTGCCTGATCATCGCCAGCGCCGGCACGTTCATCCCTCTGTGGGTGACGCGCGATCGCTCCACTCGGCACGGGGACGGCGCTGATGAGCTGGTATGGCATGTCCCGCGGCGCGCCGCGCGCGGCAGCGTGCTGTCGCAAACGCGCCGGTTTCAGGATCGCCGAGCGATGCCATGGGGACTGGGTGTTCGCGCTGCTGAGCATCGCTTTGAGGCATCGGGTTTCGAATGCCGCGCAGCCGCATGTCCGGAGGACCGCCTGCCATCAACAACAACATGGCGGACATCGGCATGTTTACGGACTCGGCTTCTACGACCTGCCGACGCCAGGTCGCGTGGGCGCTGGCCGTTGCTGGCTCGGTGCGCCGGCAGCAGTTCCTTCGGTGGCAGTCGGCGCTGCTTCCCGCGCGCCGCGAACCCACACCCTATGGCGACGCGAGCGTGATGCGCACCGCCGGCTGGGTGGGCGGTTATCTGGGGCTCGCGTCGTCGGCGCCGCGAATCCGGGCGGAGACTGGTCCAAGGCCAGCACCACCGCGGCCGCCAGGGCGGCATCGGCCACCGGCCTCCCGTGACGGGCGCACAGGCTCGTGAGCCGGACGGACTTCACCGGCCATGGGCGTGATCGTGGACTTCAGTACGCTGGGCGGCTGGCTGTTCGGCCTCGGCGTGGATATGTCGGCACCAAGCAGCGGGCTCGGGATGAACTGGCGCTGGATCTCGACTGTCTGGGGACGCTGGCGGGCTACGCGGTCGGCTATGCGAGTGCGAGTTCCGCGAGGCGCCGCGCCGATCGCTCGTCGTGGCAGCTCGACGTGATGCCCGTGCCGCCGCAACACTGCGGCCAGCCGCCCAGGTGAGCCTGGCGCTGCGCACGTCATTCTACTAGCCGCGAGCCGGGAGGGATACCCGCTTCGAGGGCCCGGTCGCGTTTTTGCGCGTGACGGGCCTCGCACTGACGGAGATACAGCGCGAAGGAAAAGCCCCCGCACCCAGTGACGAAGCGACGTCGCGCCAGCGGCTGCTACCCGCCCCGCCGCCGCGCCCACCGCCACGCGAGCCGCCGAATATCCGCCGCGCCCGCCGTACGAAGACGGCCCGCTGGCGCGCCTGGGAAGCCGCGGTTCATCCCCGAGCCCGACGAGTTCTTCCACTGGCCGTTGTTGCGCTGCTGCCAGCCGCTCGACGTCTGGCGCTGCAGGTTGCCGCTGCGGTCGGCGTAGACGTTGTTTCCGGCCCGACGACACGCGATCGGCCTTCTGGAGTCCCGCCGAGCGCTGCTTGCTGCTCGGCGGCGAACGCGATCCTTGTTGCCGGCGCCGTTGTAGAGGTTGTTGGACGGAAGCTGCGAGGGCCGCGCGCCGCACCGCGCCACCGGGCTTGCCGGGCCGCGCCGACGCCGCCGCGCGCCACCCGGCTTCCCGGCCCGCCGACGCCACCCACCACCGACGCCGCCGACTCCTCCGACGCCACCGACGCCACCCGACACCGCCCACTCCGCCGACGCCGCCAATTCCTCACCCGCCAATGCCGCCGATCCCGCCCACTCCGCCGGGTCGATAGCCGCCCGGCGGATAGCAGCCGCCGTAGTAGGGCGGATAGAAGCCGCCGTAGTAGCCGCCCCACATGCCGCCGTAGAAGCCCCAGCTCATCGCCATGAAGCCCACGCTCCACAGCGAACCCGTAGCCCCAGCCGTAGTACGGCGCGTACACGACCCCGTAGCCGTAGGTCATGGGCATCGGGTAGTACACCGAGCCCCAGTACGGCGGGTAGTACCAGCCCGGTGCCGTACACGGGCACGCCGTACCACGGATACGAGTAGACGTAGCCGGACGAGCAATACGTAACTGAACGAAGCAATAC